>Ga0315532_1000557_pt1 | contig 29586 bp, 28 predicted proteins | sample SalMarWE160370MG_FD_203082 | JGI IMG/M metagenome (GOLD analysis project Ga0315532, IMG submission 203082) | Salt marsh sediment microbial communities from the Plum Island Ecosystem LTER, Massachusetts, United States - Salt Marsh Sediment WE1603-70 ...
TGGCGAGATGATTTTCAAAATGATTTTGCCGCCCGAATGGATTGGTGTATAAAATCATACGAGGAAGCCAATCATCCACCAGTTCCTGTATTAGGGCATTCCGAACAAATAACTGTAAAATCAGGAGAGGGTTTTGGTTTGGATGCCGGCGGCTCGTATGATCCTGATGGAGATAATCTCAGTTACCTGTGGTTTAACTATCCGGAGGCTGGTTCATATAAAAAATTGATAAAAATTGATGGAGCGGAGAATGCGCATGGGGCTTGGGTGAGCGCTCCTGAGGTTGAAAAAAACGAAACTGCTCATTTCATTTTAAAAATTACTGATAAGGGTAAACCGCTGTTATCACGATATAAAAGGGTAATTGTAACAATCGTTCCAAAATAATATTGACTGGGGCATAATTCTCACACAGAGCACACAAAGAGCACAAAGTTTATATTTCTTGTTTTTAACACAAAATTTTAAACTAGAAACCTGGAATCCTCGACCCCTTGACTCCTCGAACCCTAAACGTTAATTAAACGCAAAGAGCATAAAGCTGTATCTGTTTTTCACTAAAGGCTAAAGTCGAAAAGCTAAGAGCTTATTTCAACAACAAATTACACGAATATTTTTTTGTTAGTGTATTAAAAGATTGATGTGTTGGTGTGATTTTTTAGGCATAAAGGAAATTGGCCAGGTTTTAATTTTTTCTTGACTTTTATTGCAAAAAACAGTATATTTTTATTAAGTTAAAAATAATATCCTACATAATCGCTAATTTTGTTAAATTTGTTTTTAATTTAATGAATTATTTAGTCAGGAGGTAAAATCATGGGAAAGATATTTGTTTTTATTTGTTTAATCAGTTTATTTGCTTTAGTTACCTGTAAGGAAAATCTGCCGCCAGCGAATCCTTACGAACCGGTCAGTCCCTGGGGTATAACATATGATGGCGAAAATCTATGGGTGACCGATGATAGTTTAAGTATGATATACAAACTCGATTTAGAGCTTAATCTGGAAGACTCTTTTGCTGTATTTAAGCCATACATAAGAGGAATTACTTTTCTGAACGATAGATTGTGGATTGTAAGCGATTCTTCTGTTGGTGATTCTATAGGAGATTTTTTTCACTATGATAAATATTATAGTTATGGAATTGATAGGTCTAATGGAACGATAATTGATTCAATTCTGATATTGATACCACAATCAGGTTTCCCTGACGGAAATTTTCTTTGGGGAATTGGCAGTTTTAATTCAAACTTGTATATTTCTTACAATGGTGGATATGGAGACTGTATGCTTGAAATCAAACCTCAAACTGGAGAAATAAACAGGTTATGTTGTGCTCATCCATTGGGTTTGACAGTTATCAATGATACTCTCTGGTGTGCAAGGGATGGAAGTACGGTTTTAGTTCCTATTGTGATTTCATATCCTGATGTTGGTCCATCTCCCTCTTCCAGCGAAATTTTTTCCCTTAGATACGAACTTGGATTTCATGCGACAGACCTTGCATTCGATGGGGAAGATGTCTGGATCGTTGATAGTAATTCCTCTTTAATCAGAAAGATAACCGATTTGAGATAGGGTGAGATAGAATTATCTTAAAAAACTCTTAATATAAGAAATTATTCTATTCTTGAAAATATAAAGATGTAGATGCCCTGGAATGACAGGGCTTGACCTTGAGATATGAAAAGGTTGGTATTTTGTGTGATAATAGTATGTATCAGTAAGATAATATAAAGAGATACGGGAATTAGAACGCCCGCTTGACATAATAGATAAATTATATAACTTAGAAAGTAAACATGAAAACCAGTAAATTAATCATTTATTATCAGATTGATAATTAGGAGGAGTATCAAAATGAGAATAAAAATAATTCTATTAATTTTTCTATTTAGCACACTTGTGTTTGGCGATTTATTAGCTGGGGAAATGCCCCTCGTCTATGAAGTTGAGAACACGGGCGCAGACTGCTCGGAGCCGCCTTTACCTTCAATCGACTCGCTCCCGATAATCGAGGCTCTGCCCGATCCATTTATGTGGTCCGATACTAGCCTGGGCCGTATAACCAGCTGTGACGATTGGCGGTGCCGACGCGCAGAAATCGGCGCTCTGATCGAGCATTACGAACTGGGGACCAAGCCAGATCCTCCGAGTAACCTGGAAGCCAGCTTCACTGGTGATACACTGCTTACAGTAACCATAGTTGAAGGCGTAGACACACTCACGCTGTATGTGCCTATTAGCCTTCCCGATGGTGAAGGTCCCTTTCCGGCTGTGATCGGGGTGGGATGGTTTCCAACGGGTAGTCTCCCATCCGATATCTTTACCAGTCGCGGGATCGCGACCATCCATTACATGGAGTCGCAAGTAGCGAACGCCTGGTCCAGCACCCGCGGCGACGGAGCCTTCTTTGATCTTTATCCGGATACAAAAAGAGGTAAATTTATTGCCTTTGCATGGGGTACCAGCCGCATTATAGATGGGTTGGAGGCGTGCCCCGAAGCTAACATCGATCTCTCACGTCTGGCTGTGACCGGCTGCTCCTATGCCGGTAAGATAGCGCTCTTTTCCGGGGCGTTCGACGAACGTATCGCCCTTACTCTTGTACAGGAATCCGGCGGAGGTGGGGACGCGACATGGCGCTTCTCGGAAACCCTGCCACCCGGTGATGTAGAGGCCCTGAGGTACGCCCAGGGTTATGCCTGGTATCACCAGGACCTCTCCCAATTCAACTACGCGGTTACAAAATTGCCCTTTGATCATCACGAGTTGATGGCCATGGTTGCTCCGCGTGCGTTATTGATAATAGGAAATCCTGATATGGTATGGATGGCAGAAGAATCCGGCCATGTCGGGTGCAAGGCTGCACACGAGGTTTGGAAAGCTCTCGGAATACCCGACAGATTCGGTTTTTCCAAGGTTGGCCACGAAGACCACTGCGTACTTCCGGACATTCAGAGACCAGAGGTGGTGGCTTTTGTGGAAAAGTTTCTCCTTGGGAATACGACCACGAATACGGACATCGAAATTAGTCCGTACGATCCGGATCTTTCCCCCTGGATTACATGGGATACACCGGAGCTTGAAGGAGCATCAGTTCCCCCTTTCATAGGTAATTTCGATCTTATGCAAAATTACCCAAATCCTTTTTATTCGGTCACTACCATAGATTATTCTTTAAGTCAAACAAGTCATGTTCAACTTTCCGTTTATAATATTACAGGTAAGAAAATCAGAACTCTATTAAACGAACAACAAACTACTGGCAATCATACATTAACATTCGATGGTTCTGAATTACCAAGCGGCATTTATATTTATAGACTAAAAGCTGGTAAATTAACAAAAAGCAGAAAAACGTTGTTATTACACTAGTTGTATTGACAGGGGCTGACCTTGAGCTGTGAAAAGGTTGAAATTTAAGAGTTATCAAAAAGTAGAGGGGTCAGGTCTTATTTTTTGAATTTTCGACTTTGGACTTTGGACAAAAAAAATCAGTGGAAATCCGAGTTCATCCGTGGCCAATTTAGGGGTGGTGGGACGGGTTTTAAAAAACAACAGAAAAAAATCCTGTAAATCCTGTTAATCCTGTCTAAATATTTGAGGATATGGGTTGGGTTTTAAACAAACTAAAATATAATTTTTTTTCTCTGTGTGAGATTTTTTTTGTTTTTTTATCTGCGTTCTCAGCGACTCTGCGGTAAATTTTTCAGTCGATCCAGTATAATATTCTTCCGCAGTTGGGGCAGGTAATCACTGATTTGTTCTGTTGTTCGGGTGATATCATCTGTGTAGGCAATAGTAAGTAACAGCCCTGGCAAATGTTATTTACTACGGGAACTACCGCACTGCCATATCGTTTGGTTAGTCTGGTATATTTTCTATAGATATGGTCTTTTATTTGAGAAACAATACTTGACCTTGCTTCCTCCATTTTTTTTATATTGTCAATCTCAAAGCCCACTTCTTCTTCCTTTATTCTGTCTTTACGTAAAATATCCAATTCCTGCAAAGAAATCAAAAGTAAAAGTTGTTTATCCATTTACACTCCAAAAAGTTTACTAAGTTCGGCTTTAAAGTCTTTTTCATTGTTTACTGAAAATAATTTTTCGTCAGCAGAAATTTCATTGAAAGTTTCTGCTATTTTGCCCAGTAGTATTAGATATTCTCTTTTGGAAGCATATGGAGGTGCTACCAATAGAAATACAAGACGTACAGGTTTCTTATCGAGAGCTCCGAAATTAATTGGCTTAATGGGTCTACCTATAGCTACCATTAACTCTTTAATAACAAGACTTCTTGTGTGAGGTATTGCTATACCGTTACCTATACCTGTAGAGCCAATTTTTTCCCTTTGAATAACAGCGTTTATGAGCATTTCTTCTTTGTCTGTATTTATTTTTAGAGACTGTACTAATTCGTTTATTATTTGAAATTTTTCCTTGGCGTTAACGTCCAACCTTATTTTCGCGTTTTCCAGTATTTTTTTGATTAGACTTTTTTCCATAACTGTTTTAAGTATAATATCCTTTGACCAGTTGTCAATCCCTATTTTTAACCACGAGATTACACAAGATTTACCAACCACACCTTACCTTCTTAATTAGACAGACTAAACAAGATTAATTTATGGTTAGATACAAATTTCTAAGGAGTTTTTCTATTTGACAAATGAGAAAAATTTCATATATTATCCAAATGAAGAAGGTCAATATAAATTTCCAGACTATTTATTTGAAACTACAAGAATTCTGGGCAAAAAAGGGTTGTACTGTCGGGCTTCCATATACTTCCGAAGTTGGAGCCGGAACTTTTAATCCTTTAACTTTTTTCGGAGCTCTGGGAAAAGAACCTTTGAATGTAGCCTACATTGAGACTTCGAAAAGACCTAAAGACGGACGGTACGCGGAAAACCCAAATCGTATGCAGCAGTTTCAACAGTATCAGGTGATTTTAAAACCTGTGCCTTATGATGTACAGGACCAGTATCTCAAGAGCCTTGAATATCTTTCCCTGGATATCAGTAAACACGATATCCGTTTCGTTGAAGACGATTGGGAATCTCCTACTCTTGGGGCATGGGGTTTGGGTTGGGAAGTATGGATGGATGGTCAGGAGATAACTCAGTTTACATATTTTCAGCAAGTAGGAGGTATAAACCTTGATCCTATTTCTGCCGAGTTAACTTACGGGTTAGAAAGAATTGCTATTCTTCTTTCAGGGGTTAATTCGGTTTTTGATTTACCGTGGTCACCGAAGAAAACCTGGGCAGATTTAAATAAAGAGCAAGAATATCAGTTTTGTGTTTATAATTTCGACGAGGCAAATATCAATTCTCTTTCTAAATATTTTGAAGAATGTAAAGAAGAAGCTAAAAGATTAATTAATATTAATTTACTTTATCCCGGATATGATTTTGTAATAAAAGCATCTCATACTTTTAATCTTCTCGATGCACGTGGGGCTCTCTCTGTAGAGCAGAGAAATAATTATATACTTGAAATAAGGAAATTAGCAAATATCGCGGCTAAAAAATGGATAGAAATGTACTCATAGAGATTGGCACAGAGGAAATACCAGCCGGATATTTAGAGCCTGCCGCCCGTTCCTTTGAAAAGGGTCTGCGTGATCTCTTTTCTTCAAATAAAATACCATATTCGAAAATAAGTATTTTTTATACACCAAGAAGACTTGCAGTTATAGTTGAAAACATTGCCGAAAAGCAGGAAAGAGTTGTAAATAAAATAAAGGGACCTCCTGCAGCACTCGCTTATAAGGATGGTAAACCTACAAAAATGGCAAAGGGATTTGCTTCTTCTAAGGGTATAGCTATTGATTCTTTAATAATAGAAAAAATAGATGGAAATGAATATGTTGTAGCGGAAATAGAACAGGAAATAAAAAGTACAACGGAAATATTTAAAGAAAATTTGCCTTCTATAATAAAAAGCATAGAATTTCCTAAAAAGATGCGTTGGGAGAAGACTGATTTCCTTTTTGCGAGACCTATTAGATGGATTATTGCAATGTTAGGTAATAAGGTTATACCAGTTTGCCTGGCTGGTGTTGAAAGCTCAAATACAACTCGAGGAAACCGTTTAATTTCTAAGGGGAAAATAAAGGTGAATCCTTCCAATTATAAAAAGAAACTTAAAGATTCATTCGTTATGGCTGATCAGAAGGAGCGAAGGAATTTTCTTAAAAGTTTAATAGAAAAAGAAGCCGGGAAAATTAAGGGTGTACCTTATTTTTCACCCGGGCTTATTGATGAAGTTTCAAATCTTATAGAGTATCCTTTTGTCATTTTAGGTTCTTTTGATAAAAAATTTCTTACTCTTCCTGATAAAGTAGTGATTTCAGCAATGGAAACTCATCAGAGGTATTTTTCGGTAAAGAAAAACTCGAAACTCATGCCGTATTTTATTTCGGGAATAAATAATAAGCCAAATAAAGAAATAATTAAAGGCAACGAAAAAGTACTTACTGCAAGATTGGAAGACGCGAAGTTTTACTGGGAGGTAGACAGGAAAGTACCTATAAAGGAAAGATTGTCGAAATTATCAGGTATAAAGTGGCATAAGAATTTGGGGAATTTATTTGAAAGAACACAGAGGCTTATTGAACTTAGCGAATGGATAGGGGAGAGAGTAGATAATATAAACCTTTCTGTATTAAAAGAAGGCGCTAAGCTTTCAAAAGTTGATTTGACGACTTTAATGATAAGAGACGGAAAGGAATTTACCAGTCTTGAAGGTTATATTGGTTCTGAGTACGGTAGAGCGGAGGGTTTATCAGGAGACGTTTGTAAGGTTATTGAGGACCACTATAAACCGAGAAATGTAGAAGATGAACTTCCCTCTTTGCGAGAAGCTGCAGTTGTTTCTCTTGCGGACAGAATAGACCTTATCGTAGGAAGTTTCTTAGCCGGTGAAAAGCCTACCGGTTCCAGAGATCCTTTTGGATTACGGCAGGCAATGAACGGTTTTATAAGAATATTATTAGAATTTAATTTTTCTTTTTCTCTCGACGAACTTCTTAAAAAGAATCTTCAATTATTTTCGAGTATAAAAAACACGGAAATATTTGAAGAAATTAAGCGGTTTATAATTGAAAGAGAAGAAGCAAGCCTTCAGAATAAGGGAGTAAGATATGATATTGCAAAAGCTGTTCTTTCGGAAAAATGGAATGTTATTCTTGATTCTTATCTGGTAGCTAAGGCTATGATGAAGATTCGGGAAGATGAAGTAGAGTTTGAAAAACTTGTGATAGGACAAAAGAGAGTTTCGAATATATTAGAAGGGAAAACTCCGGGTAAAGTAAATAAATCACTCCTAAAGGAGAAAGAAGAAAAAGATTTATTTAATAAGGCAAAAGATATTGAGCCGGCTTTAAAAAAATTTATAGGTAAGAGAGAATATATTAAAGGAATAAATCAATTGAAGAGAATAAGACCGTATATCGATAACCTTTTCGACAATGTTTTAGTAATGGATAAAGATGAAAAATTAAAAAATAACAGATTGGCACTTCTTTACTATGTAAGAAGTTTATTTCATCTTTTCTGTGATTTTGAAGAAATAATAATCGATTGAAAAAGTTTACCGCACCACAAAAATAATCTCACACAGAGCCACAGAGCACACGGAGATAATAGGACGCAGATAAACGCAGATTGAAAAGGATTTGTTTTTTTAAATTCCTCCCAACCCAAAAATATTTAGACAGGATAAAAAAGGGATTAACAGGATTTTTTTATTTTTCGCTAACAGTGAACGCAAAGTCTAAAGGCTAAGTTAAACAACAAATAATACGAATAGCTAAACAAGTTTTTTTCTAAATCCAAAATCCTAAATCCCAATTTAGTCATTTTAATATTTAACTTCTTAACTGTACCACCATGTGCATGAACTTTCCCGAAGTCTCAAAATAACACTCTTGACAAAAAATCTTTTCTTCACTATAATTATAATCTAAGGAGGTTAGTAGGAAAATGAGGATTTATTTCTTATTACCAATAATATTTCTATTACTTTACTCCTGTACCAACAATGAAAAACAAGCGGATTACTTTCCAAACGCGGATGGAAACTGGTGGGAATATCAATATTCTGATTCATTAACGATGAGATTGGAGCTTTCAGGGATAGGAACCATTAACAGTACGGAAGTTCAAAGATTAGTATGGAATGATGAAGGAGATATAAATACAGATTATCTATTAAAGAATGAAGCAGAGATTATTCTTTATACTACACCCCAGTCCTGGTGAGCCTTTACCCTCGTAAGACTTCCTCTTGAGGAGGGTAATTCATGGCAGGCTTTCCGGATGATAGTGTTGGGCGACACGACTACCATTACTGCCCATGTGGAAGAAAAGCAGAGTGTATCTGTCCCTGCCGGTGAATTTGCCGATTGTTATCGAATTTACTATGAAAATCAATCGTTAGAAGAACCAATAAGAATATATTTTGCCCCTGATGTAGGTCCTGTGAAATTTGAGTATATTACTGGAAGAGAGGAGGTGTTGAAGAACTATGCGGTGGAATAAAATAATTAGGTACTTAAATTCGGAGAGTAGGTTTCCTCTACAATGCTCACTTGACAAAATTTAAAAAATCTGTATAATTTATAAATATATAAAGTCAACCAGAAATGTGAATTTTATGAAATTTTTCTTAGTATATATTCTGGTATTTATTAGTAAAAAATATTCTGGAAAGGAGGAAATAAAATGAGAAAATCAGTAGGAGTATTATTAGTAGTTGTGTTGCTTCTTGGAGTAATCAGTTGTGCAAGCAATCAGGCAAAAGGTACTGTTATTGGAGCTGCTGCAGGAGGAGTTGTTGGAGGTTTAATCGGTAAAAAGGCTGGAAATACCGCCGCAGGAGCTATAATAGGCGCTGTACTTGGTGGAGCCGCGGGAAATTATATCGGCAATTATATGGACAAACAGGCTGATGAAATGAAACGAGATATTGCGGGCGCAAAGATTGAGCGAATTGGCGAAGGTATCAAGATTACCTTCGATTCCGGTTTACTGTTTGACGTAAATAAAGCTTCATTGAAAACAGCAAGCAGGGATAACTTAAAAAATCTTGCCATAATCCTAAATAAATATGAGGATACCGAAATAGTATTAGAAGGACATACAGATGCTACAGGTTCCGAAGAGTATAACCTTCAGTTGTCCCGTTCGAGAGCAAACTCAGTTGCCAATTATCTTCAGAGTTTAAATGTTAACGAGACTCGTTTTACAGTAATGGGTTACGGCGAGCAGCAGCCTATCGCGAGTAATGAGAGTATCGAAGGTCGTCAAATAAACCGTAGGGTTGAAGTTGCCATTTTTGCCAACGATAAGCTTAAAAAGATCGCAGAAAAAGAAGCTGGCTGATTCAAAAATTTTTGTTTATAATAAAACGAGGAGACTGTAATAAGTCTCCTCGTTTTATATGTTATTTTTATAATTTATTCTATAGATATTTTTCAACATAGATTAAGTGGTTTATCATCAATCCATTTGCCAATGTATTTATCAGCTTATGAGAAAGGTGTTGATATAAGTATAAAAAAAGTTAAAATAACTAGTAAGAGAGGTATTGATTATGATTAAGAGAAAATTGAGTATAATAATAATGTTTTGTATTCTTCTAACCAGCTGCGAAGAGTTAGAAGAATTTCTTACAACGGTTTCCGGTAAAATTTATGCGGACAATTGCAAAGTTGTCCTTGCAGTCAAAGGAGACTTGGACTTACTTCACTATCTGAATGCTATACACGGAATTGATGAAGTATCTTTGCGTGATGATGATATTTTTAGAGGTTTTGATCTGGCAATAGGGAACGATAGTTTATATAATATTACGATGCTGTCTTTTGGTGAAACCTATTTTCTTGCTGTAGTAGATGATGGTTTAACGGAAGATGTGCTTGATACTCTGGATCATGTTGGATTTTATGGGGAATCGGATACTGTAGATATTCCTTTGATTGGTGGTGGCGATACTACTTTTGTATATTCTATTCCGGAAAGAATGAATATTAGAGATAGAGTAGACGAAAGTGATGTTGATATTGAAAATTTTATTAAATTTAAATGGTTCATAAAGATTTACCAGATAACCAACCCGTGAGTAAAGAGTAGATAGTAGCTAGTAGTGAGAATATTGGGTATAGTATTTAGGGGTATAGGGTATAGTAAAAAAACTAAAAAAATCAGTGTAAATCCGTGTTCATCAGTGGCAGTATTAGGTATTAGGTTTTAGTAAAAGAAAAATATATTTTTTTTCTCTGTGTTCTCTGTGAGTTTTTTGTTTTTCTCTGTGTACTCTGTGGTAAATTTTTTTTATTTTTTTTACGTATTTTCTTTTTCTGAAAGGTAATAGCTAAGACGAGCTAATTCCGAGGAAAGGTCAATATTACGAATAATGAAGTTATCCGAAAAGTTGTTCAGAGAAGACAGGTAAGAAGGGGTAAAATTCAATACAGCATCAATGGTAGAATTTTTGATTTTATTTATTACATTGACCACTTCCTCTGACGGAACCGCAATTATAGCAATTTTCATACCTTCTTTTTTGACTTTCCGTTTAAAGTTCTCGATATCGTCAATTTTAACTCCGTTTATTTCACTTCCAACTTTTCTTTTGTCTTTATCAAAAGCTAATGCAATTTTAAAACCCTGAGTCTTAAAACCATAGAAATTAAGAAGAGCTGAACCAAGTTTTCCCACACCAATTAGCGCCACCTTTATTTCTTTACTTGGAAAAGCAATTTGTTTTATTTCTTTAAGGACATCTTCGGTGTTATATCCAACCCCACGTTTTCCCATTGATCCTATGTACGAGAAATCTTTTCTTGCAAGAGTCGGTTTTATATTTAATCTGTTTGCAATGTCGTCCGAAGAAAAGCTTTCTTTGCCTTCCGCGCAAAAACTTTCAAGGCATCTTGCGTATATATATAACCTGTTTATAACTTCGTCTGGTACTTCTGGTTTGTTTAAAATTTTTCTTTTCACTTTGTGATTATAATAACAAATATCCTTTTTGTCAATATTTTAAATGCCACGAAGACACTAAGACACAAATAGGAAAATTAATTGACATTAAACTTTAACAAATAAAAGCCCTTGAATATCTTGCAGAGTGGATTATTTTACATATGTGGATTATTTTACATATGTGGATTATTTTACATATGTGGATTATTTTATATATAAGGAGGTAATATGTATGCAATAGAATATAAGGGAGTCGTAGTAAAAATTGTAAGGGGTGATATCACAGAACAGGATACGGATGCTGTTGTCAATGCTGCGAATAAAAAGCTTTCACCCGGGGGTGGAGTAGCAGGTGCTATTCATTCTGCAGCAGGTTCGAGGCTCTGGGAAGAATGCAAGAAAATTGGACGTTGTGAAACAGGAGAAGCGGTTATTACTAAGGGATATAAATTACCTGCAAAATGGATTGTTCATACTGTAGGTCCTGTGTGGGCGAGCCGTCACGAAGATCCTGAGATGCTTTCTGCTTGTTATAATAATTCTCTTACTATAGCTGATAAACATAATATCCGATCTATATCCTTTCCTGCAATTTCGACAGGAGCTTTTGGTTATCCACTGGAAGAGGGGGCTGAAATTGCCGTTAAGGCTGTCTCTGAGGTAATCGAAAATCTTTCTTCGGTTAAGTTAATTCAGTTTGTCCTTTTTGACGATAAAGCATATAACATTTTCGAGGAAAAATTAAAAAATTTAGAAGAAAAAGAAAACGAGTAAGGAAATGGGACGCAGATGAACGCAGATTAGAAAGTTTTTTACTTTTAACTAAATCCTGTATCCCAAATCCCAAAGAAGCTATTTAACTTAGATTCGAAGAATCTACAAAGAGTTTTTTATCAACAAAACTACCGCAACTGCAGTATCTTCAGAATGGGATAGAGATACGTGTGGGATAACTCCCTTCATTTCAATCTCTAACTTTTTGTTTAGAATTTTAATTACAGGTTTTTCTTCAGTTCTGATTTCTGTTGCTTTCCACCCGTAATTATGATTTTTTGCTTTATAAAAGGATTCCTTAACAGCAAATCTTACAGCATAACACTGGCTTCTATTAATTTTATTTTTGCAATATTGCTTTTCGTTTGTGGTGAATATTTTGTCTATAAAGTTATCTCCCCAGCGGTCAATTGCTTTTTCTATCCGGTTTATTTTAACTATATCTATACCAATCATTTATCCTCAAAGATTATTACCGTATCTCCGGATTTTATCATACCTAATTTTTCTCTTGCAATTTTTTCGAGAAGAAAAGTATCTTTTTTTATCCTTTTCAAAGAATCGAGTAAATCGTTTTCTTTTTTAAGAAATTCCTGCTTGTTTCTTCTCAGTTTGATTTCCTTTCTTTTTAGTTTAACAATGTTTATAAAGCCGTAGGCTCCGAAAAAGAGATAGTAAAGGATTCCGCAGATTATTAAAACCAAAAGAGTCTTTTTTAAGTGCTTTTTTAGAAGTTTCTTAGAATGCTTTGAACCTCGCGGCATCTCCTAATTCCTCTTCAATTCTGAGCAGCTCGTTGTATTTTTCTAGTCTTTCGCTCCTGGAAAGAGAACCGGTTTTAATTTGACCCGTATTTAGACCGACTGCGAGGTGGGCAATAAACGTATCGGCAGTCTCTCCTGAACGGTGCGAAACAACTGCTGTCCAGCCGTTATTTTTTGCCATCTGGATTGCTTCGATCGTTTCTGTAACGGTCCCAATCTGATTGAGTTTTATTAAAACCGAGTTACTTGCATTTCGTTCTATACCTTTCTGGATTATGGAGGTATTGGTTACAAAGAGATCGTCACCAACAATCTGGATTTTATCTCCCAATTCTTCTGTTAATTTTTCCCAACCATCCCAATCGGCTTCAGAAAGACCGTCTTCAATTGAAATTATGGGATATTTGTTAACCCATTTTTTATATACGGAAATCATATCTTCCGAAGATAAAGACTTCCCTCCAAAATTATAGGACTTATTTTTGTAAAACTCGGAGGCTGCGCAATCTAATGCTATTGCAATTTCCTCACCCGCTTTGTATCCGGCTTTCTCGATGGATTCAAGAATTAAGCTCAATGCTTCTTCATTTGTTGAAAGATTTGGAGCAAAACCACCTTCGTCCCCTACACTGGTAGCATATTTTTTGTCAGAGAGAATTCTTTGCAATGAATGAAAGACCTCGCTCGCTGCCCTGATTGCTTCTTTGAAATTAGGTAGTCCTACGGGAGCTATCATATATTCCTGAATGTCAAGATTATTATCAGCATGTTCTCCACCGTTTAGGATGTTGCATTGCGGAATAGGAAGCTGACACGCGTTTGTTCCTCCCAGATACCTATAAAGAGGTATATTTAAAAAATTACTTGCGGCTCTCGCGACTGCCATAGATACCGCAAGAATAGCGTTAGCTCCAAGTTTACCTTTATTTTCGGTTCCATCCATTTTACACATTGTAATGTCTATCAGTCTCTGATCAAAGCAATTCTTACCTGCAATTTCCTGCCCCAATATGTTTTTTGCGTTGTTAACAGCCTTAAGAACTCCTTTCCCGCCATATCTTTTTTTATCATTATCTCGAAGTTCCAGCGCTTCTCTTGTTCCTGTCGAAGCGCCGGAGGGGACAGCTGCTCTGCCAAGGATTCCTGATTCTAAAAGACATTCGGCTTCTATAGTGGGATTACCTCTTGAGTCGATGATTTCTCTTGCTTTAATGTCAATTATTCTCATTTGTATTTGTCCTCCTTAATTTTTACCTACGCCCGGAAGGATTCGAACCTTCAACCAGCGGATCCGAAGTCCGCTACTCTGTCCAGTTGAGCTACGGGCGCAACCATATTTATCAATCTTTTAGTTGAAAACCAAGTTGATTTTAACAATTTTCAGTTAATCACTCGAATATATTATTACATTTTTGTTTGTCAAGTATAGGTCTAGCTATTAGCCTTTCGCTTTTAGCTTTTAGATTAAAAACAAATATAAAATTTTGTGTCCTTTGTGGTAACTTTAGGATTTTGGTGTTTTGGGGATGAATTTATTGCGAAAAGCAAAGGGCGAAAGCGGATGGCGGTAAGCGGATAACGGATAAATAAGTCTTGACAAAATGATAATATTCGTATACCTTTATTTTGTAATTAAAAAAAGGAGGGTTTGATGAAAAAATATTTAGTGTTTTTGTTAGTTCTTATTATCTATGCGCCAATGTTAAATGCGCAGGGGCTAGTTTTTGGTGTAGAAATTCAACCTGAACTTAAAAGCACTTACTACTTTGGGTATAAAGCAGGGAGTTTTGTTCCTTATGCTGGTCTTGAAGTATTAAAAATTGGCGGCAGTTATTCATCGCATTATGAGGATTGGAATGAAGATGGTTCAGGTGATCATTACCTTGCCTATGAAAATGATTGGGATATAAACGGTTCTGCAACGTTATTTATTCCAAGAATTGGACTAAAATTCTATTTATCTCAGTCTAATATAAGCTCTTACTTCAAGTTAGGAGTTTTGAAATGTTTGCCTTCGGTTAGTGGAGAATATAGCTATAGATATGTTGATTATGACTCCCTGGGAAATGTTTTTTACGAATCTGATACAACAATGGCGCTTCTTGATGAGGAAAAAGAGGTAATCGCCAGTATATTAGGAGTTTTTGGTATTAACATAGGTTTTGGTTGTGAATATCATTTATCTTCTAACTTCAGCATTGGAGGGGAAGCAGGATTTAGATACTGGAAAACTGGTGGGGATTACGTTAGAGACGAGGAAGACCTGACTCCTTTTTATGATAGAGATATTTGGGAGCAGGAATTATCTACAAGTTTAGGTATATCGTACGCTATTTTTACTTTGAATTATTATTGGGGTAGCGGAAAAGACTGAAATAAAATCATTGCTTTATATAAAGACATGTAAGATATCTATATTGTTTATAGTTTAGAGTATCCTGTAGAATTATACGGTCTTGACAAAAGTAGAGTATATTTTATACTTCCCATATGATATTTGTACTTCTAATAGGTTATCTTTCTGTTTTGCTTCCTGAACCCTCTATAAGGGCTCAGAAATGGATAAATCAAGGAGAGATTGAGCTTCCTTACGGGATTTCGCCTTTATTTGAAGATACTAATACTGTTGATATTTCAATACATTCGTTTGTAGATACTATAAACTATGTTCAAATCTGTCCTACAATTAAGAATCGATCTGGAGAGTGGGGAGGAGAAGTTTCCCCTTATCTCCGCTGGGGAGGGGATTCCCTTTATCCTAAAAGAAAAAAATTTGGTGTTTATTCCGATTTTATAAGGGGGTCTATTTTTTACAAAAACGATAAAATCTTATTTGCCTTTGGTAAAGATATATTTTCTTTAGGTCCCGCATTTGAGAACAATGCATTGCTTTCCCCCAATATTCCGCTTAATTATTTAAGCTTTACTTTTAAAACACCTAAATTTGCTTTTACTCATATAATTTCACGTTTAGGTAATTACGAAGGCGTAGAATACGAATGGGATGATACTTCGTCCGGTAATTTAACAAACGTCAATAGATATCTTGGAATACATCGTCTTGAAATAAAACCAACAGATTGGTTTGCTTTTTCTATTTCTGAAGCAATGTTGATAGGGGGTGAATCTTTGGGTTTTCCTTTTGAATTATTGTCGCCGCTTACAATCTACTTTGTTGAACAACATAACAGGAAACAGAATACTAATATTTTATGGAATCTTGATTTAGTGGCGGTTAGAGGAAAATTCCTGTTTTATTTTGATCTATTTATTGACGATTTTCAGTATGAAGCAGACCCCTGGAAAGAACCAAATCATATAGGACTATACCTTGGAATTCAAAGCAAAGATTTTCTCATTAGCAATTCGGAGCTCTTTGTTTCTTACAATCTTATGTCGAGGTGGGTTTACGATAATATACTGGTCTGGCAGAGGTTTTCAGACGAAGGAATGCCTCTTGGCTCAATGCTTGGCTGTGATTATGATCACTTTGTTTTTAAATCCCTTTACCCTCTTTCTTGCTTTAAAGCGGGAAGCATGATTTCCTATACCAGAAGAGGCGAAAACAGAATAACAACTCCGTGGCCTGTAAATGCCATGATTGAAGCATCCCCGGAGAACGAATTCGATGGGACAAATTTTTTAACCGGGACAATAGAGAAAAGAATTACTTTCGCCGCTGTACTGAAGTATAAGGACTTTTTAGAATTTACTTCCGGAATATCATATTTCAAAAACTATAAACATGAGGAAGGAACGACAAAAACTCTACCTTCAATAGAATTAAAGTTAAAATACAGCATATAAGATACAAGTATTTGATAATAATAATATTAGATTATAAATATTTAACAATAAAATATGTGCTGTTACTATTTTGGTAAAGAGTATGTTAAGGGATCTGGGTGTATAGGGTTCAAGGGTTCAAGTTTCTTTTTCAGCACGTTAAATGGAGGCAAGCGATTATGCTCTTCTCCTCTTTGTGTTTTTCGTTATAAAGCTTGACAGCCTCTCCTGTCTTTGCTATTATTACCTTTATTTTGATTTCTTTTAGTTCTTTTATGGTTTTCTCCGGAACTTTCATAACTCCGTATGCTCCGGTGCCTACTATCAAAAGACTTGGGTGTAACTCAACAACGTTTTTTAGGTCTCTTAGAGATAAGCTATGCCCTTCTTCTCTCCACCAGGGGCAAAATATATTATCGGGGAAAATGATAACATCCTTTGTGTATTCTTTACCGTTTATCGTTATTGAGCCGAAATTGTATTTATCGATTTTCATTTTAATTCAAAAAAAACACAGAGCCCACCTTTCCACACCCAATCTTTCTAACCACAGAGCGCACAGAGTTTTTCTTTTTTTTACTAATTCACTAATTTACTAATATACTAATCTTGGCTGCTCCCTGCTTACTATCTATAATATATTTATTGTTTTCGTTGACGCAAGAGGGTTTGAGGGTGTTGACAATGCCAAATGATTTATATATAATTACGATTAATCTAGTGCGAGAGTGGCGGAACTGGTAGACGCGCTGGACTTAGGATCCAGTACTAAGTGAAACGGTGTGGGGGTTCAAATCCCCCCTCTCGCAAATAATAAAAAAAAATCCAAGTGGGGGGTTAATTGCAAGATTTAACAGTGGCTTTTAAAGAGAAAAAGTTGAAAGAAGAAATAAATAAATTAGCTGAAGAATTAAAGAAGGATGTTTCTATTCCTGGCTTTAGAAAAGGGAAAGTGCCTGTTGACATGATAAAAGTTCGTTTTGGTCCTCAACTGAAGGCTGAGAGCCTTCAAAAGTTAATACAGGACAAGATGATCGATATTATCAGAGAATATGAGCCTTTCATTTATGGTCCTCCGATAGTTAAAAAATTGGACGAGGATGATAAAGAAGTCCGTTTGGAGATCTCGCTGGATATTCCGCCAAAAATAGAGCTGGATTTATCAGCTATTGAAATAGACGAGAAGAATGAGGAAAACATTGATATTTCGACTGAGTTGGAAAAATTAAGAGAGATAAATAGTGAGTTAAAATCAGTGGATAGAGAAGTAAGAAAAGGAGATATTGTTTTCCTGGATATTAAAAGTGGGGAAGAGGTAATTTCTAATTACTCATGGGAAATCAACGATGATATATTTTCCGAAAAACTCATTGGTTTAACTATTGAAGAAGAAAAAAAAGAGATTGGAATAGAATTACCGGAAAATTTTACCTTAAAAGGTTTTACAAATAATGAGGGATTTGTAAAAGTCAATATAATTGAGATTAAGGAAAAAATTAAACCTCTTTTAGATGGCGAATTCGCCAAAGACCTTGGTTTTCAAGATCTTAATGAGTTAAAGGAAAACATTAAAAATAATATTGAGGAAGAGAGAAAAAAGGACAGAGAAGATAATTTGAAAAATAAGGTTGTGAAAAAAGTTCTTGATTTAGCAGGAAACTTTGAAGTAAGCCCAGCGCTTGTTAAATTAATTGGCGCTAAAGGTTTAGATGAAGAGGAAGCTACAAGTAATGCCAGAACAACTGTGCTTCTTGATTCTATAGCACTGAAAGAAAAAATGACAGTAGAGGACGGGGAACTTGACGAATGGATGGAGAAAATAGCTGATTCGGATGAGGAAGTATTTGAAGAATTTGGGGAAGAGGCTATTCGTTTCGTAAAGCAATCAATTTTGCGTGAAAAAACTTTGGACTTCTTGCTTGATAAAGCAAAAGGGGAGGATTCTAATGCATAATCAGTTAACTATACCCTATGTTATTGAAAAAACTGCTCATGGCGAAAGGGCTTATGATATTTATTCCCGACTTTTGAAAGATAGAATAATATTTATAGGGTCTGAAATAGACCAGCCTACATCTAATAGTGTGATAGCCCAGTTATTATTTCTTGAAGCGAAATCACCCGATAAGGAAATTCAAATTTATATAAATAGTCTTGGTGGAAGTGTCTCTGATGGGCTTGCCATTTATGATACTATGCAGTATATACGGGCTCCGATATCTACAATATCTGTCGGTATTTCAGCTTCTATCGCAGCAATAATACTAACAGCCGGAACGAAAGGTAAGCGATTTGCCCTTCCTAACTCACGCATTCTTCTCCACCAGCCTTCAGGGGGTGTTAAGGGGGTAGCATCCGATATAGAAATACATGCTGAGGAAATCATAAAAATTAGAGAAAGATTACACAAAATTCTTTCTGAACATACAAATCAAGCTCTGAAGAAGATCAAAGCCGACACAGACAGGGATTTTTGGATGACATCACAAGAAGCTCTCGCGTACGGTCTCATTGATGAAGTGATTAAAACCAGAAGGGAAATAATTAATGAGAAAAAAGTTTAAAGACGCTTTTTGTTCTTTCTGCGGGTGTCCTCATTCGGAAACTGCACGACTTATATCCGGAAAGGAAGATACGTATATCTGTGAAGATTGTATTGAACTTTTTGCTGATTTTCTGGAAGAAGAAACCGAAAATTTGCCGAAACAATTTGATTTTGATATTCCGACACCTGCCGAAATAAAAGAAAATCTTGATAGATACGTTATAGGTCAAGAAAAGGCAAAAAAGACCCTTTCGGTAGCTGTATATAATCATTACAAAAAAATTAAATATCAACAAAAAGAAGTAGAAATTGATAAATCGAATATCCTTCTTATTGGACCTACCGGTGTGGGTAAAACTCTTCTTGTTCAAACACTTGCTAAGTTCTTAGATATCCCTCTAGCTCTTTCAGATGCCACTTCTTTAACAGAAGCAGGTTATGTAGGCGAAGACGTTGAGAATCTTCTTGTGAGACTCCTTCAGGCTGCGAATTATGACATAGAATTAGCTGAAAAAGGTATTGTTTACATAGATGAGTTGGATAAGATTGGAAGAAAGTCTGAAAATCCTTCTATTACGAGGGATGTCTCGGGTGAAGGTGTCCAAGAGGCTTTGCTAAAAATAATAGAAGGCTCTATTGTAAATGTACCTCCTCAAGGAGGCAGAAAACACCCTGAACAGGAATTCATAAGTTTAAATACAAAAAACATTCTTTTTATTGCCGGAGGTACTTTTGACGGACTCCAGGATATAATAAAAAGCAGATTACAGTCAAATCCGCTTGGTTTCAATGTTTCTATAAAAGATAATAAATTGAGTTATTCTGAAAATATATTAGAAGGTGTTGAACCGCATGATCTTATGCATTATGGATTGATACCTGAACTTGTAGGAAGACTTCCTGTAATTGCTGCTTTGAATAGACTGTCGATTTCCGATCTTACTGATATTCTGTGTAAGCCAAATAATGCCCTGGTTAAGCAGTACAAACAGCTCCTGGATTGGGATGGTATTAAATTAACTTTTACTCGTCCCGCCTTGAATGAAATTTCCAGAAGAGCTTCAAAAATGAAAACAGGAGCCAGAGCATTAAGGGGAATAATCGAAGAATTGATGCTTGATTTAATGTTTAACCTACCTCAAATGAGAAATATAGAAACTTGCCGAATTACGAAATCAACAATTACGAAACACACTCCGCCGCAGATAATTCGTAAAAAGAAAAAGGCTCAATGAGGTAGGAGAGTATAATTTAAAAGGCGAAATTCCCTTAAAAATGATTAAATGGTCCCCTTTTAGGTCTATATCTGTTGTATATGTTTCAATAATTTTGCTGGGTGCAGTATTACTGAAACTTCCTGTAGCCAATAAAGGTATTTCTTTTATAGATTCGATATTTACTTCAACGTCGGCGATATGCGTTACAGGTTTAATTGTTAAAGATACCGCTTTAGATTTTACTCTCGCCGGTAAAGCTATAATACTATTTTTGATTCAAATGGGAGGTATGGGGTACATGGCTGTGGCTAGTTTGTTTATGACCATATTTGCAATTAAACCCGATAAAAGGCAGAATATTATCGTTCAGCAAGAATTTAGTCTGTTTAGCCGGGATAATACGCTGATATTTTTAAGATTGGTCGTGCTGACCACTTTTATTTTTGAAATGTTAGGTTTTGTTTTCTTTTTCTTAGGATTTAAAGATGTTTTCAATACTAACGAAACAATCTTCCACGCAATTTTTCATTCCGTTAGTGCTTTCTGTAATGCCGGTTTCAGTTCTTTTTCAAATAATCTGGCATGTTTTGCAAATAAACCTATTGTTGGCTTAACTGCTGTATTTCTTTTTATTACTGGAGGTCTTGGCTTTATTGTTATTGTTGACATAATAGAACGCTTAAAGGGAGAAAAGCGATATCTTACAGAACATTCCAGAATTGTTCTTTATTCAACATTAATACTTATTATTCTTGGAACTACTTGTGTATATGTCTTGGAATACGGAAACACCCTCACCGGAAATACAATAATGTCGAAATTTATTATCTCATTCTTCACTGCAACTACGCCCAGAACAGCTGGGTTTTCGCTGTTAAACATTGGGAACTTACTTCCCACGACTCTTTTGATAATAGTATTACTTATGTTTATAGGAGCTTCTCCGGGAGGTACCGGTGGTGGAATAAAGACAACCACGTTTATAATAATTTCAAATTTCTTCACTTCGAGATTAAAAGGTGTAAAATCGGTAAATATTGAGAAACGTCGAATTCCTGAAGAACAGGTAAACAAAGCATTGACACTTTTTCTTATTTCGTTAATATTAATAATAATCATGATTGGTGTTTTAAGCTTTACAGAAAGAGAAACAGTTAAAGAAATAGGGATCCTACCGATAATATTTGAAGAGGTTTCTGCCTTTGGGACTGTTGGTTTATCAATGGGTTCATCTGTACGTCCGACACTATCACTTTCTCACGATTTTACGTTTCTTGGAAAATTGATAATAATAATAACAATGTTAGCGGGAAGAATTGGACCTCTCACTCTGGTCGCTACAGTTTTAAAGAAAAAGAGTGAAAGCTTCCAATATCCTCTTGCGAAGGTACAAATAGGATGATCGGAAAAACTGAAAAGAGACAGTATTTCGTAGTGGTTGGTTTGGGTACTTTTGGATTAACAGTTGCATCGGAGCTTCTTAAAAGAGGTTGTCAGGTTACTGCTATCGATAAAGACGAAAAAAAGGTTGAATTAGCCTCCGAATTTGCAATAGACGTTATAATCGCTGACGGAAGAGATAAAAAACCTCTTGAAGAGGCCGGAGTTTCTTCTGCAGATGCTGCCATTGTTTCTATTGGAGAAGATCTTGAAGCTTCCTTTTTGGTAACTCTTCATCTGAAAGAGCTCGGAATAAAATGGATTGTGACCAAAGCTTCTTCCTCGTCTCAGGGAGAAATTCTTGAAAAAATAGGTGCTGACAGGATTATTTATCCTGAAGAAGAAATGGCAAAAAAACTTGCAGATCAACTTCTTAATCCCTCCATAATTAATTATCTTCAACTGAATGATAAGGTCGGTATCATGGAATCAGGAACACCAGACCCATTTATTGGCAAAACGCCAAAAGGACTTTCTCTGCGAAATAAATATGGATTAAATTTAATTGCTATAAAGAGAAAAGTTCAGAAAAAAAATGCTGCTGAACTTGTTGAGGATTTAATAGTTGTTCCTTCGTCGGACGAAAAAATAGAAGAGGGAGATACTTTACTTGTTATAGGTGATCATAAATTTCTTGAAAAATTTAAAAAAATGCAACGTACAGACAATGGACAGGATGAGAATTAAGGATTTTAATATAACCAGACTTCTTGAATCTCTACCGACAGGGTTAATCCTAATCGATAAGAATAAAATAATTATTGAAGCTAATCCCGAAGCAAAAAAACTTCTCGGTAGAAATATCGAGTCCAAAGACATAGAAAATATTTTCAAGAACGCCGAAAAGGGTTTATTTGATAATCTTTTCAATGGTGAAAGTATCGAAAGAAGTGTACTTGAATTAGGTAATTTATTAATAGGTTTCAGCGCTTCGCCTGTTTTCGATAATGAAAATAATATAGTGGGATCTTCAATTATCTTAAGGGATATTACGGAAATTCGCGAAATGGAAGAAGAACTCAGAAGAAGGGATCGGCTTGCCGCTCTTGGAGAGATGGTAGCGGGATTGGCGCATGAAATCAGAAATCCACTTGCTTCGATTAAAGCAGGTATTGAATCCCTATCCTTTGAAAGGGGAAAAAGCAGCAATAATTTAAAATTTCAGTCAATTATATTGCATGAAATTACACGTCTTGAGAGAATAGTAAACGATATGACCCTGTATGCATCAGATAAAGATTTAATGAAGACCAAAGTTAATTTGAAAGGTTTAATTGGAGAAATACTATTAATGTTCAGTCAGGAAATAGCAGAAAAAAACATACATGTAAAAAACAACTTAAAAGGCAATCTTGTATGTTATGTAGATAGAGATAAGATTATCACAGTTTTAAATAATTTATTTTTGAATGCTATGGAAGCGATAGGAGAAGACGGGCATATTGAATTTAACATCAGGCGAGGTAAAAAGAATATGATAATTCAAGTAAAAGACGATGGAGGAGGTATACCTGAAGAGATTATCCCTAAATTATTTATTCCGTTTTTTACCACAAAAAGTAAAGGTACGGGTTTGGGTTTATCAATAATTAATAGAATGATTCAAAATCATCATGGCACTATTAAGGCTACCAATGAAGGAAAGGGAACTTGTTTCACAATAACTTTGCCAAAAGGAAGAGAAAATGGGCGGGAAAATACTAATAGTAGATGATGAGAAAAATTTAGTAGAAGTTATTGAAGCTATGCTCTCGGAGTTGAATACTGAGGAAGACAATTCTTATGAGATTAAAAAAGCTTATAATGCATCCGATGGTATAAGCATAGCTATGGATTTTATGCCTGATGTTGCCCTTCTTGATCTCAGATTGCCTGATCGCCCCGGTACAGAAGTTCTGACTGCCTTAAAAGAACAGGATAACGAAATTCAGGTAATAATGATGACTGCACATGCTTCCATTGAAACCGCAATTAAATCAGTTAGAGAGAAAGCTTATGATTATATTCAAAAACCTTTACCTTCAAGAAACCATTTACAAAACCTTATAAAAAATGCGCTTGATAGAAGATATCTACTTCTGGAAAAGAAAAAATTAATGATGGAAATATCAGATGCTAACATGGCACTAGAGGAGGCAAACAATGATCTTCAAGAAGCCAAATCACAAGTTGACCAAAAATTAAAGAGTAAAGTTAAGGAATTATCTTTATTAAATCAATTTTCACAAGCGCTTTTAAACTCTAATGATCTTTCTGCTCTGATTGAAAAAATTCCTGAAGCTGTGATGAAATTGACCGCCTCAAGCGGAGTGATACTTATACTAAAGGAATCGAAAGCAAACAAATTCAGTGTACATTCAACTGGGGGAGATGTTGATCTGTCTTCCGGAGATGAAATAAAGGCAGGAAAAGAACCTTTCGGACTTGTCAACAATAAAGGTCCGTGGAGAACCGATGAATATATCTGTTCTCCGCTAAATTATGCGGAAGATACTTTAGGTGTGCTGGCAATAAAGAAAGCCGAAAAAGAAGTATCTCCTGATCTTATCCAAACCATAACCAGCAATCTTTCAATCTGTTTGTATACAGGAATGCTAAATGATACTTTGAAGGCGAGTTATATCGAGGCTGTCCTTTCTTTTATAAAGGTAGAGGAGTCAATAAATCCTGAATTAAGGGCTCATAGCGAAAGAGTAAGTAAACTTTCTGTAGGAATTGCAAATAAATTTGGTGTTGATAAAAGAGATATAAATAATATTAGATTTGCCGCACTTCTGCAGAATTTAGGTAAATTAGGAAAGGGGGATGAAATAAGCTCCGAGTTGTTAAGTGCAAAGATAATAAGCCCTTTAAAATTCTTAAGCAAAAGCAGAAATATCCTTGAACACCTTTATGAAAATTATGATGGGTCAGGCAAACCTGACGGACAAAAGGAAGATGCCATTCCAATTGGCTCCAGGATTATTCGTGTGTCCAATGAAGTCGACGAGCTTCAGTCAAAAGGAAACAGTAAAGAAGAAATCATAAAAGAAATAGAAGGAAAAGCTGGGTCAATATATGATCCGGGAGTAGTAAATACTTTACAAGAAGTTATCAAATCTTAATAATGCTTAACATCTGTACAGTCGGCCAGTACTGGAAAGATAAATTTGGAGAAAAGGTATATAGGATTAGCATTGATGGTGGTTTTACCTGTCCCACTAGAGACGGTACTAAGGGTAGACGAGGTTGTTATTTTTGTGATGAAGAAGGCTCAAGAATACGTGATAATGATTCGCCACTTAGTATAGAGGTACAAATTAAAGAAGGTGTATCCAGATTGAGAAAAAAGGGAATAAATAAATTTATAGCATATTTTCAATCTTATACCGGTACTTATGCACCGGTAGATATTTTAAGAGAAAAATACCTAACAGCACTTTCCCACCCTGATGTAGTTGGTCTTTCTGTATCTACAAGGCCTGATTGTATCAATGAAAAAAGCGTAAGTCTTTTAAATGAAATCGCAAATGAATATTATACACTTGTTGAGTTGGGAATTCAATCGGTACATGAGCGTTCTCTAGATATTATAGGCAGAAAACATACCGCGGAGGAGAGTGAAAAAGCTGTTCGGATGTTGAAACAGGCTGGAAATATAGAAGTTATTGCGCATGTTATTCTCGGTTTACCTGGAGAATCTAAGGAAGATATGATTGATACAGCCAGGATTATTTCCGAGTGGGGAATAGATGGGGTAAAACTTCATCATCTTTATATTGTCAAAGATACTCCTTTCTTCAAAGAATTCCAGAACGGTAACATTAAAGTTTTTGAAAAACCTGAGGATTATGTTGAAATTGCAAAAGAATTTATAAGAAATCTTTCCGAAAATATTGTCATACATCGTTTTTCCGGATATGCAAACGAAAAAAGACTTATAGCTCCTAAATGGACTTCGAATCGTCATATCGCAAGAAATCTTATATTAAAAGAAAGCATTTCAGTAGCCAGGAGATATAATACGAAAGTTTTTCCTGTCCCAATCAAGAGGTTGGTATAAAAAAGTTTAAGTGGTAAAATGGATAAGCGTATATCAAAAACGAAAATATGATTTTCTTACTTGACAATAAACCAAACTTTGTTACTCTCCCATATTAGGAATAAAGATGTTAATATTGATATTTTTATCATATTCTTTTGGATATTTTAAGAACGATATTTCAGATTTCTGGGAAAGCCTGAACAATACCGGAGGGCCTACCGGATTTGAATTTCTCCAACTAGATATGGAAGCAAAAACTAACGGAACTGCCGGCAACTACTGGGAAGGAGGAGTTCATTCTTTACTTACCAATCCTTCGGAGATTATGTGTTTGCCTGGGGATCCGAACAAGAGATACAACTTTGCTTTTACTTATAGAAAGCTATTTTTGGATATAAATGCAAATTTTTTAGGTTTCACCGCAAAGAATGGCAGCAATGCATATGGAATTTCATTTTTGGGACTTTTTCCCGGAGATATGGAACTACGGGACGGTTCTCCAGGAAGGTCTCTTGCAGATTATTCCGTAGAAAATATTTCTTTCGGCATAACCTACGCAAGAAGCTTCGGAGACTTAACTGTTGGCGGCACCCTGAAAACTTTAAAGGAAAGAATTTTCGAGGTTTCATATTCAACTTTTTCCTTCGACTTGGGAATGAGCCGGAGTTTTAAAGCTTTTAAAGACAAAGACTTTAGATTCGATTTATCTTTTTTTCACTTAGGTCCTAAATACGGTCCGGAAGGTTCAGATGAAGTGTTTCGATTACCTACTACCTGGCATCTTGGACTTAAAGGAAATATTAAACCGCTATTTGTTGGTTTTTCAATTAACAAACCTTTAAATACAAGATTACAATATACTATTGGAGGAGAGTACAGCATAAATGAATACTTTTCTATTCGAGCCGGAAGGAGAATTAATAATCCTTTAGAGAAGTTTTCTTTCGGCTGGGGATTGCGTAAAAACAACCTAAATTTTGACTATTCGTATACTCCTACGAATATTGAGATTATTGAAGGTTCGCATCTTTTTACAATTTCGATAGAATTATAATGATTAAACATTTAGATTTTGAGAAACCAATAATTGAGCTACGCGAAAGAATCGATGAATTAAGATCACTCAATGGAAATTTGAGTGGAGAACATGAGATCGAGTTAAACAAATTAAATGCAAAACTGGTTAAAATAAGAAAAGAAATATTTTCTTCACTTAGCCCCTGGCAAAGAGTTGAAATGGCACGGCATCCTAATAGACCTTACACCAATGATTATGTGAAATATTTGTTTGCTGATTGGCTAGAAATTCATGGGGATAGAAGGTTCGGGGATGATGCTGCTATTGTAAGTGGTGTAGGAAGCCTTCAAGGTATATCTTTTGTAGTTATTGGACACGAAAAAGGAAGGAAAACAGCCGAGAAAATTAAAAGAAATTTTGGCAGCGCACACCCTGAAGGATACAGAAAAGCCCTGCGAGTAATGAAATTGGCAGGAAAGTTTAATTTGCCTATTGTTTGTTTTGTAGATACAGCCGGGGCTTATCCTGGAATAGGAGCAGAAGAAAGGGGACAGGCTTTAGCAATAGCCGAAAACATTAAAGAAATTGCCGTTATTCCGGTGCCTATAATAGTAATAATCACTGGTGAGGGAGGAAGTGGCGGAGCCTTGGCTATCGGAATTGGTGATAAGATATATATGCAAGAATTTGCTGTTTATTCCGTTATATCTCCCGAAGGATGTGCTTCTATTATTTTTCGAGACCAGGAATATAAAAAGGAAGCCGCAGAATCTTTAAAAATTACAGCGGAGGATTTGAAAAAATTTAAAATTATCGATGGAATCATAGAGGAACCGGAAGGAGGTGCCCACAGCGATCCTGAACAGGCAGCCCGTTTAGTAGGAGAAACTATCCTTGCTACGTATAATGAGTTAAAGGATATTCCCAAAGATGATCTTATAGACAAAAGAATTGAAAAATTTTCAAAAATGGGAGTATATATAGAAGGATAATGGCTTTAAGAGGAGACTTTAAGGATTTTGAATTAAACGATATATTTCAATTTATCCATATGGGAGGTAAAGATGGAGCGCTCCATCTTTCGGGTAATAATGGTACTGGAATCATTTATTTTGAGCACAGAAATATCAAACACGCCGAGATAGGTGAACACTCAGGTACTGACGCAATAAACTTGTTTCTCAAATGGGATAACGGTACCTTTGAATTTATTGTAGGAGAAAGTACGGAAAAGGTCACTATTGACCTCCCTGTTAACAACGTAATACTGGAGGCTGCCAGACAGATAGATGAATGGAATAAAATGGAGGATGTAATACCTTCTGTAGAAGTTGTTGTTGATTTTGTAGAAGAGCCGGATATTAGCGATATCGAACTGAGACCTCTCGAGTGGAAAGCACTTTCGATAATCAACGGGGAAAAAACAATAAAAGAAATTGCAGAAGAGCTTAAAATGAAAACTTTCGATCTCGCAAAACTTTTATATGGACTAGTCCAGTCCGGCTTAATAAGAGTAGAAAAAAAATAAGTATGCTCGAGAAAACGATTCAGATTTCCGGAAAGGAGGAAAGTTAATGGACAAAAGAAATATTTGTCTTGCCGGACATGCAAACTCTGGTAAAACAGCATTGGGAGAAGCAATATTATATAAAGCAAAAGTTACCAGCAGATTAGGTTCCATTGATAACGGAACCTCGATTTTTGATTATATGAAATACGAAAAAGAAAGAAAATATTCCGTTAGCCTTTCTGTAGCTACTTTTACATATGATAATATAGGTATCGACCTTATAGACACTCCCGGATATCTTGATTTTCAGGGGGAAATGATCGCGGGCCTAAGTGTTTGTGATTCGGTAATAATAGTGGTAGACGGTTCTTCCGGTCTCGGATTTACAACAGGACAGGTGATTGAATATGCTAAAAATAGAGGGATACCGGGTCTGTTCTATGTAAGTAAAATAGAAAAAGAAGGTGTAGATTTTAAAAGTATATTGGACGAAATAAAAAATGAAGTAAAAAGTGGTTTACTCCCTCTTGTTGTTCCATTAGTGAAAGGGGGCAAAACGATTGGCGTAGTAGATACTTTGCAGTTAAAAGCATATTCACCAGAGGGAGAAACAGAACTTTCTTCCGAATTCGAAGGGGAAATAAAACAATATAGAGATTCTTTAACCGAGGCGCTTGCAGAAGTTGATGAAGAACTTATGGAAAAATTTATAGAGGAAAAGGAAATCACCGATGAAGATTTGAAGAATGGCCTCAGGAGAGGATTTCTTACCGGGAATCTTTACCCCTTAATAAGCGGCGATTCTGTTTCTCTTCTGGGTATAGAATGCCTACTCCAGTACATTAAAAATATCTTTCCTTCTCCTGATGACGCAAAACTTCCTTCGCAAATTGACTCGATTGAAGGTCCACCTGCAGCATTTTCTTTTAAAACAAAATTTGAGACACATGTTGGAGAATTGAGCTTTATAAAAGTCTGGAGAGGAAAGATCAAAGCGGGGGATACCTTAATAAATACTTCAAGTGATACTGAAGAAAAAATCAATCAACTCTTTGTATTAAAAGGCAATGAGAGGGAACAGGTTGATGAACTTGTTGCCGGTTCAATAGGTGTTCTGGTGAAGTTGAAGAATACTTCTTCGGGTGATACGCTGGCAGACCCCTCTAATCCTATAAAACTTGATAAAGTTGAATTTCCTAATCCTGTAGCAAAAATAGCGATTGAGGGTGAAAACGAAAAGGATAACGACAAAATATCTAAGGGCCTTTCTAAGCTTAGAAAATCGGACCCTACTTTGAATTACAATTTTGACTCTGAAACAAAACAGCTCATTCTAAGAACAATGGGTGAACAGCATTTGCAGTTTATAAAATCATGGCTGGAAGATAATTTTAGTGTAAACCTTATAGAAAGCAAACCCGGCGTTCATTACAGAGAAACCATACAAAAGAAGGCCGAGGGACAGGCAAAGTTCAAAAAACAGACGGGTGGACGAGGCCAGTATGGAGA
>Ga0315532_1000564_pt1 | contig 29417 bp, 43 predicted proteins | sample SalMarWE160370MG_FD_203082 | JGI IMG/M metagenome (GOLD analysis project Ga0315532, IMG submission 203082) | Salt marsh sediment microbial communities from the Plum Island Ecosystem LTER, Massachusetts, United States - Salt Marsh Sediment WE1603-70 ...
TTCAGTTATCGAAATAAAGCTACCAGCTCCATACTGAACGACAAACGACCCCTACGGACAAAGCCCCAGCTTCATAAACTTGTCCAGTTCTTTTTCGCCTACAACCCTCTTTGTAATCGCCCCGACAAACACGCGGTAGGCCGCTCGATTTTCTTTTTTGTAGTTCATTGGGACACCAAGGACAGCCTTACACTTCTTGCATACGAGTTCCCGCTTTCCATTAAAATCATTCGGAAAGGCAATCCGATCAAGATACAGACGTTTGAGTATTCCCGGACCGTCTTTTTGATATACCAAAATTTCCGTTCCGCATTTTTCACAGCTGACAGATAACCATCGGGAGTATCCGCCCCGATGTTTCCTGAATCGATCTGTTTTAAATGTAATTTGTTTACTCATGTTTATGCCTTAAGCTCTTAGCTCTCCGCGCTCTCTCTACGGACAAAATCCCAGCTTCGCCAGCTTCTTCATCATCACCTCGTGCACGTAGTCGATAGACTGGTCGCCCTTGATCATGAGAAGTACGCCGCGCTGACGGTAGAATCGCGTGAGCGGCTCCGTCATGAAGTGGTAGCTCGAGAGCCGCATGCGAATGGCGTCCTCCGAATCATCATCCCGCCGTTTGAGCTTTCCACCGCAAACCGAGCACTTCCCCTTTTTGGCCGGCGGAGCTTCTTTGAGGTTGTAGACGGCTTTGCAGTCCGGACACTGAATGCGGTAAAGGAGCCGTTCGACTGCCATGTCATCGCTGATTTTAATAAAGATGGCAACGTTGATGGGCAGAATGCGCTGAAGGGAACCGGCCTGTTCCACCGTTCTCGGATACCCGTCCAGGATGAAACCGTTCTTCAAATTCATGCTCTTAAGCTGCCTGCTCATAATGCCGTTCACGAGCTCGTCCGGGGCCAAACAGCCGCTTTGGACGTACTGCTCCGCGATCCTCCCCAAGCTCGTGCCATCCGCGATCTCCTGCCGAAACAGAATGCCGGATCCGATGAGCGGAATGCTGAACTTCTCGGAAAGAAGCTGGCCCTGTGTCCCCTTGCCGCAGCCTTGCGGACCAAAGATGACGGCGCGTAGTCGTTTGGAACTCATATGAGAAGTGAATGGAATATGGAATGCGGAATATGGAATGCGGAGGCTTTTCTTCGAGCGTTCATTCCGTCTTCCGTCTTCCGTTCAATCGAGTATGCATAGCTTCTATAACAGGGAGAGAATGATGAAGGGAATGCCCGCGCCGATGAAGAGCGGGACAAGGCCCGGAAACGGTTTTGACGGACCGCGCCGGCTCAACCAATAAGCTCCCGCGAGCAGTCCGGCGCCGACGACGAATGCCTGCAAAATTCCTTGAACGGAAGCTCGCGTCACGAGGATGAGGGGAAGGATGAGATCACCGGCTCCCAAAAAAACGGCTTGCGGTGATTTGATGGATTCTTTGATGTCTCCGACTGCCTGCTTCCACGATGCCGGAACGATGAGTCCGGGGATGACGCCGCGATGGATGGATGTTCGCGCGAGCCTCGTGGCGATGCCGCCCGGACGCCCGGCGAAGATATCATAGATGAAAAAAGCGACCAAGATGATTGCCAGTTTGCTCAAAGAGAACATGAATGCGAAATGGAGCGCAATGCCCGCAGCGCCGATGAGGATGAACGCATCGTGCACGAGCACCTTCCGCATGCGCGCCTGAAGGATCGTGAGCGCCGCGGCGATCAGGAGGCCGATTTCCCACGGGAGGACAAACCACATGAAAACCCATACGCCGAGGAAGAGCGTCACGCCGAGCAGGAGTTCGTAGAACAGACGGACGTTCAGCTTGCGAATGATGAAACCGATGAGCAGGAGAAATCCCGCAACGAGCACGAAGAATTGCCACGTGATGATGCCCGCGGGGATCGTTGACGGCGTGTAAGAAGGAACGGAAATCAATCTTCGAACCGCGAAAGAGGCGAGGAGCGAAAGAATGGCGTATGAACCCAAAATCCAAAAAATCGAAAACGGGATTCCGTTTCCTTTAAAAACATCTGTTTTTTTCGATACACTCTCGTTCATGATGCGAAGGGAAGTATACCCGCCGAGAAGAGAACATAAAAGCAGGGAGCTCATCCCTGCGTAAATGTCGAATGTCGATAAATCCGTTTCGGATTTCGATATTCGATGTTCGATATTGCCTTCTAGTACGCATCGTACTCCCGCATCGTCACATGCGATTCAACCTGTTTCACGGATTCGATGACAACGGAAACGACGATGAGCAGGGACGTGCCGCCGATGGCGAATGTGGACGTTCCGCTGTACGCCTGCATGATAACCGGCAGAACGGCGATCAACCCGAGGAAGATGGAACCGGCGAACGTCACGCGCGTGATTACGTGCTGGAGGTAGTCTGCGGTCGGAGGACCCGGACGGATGCCCGGAATGAAGCCTCCCTGCTTCTGGAGATTTTCCGCAACTTGATCGGGCTTAAAGATAACGGCCGTGTAGAAGTAGGTGAATCCGACAACGAGTAAGAAGTAGAAAACGCCGTAGAACAACTGATTCTGCAGGAGGGCGAGCCCCCATCGAGCCGTATTGGCGATCCACGCCGCTTTGGCCGTCAAAAAGAATTGGCCGACCATGGTTGGAAGAATGAGGAGGGAGATGGCAAAGATGATCGGGATAACGCCGGCCATGAGCACGCGGAGCGGCAAATGTGTTGAAATGCCGGATCCCATTCCCCGGACCTGCCGCGCGTACTGGATCGGAACGTTCCGCTGCGCTTCGGAGATGTATACGACACCCACGACCGTTATGACTGCGATGGCCGCGTAGCTCAACCACGTAATGAGCTGCGATGCGTCGTACGTAACGAGCGCCCGCTGAATCACGGACGGGAGGCTCGAAACGATGCCGGCGAAAATGAGGAGCGAAATGCCGTTCCCAACCTTCTTTTCACTGATGAGCTCTCCAATCCACATGAGGAATACCGTTCCCGCCGTAATGGTCATGATGATCGTTATGTAAAACATGAGGTCGCTGCGCACGAGAATCGGAACCGGAGAGGACTTCATGAGGGAGATGATGCCGATGGATTGAAGGATCGCCAACGGCACGGTAACCATGCGCGTCCATTGCGTAATCTTTTGACGGCCGGCCTCCCCTTCTTTCTGGAGCTCCTCGATTTTCGTTGAGATCATCCCCAAGAGCTGGAACATGATGGAAGCCGTAATGAACGGTGCCACGCCAACGGCGATAACCGAAAAATTCTCCAGCGTGCCTCCGCTGAAGAGGTTGATGAGCCCGAGCGCCTGATTCGATTGAAAGAATCCTTTGAGCGCAATGACGTCCACGCCGGGGAGCGGGATATTCGCCAGCAATCGAAACAGCACCATCATCATCCCGACGAACAGGAGACTGTTTCGGACTTCTTTAATCTTCCATGCTTGGAGGAGCTTTTGCCACATAGATCATTGCGCATTGCGCATTTCGTATTGCGCATTCTCTTTGTTTCGGAGCCCGAGCATCATCCGGGCATCATGCGAAATGCGCAATTCGCAATGCGAAATTATTAGCATCCTACTTCTTTGACGGCTTTTTGGCCATCTTCTTGCCTGAACGCTTCTTGTTCTTCTTCGGAAGCTCCGTTACCTTCCCGCCCGCTTTCTCGATCGCCGCTTTCGCCGTAGGCGTCGTCAAAACATCGATAAGGGTGATCTTCTTGGTTATTTCACCCGTATTCACAACCTTAGCGCTCGGAACCGTCATGGGAATGAGGTTTCGCGCCTTCAACGCCTTCACGCTTACTTCCGATCCCGAATCAAACCATCGATCGAGCTGCGCGAGCGTGATCGTCTGCGGATGAATGCGTCCGCTCTTGAATCCGCGCATCTTCGGAATACGAAGGAGCATCTGTTTCATGCCCTTGAGCTTCAATCCGCTCTTTCCGCCGGAACGCGAACGCTGGCCCTTTTCTCCGCGGCCGGACGTTTTTCCTTTACCGCATCCTTCTCCGCGCCCAACGCGCTTTCGTCTGGAACGAGATCCTTTGGCCGGTTTAATTGTATGGAGGCGTAATTCTGACATATGATTACTTGGTTACCGAAGACTCCGTATCCGTTTGCCGGTTCTTACCATCCTTGGAAGCGCCATGCCGAGCCGCATGTTCATCCTTCTTCGCTTTTGGCGGCGTTCGAAGCTCCTTTAACGCCTTAAATGTCGCTTTGACATTGTTCGTCTTATTTGCGGAGCCCATAATCTTGGAAACGACGTTTGGAATCCCCGCGATTTCCAGCACCTGTCGAACGGCTCCGCCCGCCTTTACTCCCGTTCCTTTCGGAGCCGGTTTCAAGAGGACGATGGCTGAACAGTACTTGGATTTGATTGCGTGCGGAATCGTTTCATCCACCAACGGAACGGTAATGAGGCTCTTCCGCGCCTGTGCAAACGCTTTCGTCGTCGCTCCGGCCACATCCGTCGCTTTCCCCAAACCGAATCCCACGCGACCCTTCCGGTTGCCAACGATGCCGAGAGCACGGAATCGCATGCGCTTCCCGCCGGCGGTTACGCGCGTGATACGTGCGATTTCGAGCGATTTCTCTTCGTAATCCGACTGCTCCGGAATATCCGACTTCGGATCCCGGCGGCGGCCAAACTTCCCCCGATTCCCCCCGGGGCCGCGCTGGCGAATACGAAACGATCGGGCATCTGATCGCCCTCCGCGCTTTGGCGCTCCCGGCGCACCCTGTCCTTCGACAGACGGCGGGGCCGCCTGCGGTTCCGCTGTTTTAGGTGCCGCGGTTTGCTGAGTGTCCTTTTTTTCTTCCGTCATAATATTAAAATTTGAGTCCCCCTTCACGCGCGCCTTCAGCGAGCGCTTTGACGCGGCCATGGAATCGCTTGTCCCTTCGATCAAATACAACCTTCTCCACCTTCTTCGCAATGGCCTTCTTCGCAATGGCTTTCCCGACCTCAGCGGCGACCTCAACGGGAGTCTTGCCTTTTTTCGCCGCAGCCGTAACATCCCGATCCGATGCGGACACGATCGTCACGGATGTGGTGTCATCAATAATCTGAGCGGAGATGTGCCGAAGCGTTCGATTCACCGTTAACCGCGGACGCGTTGGCGTGCCCTTGACGCGAGCGCGGACGCGTACGATGCGTCTTGCCCGAGATTTCTGCAGTTTGATTAGCTTATTGCTCATAGATCCTTTGTTTACGCTCCTGCCTTCGCGGCCTTTCCGGCCTTCCGGCGAACAACTTCATCGATATACTTAATCCCTTTTCCCTTATACGGCTCCGGGGGACGAACGCGGCGAATCTGCGCCGCAACCTCTCCGACGGCCTGCTTGTCGATTCCGGAAATCGAAAGGGTGTTCTTCTCAACGGCAGCTGCAACGCCTTCCGGAAGTTCATAGTTCACCGGATGGGAAAACCCGACTTCCATCTGCACCTTGTTGCCGGAAACGGATACGCGATACCCCACACCGATGAATTCAAGCTTCTTTTCAAATCCTTTCTCCACGCCTTCCACGGCATTCGCGATGAGCTTGCGGTAAAGACCCCAAAGCGCCCGATCTTTGATCGCATCCGGTTGTTTCACTTCTACGACGATCCTATGCTCCGGCGTCATGGTCGCCGTTACGTGCGGATGGAGCTCAACCGCGAGCGTCCCTTTCGGCCCTTTGGCATTCACAACGCTCCCCGAGATGTTCACCTCGACGCCGTTTGGGATTTCAATGGGTTTTCGTCCGATTCGTGACATATCGTTTACGTAATTTCACACAAGACCTCTCCGCCGAGCTTGCGGCGACGGGCCTCTTTATTCGTCATCACACCCGCAGATGTCGATACGATGGCAAATCCGATATCTGACATAACACGCGGAAGCTCGTATGATTTGCGATAAATGCGCAACCCCGGCTTGGAAACGCGCTTAACCGATTGAATCTTCGGCGTCTTATTATCATACTTCAGCGTAATCGTGAGCGTCTTCTTCGGACCGTCCGCAACCTCCGAAACATCGGCCACGTACCCCTCGTTTTGAAGAATCTTCGCAACGCGGTACTTCAATTTTGAAGACGGGCTAACAACCGTCTCGTGTTGAGCGGCTTGCGCATTCCGTATGCGGGTCAAAAAGTCTGCGATAGGATCTTGAAACATATGCTTACCAACTTGATTTCGTCACACCGGGAAGTTCGCCTCGGTTTGCGAGTTCGCGGAAACAGATGCGACAGATGTCGAAATCACGGATGTACCCGTGCTTCCGGCCGCAGCGCCAGCACCGTCGAACTTCCCTCGTGGAGAACTTCGGTTTCTTACGTGACTTTGCTCGTTGATTCTCAGTAGCCATAATTATTTCTGAAATGGAAATCCGAGTGCTTCGAAGAGCAGGCGGCCCTGTTCCTCATTCTTCGCACTCGTTGTTACCGTTACCTCAAGACCGTGAACGCGCTCAACTTCATCCGACCGAATCTCCGGGAACGCGAGGTGTTCGCTGAATCCATAGGAGAGGTTCCCTTCGCGGTCAACGATCTTCTTTGGGATTCCCCGGAAGTCGCGAACGCGCGGGAACGTGAAGTTCACGAGCTTCTCGACGAAATCCCACATGCGCTTGCCGCGAATGGTGACCTTCAATCCCAGTATCTGACCCTTCCGTGTCTTGAAGTTTGAAATGGAAATACGCGCCTTGGTTTTTACCGGCCGCTGGCCCGTAATGCGCGCGAGAACGTCTTCCGCCGTCTCCATGAGTTTGCCGTCCTTGTGCTTCGCCGGTGCAATCGCAACGGATACCGTCACCTTCGTAAGGGTTGGAACGGCATTCGTATTCTTTAATCCGAGCTCTTTTTTAAGAGCGGGAACGATCGCTTTCTTGTAGTCTTCTCTTAAACTCATACGTTTTTCTTCTTATCTTCTTCAACCTTCTCCTCGCCCTTCGGCACAGTGCGCTTCGCCTCTGCAGGCGCCTTCTCTCCCGTTACTCCCCGCTCGTTGCCCTTCGTCCGATTCCGATGCTTGTGCCGGCGCGCCTTTCCGTCTTCGCCTACAATCTGTACGTTCGAAGCGGAAATCGGCATGGAGAATTCGATTGTCTGGCCTTTTTCTCCCTGCTTCTTCGTTCGTAAATGGCGTTTACAGACATTGAGCCCCTCCACGACCACGCGACCAAGCTTCGGAAATGTCTGAACGACTTTTCCGGTCTTTCCGTTGTCTTTTCCGGTGAGGATTTTTACCGTATCACCTGTTTTTACTCGTAACTTCATAAGATTTATAGGACTTCCGGGGCCAACGAAACGATCTTCGTATACCCGAGAGCGCGGAGTTCGCGCGCCACCGGACCGAAGATGCGTGTTCCTTTCGGCTCCTTTGTCTTTCGATCAATAATCACCGCCGCATTCTCATCGAATCGAATGTACGTCCCGTCCGGGCGCCGCGTTTCCTTCGCCGTCCTGACGAGCACGGCGTGCACAACGTCCGACTTCTTCACGGCCGCGCGCGGAACAGCCTCTTTTACCGCACACGTTACGACATCTCCGAGTCTCGCGTATCGCTTCTTGTATCCGCCGAGTACTCGAATCACCTGAAGCTTTTTGGCTCCTGAGTTATCCGCTGATTTAAGCATTGATCGATGTTGTACCATACAATTCTCTTATGCGGCGGTTATCGTCCGTACGTATGCCCAGCACTTATCCTTGGAGAGCGGACGACACTCCTGAAATTCAATTAAATCACCATCGTGCGCTTTGCCGAGCGGATCGTGAACCTTAAAGTTCTTCGACACCGTGTACATCTTTTTGTACTTCGCGTGCGCAACCCGGCGATCAACACGAACCACGGCCGTCTTCGTCATTTTTGTTGAGACGACGGTACCGCGTAATCGACGTTGCTGTGTTCCATTCATAGTCATTATTCCTTGGTTACTTCTTCCCGTTTCTGTTTCAAGACCGTCTTGATCTGCGCGAGCTCCCTTCGTGCCTTCCGGAGATCTCTCACGCGCGTCTGCTGGCGCGTCATCACCGTAAAACGCAAATCCCGGACATGCGCTGCCGTTTTTGCCAAAAGCTCGGTGAGCCGCTTTGGCGATTGATTGCGGAGTTCCTTAATATCCATATTACGATTCTCTGGAGATGACCGTTGCTTTGCACGGAAGTTTATAGATCGCGTCCTTAAGCGCCTGCCGAGCTTTATCCTCCGGAATTCCATCTATCTCAAAGAGGACCATGCCCGGTTTCACTTCCACCACGTAATGCTCCACCGCACCCTTCCCGGATCCCATGGGCACCTCGCTCCCCTTGCGCGTGATCGGATGATCCGGAAATACACGGATCCACATCTTGCCTCCGCGGCGCAAGTAACGCGTCATCACGCGGCGGCACGCTTCGATCTGTCGTGAAGTGAGCCATGCCGGGCTGAGCGCTTTCATTCCATACGTACCAAAAGCGAGCGTCAACTTATCCGTTGCCTTTCGTCGGAACAGGGCGCGGCCCTTGTGCCACTTGCGATGCTTTACTTTCTTGGGAATTAACATAGATCCTTATGTCGTAGGCGCTGTCGATGCCGCATCTCGATGCGGTGAACGGCCTCCCCCTCCGTAAGACGGACGATCTCCCCCGTGTCGGCGATCACGCGGTCCGCGCGTGGGAGTTGTCGGCTGATACATGGAGAGACGGTCCTGCTCGAATACATCTCCGCGATAGATCCAAACCTTTACACCGATCGTTCCCGCCTTCGTCTGCGCCACGGTCTGTTCGTAATCGATATCCGCACGAAGACTCGTAAGAGGAATCTTTCCCCATCCGAGCCACTCACGGCGCGCGATTTCCGCTCCGTTCAACCGACCGGAAACGGATATTTTCGCACCCAGCGCACCGGATCGCTTCACGCGTTCAATCGTCATCTTTAAGACGCGGCGAAACGGCATGCGCCGCTCCAGGTCTCCCACGACCTGTTGAGCCACGATTGCCGCATCAAGGTTCGCTTTCGGAACTTCAACCACATCCACGCGAAGGTTCACCTTTCGTCCACGGAAAAATTCCTTCATGATCTTCTTCCGGAGCTCCTCAATGCCGGCAGCGCTCCTTCCGATGACGAATCCGGGCTTTCCGGTGTGAATTTTGATGCCAACAACGCCCTGAGAGCGCTCGATGGACACATTGCTCACCGCACCGTCTTTCAGCTGTGTTTTTACAAAATGACGAATGCCTAAATCCTGCTGGAGCTGCTTCCTGTATGCATCGCCACGCGCAAACCAACGACTGGGCCACGTCGTCGTGACTCCCATGCGGAACATTTTTGGATGAACTTTATGACCCATATTATTTTGTGGTTGAATCCTTAGCAGCCTTCTTGACTGCCGGTTTAACAGCTTTTTCTCCATCAGCCGTTTTAGCCGGATCCTTTGCGGATTTCTTATCTGTCGTTTTTACCGATGTTTTCGCGGACTTCTTGTCTGCCTTTTTCTTACCGCCCTTCATCTGTGATCGATGGACGTCTTCCGGCGTCTCGTCGCTCAACACGATCGTGATGTGAGATGTACGCTTGCGAATCGGCGCCGCTCGTCCGTACGCACGCGGCCTCCACCGATGAAGCGTCGTGCCCGCATCCGCAACAACCTTCGCGACGCGCAACGTGGACAGATCCGCTTTGTCGTTGTGTTCCGCATTTGCCATGGCACTCTTCAGGAGCTTCAAAACAGGACCCGCCGCTTCTTTCGGGCTGAATTCCAACTGCTGGACAGCCGTTTGAACCGGCAATCCTCGGACCGTATCAATCACGAGTCGGACCTTTCGGGGCGACATGCGTAGATTTCGGAGACGTGCGCTAACTTGCATACATTTACTTCTTCTTCTGTTCGAGTTCCTTCATCATCTTTCCACCGTGACGGGTGAACTTACGCGTCGGAGAGAACTCGCCGAGCTTATGGCCAACCATGTTCTCAGAAATGAGAACGGGGATGTGCTGCTTGCCATTGTGAATCGCCATCACGAATCCAACCATTTCCGGCGTGATCGTCGAAGCACGCGCCCACGTTTTGATCGGCGTCTTATCCCCCTCCGTCAGCTTTGAAACCTTCTTGAGGAGTTTCGCGTCCACGTATGGACCCTTTTTTAGACTTCGAGACATAATTTATCGTTTCTTCTTCTTACGTCGTGTAACAATGAGCGCCGTGGACGGCTTTTTGATCCTTCGCGTCTTCACGCCGAGCGCTTTCTTTCCCCATGGTGTTTTCGGACCCTGCTTCAAACCGATCGGGTTTTTTCCTTCACCTCCGCCATGCGGGTGATCAACCGGGTTCATCACTTTTCCGCGAACCGTCGGACGAATTCCCCTATGGCGCATGCGTCCGGCCTTTCCCCATCGCACGAGACGCCAATCCGGATTCGAAACGGAACCGATCGTCGCCGAACACTTCTTGAGGACCATGCGGATCTCGGATGAAGGGAGTTTGAGCGTCGCGTACCTGCCTTCCACAGCCATGATCTGAACACCGGCGCCGGCGCCATGCGCGAGCTGACCGCCCTTTCCCGGCTGAAGCTCCACGGAGTGAACTCTGATGCCAACCGGAAGCATATCGAGCGGCAACCGGTTCCCCGGAATGATCTCAATTTTCTTCGTAAGCGAGGAGACGACCATGTCACCGACATTCACGCCTTCCGGAGCAAGCATGTATCGCTTCTCACCGTCCCGATAGACGAGGAGGGCGATGCGCGCACCGCGGTTCGGATCGTACTCGATCGCATCGATGCGTGCGGGAATATCGTACTTATTTCGTATAAAATCAACGTCGCGGATAAACTTTTTGTTCCCGGCGCCCTTGTGCCGGACGGTAATACGGCCGTTCGTTCGACCCGCTTTTTCTTTCTTGGTGAACTTGAGCGCCTTCTCCGGCTTCTTCTTTGTGATATCAGAAAAATCCTGCACGGATGAATTCCGGCGGCCTTTCGTAACTGGGCGATACTTCTTGATAGGCATAACGTTTGATTACACGCCTTCGACGAGCGTTATCGTCTGACCTTTCTTCAATTCAACGAGCGCTTTCTTCCACGCGTTCCGGCGACCCTTGATGCGTCCGCGGTTCATAACCTTTCCGATTCCGCGCTGCGTTCGGACATGCGTAACGTTCACTTTGTAAATCGCTTCAACCGCTTTACCGATCTCAACCTTATTCGCGGAAATCGGAACATCGAATACGTAGATCCCCCTGTCTGCCAGAACGGCCGCCTTCTCACTCACGTGCGGCTTCAGAAGGAGTCCGGAGAACATCCCGGCCTTAGTATCAACGATGGACACTTCCTTTTTATCTTCGATTTTCTTTTCAACCTTCTTTTCAGCAACCTTTTTTTTGCCATCCTGTTGAGCGACCTGCGGGATTGCCCCTACGGATGCCGCTACGGACTTTTTTGCCGTCTGAAGAGCGTCCGCCTTTTTGGACGGTTGCTTCGCCTGCTGTTTCTTAAATCGATCGAATAGTGCCATATTTGTTATTTTACCTTGTTGTACAAGGATTCAAATGCCGGAATCGCTTCTTTTTCGAAAATGACCGTATCAAATCGAAGGATGTCCACCACGCTCAAAGCATTTGCCGTAACTACGAACACGTTGTCTAAATTTCGTGCCATGCGCACGAGTTCCGGACGCGAGCTCGGAATGATGTAGAGCGCCGTTCGTTTCACCGGGAGCTTCTGGAGAAGCGCCGCGAGTTCCTTCGTTTTGCTCGATGCGGGTTTGAACGTTTCGACGATGAAGAGCCGTTTATCCGCAACCTTATCGGACAATGCCATGAAGAACGCTTTTTGCTTCGCCTTCCTGTTGATCTTCACGCCAAAGTTCCGAACGTTTCGCGGACCGAACGTAATACCGCCGCCCACCCAGATCGGAGATCGATTGGATCCGTGTCGCGCGCGTCCCGTACCCTTCTGCTTCCATGGCTTCTTCCCGCCGCCGCGGACCTCTCCGCGCGTCTTCGTGTGGCCGATGGGACGCCTCGCATTCGCCAACTGAGCAACGATCGCTTCATGCACGAGTCCCGTATTTACTTTCACGCCAAAATGAGCGGCATTCAATTCCATGTCGCCTGTTACTTTTCCTTCAATGTTATAAACAGATACCTTTGGCATACATTTATACGGATACGATTTCAATGACGCTGTTCCGCGCACCCGGAAGCGCGCCCTTTACGGCGATAACGCCGTTCTTCACGTCAACGATTTCCAAATTACGAACGGTAACGGTTTCATCCCCCATGCGGCCCGGCATCCGCTGGCCCTTGAACACGCGCTGTGGACCGGTTGCACCGATAGACCCGATGGCACGCAACTGATCTTTGTGACCGTGGGAAGCTTTTTGTCCTTTAAAATTATACCGTCTCACAACGCCTTGAAATCCTTTTCCCTTGGATCGACCGCTGACATGCACCTTCTCACCCGGTTCAAAAATGGCCGCATCGATACTGTCGCCACGCTTATACGTATCCGTGTTCTCTGCATGGAATTCACGGAGTGTTCCGTACTGCTCGAGGTCTTTCAGGTGTCCGAGCTGAGGCTTCTGAAGTTTTCGTTTTGGCTGGAAACCGAGCTGGACCGCGGTGTAGCCGTCAATATCCTTTGACTTCACCTGCGTGACCACGCAAGGACCCGCTTCAACGAGCGTAACGGGAACCACCGTCCCATCCGGGCGGTATATCTGTGACATCTCTATTTTTCGACCAAGAATGAATTTCATATGGATTGGTCCCGTTTCGCGGGACATCGCTAACCGGCTGAATCCTCGACCGACGGAAAGCGGTCGAAAAAGCCAGAGGTCTGATTCACGATGATCATCATCATAGATAGACCTCTGGCCTCGGAGCGTACGAAGCGCATTCACCGCCGTTTGCGATAAATGATTCTAAATGGTTGTTATTGAACCCGCGTCCACTCGTCGCTGCAGGGAGGTTATACCGTAACGCTTCTTTTCGCTCGAAGCGCTTACTCTCACCATCCGTTTCATCTGATGTTGAGAGGATAACTTACTCCTTGGGATAAGTTCCGCGGGGGAACGTTGATGCGGCCGACTGCCAGCTGCCGATTTACATTTTAATCTCCACATCGACACCTGCAGGAAGATTCAGACTCGTGAGCGCTTCGATCGTCTTGGCATTCGGATCGAGAATATCCACAATGCGCTTGTGAATACGCATCTCGAACTGCTCACGCGCACCCTTGTGCACGAACGTCGAACGATTCACCGTCCACTTCTTCTTCTCCGTTGGGAGGGGGACGGGACCGATGACACTTGCACCTGATCGCTCCGCCGTATCAATAATCGTACGGGTGGATTGATCGATGATCTTGTGATCATACGCGCGAATTTTGATTCGCACGCGGTGTGCATCGCTCTTCTTTTCTTTCTTCGTGTCAGCCATGAGATTTTTATCGGATCCGTCTCCCTGACGAGGGAGAAGCGATCCACTCATCTGCCGGAAATATTTCCGTGAGATGAGCGGACCGCCTCTCTTGCCTAGAGGCGGTTCACTTGAATTGATTACTTGATAACTTTGGTAACGATACCCGCACCAACCGTCTTGCCGCCTTCGCGGATGGCAAACTTCATTTTATCTTCCATGGCAACCGGAGAAATGAGCTTGACGATGACGTTCGCCGTATCTCCCGGCATGACCATTTCCGTACCTTCTTTAAGGGTCACTTCACCCGTTACGTCTGTGGTTCGGATGTAGAACTGCGGCTTATAGCCCTTGAAGAACGGCTTGTGTCGACCACCTTCATCCTTCTTGAGCGCGTAGACTTCCGCTTCGAATTCCGTATGCGGCGTGATGGATCCCGGCTTGGCCAAAACCATTCCGCGCTCCACTTCGTCCTTCTTAACCCCGCGGAGGAGGATACCCGCATTATCGCCCGCAAGACCTTCGTCGAGCTGCTTGTTAAACATTTCAATACCGGTGACAACCGTCTTCATCGGCTCCTCGCGGAGTCCGACGATTTCAACTTCGTCGTTGAGCTTAACCGTTCCTCGTTCGATGCGACCCGTTACAACCGTGCCGCGGCCTTCGATGGAGAACACGTCTTCGATCGGCAGAAGCAACGGCTTTTCAACATCGCGTTCCGGTTGAGGAATCTTTTCATCAAGCGCCTTGAGTATTTCGATAACAGGCTTGGTAGCCTCCGGATCCGTCGGATTTTGAAGCGCCTTCAAGGCAGAACCTCGAACGACCGCTGCGTTATCTCCGTCAAACTCATATTTCTTGAGAAGCTCGCGGACCTCTTCTTCAACGAGATCGATCAACTCCGGATCATCAACCATATCCACCTTGTTCAAAAACACGACGATTTCCGGCACACCCACCTGACCTGCGAGCAAGATATGCTCCGCCGTCTGCGGCATGGGACCGTCTGTTGCGGATACGACAAGAATCGCACCATCCATCTGGGCCGCACCCGTAATCATGTTCTTAATGTAGTCCGCGTGTCCCGGACAGTCGACGTGCGCGTAGTGGCGAGCATCCGTCTCATACTCCGTATGCGCCGTGGCAATGGTAATACCGCGAGCTTTTGACTCCGGAGCTTTGTCCAGGTCATCAACACCCTTGGTCTGCGCCGCTCCACCCTGCGCGTTCAAAACGGCGAGGATTGCGGCGGTTAACGTGGTCTTCCCGTGGTCAACGTGACCAATGGTTCCGACGTTTACGTGCGGCTTGGATCGATCGAATTTTTCTGCCATATAAAGGCTAAGTTAATAGAATTTATGAGGGTATGTAATTTTGAGCACGAGGAGTATACCACCACCCAAAAATCCACGCAAGGGGTCGATCTTACTGTCAATGAAGCCAAAAAATGGCTGTATCCGGAGGAAGATTTTTAAAAGAAAAGCCCGTTTTTACGAGCTTTCTTTATCTTCAAGCGGTTCAAAGTAGAAATTATCTTCCAAGAATCGCTCCTCCGGCGGCTCCGGAGCATCCACATCCAGAGATGAGAGCGGTTCGCTCGCCTGCTCGTCAAAACGCTCCATAGTGAGGTCCGCGAGCGCCTGCGCGATCTCGTCGCGTTCCTCTTCGACTTCGTCCGTGATCCTCGGCTTGCCCGATGAGATGGGACGGGACACGCCGACCATGGACGCAAAGTCCTCGAACGGCATAACAACCTGGGGCGAATCCCCGCGCTCATTCGTAATGACGACCGGGATACCGAGTTTTCGTGCGGTATCGAGAATGTGGTTCAGACTCATAGTATGAACCATATCATCATGGTGGGTTGGAGTTGGCAAGAGGGAAATCGAGTGATGTGTGGACGAGTGGACGAAATGCATCGACGGGTTGACGGACAAGAGCCGTAAGCGTAAACAGACGTCATCGATCCTTCACCAAGGCTTCCCGCCCTGAATCCCAAAGAAAGGAAAAGGCTCGTGACAGAATCTTATACCGATGAGATCGTTCAAGAATCCGATGAGATCGCACTGTACGCGTGCGGTCATAAAGGATTTATCAAGTACACGTTTTCCTACCTGGGGTTCAAGTTCGGTACCATTCCCAGGATGATTGAAAAGCGCGACCTGTGTCCGGCGTGCATCTGGAAACGGATGCGGCCGCAAATCATTCTATGCGCGACATGCGGTCTTCCGATTCTTCCGGGCAATCAGGTCGCTAAAGTCCCGATCAACACGACGAGCTTCGAACATACGTTCGAGGCGTCTCCAGGTGCATATCTGTCCTGCACGAGATGCATCGGCATCGGATTCACCGGACATTGGACGGGCAAACGATACCGCGCGCTCCAGCTTGTCCGTGTCACCGGAGACGGAACGCAGATCCTCCATTAAGTGCGCTGCACCCCTCCACCTCTCACATATCCCCCGGCTTTGGTCGGGGGATTCATTTATAGAAAAAGATAAGGCCGGCATCCCGATGGGAGCCGGCCTTAGCAATGAGCAACCTAAAATCGTTACGCGGTCTTGCGACCGGATGCGCGCCCGGTCATCTCACCGCGTTGAAAGTGCCGAGCGATCCTGTAGGCTTCCGCGGAGAGCTCGTGGAACTTACGGTCCACGGCCTTGCGATTACGTATGGGTCCGCGCACGCGGTGGCCGCCGCGGCGTGTTTCCGTATACGTGCCCCCGACAGCCAAGACGAGCGCCTTGCAGGGATATGAATTCTCCACGATCGTCGTGCGTTTTTGCTTTCTGCCTTTCGGTCCTTCCCACACCCTCTTGGGGTAGGAGTCCACGGGAGCCACGTAGTCGTTCGCCGCGAGCGGCTCGATGTCGCCGTGCTTGATCATGGCCTCGAAAAGCTGACTCACGAGATGACGAAGCAGGTCCACGGACGCGTGGCAGCAACGGTTAGCCGGGTCCGAACGATACTGCTCGACATTCCGCGCCTCTCTGGCTTCCTCTTCGCGGTCCGCGATGAAAAAGCCTCGGTGCGCCTTCCGAATCATGTCCCATGCTCGCCAAAAATCACCCCGTTCGATGAAGTGCTCCGTGCGCTCCTTCCAATACGGCGAGAAGTCAACCACGCAGTAGAGCGGATGATTGGTCGACGTCAAGTTGTCGCGCATCTTCCGGTGCGCATCATTCCTGGGCTTCGCGATGCGACCGAGCAGATCCGCGTTCATAAGCTGCGGAACGATCTCCTCGCTCAAGTCGCCGTTTCCCTTTTCCCAGACCTCATATGGCAGCAGGAGCACGGTCTCGACGAAACGCGTCCAGCGCGGAGTCCCCTCCCGTGTCTTTTTGAGAAACGTGAAGAGTTCCCGCTGGTTCGCGCATACGGCAATGGACGTGACGAGGTCCTTGTCGTCGGCTCCTTCCTTGATGAGCCGGTCCAGAATGTCACGGCTCGCATTGAACCCTTCGGTCCGGTCAACCTCCGCGAGATCGTCACCATTTTCTTTGAAAAAGGTGTCTTCCGCCGCTTCGATTGCCATTGGATCGTACGATTCCCTCTTCTTCAATGCCATGTGCAGCCTCCTGCCCCGGTTAAACGGGACACTTTGAGGATGTTTTGAATGTCCGAAGCCTTATGGCTTGCGGAAAAGCAAGATCAAAGGACGGTTCAAGATAAACAACTTATGAAATATTGTCAATAATGCAAAAGGAAGCGGGGAGTCGCATTCCCCCGCCCGCATAACTCCCCGCTCCCTACCTCCTAAAAAAACGAAAGAGCCCGCAAAAAGCGAGCTCTTGGAGGTTGTGAGACAGGAGGATGATTCGCGCGGAATCAGGCGGCGCAACAGCGTTGCTGCGGAGCGGCGTGTCGGATCATGTATGCGTAGTGGTAGGCTTTGAGACGGATCTCGTACGGCAATGCCTGAAGAAATTCCTCATCTTCAGCCAGCGCCAGAAACGTATCCCTGTCGCGCGAGCTTATGAGCGATCCGTCTTCCGGCCGAGCATGCTCGATCATGAACGCGAGAACCACGTTTAAGCGATTCAAGTGGCGGCGAACTCGCTCGGCGCGGGTTTGCGCAGCGCTGCGCAGATCTTCATCGAGTGAACCCATGAACGCGCTGTCGCGATTCAGAGCGAGAAATTCTTGGATCAGGCCGAGTTCCGAAGTCATTCCGTTTTCCGGCAGCTGGATGAGCAGCTCGACGAGCCGCTCCCCGGGACCGAGGGCCGGGTCTGTTCGTTTCATGACACTCCTGTCTCTCTGAGAGGGTAAAAGGCCGAGGGTTGGACGGGAATCTACAGGATCCATTATACACTGTCAAGGTGAGAGCCCTCAGACCTTGGATTGTTGGATTATTAGGGCTGAAGAAACATGAGAACCTTCCACTAGCAATCTAGCAATCTGAGGATCTAAAGCCTGATTAAAAACTAAAAAGCCCGATCAGAGTAGATTGATACGGGCTCTCTAGCGAATGTACGGCGACATGGGTACCTCAGTAGAATCCTGACTGCGATCTGACGACTCTTACCGTCCTGCGCAAGTTTTCGATCTCGACTTTCGTCATTCCGCTGAGATTTCTCGGATCTCTCGTGAGATCGATCAACTCCAGTCCGAGTTCTTTCTCGAGATAACCGCTGTTCGAATTAAACCGAGCCACGAGCTCTCGAATCCTTTCTATCCCCTCTCTTGAGGGGAGAATGGCTGTTTTAGACATGAACCCCCTCCTTATTGCGAATCAAAATATGCGAAAGCTATGACTATCGGGATACCAAATAATATCCGTTTCGTCAATGCACCTCTTCACGCGAATGAGAGATAATCCTTATGGTTGACGGTAAAAATCATTATTTTTAAAATCAAAAATCCGCTGAATTTGAATCAACGGATTTTGTGCTTCAAATTTCTAATACGCTATCCCTTCTTTGATCGTCCTTCAATCACAGCTTCCGCCACAGCCTGCGGAGTTGGCGCGTAGTGTTCAAATTCCATGGTGCTCGATGCACGCCCCTGCGAGAGCGATCGAAGCGATGTGACGTAGCCGAACATTTCGGCGAGTGGAGCGAATGCGCTTACAACCTTCATGTCCCCACGCTCGGTCATCTCGTTTATCTGTCCTCGTCGTGAGTTCAAGTCACCGATAACATCTCCCATGGATTCTTCCGGCATTACGACCTCAATCTTCATGATCGGTTCGAGGAGCACGAGGCCGGCTCTCTTTGCCGCTTCCTGGAACGCCATGGATCCGGCAATTTTAAATGCCGCTTCCGATGAGTCGACATCGTGGTAGGAACCGTCGTAGAGCGTGACATCGATATCCTGCAACGGATAGCCGGCCAAGACGCCGCGCGTCATCGCCTCTTGGATTCCTTTGTTCACGGCCGGAATGTACTCCTTTGGAATCACGCCGCCCTTAATTTCATCATGGAATTCATACCCCTTGCCGCGCTCCTGCGGTTTGATGCGAATGTAGCAGTGCCCGTACTGACCGCGTCCGCCGGACTGACGAACGAACTTTCCTTCCGCTTCGGCTTCACCTTTAATCGTTTCACGATATGCAACTTGCGGCTTTCCGACATTCGCCTCGACTTGAAATTCACGCTTCATGCGATCCACGAGAATATCCAAATGGAGTTCTCCCATGCCGCTGATAATGGTCTGGAGCGTTTCTTCGTCCGTGCGCACCTTGAAGCTCGGGTCCTCTTCCGCCAGTTTTTGGAGCGCGATACCCATCTTGTCCTGATCCGCTTTCGTCTTCGGCTCAATGGCAATGGAGATAACCGGTTCCGGCGCTTTGATCGATTCCAGGATGATCGGATTGTTCTCATCGCAGAGCGAGTGTCCCGTAAAGGTACCCTTGAGCCCGACTGCGGCCGCAATATCTCCGGCGTAGACTTCCGGAACTTCCTCTCGATCGTTCGCGTGCATACGCACGATGCGGGACAGCCGTTCGCGCTCCCCGGTCGTCGCATTCAGAACGTACGATCCCGCGGTCAGCTTTCCGGAATACACGCGAAAGAAGATGAGTTTTCCCACGTACGGATCAGTCATCACTTTAAATGCGAGCGCCGTAAACGGTTCTTCGTCCGATGCCGAACGTTCAATGATCGTCTCCTCGTCATCCACCGCATGCCCCCGGATCGCCGGAACGTCGAGCGGGCTCGGGAGGTAATCCACGATCGCGTCCAAGAGCGGCTGAACGCCCTTATTCTTCAACGCCGTTCCGCAGAGGATCGGGATGATCTGGTTTCCGATAACGGCTTTGCGGAGAGCTTTTTTAACCTCATCCACAGAGAGTGCCTCGCCGGAAAGATATTTTTCCATGAGCGCTTCGTCCGTTTCGGAGAGCGCTTCCAAAAACTGACCGCGCTTTTCTTCCGCAAGCGCTTTCATATTCTCCGGTATTTCCTCTATGGAGATGTTCTGGCCGAGTTCGTCTTCATACATGAACGCTTTCATTTCAATGAGATCCACGATTCCCTTAAACTGCATTTCCGTACCGATGGGGAGCTGGATCGGGTAGGCGTCCTTGGTGAGACGTGTTCGGATGGACTCCACATCCTTATCGAAATCCGCACCCGTTCGGTCGAGCTTGTTCACGAAGCACATGCGCGGAACTTTGTACTTATCCGCCTGGCGCCAGACCGTTTCGGATTGCGGTTCCACGCCGGCAACGCCGTCGAAAACGGTAACCGCTCCGTCGAGCACGCGAAGCGACCGTTCAACTTCGATGGTGAAGTCAACGTGTCCGGGCGTATCGATGAGGTTCATGCGATGGCCTTTCCAGAAACAGGTCGTGGCCGCGGACGTGATGGTGATGCCGCGTTCCTGCTCCTGTTCCATCCAGTCCATGGTCGCTTCTCCTTCGTGCACCTCGCCGATCTTGTGCTTCTTTCCGGTATAGAAAAGCACGCGCTCGGTGACCGTGGTCTTTCCTGCGTCGATGTGGGCGATGATCCCGAAGTTACGGGTCAATTCAAGTGAGTATTCTCTGGGCATAGTTTTATTATTATGGCCTACGAATTACGAATGGGGTACGAATCTACGAATGCGGACTCTGCGCTGATTCATTGAGGATCCGCTTGAAAAGGACTCCTTCTTTACAGAAATTTGCGAGAATCGCCAGAGGCTTTTGCGCTGATTGGAGATAGACGTTCACCTGTTTAATATTTGCCGCTTTAAATCGTTCGCCCTGCTTAAGTTCAAGAACGACAGCATCTTCAATAAGAAAGTCGAGCTGATACCATCCGACGGGCGTATTGGAAAACTGAAGAGGAACGCGCACCTGCTCGCGGAACGCAATCCCCCGCTCTTGCAACGCCATGGCTGTTGCACGTTGATAAACACGCTCCAGATGTCCGGCTCCCAGTTCATTTGAAACTTCAAACAGACTTCCGACGATCTGATAGCTTAATTCTGGCAAAACGAGATCCAATCTCCGAAGAGGAGACTTTCTTTTCTTGTTGAAACGTCCGTCATCGTCGTCCATGTCCGTTATTCGTAGATTCGTACCCCATTCGTAATTCGTAGACCCTCCATTCGTAGGCTCTTATCTTGCAAAATGTGCAAACGCGCGGTTCGCTTCGGCCATTCGCTGAACGTCCTGCTTCTTCTTTACCGCATCGCCGCTGTTTTCCGCCGCCGCCATCAGTTCATTCGCCAATCGAATCGCCATAGGCTTTCCTTTAACCGAACGTGCGGCATTTACGACCCATCGAAAGGCGAGCTGTGTGCGGCGTTCCGCTCGAACCTGCAACGGGATCTGGTAGTTCGCGCCGCCCACGCGCTTTGACTTCACTTCGAGAACCGGGCTCACGTTCTTCATGGCCGCATCGAATACTTCGAGCGGATCTTTCTGCGTCTTTTCCGCAATCGCGTCGAAAGCGCCATACACAACTTTTTGCGCCGTGGTTTTCTTGCCGTCGCTCATGATGTAATTGATAAACTTCGCAACGTCGATGCGTGCGTACTTTGGATCCGGAAGGATGTTTCGCTTTGGAGCTTGCTTTCCCCGCATAGTTTTAGGATGCCTTCACTTTCGGCTTCTTGGTTCCGTACATGGAGCGGGAGCGCTTGCGTCCGTCCACGCCCTGGGTGTCATACACGCCGCGCACGATGTGGTAGCGCACGCCCGGAAGGTCTTTGACCCTGCCGCCGCGAATGAGCACGATGGAGTGTTCCTGAAGGTTGTGACCCTCGCCCGGAATGTATGCCGTGACTTCCTCGCCGTTTGAAAGACGGACACGGGCAACCTTACGCATGGCCGAGTTCGGCTTGGTTGGCGTGACGGTTTTGACCTTCGTGCAAACGCCACGCTTAAAGGAAGCGCCGCGCTTGAGCTTGGTGTGCTTTCTGTTGATCGTATCGAGCGTGTACTGCATGGCCGGACTCTTGCTCTTGACCTTTGCGGTTCTACGGCTCTTTCGCAGTAATTGGTTTACGGTAGGCATGTATAGATATGCTTTCAGGGCATCTTGAAAGCCCTAAAATAAGCGGCGGAACTATAGCAGTGGGAGCAGGGTGGCGTCAAGAGTTCGGGAATGCGGGGGTGCGGGAATGCGGGGGTGCGGTTTTTAAAGGGGTTTATAAAGCAAAAAGCAGTCCGACGAGGAGCCGGACTGCTTGCGATGAGGAAGCGGCATCGGAGAAATCACCTGAACTTGTTCAGGTAATCCTCCCAGAGCCAATCGAGTCCTTTATCTCGAGCTTTGTTTTGAAAGATGAGCTCAACCGGATGCTTTTGCCGTTCGTTCGCGTAGAACTCCAAAAAGGCTGTGCCCATAGTCATCATCTGGTCGACGGTGATGTTTGATCCGGCTTCCGCCTCTCGTTCCTGAATCCTACGTATGGCTTGAAAGACTCTGCGCGTACATCGGATCTTATACTCCTTGCTTTCCAAAAGGCGGGGTTCGGACCCGAGCGAACGTGTTGATCCAAGGCCGGCGATGTACCGCAGACCGCGGGCAAACCGTTCAAAGGCGATCACGATAATCATGAGCGCAACTTTCAGCCACCCGGGCCTTGCCGGGGCAGGTCGGGGATCTCCGAGGGCAACTTCCGCAACCCGATCCCCCCAGACCATAACGAGCGTCCAGCCCTCGTGCTTCTTCTGGAAGTAGTCAACTATGAAATTGATGACGACGACCGGTACGTCTTTCCTCTTTCGAAGCCGCAAGACTTCCTGCAGGCTCTCATAGCGAATACGCTGAACGGCCGTCAGTTCGAAACGGACATTCGTTTTGGAAAACAGCGGAATGAGTTCTCCCATCTTAGGTAGCCTCCTTCGTGTAAGGTGCGGCTCATTTTGGACATAAAGAAACCGATTCGTCAATCTGTAAATGAAAAGAAAAGCAGCCCGGCTGATGCTGGGCTGCTAGACGAAGTTGAAGAACGGAGAGGTGATGATCAGGCGGCGCGTCTACCCATATCGAGAAAAAACTCTTTGCCCACGCCGTCCTTCCAGAGCTGAAGCGGCTCCCCTTTATCGAGGAAGTGATACATGGCATCGAGCGTTTGAATGCTCGCCCGAGTGATTTGCGGAATATTCGTGTACACACCGACGTCCGCGAGCTCCGCCTTGAGCACATGCATATCCGCCACATACTCCGCTGTGTACCGAATGCTGAAAATTTTGGAGTTCCTGAGCGTCCCTGCCGAAACAGGATGCGGATGAACAGCGATTCCCGCTGTAGCGATTTCGGTTGCGGAGTCCGTTTCGGGAAGCTTGAAGTACTCGGCTAATCTGAACGTCTCAAGGTAGCAGAAATCTTTTGTATAACTCCCATCACGTGAGACAAGACAGCAGATCCAACCATCATGAAGGATCGACCGAATGATCATTGCCGCAGTACTTTGCGCCTTCCCGATGAGATGAGCGACGTTTTTGCACCCTGCGCGTCCGCCCATCTCATGAAAACGCATGAGAGCTCTCGGTTTAGCTTCCAGATGGACGATAAGCCCCTCTTCTTGCATCTTTTTTACCATGCGGCCTCCTTGTGGAATTTTCCGGATTCGGAACTGAACGTGAAAACTCTGTGCGCCAATATATACCATTTTCAAAAAAATGTCAAGTCCACTTTATGCCAAAAAAGCGGCCCGACGAGATGTCGGGCCACTCATAGACCTGAAGAAGGAGAAGACCGCTCACCGGTTGTTGATACTCGGCGAATGCACGGAATATGAGTCCGAATTCGATGGCTCCATGCCGCTGATGTGATCACCCGATGAAACTCTCCGACTCTCTGCTTCCTGCCTCTCTCGTTCTCTTCGTTTTTTCGCTTCTTCGTCCGATTCAGTCAACCATTCCAAGATACCCATGATCTCACCTCTTTCTAAAGAGAAAAATGTGCAACGTGTATAAATGGAACATAAACAAAAATTGCCGGCTTGTCAATCGAAAAAGCAGCCCGACGCTTGGCCGGGCTGCCTATGAAGACGAACTTTTAATTTCAAGGAATGAAGCGCATTCATCCGCTCATACGACTTCACAAACGATTCATTACCAGTCGACGAACGAGTTCGTCCACGACGTCAAAGGTCATGGCGTGGTCCGGGTTGCGGCGGCGAAGCGTCCGCATCAGCTCCGGACACGGCTCCGGAGCCGTTGCCGCCAGTGCGTAACAGCTCTCGGGGTGGGAGTCGGCAAAACGACGTCCCGATCCGGCGGGTGTCAGAAACAGCCGACGCGTGCTTGATGCGGAAACCGGCCGGACAGCGCCCGGTTGCATGAGCGCAAACAGATAGGTTTCGATAGCTTCGAGCAAAGCGGGATGCCACGCTTGCGAAACGGCCTCCAGGGGAACCGCCTGGCGTTCGGGACGATAGAGGCCGCGCGCGCCAAACGCCCGCTTCGCCCAGCCGTCGCCGCGCATGTTCGCAATCTTGCGCCGGTCCCATCCGGAAAGCATCTGATCGGTGAATCGCAAATGAAGTCTGCGGGCGGCGGACCTGAGCAGTTCCTTGGGACGTGCACGCACGAATTCCGTATCCATGGCCAACAGCACCGGCGATGGGATGTCGCCGGCAGACGCGCGAGCGAGATATTCCATTTGCACGCGTAGCGCTCTCCAGGGCTGAATGAAATAGTATTTCCATTCACCGCTTGCGGTAAAGCGTTTCCATTCGGAGGAGAGAAATCGGCTGAAATCAAACCGAAACGCGTCCGCATGACCCGCGTCAGCCCACGCACAAGCGCGTGCGACCGAGCGAAGCTGTAAAAGCGGCCATCGGAGCATTACCAGCGTGCTATCGCACGCCGAACACAGGCGACGAAACGTACGAAGACCCAGATGGGTCGACATCTCCTTAATGAGAAGGCGTCGACAGGGTGATGGAGCCATACCGGTCGTCCGAATACGCCGGCAGGAACGGCCGATGATCTTGTTGCCTTTGGATGCGGAAGGAACGCCATCATAACCGTTGGCAAACGGCTCGTGAATGTACAGATGGATGTCGGGCGACTGCGCCAGAGCGATTGAGAGGGCCGTCGAGCAGCTGCGGGGCGGCGCGATCACCATCGTGGCGCGCACGGATCCACATTTCGCGTAATCGTACAGGGATGGCATAGGTTCTCGTTGTGTCGCAAAAGACACGTTTGGGGTTGGGAATGTACGCGTAAGATTAACTTAGAATGAAAACGCCCGTAACGTCAATTCAGATACGAGCCGCTTCCGTTGGAACATTCTCTTGAGTTTTTTCATTATTATCCGCCCAAGCACCGATCCGTCAGTCCGCTTATTCCTCCGTTACGTTACCATTCGCTTCAGCCAAAACAGTTCGATGAATACGCGGTGGAGCGCGGCGATCGTGACGACCGTGAGCGCCATGGTCGTGATCTTGGCATCCTGCGTAATGAAGAACATGGCGAGGAGCGCGAGCGCGCCGGCGCCAACCGCACGGAAGATGGTTGCGGCCCAAACGTTTTGAGACCAGAGCTTGCTGCGCGTGAGATTCGATGCCGAGAGGTACACGAGCGCGCAGGCGAACACGGGCCATCCGAGAATCCATGCGACGAAAAGCAGATAGAGTTCGCCGGCGAGCGCCATGGCTTTGGCGCCTTCAATGGTGATGTCGCCGCGAAGGATGGGCTGGCTCACGCGATTCCGTTCATCCGCTTCCAAACGGGAAAGATCCCGGCGCAATACCATGGTGAAACGAAGCGCCAGAAGCAAGAGGATGAACAAGCCGGCGGCGAACAAGCACGTAGCTCCTCCGGAGGAGGTGATTCCCGATGTGGATGCGAAGACAACGCCAAGGACCGAATAGAGCGCCGCATCAAACGCACCCCATGTGCGATAGATGTGTTTGAGGATGCTCCAACGCTTGTCCATCAAGATGAGGAAGATGAAAACGAGCACGAGTCCGAGCGAGAATAAGACCAAAGCGGACTCAACCAAGCGCGCCGCGACTTCCGCCTGCGCGTCGATGGCTGTGGGGAAGCGTTCGTACAGGTTCCTCCACCAATACCCGTTGCTCATGACAATGGTGGCTCGCCGTGAAATCTCAAACGGGAGCGCCGTCCAGCCCTCGGCCGCAAACGGACTCTTCCAGAGCGCGAGGAGCGACACGGTGCTTATGATCTTGATCGTAACAGCGCTCACGATCGCGCTCCCGAGAATCGCTTTCCACAGACTCTTGCTCAGCGTCCACGTAACGATGCCGATACCGATGACAAAAGCGAATATTCCCAAACGAATGCCAATGGAGATGCCGGATTCGATCGGGAGGATTCCGGCGGTGCCCGAAGCGATGAGGATATCCAAGCCGTTCAGTTTCGGCGGACCGATGACGAGACCGTTCCCATACGTGCGCATGAGGTCAAAGAGCGGCACAGCCCATGTGAACGGAATGAGGCGCGCAGACCAGCCGAGCGCCGCCGGAAAAGAAGCCTTTCCAAGAATCGTCCAAACGAAGGACGCGAGCGTGAGCAAGAGGATCGCTCCGGCGGGAATTGCGATCACGGCCGTGGTGAAATCGAGCAAGCGGCCTTCTTGGTTGCGCCAAGCGAGGATGGCGAAGAATTCAAAAACGGCAACGGAGCCGAACACCGTGATGAGCCAGGACCGCAAGCCGGGCCAGTCTCGTTGAGGAAAAAGAGGAGCGCTCATATGGCAAGACCGAAGAGTCGGAAGAACATGCTTCCGAACAGATTGAATAATCGCGAAAAAATTCCGATCCCGCCGAATGCATCCATCAGAATGATGATGATGAGAATGAACGGACCCTGCGTTACGATCGTATGCCGGAGCCTGGCCCACTTCGCATCGCGGAGAACCGCCAAGAGAATCTTTGATCCATCAAGCGGAGGGATCGGGAGCAGGTTGAAGATGGCCAAGTTGATATTGATGAACGTCGCAAAGAACAGGAATTGCAAAAGGAGGTTGTTCGGTCCCAAGGTCGAAGCGAAAAATTTAAGGAGGAGGACGAACACAACGGCCATGAGGACGTTCGATACCGGACCCGCAATGCCGATGAGCATCGGATCACGGCTCTTGTTCTTCAGAAACGCGGGGTTGTACGGCACGGGCTTCGCGTATCCGAATCCGGCCATGAGCAGCATGAGGAAGCCTACGGGATCGAGGTGCGCGAGCGGGTTGAGCGTCATGCGGCCCATGTGTTCCGCGGTCTTATCACCCAGATAATTCGCAACCGCTGCGTGCGCGAATTCATGAAAGGTCAACGCGACAATGATCGCGAGGATGATCGCCGCGAAGAGCAGGGGTTCGGTGAACAGGAGGCTGAGGAGCATAAGACTTGCCAAAAATCAAAAGGAAGCGTACCATCCGGACACTTAGTCGACAACGGGGAAAAAGCGTTTAGCATTTGGTATTTGGCTATCGGTATAGATCGTTGCCAGCGGCCAAATGCCAAAAGCTAAATGTCAAAAGCCAATACTATGTCACGCAAATGCGCAATCACCGGACGCGGTCCCAAGTCCTCGGTTTCACGAAGCCACTCCAAGGTCCAGACCAAGCGCCTGAATAAGATCAATCTTCAAACCGTCCGCATCGACGGCAAGAAGGTTCGCGTTGCCGCACGCACGCTGAAGACGCTGAAGAAAAAGGGGTTGGTGAAGTAACATGTCCCAAAGGAAACGCGGGGGCGACGTATGCGTCGCCCCTGCGTTTTTGTATACCTTGTGATATTGAGCGAGATCTGTGTATGATCTACAGAGACTCCAACGAAAGGACCCCCCCCATGATCCACGTCCAGTACTTTCCCGCGAATGCACAGGAATGTAGGCCCGAAGAAACCGAACGCGCCGCCCGTTCCGCGCTGGAATCGAGAGTACGTTACGAAGAGCGGAACGACTCGCCGTCTCCGGGCTACATGGGAATCGACGCGGACGCCCGACATCAATCCCAAACCCAAATCGACAGGGACGCTCCTCTGTAAAAAAAGCGAAGGAGCATCTCGACTCGGGACCCGTCCCTCGCGGGTCCTTTTACTTTCTATGAAAGCCTCCCGCGTTCGCGTTCGGCGTTCAAGACCCGTTCGAGCGCAATGGCGTATGCGGCAACACGCAGAGTCGCACCAAGATTCTTTGATCGTTGGAGGACGAGGCCGGAAGATTTTCGCATGATGGAGATGAGACGTTCTTCCACCTCCGGAGCCGTCCATCGTTCGTTATTCTGATTCTGATGCCACTCATAGTAGCTCACGACGACGCCTCCGGCATTCGTCAGTACGTCCGGGATGCAGGTGACGCTCTTCCCGGCAAGGATCTTATCCGCCTCGCGATCAATCGGACCGTTGGCGACCTCCAGGATGATTTCCGCCTTGATGCTGTCTGCGTTCTTTTCCGTGATCACGTTCTCGAGCGCGGCCGGAACGAGTACGTCGCATGAAAGCGCGAGGAGGTCGTCTTCACTGATCAACGATGATCCGGGGAAGCCGACTACGGTTCCGGTCTGCGACTTATGCGTGACGAGTTTTTGGATATCCAGTCCTGATTCGGATTGGATGGCGCCTTTGGAGTCCGATACGGCGATGACCCTGTCCCCATTCGCTTCGAGCCGGCGAGCGATCTCCCGCCCGGCGTTTCCGAAACCCTGAACCACGGCTGTAATCGCCCGATCCGGAAGAACCTCGGGCCGGATCGTTTGGAGCACGAAGAATGCGCCGGCGCCCGTTGCGCCTCCCCTGCCTTCGGATCCGCCGTGCTCAATGGTTTTTCCCGTAATAACGCCCGGGGCGTCGATCCCGACGATCTTTCCGTACTCATCCGCGAACGCATCCATGAGCGCGGGGTACGTGTTCACGTCCGGAGCGGGCACGTCTTTTTCCGGCCCGACAACATCGCCGAGCGCTCTCGCGAATAACCGCATGATCCGTTCCTTCTCTTCATCCGAATACTCCTTGGCGCGGACGACGACGCCACCCTTTCCGCCGCCCATCGGAATGTCCATGAGCGCGCACTTCACCATCATGGAACATGCAAGCGCGCGCACTTCATCGAGATCAACGTCATGATGAAAACGAATCCCTCCTTTGAACGGCCCCAGGGCATCATTCCACTGCACGCGGTATCCTTCAAGTATTTCGAATGATCCGGTATCGCGCGCGAGCGGGAACGATACGCGGATTTCGCGCTGCGCGCGCGAGAGGAGCTCAATCGCGTCTTTCGATAGCGATGCGGCCGTACCGGCATCCTTGATATTCGCGAGAACGGTTTGGAGGAATGTGGTCATAGGATAAGCTTTTAGCTGTTAGCTGTTAGCTTTTAGCTGTTAGCTTTTAGCTTTTAGCTTTTAGCTTGGATAGCATAAGAGATTGTTCGCAAATTGACCAGCGACCATAAAATGAGCCACTAAAAGCTAATGGCTAAAAGCTATTTTGCGCTTGATCGGAATCCTCGAAAGACGCGCATACGTTCAGATCCATACGGACGTTCGGTCGTCTTCTTTATAATGTTCATCGCCTCTTCGGGCGTATCCACGACATGAAAGAGGTCTATGTCTTTCTTTGAAATATTTCCGTGTTTGAGCATCGTATTCCGAATCCAGTCGATGAGCGGCTTCCAGTAACTCTTGCCTATGAGGATAGACGGAACGTTCTGCGGAAT
>Ga0315532_1000568_pt1 | contig 29337 bp, 30 predicted proteins | sample SalMarWE160370MG_FD_203082 | JGI IMG/M metagenome (GOLD analysis project Ga0315532, IMG submission 203082) | Salt marsh sediment microbial communities from the Plum Island Ecosystem LTER, Massachusetts, United States - Salt Marsh Sediment WE1603-70 ...
GCAAAGAGAGAAAAATCTCCTTAGCATCTTGACTTACTTCCTTGGATTATATTGGTAGATATAGATTAAAAAAGTGGCTTGAGGCAATATATAGAAGTAAAAATTTCAGGAGGAAAAAATGAAGGTGAATTGGGGAGCACTAGGTATAACTATTGGTCTCATTTTCCTGGCCGTTTCGATATTGGCCATAGGATTGATATCAGAGAGGAGGATATCGGAACTAGAGAAGTATGTACTTTCCATCAAATACGATATTGAGCGGACTGTCATTGCTCAGGGATACGCGTTTAGCAGGGCTAATTCTGAAAAAAGAGCGGTAACCATTGAAGACATAGAGAATGGATATGCACTGGCTGATAGTTTTGAGGAATAGCTCTGGACAACCACAATCGTTTTTCATCTTAATCGTCCTCCCATCTATATAGTTTCTTTTTCTTTTTCAATTTGTCTAATTCGCATTTGAAACAGATTCCATTGTGACAGCAGATTATTCCACCACACTTGGGACACTTCCACTTTTCTTCTTCTCTGACCAGGAATTCTTTAGTACCTTTCTCTTTAATGTATTGCAGGTTTTCAATCATGCTCATCCTGTAGAAAGTCCGGTATCGCTTATCAAGATGCTGCAACTTCGTGCATGGAAAATCTTCACATTCATAGCAGTATTTGACTTTCTTATTCAGAAGCAAATCACATCTTTTCTTCAGGAAAGCGCACTGCTTATCTCTCGGCCTGCAACCTGTGCAGTAAGGCATTCTGACTCCCTTACTTTTTACATTATACTTGAAAGCCATATATGCACTACATACTCCACAGTTCATTCCGCAGGGAGCTATTAGTTCTTTGCTAATTTTAGCGCTGTTCTTCATCTTACTCACTGTACTAGTTTAAAATTGCAAAGCATATAGAATGGACTGAGCCACCGCCCGATCAATACATCCCATAACATGTGCGATTAGCCGAAGTCCTCGAAGGGAATCTCAACGGAGAAGTGCAACGAAGGGAATGTGCTTGATGCCAAAATTGCTTTTCCGAGTGCCAGATTCGAGGTTCTTCAGACTATTCCCTTCAAGGTGAATATTACTTGTGGCAGGAATAGTGGTGAGAGGGCGAAAATTACCAGCGGTTTTGGTAGGGGCATCCTGGGGGGGACTCGAACCCCCAACCTACAGCTTAGAAGGCTGTTGCTCTATCCAATTGAGCTACCAGGATACAGAATATGCTTTGTTTTACTCAACCCGTTACCTCAACCTGTTGAATTCCCACAAATTCGGGCAATTACTTTTTATTCTCTGGTTCCATCTCCTCCAAGCACAATTCGACTACTTCTTTAAGGTTTTTTTGAAGCTCATCGAGAGTTTCTGCTTGAGTATAGGCACCAGGAATTCCTGGAACAATTGCTACATACAATCCAGTTTCTGGGTCTTTTTCAATATATCCCGTTACCTTATGCATTTTACCATCCCCCTTTTTAGCAATTGGAAATAACGGAGCCTCGGGGTTATAGAATTTTTGAGATTCTGGTATTTCAGGAAAATTGCAATGTATCATCTGGTCGGGGCGGTGAGATTTGAACTCACGACCTCTTGCTCCCAAAGCAAGCGCGCTAACCAGGCTGCGCTACGCCCCGCGCTAATCTGATTGTAATTATATAATAATAATGGAGAGCGTCAAGAAAATGTCTTTTTAGGGGGTTGACAATAAATAAAATTCGTATATAATAATATTAGAATATTCTAAAGTAAAGGAATAAGATTATGTTGAGTCGAGAAAATTTAGAGGAATTGGCGGAGTGCTTGAAAGTCCTTACCCATCCGGTAAGAATAAGGATTCTGGAGGAACTTAAGGGAAGGAGTGTATGCGTAAGCGAACTTTGCCAAAGAATCGGGGCCAGTCAGTCTAATATTTCTCAACATCTTACTTTACTTAGATATCAAGGATGGATAAAAAAGCGGAGAGAAGCAGTGTACAGTTACTATTCTCTATCGAATAAGAATATTTCTTCTGCTCTAGAGGAGATATGTGAAATTATCTCTCAATTTGAGTAGAAGAAACCTTTAAGGAGGTGAGAGAAATGGTTCTATGGGATCCATTTCGTGATTTGTATAGTATGGAAAGAGATATCGGTAGAATGTTCGATGAGTTTTGGACAGGAAGAGTAAAGGGTGGAAGACAACTGCCTGCACCTGAAAGGGCAAAAGTTCCGGCAGAAAGAGAGAAAGAGTTTACGGCAGTTGCCACGGCGGATTTGATAGATAAAAAAGATGCGCTGGTGATAAGAGCCGAGATTCCTGGTGTAGCCAAGGATAACATCAAGGTTAACGTAACGGAAGATAGAGTAGATATCTCGGCAGAGGTGGAAAGAAAGAAAGAGGAAAAAGAGGAAAATTACTACTGTTGCGAGCGTACATACGGAGCCTGGCAGAGAAGCTTTTCTCTTCCTGAAAGGGTAAAATCCGAGCAAGCTAAGGCAAAATACAAAGATGGAGTTCTGGAGATTACCCTACCCAAAACTGAGGAAGAAAAGAAAAAGAAGAGAGAGCTTAAGATTGAATAGGTTTTAATTTGAGGGCTGCCTTTAAGGTGGCCCTCAAACCTACTATAGAATAACAAATAAAAGGAAATGATAGAAAAGGGAAGAGAAAGCCTCTATCAAGATTACTTAGAAATTATTGGTTTGTTTCGTTCATATCTAAAGAGAAAGATAAAGACAGGGAAGAACCAGAGATACAAAAAGCAAGGGAGTAATAGAGGAGAAGAAAATTCGCAGGTACTTCTAGGAAATCTCTACCATTCCATCGAGAATTGTCAGAAATGTTCTCTTCATAAATTACGAAATAATCTGGTCTTTGGTGCGGGTAATCCTGATGCAGAATTAATGCTAATAGGAGAGGCACCTGGAAGAGAGGAAGACCTTCAAGGCAAGCCTTTTGTGGGAGCAGCCGGCAGGCTTCTCACAGAAGCTTTGGGGCGAGTTGGATTATCCCGTGCGGATGTTTATATTGCCAATATTCTTAAATGTCGACCCCCCGGTAACAGGAATCCTCAGCCGGAGGAGATTAAGGTTTGTTTTCCTTACCTAGAACGTCAGATAGAAATCATCAAGCCCAAGCTCATATGTACTATGGGTAATTTTGCCAGCCAACTGCTTTTGAACACCAGCCAGGGCATTACCCGTATCAGAGGGAAGATTCAATGGTATAAAGAGAGTACTTCCGTCATTCCCATCTTTCATCCCGCCGCTTGCATTTATAAACCTGGATGGGAGAGGGACTTTTTGGAAGACCTTAAGATGGTTCGTGATGAACTCAAAAAGAGAAATAATTCTAAAAATAACCTGGTAGTATAGGAATTTTCTTTTTGGACATAAATCTGCGAAAATCTGTGTCCTAATTATGTTGAAAAGAATGGATATTTTATCTTTTCTGGGAGGAGATGCTTGGTTCTATTCTTTCCTGGAGAGCTTTTATCTTGTCCTCGATTTCACTTTTTCTCTCTAATTCAAAATTATTTTTGTTGATGAAAGAGAACGCCTCCAGATAGTAGTCAATTGCCTTTTTCGCGTTCCTTTCCTGTTCTGCTTTTTCCAGAATTATATCAAGTTGCTCGGCTTTTTTGAATCTTTCTGTTTCTATCTGTAATCTTCTTATCTTCGTCTGACTTCTTCCTTGCTTCATCTCTTTCAAGAATCTCATTGTTTCTTTTCGATAGGACTCGACCTTGGCATCTATCTCACTTAGCGGACGCTCTTTTTTTGGTTTTGTTTTAAGATAAAAAAGCAAAATCACAACGCAGACAATTATTAACCCTAACGGGATCATATTTATTTCCTCCACTGTTTCTCAATTATATAGTTTAATCATTTTGAGTCAAGCACGGTTGATTTTTGATTAAATTGTATTAGGATATTCATGAAGCAATTTAAGGAATCAAGGGACAGAGAGAAATTATCCTGAGATAATTTCATAAAAAGGGAGTTTTGAATTAAAGATGGGTAAGCTAAGAGCTCATGTTTTGATTAAGGGGAGAGTGCAGGGGGTCTTTTTTCGAGCTGAGACTCGCAGCCAGGCTTACAGGTTAGGTATAGTGGGCTGGGTGAAAAATAGATGGGATGGTAGGGTAGAGGCTCTTTTTGAGGGAGAAGAAAAGGCTGTCCAAAAGATGATTGGTTGGTGCCACAAAGGACCGCCGGCTGCCATAATAGAAGATGTGGAAATCAAGTGGGAGGATTATAAAGGAGAATTTACCAGCTTCTCTATCCGCTATTGACTCGTTGCTCGTCGCTAGCTGCTTATTGCTCGTGGTCCCGCACCTCAATCCTTCCTTCTTAATAATGAACAATGAACTGTTTTTAAGGAAGAAAGCTCGGACAAGGAGTGAATTACATAATCAGGCAGATGGGAAGGAGGAGCTTTTTGCAACATCTCCTGGTTGGTAATTCCTGATAGAACCAGGATGGTAGTAATTCCCAGTTTTTTTCCTGCCAGGATATCTGTCTCCAGCCGATCGCCCACTAAAATGGTATCCTTGGGTTGATATCCTCTACTTTTCATAATTATCTTAAGTCCAAATGAGTGAGGTTTCCCTAAGAGTAAAGCCTTTTTATGTGTAGAGGCTTCGAGAGCTTTGACTATGGCTCCCGCGCCAGGAACAGTTCCTTTTTCAACAGGATAAGTTGCATCTTTATTGGTAGCTATGAATTTAGCTCCTTTCAAGATTGCCCTATGAGCTAAGAGGAGTTTTTTAAAATTAAACTTTCTGTCCATTCCTACTACCACATAGTCTATTTCTTCTATTCTTGAAGTGATATTGATTCCTGCCTTCTTAAGTTCCTGGAACAATCCTGCCTCCCCAATTGGGAAGACTCTATTTTCTCTCTTATGCTTATTTTTGCTGAGGTAGATTGCTGCCAGATAAGAAGAAGAAAAAATCTCTTCCGAACTAACTCTAATGCCCATTCGGTCAAGTTTTTTTACAAAACCATCTCTGTTAAGAGTAGAATTATTACTCAAGAAAGATACTTCATCTCCTCTTTGTCTGAGAAAGGTCAGAGTTTCTTTTACTCCAGATAGCAAGGTTTCCTCGATATAGATTACTCCATCTAAATCAAAAATATAAAAACTCATTATCTATCACCGATTCTTAAGGTTTCTAGTTTCTCATCTTCTACAGGAATTACTTTAATGTATCGTTTCTCTTTTAGGGGTAGTTTAAAATACTCCACTTTTGTCCTGGCATGGGGAGCATCACTATAACGAGCAGTTATAGAGGCTGCCAGGAAAATAATTTCATCATCGTTGTTCATTTTTCTCAAAAGTCCAATCGGGCCAGGGTAATCAACTACCTGCAGACATATATCGCCTTCTATGGCTAATTGAAGAATCATTGTATTCTCTATTTTATTTCTTCCTACAATCAGCTTCGCTCCTTTTTTTAACAAAAAATGTCTTCCGAGTTTTAGTAGTTCGATTTCATTAAGACTTAATTTGCCTCCCCCTAATAAATGTTTAATTTTTTTAGAGAAGATAGGGTCAGTAAGTAAGCACCCTCCCGCTGGAATCGGAAAGCTTTTAATTTCTAATGACCTGGCCATTTCTAACTGGATACGACGAGTGCGCCCTTTAATGCCAAGAAGATTTTCTCTCTTCACCCAGCCTTCTCTCTCTGGTAAAGTAGGGGGTAGATTCTTAGCAGTGAGGGGACGAAGGAGATAGTCCTTCCAACCTGATTTCTCTTCTACTATATCTAGCGCCCATCTATTTTGAGATTTTGGCCTTTGTCCCAGGATTTCACCGCTAATAAGGAAGGATGCGTCTATTTTTTTTGTAAGAGAGCCAGCCTTTTTTACCATAAGAATGTGGCAATCAATACAAGGATTAGCTCCCTTTCCAAAACCATAGAGAGGAGATTGTAGAAGAACAATCAAATCGGTGCTTATATCTATAATATGAAGGGGTATTCTAAGGTTATGAGCAGCTATTTCTGCTTTTTTCGCATTGAAAAAAGGAGAGATAAAACATACTCCTTCTACATCAATTCCCTGTTTTTGGATAATTTTGGCAGCCAGACTACTATCCAGACCTCCCGAGAATAGACCTAAAGCTTTCATTCCTTTTTGGCTAAATCTTTATTCTGCAATGATTTTCTTATGCCTTTTTCCGTTTCTACTACTACTGTTCCTTTTAAGAGGTTTCTGCCCACTACCCTTACCTTCTCATTTTGCCATTGAATGGTCTGACCTATTTGAGGGAATTTTTTTTTCAAGGCGGAATAGGTGGAATATTCAAAATTCAAACAGCAACGTAGTCTTCCGCATACACCTGATATTTTGGAGGAAGACAGAGGTAGATTTTGCACCCGTGCTGCTTCTAGACTTACTGAGTTCAACTTTTCTTTTCTTTTAGCCAAGAATAGGGCACAACATACCGTTCTTCCGCAAATCCCACAACTGCGGAGGAGTTGAGGCTCGTCCCTTACTCCCACTTGCTGCATCTGAATTCGTAGTTTAAAAACAGCGGCCAGGTCCTTAACCAAAACTCTAAAATCCACTCTTTGTTTGGCTGTGTAATAAAAGGTGATACGCCTACTTTCCACAGGATACCTGGTGACTATTAGCTTTATGGGAAGTTTGCGAAAAGAAATCTTTTCCAGGGCTACTTGGTAAGCCTTTTTTTCTATTTCCTGTCGGTGCTCAAATTCTTGTATATCTACAGAAGTAGCCTTTTTTAAATCCCTTCCGCCAGAAAATAGTGGGTTTTCTTTGACTGGAGTTATGAATTTTACTTTTCCTAATCCTTTTCCCTCTTTTAGCTCAAACATACACCAGTCTTCTTTCACTAAATCTGTTTCTTCTAAGATGAAATAAACCGTTCTTTTTTCCGGGTGAACTTCTACTCCTACTAGAACCATCGACTTATTCCTTTATTGGTCTTAAAGAACTATTTAACTTGTAATTCTGTAAAATCAGCTATGGAGCTGAATAGTTTTTCTGTTCTTTTCAAAAGACAAAGGCGATTCGCTCGTAGGCGAGCATTCTCATTCATAACCAGGACTTTTTCGAAGAAGTTGTGAATAGATTCTTTTAAGGTAGAGAGAGTTTGGTATGCTTCTAAATAGCTTTGTTTATCCAATAATTTCTCAACTTTTGTTTCTATTTTTTCTAGCTCCTGGTATAACTCTCTTTCCTCTTTTTCTATAAGGAGTTCTTCTTTGAGCTTTTGTGGTATTTTTAGATTTCTTCTCTTGGCCTGTTTTAATATATTTAGTAATCTGACTATAGCTATGACCTCTTCTTTAAATTCCTCTCTAGAAGCAGCTTTAAAAAGAGCCTCTCCTCTTTTGATTATTATTGTTGGCTGAGTATCATCTACTTTTAAGATAGCCTTAATTTGGTCAGTCCTGATTCCCTTATCCTTGAGGATGTTAACCATCCTTGCCCGTAAGAATCCTTTGACCTTGAGGATAATTTTTTCTTGCTCTGTCCTTTCTTTTTTTTGATAGAGCTTTAAAGATTCTTTAATAAGATAATCCAGACTGACCTCCCATTCTCTATCAAGAATTATCTCTACTATTCCTTGTGCTTGCCTCCGTAGACCCCAGGGGTCTTCTGAGCCAGAAGGGATAAATCCTGCCCAGAAGGAACCAACCAGGGTATCTAATTTATCGGTTACGGCGAGAATAGCTCCTGCTAGTGTCCGGGGGAGATTCTTTTCATTTGAACGGGGTATTTTGTGTTCATAGATAGCCTGAGCTACCTGAGTATTCTTCTTAAAATAAAGAGCATATTCTTTTCCCATTATTCCTTCCAGTGAAGGGAATTCTTTAACCATCTGGGTAGTTAAGTCAGTTTTACAAAGATAAGCTGCCTCTTTTAATATCCCTCTTACCTTTTCGTCTATCCCTGAAGAAACAGCAATTCTTTCTCCCAATTTTAGCAATCGCAGAGTTTTATCATAATAACTACCTAATTTCTCCTGAACTACTATTTCCTTAAGCAAAGGGACTCTTTCTTCTAATGGCATTTTCTTGTCCTCTTCAAAAAAGAATTTAGCATCGCTCAGGCGGGCATTAAGTACTCTTTGGTTTCCTTTTATTACTTCTTCAAGGTATTCCCCGTTTCCGTCCCTCACTCCTATAAAGTAGGACTCAAATGTCTCTTTCTCCACCACGGAAAAGTGTTGCTGATAATCCCTTAAGCAGGCCCTCAATACAGGAGAAGGGAGGGAAAGGAACTGAGGATTAAATTCTCCCAGAAACATAGTAGGATATTCTACTGAGGAAGCTATATCATTCAGTAGTTCCTTATCTTCTAGAACCCTTTGCCTACTTCCACCCTTATTTAACTGAAAGACTATTTCTTGCATCTGTTTAATGATTATTTCTCTGCGCTCTGCCGGATTTATTAATACCCATTTTTCCCTTAAAATAGAGGAGTACTTCTGGGAGTCATTTATAGAAATCAAGGAAGGTGAAAGATAGGGATGTCCTCTTGTCTCTCGGCCAGAACGGATTCCGGCTACTTCAAATTCTATTATTTCCTCTCCTAAAAGAGCTAGAATAGATCTAATGGGACGTGCAAAAGCAAAGTCTCCCCTGCCCCACCTCATAGACTTGGAAAAACTGAGGGAGGTGATAAGCTCAGGAAGAAGGAGAGGAAGGATATCTTTTGTCCTCTTGCCGACTGTTTTTCTTTCTATATAAACGTAATTACCTTTTTTTAGTTTCTCCACTCCTAGGTCTTCTCTCTTTATTCCTTTAGCTTTTAAATAGGCTTTCCCTTCCTTGGTCAGCTCTCCTCTTTCACTTACAATTATCCTTTCCGGAGGACCCATCTCTTTTTCTATCCGTTCTTTCTGCTTAAGAGATACCTTTTCTGCTTGCAAGATAAGTCGTCGGCAGCTACCGGAAACAGTGATTTTTTCATAGTCTAAATTGGAGGAGGCAAAAAGTTCTTCTCCCTTTTCTTTAAGTTGAGTTAAAGCCTCTTCAACAAGAGAAGAAGGAAGCTCCTCAACTCTTATTTCTAATAATGCTGTTTTAGACATTGGATTCCTGTTCCCTAAGAAATGCCTCACGGCAATCTCGTATTGCGTATATCGTATGTCGTATTGCGCAATACGCATCACGCACGACGCATCACGAATTTCTATTCACTACTCACCAATTAACCACTCACCATTCGTTGGTTTGGCAGATTTCTCTTTTTCAAGATAAAGCCTGGCACATCCGTTAGCTAGATAGCGAACTCTCTTAATGAACCTTTCTCTTTCACTTACTCCCAGGGCTCCCCTGGCTTCCAGTAGATTAAAAGTATGTGAGCATTTGAGAGTATAATCATAAGCTGGTAAAGCAAGCCCTTTATTCAAAAGCTTTTTTGCCTCTTCCTCATAAGTTTGAAAAAGCTTAAATTGAATTGGCGGCTCGACTTCCTCAAAATTATAGCGGGAGAATTCTGCCTCACCTTGATAACAAATATCCCCATAGGCAATCTCTGAATTCCATTTTAAGTCATAAACATTATTCACTTCCTGCAAACACATTGCAATCCGCTCCAGTCCGTAAGTAAGCTCCACAGGGATAGGCTTTAAATCAAACCCCCCTACTTGTTGAAAATAGGTAAATTGAGTAATTTCCATCCCATCCAGATTCACTTGCCATCCCAATCCCCAGGCTCCCAGGGTGGGAGACTCCCAATCATCCTCAACAAATCTTATGTCGTGATGAAGGAAATTGACCCCCAGTTTTTCAAGGCTTTCTAAATAAATAGATTGAATATTATCAGGGGATGGTTTGACGATTACTTGATATTGATGATGCAGCCTGAGACGATTAGGGTTCTGACCGTATCGTCCATCAGCAGGGCGCCGTGACGGCTCCACATAGGCTGCCCGCCAGGTTTTTGGCCCCAGTACCCTTAAAAAAGTAGCCGGGTTAAAAGTTCCTGCTCCTTTTTCTACATCATAAGGCTGAAGGAGAAGGCAGCCCTGCTCTTTCCAGTATTCCTGTAAGGTAAGAATAATATCCTGAAAATTCATTCTTTTGAAAGTTTCTCTCTTACTTCTTCAATAGTATTATTTAGGATATCCACTACTGCCTGGGAGCTAATAGTGGCTCCGGTGATAGCCTGAATCTGGTTATCTTCTTCTGCTTCTTTCCCTTTAATTAACTTAATCAGAGGAACTACCAGTAGAGTCTTGAATTGTTCCCGAAAAGATTCTGAGGTTATTTTTGCTCCTAGCCCTGGAGTTTCCACTGATTCCAGAATCTGAATTCCCCTGGTCTGATTCAGCTCAGGATCCATCCCTATCATTATTTCGATTATACCTTGATATCCTGCTCCTTCTCCAATAAATGCGTAACCCACTAGATTTCCAGAAGAATCCAGTCCCTGGTAAATAAGTCTATCTTCTTTTGTTATGGTGCTATAATCTTTTGCCTCAGGTAGAACTTCAAAGACAGCTCGGCGAATCTCTGCTTTCTTATTTTCTTCGATTCTCGGCTGAGCGTATCTATAAACTCCCACCAGAGAAGCTCCAGAAATCATTCCCACTATAGAGAGAACCAGAACCATGTGGATTGATTTCTTCAAACTATCTTCCTCCCAAAACTCTGGGCTTAATATACCTGTCTAATAGAGGAGTAAAGGCATTCATAAGAAGAATGGAAAACATCACTCCCTCTGCATATCCTCCCCAATTACGAATTATAACTACTATGGCTCCTGCAGACAAACCGAAGAGCCATCTACCTTGTTTAGCCAGGGGAGTGGTTACCGGGTCTGTGGCCATAAAGAAAACTCCGAGCATCAATCCACCTGCCAATAAGTGAAGTAGAGGACTGCCATAGAGGGGATTAATGAGATAGAAAATGCCGCTCAACAAAGCCACTGCAAGAAGGTAAGAGAGGGGAGTGCGCCAGTCAATATGTCTTCTTATCAGTAGAAAGGCTCCTCCTATAAGCAGAGCCAGAGCGGAAGTTTCTCCCAATGAGCCGGATACGTTCCCCAAAAATAGTAGCAAAAGGGGAGTTGATTGAGATTGAAACCTCAAAAGTCCCAGAGGAGTAGCTGTAGTCACTGCATCAATAGTAAAAGGATTTACCCAACTGGTCATCAGAACAGGGAAAGTAGCTACCAGGAAAGCTCTCCCAATGAGAGCCGGGTTAAATATATTATAGCCCAATCCTCCGAATATCTGTTTGCCAATGATGATAGCGAAAATTGTTCCTAAAACAGCAGCCCAGAGAGGAAAACTAGGGGGAAGGGTTAGAGCCAATAATATTCCGGTGAGGAGAGCACTGGGCTCATTTAAGCTCCCTTTTCCTCTTATTTTTAAAAATAGATACTCTGTGACTACACTAGCTAGACCGCATACAGCAATAAGCTCTATCGCTCTTAAGCGAAAAAAATAGATACTGGCGCCTATGACAGGAATTAGGGCTATTATCACCGCCCACATTATTCGCCCTACCGTGATTCTATCTCTAATATGAGGAGAGGAGGAAAGAGTAAGTATTCTTTCTATTTTCTTATTTTTCTTTTCCGTTATTCTAGCTCTATCCAATTTTTCCTTCTCTCAAGACAGATAGATTTCAAATGCGCAGTTTTGTAGCAGTATTATAAAATCTCCTCCCTCTTTTGTCAAACCACAAATCTTTCAATAAACAGTATCTTTATTCTGGGGCAAATTAGTGAGCTGATTTGATAGGGACTTTCTTTGAGGTGTAAAAAAACACTTGACAAATTCTCATAATAGTATATGATATATTTAGAACTTCAAAAAATGTCTGAGAGAAAATCCTCTTGTTGGGTAGGAATAAAGTATATAATAAAGCAAGTCCAACACTTTTGAGGTAAATACTCATTGAATTGCGTCATTGCGAACAGAGTGAAGCAATCTCAATTAGGTCGCTTGGTATAATCTTGAGATTACGGAGCGTGTTCCGAGCGAAGCGAGGAATCTCGCTCCTCAATGACAACATAAAATGTGTTTTACTGAATACTTACATCTGAGTGAAATGGCTAAATGAAGAATAAACTTGATAATAAACAACTTAACGAGACTCTCATATTAAATGCAATAAGAAGGCATAGTCCAGTATCGAGAACTGGTATTGCCAGAATGATTGGGCTAAGTGGAGCCACGGTGACCAAGTTTGTCAATAGTCTGATCCAGACAGGTTTTGTAAGAGAAGATGGGTATGACGACTCTAGGGGTGGAAGAAGGCCAACATTATTAAAATTAGTACCTGAGGCTAGCTTTGCCGTGGGAGTTGAGCTGGGTGCCGCTAACCTGAGAGCGGTAGTGATAGACCTGGAGGCAAGGATAATTGCAAAAATAGCCAAAAAGACTAAGGCAGATGAGGGAAGAGAGAGGGTTTTTAAGAGAATCACTGAAATTATTCATCAGGTGATCGATACCTCAGGAGTAGAAAGGGAGAAAATCAAGGGGATAGGCATAGGGATTTCAGGAATAGTAGATCACCAAAAGGGCATTTGTCTATTCTGTCCTAATATAAAGGAATGGGAAAATGTTCCCGTAAAGAGGCTCTTGGAAAAGGAATTTGGGATTGAGGTATTTATAGACGATAGTTCAAGAATGGCCGCTTTAGCAGAGCATTGGTGTGGTCTTGCTCAAAGAGTGGAGAACTTTATCTTCGTTAACGTGGGAGTCGGGATGGGCTCTGGTATTTTTACCAATGGACAGCTTTACCGGGGAAGCAGGGGCACCGCCGGTGAATTAGGGCATACCACCATAGATGAGAATGGTCCAAGATGTCAATGTGGAAACCGTGGTTGCCTGGAGACTTTAGTGTCTGGTCCGGCCATTGTTAGAAGAACCAGAGAGAGATTAGAAGAAGGGGTGGTCTCTCTGGTTGGTAAAATGAGTGGTGGCGATTTTGCTAAGATTACCCCCGAGCTCATTGCCCAGGCAGCCAGAAAGGGAGACAAATTGGCCTTCAATATTATGGAGAAGACTGGGGAATATTTAGGTATAGGAATCGCCAACGCTGTTAATTTATTTAACCCGGAGCTGGTGATAATCGGAGCCGGGATATCCCGAGCAGGGGATCTCTTCTTAGACACCGCTAAACGTACTGTAAAGGCACGTGCTTTGCATACAGCCGCAACCTCAGTTGATATCAAGCTCTCTGTGTTGGGTGATACCACTGCTGCCCAAGGAGCAGCTATCCTTGTCTTAAAAGACATCTTCAAGCCCTATGTGAGCGTAACGATTTAGAAATACCATCTTTTTAAGATAGCAACAGCTGATCAAGCAAAATTTTAAGCAATAAATTCCAGGAGATAGAATATGGATAGAGGAAAGTCTTCCAAACTCTACAAGCCTACACCGATCGATAACGACGCCCTTCTTCCCTATGAATGGCCAGGCAGTTATTTTATCGATGAGGAGGAAATTGAAGCGGTGAGCAATGTATTGAAAAGACGCAGTCCATTTCGTTTTTATGGTCATACAAATGAAGAGTCTTATTCAGAACGATTGGAAAGAGCTTATTGCCAGAAACTTGGCCGAAAACATGCTTTAGCTGTGAATAGCGGAACCGCAGCACTTACCATTGCCTTAAGGGCAATGGATATTGGACCAGGCGACGAGGTGCTTGTGCAAAGCTATATGTGGATTTCCTGCCCTATGGCAGTTATATTGGTGGGAGCGATTCCTCGCCTGGTTGATATTGATGACACCTGGTGTATAGATCCCAGGGATCTGGAGAGAAAAATTAGCCCCAGGACTAAATGTGTGATGATGGTGGATATGTCTGGTGCACCTGGAGATATTGAAGGGGTAGAAGCCATTTGCAGGAAACACAATGTCTATATGCTGGAAGATTTCTCCCAGGCAAATGGTGCTAAATTCAAAGATAGATATATCGGCTCTTTTGGAGATATGGCCATCTCCTCGCATCAATCCAACAAGACCTTATCATCTGGTGAAGGTGGCATAATAGTTTGCGATGATGATAAGCTTTATGAGAGGGCGGTAGCCGCCCACGATCTGGGATATCCTCGGAGAGGCGGCCGCCTGGCTATCGATGACCCAGAGATACAGATGTGGGGTCAGGGCTCACGCTCCTCTGAACTCGGGGCCGCTTTGGCATTTGTACAACTTGATAAGTTAGATTCCATCGTTACCTATATGCATTATGCTAAATATCGTATACGGAGAGGTCTTGAAGAGATAAAAGGACTTAGACTACGCCGCATTCTCGACCCTGATGGAGACAGCGGTCTTTTCTTAATTATGACATGGCCTACTGAGGAAATACGGGATAAAGTGATAGAAGAAACGCGCAAGGCAGGGATCGTTACTGGCCCAAAGGGATTGAATAACATTACCATGCCTGAGTGGCACCAGCATATTTATTATCAAATTCCTAGTTTGGTCAAGAAAAAGGGGCTTAGTTCCACTGGTCGTCCCTGGACGGACCCATTGAATGAATTTGCTAAGGATTATTCTTATGATAAAGGCACCTGCCCATTTACTGATGATCTCATTGCCCGTAGTAGCCTTCTATCTATACCCCCAACCTTAACCGTTGAGGCCTGCGACCGTATTGTGGAAGAGTTTCAGGAGGCAGCTAAGCAATATATGTAGTTTCCAGTGTCGGCCTGGTCTTTCGTATTTGATTGACGTAGCGGAGAACTTTATTAAAAGTCAGGGGTGAGAGTGGACAATTCCAAGGAAAACGCTTTAAGGATCAAGGCGATTAAGCCAACTGTGTTTTTCATTAAAGAAAAACAAGGGCTTTTGCAACTAGTGGATATCTCTGTCAAAAACCCTGGAGAATCCCTGAAAGCAAGCGTAGAAGTCAAAATTAACTCCCAGAGAAGGCATACGGATATCGGCGTGGCTAAGCGAGGAGAAGGGAGATACCGGGTTTGTGTTCCCGATGTTCGGGAAATAACAGATGTAGAATTTACCTTATCGGCTAGTGGAAGGATGCAAGATCGAAAGAGAATTACTTGGAAACCACAAAAACATTGGCAAGTATATTTGGCTCACTACTCACATCATGACCTTGGATATACAGACTTACCGACAAATGTTTTGCGCGAATACGACGGTTTCTACGATGAAATTCTGCGTTTTTGCAAGGAGACAGAAGATTGGCCTGACGAGTCGAAATTCAGGTATGTCGTCGAGCAGTTTTGGTCACTTCAGCATTTCATCGAGAATCGACCTAAGAAGATGGTGGATAAGCTCATCAAGTATATAAGAGAGGGTAGAATTGAGCTCACAGCGCTTTTTGGCAATCAAACTACTGAGCTTTGTGGTCATGAAGAGCTGATAAGGCTGATGTACCCCTCGTTTGATTTAAAAAGGAAATATGGCATTAAGGTTTGCTCAGCAGGATTAAACGATATACCAGGTTTAAGCTGGGGTTTAGCCACGGTACTGCCGGGGGCAGGGGTGAAGTACTTTGCTGCAGGAATTCCCACTTGGTATTTTGGCAGAGATGAGAAAAAGGTGCATCCATTTTGGGATGAAAGTAAAGTATTACCGCTTAGTATTCCTGGTGCCTTTCGCTGGGAAGGAATTGATGGTGCACAAATGCTATTTTGGTATAACATGCATGGATATGGTGAATTATACCTATGGAATTATTCAGAAGCTCTAAGTGAAGTTACCAATACACTCAGTTTGTTGGAGAAGCAAGATTATCCCTTTAACTTTGTGCTATATACAGTGAGAGGAGGAGAGCGGGATAATGCACCTCCATCACTTCGTCTTAGCCATATAGTAAAAGAATGGAACGATAGGTGGGCCTACCCAAAACTCTATATTGCCACATATTCTGATTTCTTTGAGCGGCTTGAAAAATACAAGCATACTCTTCCAGTATTTCGAGGAGAGCTGCCAAACACAGATTATACTGTTGCTGCTACCTGTACAGCAAAAGAAACCGGTATCAATAGAAACACTCACGACCAATTGAGTTCAGCGGAGAAGTTTGCTACTATTGCATCAGTAGTTAGTGATTATTCCTACCCTTCTGAGAAAATCAACGATACTTATACTAATACCTTTTACTATGACCTACACTGCCACGGAATGGCCTATCCCATTGGGCCTGCACAGGACGGCTGTTTGAGCGAGAAAAAAGATTTTGCTTATCGGGCTGCAGCATTATCGCACGATATACTCTCAAAGAGTCTCAATAGAATAATTGACGAGATCGAACTTGAAGATGATAATTCTTATATTGTAGTATTCAATTCGCTTTCCCGGAAACGGACAGATGTAGTGAGAACACCTTTTTCTGCACATTCGCCATGCGGTCAACCGCTGCACGTACAACATCAAAATGGCACATCCGTATTTGTTGCCGGTTCAGCCATAGGAAGGGATATTATTAATCCTCCCATTGATCTTGTGGAAGGGCCATTTGATTTAATTGATATGGAGACAGGAGAGAAAGTATCCTACCAGATTGTTAAACTTGACAGTTCAAAGGCACCTGTACCTTATGCAGCATCCAGATATGCTCTCGGCCAGGTTAATCGTGTCGAGCTTTTTGAGATAGTTTTTGTAGCAGAAAGTGTTCCAGCTATGGGTTACAAAACCTATCGATTGACACCAAAAGAAAAAACTATCTCTTTTGAAAGCAGTATCGTGGTGGGAGAAAGCAACCTGGAAAATCGTTACTTTAAGATCGCTCTAAATCCACAAACGGGCACCATAGACAGTATTTATGATAAGGAGCTTTCGCGAGAGATCGTTGATAAAGACGCACCTCATAAGCTGAATCAGCTCATAGTGCGATGGGCAAAAACAGGGAAAGAGGAAAGTCCCCAAAAGGTGAGTATTCGAAAAGGAGAAAACGGCCCAGTTTATGGAAGTCTTATAGTATCTAGCAAAGGCACTGGCTGTCCACAAGTAACACAGGAGATCGTTCTTTATGATAAGATAAAGCGAATTGACATCGCTAATAGAGTCTTAAAAGATTCCACTCCATTATTGGAGATTTATTTTGCCTTTCCATTTTTGATGGACAACCCTCATTTCCAATTTGAAGGTTCCAATTCTGTCATCGAACCTTTAAAAGATCAGTTTCCTGGCTCAAACTCCGATTATTATACCCTACAACATTGGGCAGATGTCTCTGATAAAAAGGTTGGCATAACTTTGTCAAGCATGGAAGCTCCAATTATAGAGTTTGGAGGACTCTGGCCAGGATACGTTTCCTATGCACACCATGGCGTAACACCTCCTGGGTTTGACCATGAATTTAAAAAACCCGGTGAATTTACCAAGGGTTATATGTACTCGTATGTTATGGACAACAATTTCCGTACTAACTTTGAAAATGTGCAGGTAACTGATGCACTTTTCCGTTATTCTCTTACTACTCATAGGGGTGGTTGGAGAGAGGGACGAGCGCATGACTTTGGCTGGGCTTTTCAAAATCCACTTATTCCAGTTTGTATGAACGGCAAGAAAGAAGGAACGCTGAAAAAGTCCATGAGTTTTTGTCAGGTGGATGACTCAAATGTCCTTCTATTGACGCTGAAAAAAGCAGAAGATGGGAATGGATTAATTGTGCGTCTAATCGAGACCCAAGGTGAGGACACAACGGTTACATTGACATTACCATTTCTTACAATTGAGAGAGCGTGTCAGACAAATCTGGTCGAGGAAGACGAGAAACTGCTTCTTTCAAAGAAACACGCCGTGGTGGCACCTGTTAACGCCTTCGGTATTATAACGATCCGAGTTCAAGCAGTTTGATAATATGGCATAGGGTATCTATAGAAGGAAATTCTCAAGTTTTTTTGCTTTTCTTGTATCTGTTCCCAGATAGCGACGCCTTGAAGGTAAACCTTGATAAAAAAATTAGGGTATGTTGGTAAGATCTTTCTTGAATAATAAGTTAAAAGCTGAAAATAAAAGGCCAGGGGGAGGTGAAAAGGAAGGAAGCTGCTTCAGCTTAAGAATTGGGAGTTATCTAAAGAGAAGGGTAGGATAATGCATATTCCTCTTTGGGACTTCTACAAGAAATCAAAACATATTTCAACGAGGAGAAAAATAATGAAGATTATAAAAGGAAAAATTATTATTCTATTGATAGGGACGTTATTTCTAGTGTCAAGTGTTACCTCCTTGCTGTATGCACAAGAGAAGGTTACACTTAAATATACCTTCTGGTCGGGAAATGAAGCGGAAGCAAATGAGTTGGCAGCTCGGTATGAAGAGGATAATCCTAATATCAACATAGTGTGGGAAATATATCCTTACAATGAGTACTGGAAAAAAATCCCCATTTTGTTGGCAGCAGGTACACCCCCAGAGGTATATGATGTATGTGCTCTTTACTACCATGATCTGGCATCTCGAGGACAAATTCTGGACGTAACTGATTTAGTAGAGCGAGACCTGAATATGGATGACTATTTCGAAAGTGTGCTTTTCGGATATGACTGGCCCGTCGGGAGTGGAAACTATTCAGCTCTTGGTTTTTCATGGACCATCACAGTTCTCTACTATAACAAAAGCATGTTCGATGCAAGAGGAGTTGACTACCCAAATGACAGTTGGAGCTGGCAAGACCTTCGTGAGGCAGCAACAAGGTTAACTGCTGATACTGATGGTGATGGGAAAATAGATCAGTGGGGTTATCAAAGTACCAGGATGAGAACCAATCTAGATACTACCTTTTACTCCAATGGCGGCAGAATGCTAAATCCTTTACGAACTGAAAGTGTATTAGATCAATATCCGCAAAATATTGAGACCACTCAATTCTTTGTAGATATGATTTACAAAGACAAGATCTCTCCTCCGCCTCCTTTGGGTAACTCCGACATGGTGACGACTCGATTCAAAACGGGGAAAGTAGGAATGATTACAACTCTCCTACATCTGATTGGAGACTTCAGAGAGGTCAAGGATTTCGACTGGGATATCGCCATGGTTCCAAAAGGTACAGTCACAAGAGCGATTTATGGTGGAGCCGATCCTACAGGTATTTCTCCCTTCACCGAGCACAAAGAGGAAGCATGGGGGTTCCTTAAATATCTACTTAGTGCAAGGCGGGGAATGCTCCTTATGACAGGCAGAGTTCCGGTTAATAGAAAAGTTGCAAACAGTGACGCATATCTTCGAGCTGATCTTCCACCTGAAAATATGCAAGTTGCATTCGAGTCAACTAAATATATGCGTGATGCTGATTTTTCGCTTAAATGGTCCGAGTGGCACACTGCGATGCAGCAGGAGTTGGATCTGGCGTTTATGCAAGAAATATCGGTAGAAGAAGCCCTACAGCGAGCAACTAAAGCTATGAACCGGGTTATTCAAGCTGATTAGGTAAGGAGAGAAGGGAGATCTTGGAAAAGAAGAAATTAGCCTAAGGGTCTTCTTTCTTTACAAGAGGTTGCCGAAAAAAAGCCCTGCTGACAAAGAGCAGGGCTTTTCTAAAAAAAGAACTTATGTAATTTATAGGAGAAGTGGCTTAGCCATGTATAAACAGGTAGAGAAATTATCTATTGGGGAAAAGAAAAATTGGAAAGGTTTATTTGAAGCGATTCCATACCTTATCCCGATGCTTATTGGTATAATTGTATTTAGAGGGGGCCCTGTCTTAGCATCTCTTATAATTAGTTTTTTAAAGTGGGATATGATTCTAGCACCCGAGTGGGTGGGTATCAATAACTATTTAAAGATGGCATCAGATCCCCTCTTTTGGAAAATAATGAGAAATACTTTTATTTACATAGGAATCGCTGTTCCAGCAAGTATAACTATTCCATTATTCATGGCTCTTGCAGTAAATCAGAAATTAAAAGGAATTATACTATTCAGAAGTATTTACTTTTTACCAGTGGTTACTTCAATGGTAGCTATTGGTCTATTATGGACATGGCTCTACGATCCTCAATTTGGATTGATAAATTATTTGTTAGAGTCTGTTTTTCATATCTCAGGTGCTTGGTGGTTACAAAGCACTAAATGGGCTCTTCCTTCCATTATAATTATGAGCCTATGGAAATCGGTTGGGTACAATATGGTTATTTATTTGGCAGGATTACAAGCGATTCCCCAACAATTTTATGAAGCCGGGCACATTGATGGAGCGAACAAGCGCCAGCTCTTTTGGAATGTTACCCTACCCATATTAAGCCCTACAATTTTCTTTGTTATGATAATATCTGTTATTGGATCTTTTCAGGTATTTGAACAAGCGTACATTATGACCCAAGGAGGACCAGCGTATTCCACTACTACCATAAGTTACGCCGTGTTTATGCAGGCTTTTCAATATTGGCACATGGGATATGCTTGTGGATTAGCTGTCATTTTAGCTGGGTGTGTTCTTATAATTACTCTCATTAACTTCACGTATCAACGTCGATGGGTCTTCTACGGATAAACTCATGTACAAGCTCTAGCATGAAAAAAAGAGGAGAGTAAGATGAGACGAATAAATCTTGATGAGGTTAAAAAATACTGGTTTAAAGTTTTCGTGAGAATTTCCCAATATACGCTACTTTCTTTTGTTGGAATTATATTTGTACTTCCTTTCATATGGATGTTACTCTCCTCGTTGAAGCTGCCAGGAGAGGTAATGATCTATCCTCCGAAGTGGATTCCGTATCCTCCAGTATGGTCGAATTACCTGAAAATACTGGAGCTTATGCCATTTTCTATGTTTATTGTAAACAGTTTCAAAGTAGCCATTTTGTCGGTTATTGGAGAAGTGTTTACCTGCTCATTAGCTGCCTATGCGTTTGCACGGATTAAATTTCCTGGACGTGAATTTCTTTTTTTGACACTCATAATGACCATGATGTTTCCTGGACAAGTAAGGATAATTCCCGTATTTATGATAATGAAATTCTTAGGGTGGTTGGATACTCATAAACCTCTTATAGTCCCCTTCTGGACAGCCGCAGCATTTGGAACATTCCTCATACGCCAGTTCTTTTTAAGTCTTCCCTCTGAACTGGAAGACGCAGCTAGAATAGACGGATGCAGCCGATTTGGGATTTACTGGAAAATTTTTGTGCCTCTTTCTATACCAATCTTAGTAACGCTTACTGTTTTTTCCTTCATCACCTCCTGGAATGATTTGCTAAATCCTGTCGTATACCTTAGTTCATATCGCAAAATGACTCTTACTGTCGGTTTGGCTTATTTCAGAGGCCAATATAGTGTAAAATGGGAGTTACTTATGTCAGGAGCGACTCTTAGTGTGTTACCTATGCTGATTCTCTATATCGTGGCTCAGCGGTATTTCGTCCGAGCTATTGTCCTTTCAGGACTGAAGGGTTAACAAAAATATCTGAAAAATTATCAATGAGAGGATATGGGATAGCAACTGTTCGGATATTAGTTTATCAGAAATCTCAACTGAAGTGGGAGGCTAGGTAGTGAATAATAGATTATATGGGGGAGTGGCAAAGGTGGTTATTAGTCCTCCGGTGGGGACAGAAGTAATTGAACCTGTAGGAGAGCGCTCTACTGGAATCCATGATGATCTTTTTTGCAGGGTTTTACTCCTGAAAGATAAGAACGAAGAATTGACTTTGGTGAATATGGATTTAGTTGGTCTTGACTTTACTTTATTAAAGAATCTAAGACAAACTATCCAGAAAAATATCGGACTTTCCTTTCAAAGCGTGATGCTACATTGTATTCACAACCATAATTCCCCAGTTACTGTGCATTATCTTCGTCAAAACCAACTTAGTCGTGACCATATGTGGGAAAAAGAATTAGAAGAGAAGATAGTTGGAGCAATTTCAGTGGCAAGGAATAATCTTTTCCCGGTGAAAACAATAGGAGCAGGCAAAGGGAAGGTTCAGATTGGTATAAATCGCCGATTATCTACTAGAGAAGGTACAATAATGTCACCCAATCCTGAGGGAGCAGTAGATCCTTGTGTAGATGTACTCAAAATAACCGGTGAGAAAGAACCCTCAGTCATTCTTTTTTCTCATGCAGCTCATCCAGTTTCAGTACATAGAGCAAGTACTCTAATAACTGCTGATTATCCAGGTTACGCTGTAAAAGCAATCCGGGAACTTCTAGGAAAAGATGTTTTCCCAATTTTTTTTCAGGGTTGTTGTGGAAACATTAATTCAGAGTCTTTAGCGGGGGGGTTCAAAGAGGCTGATAGCCTAGGAACAACCCTAGGGAGAGAAGTGGTAAATATAGTCTGCCAGATAGAAGACTACATAAGTAATTTTGCTCTTGAGTCCTATTATAAAGAAGTGGATTTACCTTTGAACAATCCACCCTCGGTAGAAGAGGCGGAAAGAATTTTGCAAGATACAGAGAAGGGTATTGGCCTGCCTCACCGTTTTACGCAATTTCACCGGCAAGAAATGTTGCTTTGGGCAAAGGAGTTGGTGAAAGTGGCCAAGAAAAAGGGGAAAGATTACAGTTTACCAAGTGAGATTCAGATGTTTATATTGGGAGATGAAATTGCCATAATTGGTCTCAGCCATGAGGTATTTGTGGACTATCAATTAAGAATAAAAAAACAATCTCCTTTTCTTCATACCTTTGTTTTTGCTTATACTAATGAAGTTGCTGGCTACATCCCTACACCGAAAGATTTTTCCTTAGGTGGATATGAAGTTTCTGAAGCACCGAAATGGTACGGTGTTCTTAACTTGAAGCCAGAAGTAGGAGAAATTATATTTGAGAATGTAATGGATTTACTTTTAGAAGCAAAAAAGAACAGATTTAGTAAAGGGAGATAGAGTGATGAAGGATATTTATTTTGGAAGTAAATTAAACTGAGCTTGTTGAAAGTGGCGGTCAAAAGTAAAGGCATAAGTTATCCATATAGATATTTGTCGTGATTTTGGGATACATTTGAGAAGCCGCTATTGCCAGAGCTGCCAATTTTAAAGAAGGAATCTTCGGTATACCTTGTCTTTTGTTCGATATATTCATTTATCGCCTCTATGATTCCTTCCTGCAACTCTTTTTTCTTTCGGTTTAGAATTTGGTTAAATGCTTTGGCTACTCTATCAGGAATTTCGATGGTAATTCTTTGTGGCATTACTATTCACCTCCCAAGGTAGAGAATAATACATTTTGCGTAATTGTCAACTCTATATGCTACAAAATTTTCCCTGAAGCCATTAAGTGTGCGATGATTCTCTGTAATAAACCAAATGAGACTATGGGTATCTACGACATAAGTGTCCATCTCTATACTTACTCCTTAAACCGGTAAGCGTTCCTAAACACGGATTTCTTAGCTTCTGCGATATCTTCTTCCGTTACCTCAATACCCTTCCATAGTCCTTTTAATTTCGTCTTTCTCCCCGCCGCTTGATGAGCAAGAGTCTTCCGCAGTTGTTCCAGTTCCTGCTGGATAGCGTCAATTCGAGCTACTACATAAGAGATTACCTTTGTCCTCATAACTTCACCTTTGAACCTTTATTTTTACTTACAAGAGAGTATAGCAATAGAAGAAGGGAGCGTCGAGGATTTGACAGAGTTTGAGAATAACATAGGATAGCCCATGGTCAATCTTCAGATAATGAGAAAAGATTAGAGCAGATAAAGGTGATTACTTCCCATGCTTAGCCGCTTTTAGTTTCATTCGGTAACATCAAAAAAGGAGGAACTGATGCCAAAGATTGCTTTCATAGGAGCAGGGAGTTTTGTATTTACCAGAGCCGTGGTGCGGGATATTCTCTCCTTTCCTGCCCTTGCCAATAGTACTATAGCCCTTATGGACATCGATGAGGAACGCCTTTCTCTCATTAAGTTCGCTATAGAAAAGATAATTACGGCAGGAAATTATCCAGCAAAAGTGATTGCTACTAAAGATAGAGTTGAGGCGCTTAAGGGAGCAGATGGAGTGGTCTGTACCATCCTTGTGGGTGGGGTTCAGGTATGGCGGTCAGATATAGAAATCCCCAAAAAGTATGGAGTGGATATAAATGTTGGCGATACCAGGGGCCCGGCTGGAATTTTCAGAGCCCTCAGAACAATACCAGTAATGCTTGACATATGTAAAGACATAGAGCGTTACTGCCCTGAGGCTATTTTCCTAAACTATACAAACCCTATGGCTATGCTTTGTCGTGCCATGCAAGGTGAGAATAAAGTCAAAGTAACTGGTCTTTGCCACAGTGTCCAGGGCACAGCCGAAATGTTGGCCAAGTGGATAGGTGCTCCTATGGAAGAGATTGCCTACCTTTGTGCCGGGATAAATCACCAGGCCTGGTTTCTTGACTTCAAATGGAATGGTAAAGATGCCTACCCCCTTATTAGAGAGGCTGTTAAGAGACCTGAGATTTACAATGAAGAGCAGGTAAGAAATGAGATGTTTCTCCATCTGGATTACTATGCTACTGAATCCAGTGGCCATAACTCGGAATACAATGCCTGGTTTAGAAAAAGAGCTGACCTCATAGAGAAATATTGCAGGCATAGTACTGGCTGGAATCCGGGAGAATATGCCTTTATCCTGAAAGAATATCTCAAAAGAGAGCATACCTGGAAATCTGAAATAAAGAAATGGCTTGAGGAACCATCAATAGACCTAAAAAGAGGCAAAGAGTATGCAGCAAACATTTTCAATGCCACAATTGGAGATGGAACCCTGTATGAATTTAACGGAAATGTGAGGAACTTTGGTCTTATAGATAATCTTCCAGAAGGCTGCTGTGTTGAAGTGCCAGTAATTGCCTCCAAGCGCGGATTTAGTCCTATTCATGTAGGTTCGCTGCCGCCACAACTGGCTATTCTCAACAATATCAGTGCCCGGTGTGAAGAACTAGCAGTGGAGGGTGCTATCAGCGGTGATCCCAAAAAGATATTTCAGGCGATTTATTTTGACCCCTTAACCTCTGCCGTTTTAAGCCTGGCCGAAATAGAAAAGATGGTAAAGGAGATGTTTGAGGCAAATAGAAACTGGCTGGGGAATAAGGTATAAGGCTGAATCAAAATTCGTTGCTCGTCGCTGGTCGCTTGTGTTTCCTCTTTCCGAGGGGAAAAGAAAGAAGTGCATGAATCGTATTCCATCAATAGCATTGATTTGTAGATTTTAAGGTTTTTTCTTACGAGATACTAGCAACGAACAACTAGCAACGAGATGCAGCGACGGAAGAAATTGTCCTGAGGCATTTCTTGACTTCCTTACTTTTTGTGGTAGCTTAGGAGCAAAGGGAAGGCTCTAACTGCCTATAAATACCTAATCTAAAGAAAATGTTCCAGGTTATTATTGATACTCAAAAATGTAAAGGGTGTGGTTTCTGTGTCAAATTTTGTCCCAAGAATATAATCCACCTGAATTCTGACTTTAATGATAAAGGTTATCATCCAGCAGTCTTTAGCGAGAAAGAGAAATGTACTGGATGCGCTCTCTGTGGTCTTGTCTGCCCGGATATAGCTATCACAGTCTATGAGAAGGGAGACGAAGTATGATTGAGCATGTGCGGGGAGTTCTCCAGTATAAATCTCCTGCCTTTATCGTCATAGAAACAGGGGGTATAGGATATAAGATTAGTTTACCTCTCTCCAGTTATGGCCTTCTGCCAGCAGAAGGAGATGAGATAAAGATCAATACTTATCTTCATTGCCGAGAAGATGGTCTTTCTTTATATGGATTCCTCAATCAGGAGGAAAGGGATTTTTTTCTTCTCCTTATTTCTATTTCCAAAATTGGGCCAAAATCTGCTCTAAGGATGCTCTCTAGTCTTTCTCCTTCTGAGTTCAAGAAAGCAATAAAAGGAGGAGATTTAGCTGCTCTAATCGATATTCCCGGTATCGGAAAGAAAACTGCCCAAAGATTAATCTTAGAGCTTAAGGAAAGAGTAGCAGAAGAAGAGATAATAGAGGGAGGCGATGAAGAACTGGCAAGAGATGCCTTATCTGCCCTCCTCTCTTTAGGATATACCCGGAATGAAGCAAGAAAGGCCATAAATCAAGTAATAAACGCTTCTAAAGAGGAAATAGACCTGGCTAGCCTGATTAAAGAGGCACTGAAATATATATAATTTCCAACCAGACATTTTAGAAAAAAGGGGAAAAAAAGAAAAAAAGGGGACGGTTCTATTTTTATTATACTCCTCTCTCGCTCTTGTATTATATATATTATGTTATGAAAAAAGAACTTAATTCTATAACTGTGATTGTCCAGAAAAAGACAAAAATATACATTTTTAATAAAAATAGAACCGTCCCCTTTTTTTCCTTTTTTACACAACAAGAAATAAACTTATAAACTACTATAGATAGGAAGAGATGGAAGAGAGAGTTACTACACCTATTCTTCAAGAAGAAGAGAGTAGATTTGAGTCCACTATCCGGCCTCGGGTGATGAAGGAATTCGTTGGACAATCTAAGATAAAAGACAATCTGGAGATTTTTATTCAGGCAGCCAAAAGGCGAGGCGATTGTTTGGACCATACTCTTCTTTGTGGTCCACCCGGACTGGGGAAAACAACATTAGCCTATATTATTGCCAATGAGATGAAGGTTAGAATTCAGTCTACCAGTGGCCCAGCTATTGATAAACCAGGGAATCTGGCTAAAATTCTTACCAACATAGAACTTCAAGATGGAGATGTGCTATTTATAGATGAGATTCATCGTCTTCCCCCTTCAGTTGAGGAGGTACTCTACTCAGCTATGGAGGACTACAAGGTAGATATCATTCTGGGGAAGGGGGCTCATACACGTTCTGTTGAATTGCCTCTGGCTAAGTTTACCTTAGTAGGGGCAACTACCCGGGCAGGACTTCTTACCTCTCCTTTGCGTAATAGATTCGGAGTGGTGAGTCGGCTAGATTTTTATAAAGAAGAAGAGCTCTATTCTATTATCCTTCGGTCAGCTCGGATATTGAAGGTAGAAGTAGAAAAGGGAGGAGCCCGAGAGATGGCTCGTCGTTCCCGAGGCACACCAAGGATTGCTAACCGACTTCTTAGAAGAGTGAGAGACTACGCTCAGATAAAAGGAAAAGGAGTGATAACTGAAAACATAGCCAAAGAAGCCCTTGCTATGTTGGAGGTAGATGAAAAAGGTTTGGATGAGATGGATAGAAAGATTCTAGGAACTATCCTTTACAAGTTCAATGGAGGACCGGTAGGAATAAAAACACTGGCTATGGTAGTCAATGAAGAGCCTGATACTATAGAAGAGGTCTATGAGCCTTACCTGCTTCAGAAAGGGTTTATCAATAGGACTCCCAAGGGGAGAGTAGCCACCCACCTTCTTTATAAATATTTTAGTGAGGAATTACCTCTTGCTGCTCAAGGAGAATTACCCCTCTAGAATAACTCTAAGCTGTGTTCAACTAAATTCTATTTCATAGGATGGCGAGCTCTATACCAGATGATGATTTGCAGTACTAAGAAATAGGTGAGAAGAGCTAAACCAATGGCTAAAAGAAAATTTCCCACTAAAAGCGACTTGCTTAGATTCAGCAAGCTCTCTAATTTAAAAAGATCCCAGGAAAAGGGTAAAGGAGTAGTTTTCAAAATTGACTGGCCGATTTTATACCCAAAAGGATAGAAGAAGGGAATAGTTAGAGGATTAGCTATGAAAGTACCCAGAATGGCAGCCAGTCTGTTTCCTTTCAAAAGGAGTGCGGTGGGCAGAGAAAAGAGTATGGCAAATCCAAAGGTAGGCATAATTCCCCAGAATACACCTATAGCCAATCCAAGAGCGATTTTCTGGGGAGAATCCTGAATCCACAGCAGTCTCTTAGCAAAATTCTTGATTTTTTGCAGCCAGGATTTTTTTGTTAACGGCACTTTTTTTTTCATCTTACTCGATTCTTCTTTCTGTCATTGCGAGCTTGCCGAAAGCAAGCGTGGCAATCTCAGGAGAGTTCCCAACCGAACATATCCTATTATATAAAATCGCCAATAAAAATCAATAAGGTTTCGTTTGCAGTTAGTTGATTGATATAAATAGTTAAGGCAGCCAATTAATGGTTCTTTCAATCCGTTTCTTTCTTGTCCAGTAGGTATTTTATCAAGTCAAAACTATCCTTACTTGCCCATTTCCTGGCTCCTAAGGCTTTACCTACTACCTTTCCCTCCCCATCGATGAGAAAAGTGGTGGGATAGGCTCTAATGCTGTAAATATTTTCTACTTTACCCCAGAGGTCTAAGAGTACAGGGAAAGTATAATCATTCTTTTCTATGAAAGAACTCACCTCATCTCTTCTTTCTCTAACATCTACTGCCAGAATAACAAAATCATCATCCTGGAATATTTGCCAGAGCAACTCCATAGCAGGCATCTCATCACGACAGGGACCACACCAACTGCCCCAGAAATTTAAGAATACTATTTTGCCCTGAAAATCTTTCAGGCTTACCATAGAACCCCTTAAATCCTCCAGGGTGAAGTCTTTTGCCTCAAAAGGAGGGTTAATTCTCTGGACACCTACAGATGCATATAGAGGTTGAATAAGCCTTTCTTCTTCTACTGCTATTTCCTCTTCCTCCTTCCATTCTTTTTGTTCTATTCCTCCCCTTTCCTCTTTTCCGGAGAGCAAATGCCAGGAGATATAGGCGCCAAAGACAACTGCTAGCAAAACAATTATTCCTATAGTCCACTTTCTTTTTCTCACTTTTTATCTCCTAATTTTAGTTTAATAACTATTATTTATTCTGTTTTAGACCCGGCCTATTAAAGGCTGAGCTCACTTAAACAGGGGAAGCCAGCGGTTGAAGGTAGCAGTTAAAATAAAGAAATAATCAGTCATTATGAGGATTCCTACCCCTATCAGAAAGAGTCCACCCATTAAAGAAACCCATCTCATGTGTTTCTTTAATTTCTTATATTGCTCCAGGAATCTTCCTAAGGCTAAAGATATTAATAAAAAGGGAATAGCAAATCCCACTGAGTAAGCTCCTAAAAGAGTAATGCCCGAAAGAAGAGAATCAGTAGTGGAAGCATAAAGGAGAATAGAGGCGAGAATAGGTCCTACGCAGGGGGTCCAGCCAGCAGCAAAGACAACTCCTACCAGTAAGGAGCCAATATATCCTATCGGTTTCTCTTTAAAGTAAAATCTTCTCTCTTTTTGTAGGAAATTCAAATTAATTACTCCGGTGAAATAAATGCCAAGGAAAATGATAAAAGCTCCTCCTATCCTGGCTATCCATATCTGATATTGAAGAAGGATTTTCCCGGCCAGGCTGGCTGAGGCTCCTAAAAGAGTAAAGACAAGAGAGAAGCCAAGGACAAACATAATAGAGTGAAGAATAGCAATTTTATTTACTTTCGGATTCTTTTCCTCCCTTAGTAGTTCATTGACAGAAATTCCAGTAATAAAAGAAAGATAAGAAGGAACCAAAGGAAGTACACAGGGGGAAAGGAAGGAAAGAATTCCCGCTCCTAA
>Ga0315532_1000571_pt1 | contig 29314 bp, 27 predicted proteins | sample SalMarWE160370MG_FD_203082 | JGI IMG/M metagenome (GOLD analysis project Ga0315532, IMG submission 203082) | Salt marsh sediment microbial communities from the Plum Island Ecosystem LTER, Massachusetts, United States - Salt Marsh Sediment WE1603-70 ...
ATAGCAGAAAACCTTGGTATTCAAGCTACAGATATCCATGCTCTGACCCACGTCGCAAAAGAGAAAAAGATCGGGCTAGCGGTTGTTGGCCCCGAAGTACCGCTAGCAGCAGGCATTGTGGACCTCTTTCAAGGTCGTGATATCCCCATCTTTGGCCCCGATAGAGAAGCTACGAAGATAGAGTCAAGCAAGGTCTTCGCCAAGGAATTGATGCAGAAATATGGCATCCCCTGCGCCAAGAGCAGGATTTTTTCGTCCTATCGTGAGGCGAAGGACTATACTAGCTCGCAAAAGCCCCCTATCGTGGTCAAGGCTGATGGGTTAGCGGCAGGCAAAGGGGCCATTGTAGCCTACTCTATCGATGATGCGCTAAATGCATTGTCCGCCATTATGCAGGATCGCATCTTGGGTAGCGCTGGCGATCAGGTGCTGGTGGAGGAGTGCCTCGAGGGGAAGGAGGTAAGCCTTCTCGCCCTCACCGATGGCAAGGCAGTCGTTCCTATGGTGCCTGCCTGCGATTACAAGAGGGTGTTCGATGGAGACCAAGGCCCGAATACCGGCGGTATGGGGGCTTACAGCCCTCCAAATTTCTTCGATACAGAGATGATGAATATGGTAAAGGAGACCATCCTTGAACCTGCAGTGCGGGCGATGGCGAAAGAGGGGAAGCCTTATAAAGGTGTTCTCTATGCCGGATTGATGGTCACTGATGATGGTCCCAAGGCTTTAGAATTTAACGCTCGTTTTGGTGATCCTGAGAATCAGGTGATGATGCCCCGCCTCGAAAGCGACCTGGTGGAAATCATGCTAGCAGTCATCGAAGGCAGGCTGGATGAGATCAAGGTTGAGTGGAGCGATGAAGCCTGTGTTGGTGTGGTTGTGGCTTCAGGAGGCTATCCCGGCAGCTATAAAACAGGTTTCCCCATCACTGGCCTGGACATGGTTGATAAAGACATCCTGGTCTTCCATGCTGGGACGAGGGCAGAGGGAGGCGTGATTTATACCGATGGGGGAAGGGTACTCACAGTTACCGCTAGAGGTAAAAGCATTGTTGAGGCGAAGGAAAAGGTCTATGGCAATCTGCCTCGCATTCGTTTTCAAGGTTGCCATTATAGGAAAGACATCGCCCAAAGGGAGGTTGGTTAAGAAATGGCACTCGTTGGAGTAGTCATGGGAAGCAAATCGGATGAGCCGTTGATGCAACCAGCGCTGGATATGCTCGGTGAGCTGGGGATTGAGTATGAGGTATCCATCATTTCGGCACATCGAACGCCGGAGAAGGCCAGGGAATATGGGCAAAATGCTCGAGAAAAGGGATTTGAGGTTATTATCGCTGGAGCTGGATGGGCAGCACACCTGCCTGGTGTTATCGCTAGCTGGACCCCCCTTCCGGTGATCGGCGTTCCTCTTGCAACGAGCGAACTCAAGGGAGTAGATGCCATCTATTCCGTGGTTCAGATGCCCGCTGGTGTGCCAGTAGCCTGCGTCGCCATCGACGGTGCCAAAAACGCCGCACTCCTTGCTGCTGCGATCCTCGGCCTCAAACACGAGGATATTAGACAGGCATATGAAGGGTATCGGCAACGTTTAACGAATCAGTAGATGGCGTGGAAGTACCTCATAGTAAACTCTCAATGGGCAGTTGCCCGCTGACAAACCATAAGAACAGAGGGTAGCCTAACCCGATTATATCGGGGTGCTCTAGGTGTGATCGGTAGTATAAGGCGACCAATCCACCCAAGGTGAAGTAGGAGAATCTATTTTCGAATTAGAGGAGAGGATATGGAGCAGGCACCGAGAAGGGGAAGGATCTTTTATGGCTGGTGGATTGTCGCGGTAGGCATAATTGTACTCATGTTTCACGCGGGAGTTGCATTCTATGCCTTCGGGAGGTTTATGCCTACCCTCATAGACGCGTTGGGATCCAGCACAGCGGCAATCTCCGCGGCAGTATCGATCTATTTGCTCGTGATGGGGCTTACTGGTCCGATAGTGGGCAAACTGACCGATAAATATGGCCCTAAGAAGGTGATAGTCTCGGGGGCTGTGGTCGCTGCCGCTGGGCTCATGCTGCTGAGCCTGACCAGTGCGCTGTGGCAGCTATATGTCCTCTACTTTGTGCTGGGGATAGGGTTCAGTGGGGCTGGGATTGCACCGGTAAGTGTCACCATTGCTAACTGGTTCGACAGGAGGCGGGGGCTAGCTATGGGAATCACCCTGGCTGGGATATCCGTAGGAGCAATAGTCATGGCCCCACTTGCTAATTATCTTATCGAGGAAATCGGCTGGCATATGGCATACATGGTCCTCGGGGTGCTCACCGCAGTATTGCTCATCCCATTGGCGCTGCTAGTGCTGAAGAAGAGGCCTGAGGATATTGGCCTATTGCCCGATGGCGCAAGGGCCACAGGTGATGAGGCATCATCAGAGCAGGTGAGCTCGTCTCAGGTAAAAGAAACGAGGGGTAGTATCGAGGCAGACTGGTCCATGGGCAGGGCCATGAAGACCTTACCGTTCTGGTTGGTGCTGGTAACTTTCTTCTTCGCTGGCGCTGGGGTAGCAGGTGTGCTCCAGCACGAGGTCAACATTCTGAAAGACATGGAAGTATCATTGGCGACTGCTTCGTTCGCTTTGGGTTTGACTGGATTTATAGGTGGCGGGGGCAAGATAGGTTTCGGCTTCATAGCAGACAAAATGTCACCCAAATATACGGCTATCGTCTGTATCGCCTTGCAACTAATCGGGGTAGTCATTCTTATGTTTACCCATACCACGGCTATGGTCTGGGTCTTCGTATTCGTCTTCGGGTTTGCCATGGGAGGGAATATCGCTGTACAGCCTCTTATTACCGGGCAATTCTTTGGTGTACGCTCTTTCGGTGCCATCTTTGGTTGGGTGCTACTTGGTGGGGCGATCGGCTCGGCCTTGGGTCCGGTTCTGATGGGGCTAATATATGATGCTTCAGGGAGCTACACACTGGGTCTTATCATCTTCATTGTGGCGTATGCTGTGGCGTTTGCCGCTCTCCTTTTCGCCAGAAAACCGAAACTAGCAACTGGGGATTCCACGACCTAGCCTTCAAGAAGCCTTTGGTACCTTCATTGTGGTGTGGCAGGCTATACTCTGCCAAGGACGGCAGGAAGTATTTGGCAATAAAGGAGAGGTTATGACGCAATCACTGGGAAAGGGAAGAATCTTCTATGGCTGGTGGATTGTCGTGGTATGCATACTCGTTACCATGTTTCATGCAGGGGCTGCCTTCTACGCATTCAGTAGATTCTTGCCTACGCTGCTCGATGAGTTCAAATCTGGCGCAACGGTTATCGCAGGAGCAGGTTCGCTCTATATGTTGATGGTGGGACTGACTGGACCGATAGCGGGCAAATTGACGGATAAATACGGGCCCAAGAAGCTGATACTTATAGGCGCCGCGATTGGTGCCGCTGGGTTAATGCTCCTCGGCGTGGCTAATGCCGTCTGGCATTTGTATGTCTTCTACTTCATTGTGGGGATAGGGATGAGTGGGGCAGGGTTTGTACCAGTGGGCGTTGCCATCTCCAACTGGTTCGACAGAAGAAGAGGCATAGCTATGGGTATTACTATGGCAGGGGTATCCCTGGGAGCCATAGTTATTGCCCCTTTGGCCCATTATTTAATAGTATACACTGGATGGCGGATGGCATTTGTAATTCTGGGAGTGCTTACTGCGGTTCTAATCATCATCCCAGTCATGTTTGTCATGAGGAACAGGCCAAAGGAATTGGGACTATTGCCTTATGGTGCCAAGCCTGGAGAAGGTGAGACGGTGCCTGCAACGGCTGGTGTGCCTGCTCCTTCCAATCCAAACCGAACTACCAGCGCCAATGAGGAGAGCTGGACACTCTCCATGGCATTCCGCAGCCTTCCATTCTGGTTGGTGCTGGCTACCTTTTTTTGTGCTGGCTCGGTGGTAGCTGGCGTGCTCCAGCATGAGGTCAACATTCTGAAAGACATGGAAGTTCCGTTGGCGACTGCTTCGTTCGCTCTGGGTTTGACCGGAGGGATAGGTGGCGTAGGCAAAGTAGTCTTTGGTTTTGTAGCGGACAGATTTACCCCAAAGTATGCCAGTATTCTCTGCATTGCCCTGCAAATTGTCGGACTTGTTATCCTCATGATGACTCATACGACGGCTATGGTCTGGGTCTTTGTCTTCGTCTACGGGTTCGCCATGGGAGGATGGCTTACTTTAGAGCCTCTCGTTACCGGACAGTTCTTCGGGATGGCATCCTTTGGCACTATCTTCGGCTGGGTTCTAGCCGCCGCTGCTGTAGGCTCCGCTCTGGGACCAATCATAATGGGAGCTATCTATGATGTTTCGGGAAGCTACTTTGTTGGTCTAGTCGTCTTCCTTGGTGCATATATTGTGTCGATTTCGGCGCTTCTTCTTGCCCGTAAGCCAAAGCTGGTCAGAAAGGCTACACTCTAGGTCTCATCGAGCCTTTAGCGTCGACGGTGGACATGATATACTAATGCAGGACAACAAAGCCCAACATTGAATCCGGTTTAAAACTCAAAAAAGGTTGAGAAGATGATCGAGAGATACTCAAGGCCAGAGATGAAAAAAGTCTGGTCCGATGAAACGAAGTTCGACAAGTGGCTCCAGGTTGAGATCGCAGTTTGCGAAGCCTGGGCTGAGCTGGGAGCCATTCCCAGGGAGGCGATCCCCCAGATCCGAAAGGCACGCTTCGACCTCGGGCGCTTCGGCGAGATTCTCAAGAAAACCCACCACGATATGACTGCCTTCCTCGGTTCGGTGGCGGAGAGCCTGGGGGAGGAGAGCCGCTTCATTCACTTGGGGCTCACCACCAACGATGTCTGGGACACAGCCCTCAATCTGCAGTTGCGTGAGGCGTGCGACATACTCACTCGAGCCATAGCCGAGCTTATCGAGGTGTTGAAGGAGAAGGCGATAGAGCACAAGAAGACCATCATGATAGGTCGCACCCACGGCGTACATGCTGAGCCTATCACCTTCGGTTTGAAGCTTGCTCTGTGGGTGGAGGAGATGAAGAGGAACGCACACAGGCTAGAAGAGGCCAGGAAGGCGATCTCTGTAGGAAAAATCTCAGGCGTGGTGGGCACCTATGCTACCCTGAGCCCCGATGTGGAGAGGATCGCCTGTTCCAAGCTGGGGCTTGAGCCAGCGCTGGTTTCCACTCAGATTATACAGCGCGACCGCCATGCCCAGTTTGTAACAACATTAGCCATCATCGCCAGCTCGCTGGAGAAGTTCGCCTTGGAGATCAGGGGCTTGCAGCAAACAGAGATTCTGGAGGCTGAAGAGCCCTTCGAAGCGGGGCAGACGGGCTCTTCGGCGATGCCGCATAAGCGAAACCCTGAGCTTTGCGAGCGAGTCTGCGGCCTGGCAAGGCTGGTTAGGGGACATGCCCTGACATCGATGGAGAATATCGCTCTGTGGCATGAACGGGACATCAGCCACTCTTCCACCGAGCGTATCATCCTCCCCGATTCCTGCCTGGTGCTTGACTATGTCATGTACATCTTTACCTACATTATGAAGGGACTCCAGGTCTACCCCGAACGCATGAGGGAGAACCTTGAGTTGACTAAGGGGCTTGTCTTTTCCCAGCGGGTGATGCTGGCGCTGATTGAGAAGGGCCTCAGCCGGGAGGAGGCTTACAGGATAGTGCAGCGCAATGCGATGCAGGCGTGGAAAGATAGGGCGAGCTTCCTTGACCTTCTAATAGGCGATGCCGAAGTCGGCAAGCACCTGTCAAAGGCCGAACTGGAGGACATTTTCGATTACGCCTACTTCATCCGCCATGTCGATGCAATCTTTGAGCGGCTAGGGCTGGTATGAGGAAAACGCCACTCCCTGAGGAATATACTCGCGAATATTACCTAAACGCCTGCGAAGGCTTCCGTGAATTCCAGATGGGGGAGCTCTCGCCACGGCACCGGATAGTGCTCAAGTATCTAAATGTGAAGCCTGGAGAGAGGGTTCTCGATATTGGCTGTGGACGGGGCGAGCTAGTCAGGGAAAGTGAGCGACTGGGAGCTTATGCGGTAGGTATAGACTACTCCCCTGCGGCAATAAAGCTCTCGAGAGACAGCGGAGCTACCATCGCTGCCAACGCTACCTACCTCCCCTTCACAGACGCAACCTTCGATAAGGTGGCTCTCATCGATGTGGTTGAGCACCTTGACCAACACGATTTCAACGCTTGCCTGATGGAGATAAGCCGAGTCTTGAAGACGGGAGGCATTCTCCTTATCGAGACCCCGAATAGGCTACGCCGACTCATCCGATGGTGGGACAGGCTCGTTTTTCAGCCACAGTTGCTGACGCTACTCAGCCCCGACTTGGCGTATTACCTTCGTACCATGCATGTTAATGAACAGAGCCCCTTTTCGCTGCGGCGAACCCTTAGCCAAAATGGGTTCCGGTGCAAAATCAGGTTCTGGTTTCCTGAGATAGCAGGACTCCCTTTCTGGAAAACCATTGGCTACAGGCTGTTTTTCTTTAGTGGCCCCATGTTGTTCTTGGCATGGCAAAAGTGAACCCGCAGAGGCCTTTCAACTTTGACAGCTACCTACGCCACGTGGATGCGGTCTTCGAGCGGTTGGGGCTGGTGTAGGGGAGAATGCAGAGAAGCGAGGCTTGTTGGAATATGCTTCGCAGTGGTAGGGGTTTGGGATTGTTACGCTTATCATTGCGAGGCTTGTCCCGAACGAAGTGAGGGAACTCGACGAAGCAATCTTTTTAAGGGTAAGAGGGGTGAGATTGCTTCGCTTCGCTCGCAATGACAGGAGTGAGCGATGAAAAAACTCCTCTCGATAACAGACTCGGAAGAATTTTGGAAAGTCTTCAGTGAAGAGCGTCAGGCGAGGAGGAAGCAGTTGAGGAATCTACCCTTCGCTAAGAAGATAGAAATCGTGGAGAAAATGCGAGCCGCACAACTGAAGGGGGGAAAGCGTTGATATTTCCTGCGCCATGTCGATGCTGTCTTCGAAACATTGGGGCTGGGATAGGCTTATAGGAACGAAGGAAGCAATGAGGACTCTACTCGCTGTTTTTGCTCTGCTTCTGGACGATGTAGCCATAGTGCTGATTATACTTCTCATCCTATGGAGGTTGGGGCTAAGCCTGCCGCTATGGGCTCTAATCATCCTGGTAGTTGGGCTGGTGGTGCTTTCTGTGATATTATACAGACTCATTCCCCCGGTGCTGAAGCAGAAGCAAGTAACCGGCGCCGAGGGCATGATCGACCTCGAGGGGAGGGTGGTGACACCCCTGACCCCGGAGGGTCTCATTAAAGTCCGTGGAGAGCTTTGGAAGGCATCATCGACCAACAACTATGCTTTAAACGCTGACGAGGAGGTGTTAGTGGTGGGGCTGGAGGGGCTCAGGCTCTTTGTGAGGCGTAAAAAAATGGTGGGTGAGGCAGGGGTAAAAGCTAGGCTAGCCTCCACGCCATGTCGACGCGATCTTCGCCCGCCTGAGCCTGGGGTAGGGCAAGACTAGCTGGTCACTTTGGCAAGGTGTTTACAGCCAAGAAAGAGGGGAGCTATGGAACCAGTCATTGAAACCAATTTGCCCAATCGGTACTTCCGGGGGAAGGTGCGGGATGGCTACGACATCGGAGACGACAGGCTGCTCATCGTGGCCACCGACCGCATCTCCGTCTTCGATGTGGTCCTCCCCTGCGGCATCCCCGACAAGGGAGTCGTTTTAAACATGCTATCCGCTTTCTGGTTCGAAAAGACGGCTCACCTTGTTGCCAACCACTTTATTGAGGTGGTGGAGGAGGATGAGCACTATCCCTTCCTGGCGCGGCGCTCCATGGTCGTGCGCAAGGCTGAACGCATCGACATCGAATGCGTGGTTCGGGGCTACATCTCTGGCTCGGGATGGGCCGAGTATAAAGAGAAAGGTAGTATTTGCGGTATCTCTCTGCCAAAACGGCTCGTAGAGAGCGAGAAGCTTCCCGAGCCGATATTCACCCCAACGACAAAGGCGGAAAGCGGTCACGATGAGCCTATGACAATCGATGAAGTGAATGGGATTCTGGGTGAGACGCGCACCGAGGAACTGATGGAGAAGTGCCTGTTTGTATATCGCTACGCCCACGACTATGCGCTGGAGCGGAGTATCATAATCGCCGATACCAAAATGGAGTTTGGGTTGATCGATGGTAAGCTGATACTTATCGATGAGCTATTGACCCCGGACTCAAGCCGCTTCTGGGAAGCCAGCCTCTACGAGCCGGGGCACTCTCAGCCAAGCTTCGACAAACAGCCGGTGCGTGACTGGGCCGCCGCTACGGGCTGGAACAAGCAGCCGCCGGCACCCACGCCGACCCCTGACGTCATAGAGCAGACGACAAAGAGGTACCGCGAAGCCTACCGCCATCTCGTAGGAAAGGAACTCTAGCTCTCGATTAATCCTTTGGTGCTGGGCACTGCCCCGGCGATTCGCTCGTCCAGCTTGGTAGCTGCATCCAGCGCCCGGCCTAGCGCCTTGAACATCGCCTCCGCCTTGTGATGCTCATTGATGCCAGCGAGCACCCAGGCATGTATGTTCATCTTCGCCTCGATGGCGAAGCTCTCGAGGAAATGGCGTACCATGTCGCTTTCCAGGTCGCCGATCTTCTTTCGCTTGAATGGGACTTCGACCACGGCATATCCCCTACCCCCGATGTCCACTGCCACTAGTGCTAGTGCCTCATCCATGGGCACAAATGCATGGCCCATCCTATCGATGCCCTTTTTGTCTCCAAGCGCCTCGCCAAATGCCTTGCCCAGCGATATGGAGACATCCTCCACCACATGGTGCTGGTCCCATCCAGAGGCACGAATCTTTATGTCAAATAAGCCATGCCGAGCTAGCTGGGTAAGCAGGTGGTCGAACATCTTGCTGCCGGTTTTAATGTCAAACTTGCCTGTGCCATCGAGGGAGAGTTCGATGCTTATCTTGGTCTCGGTAGTCTCGCGGGTTATGGTAGCCGATCTTTTACCCACTGCCTTTTCCTCCTATTTCTCGAAGCGCTTCTATAAGGGCATCGGTATGCTCCGGCTTGCCCACGCTGATGCGGAGCGAGTTCTTCAACAGAGGGGTGTCGAAGTAGCGAATGAAGATGCCCTTCTTCTGCAACTCTTTGTGGATCGTCTGGGCATCTCCATCAAGCACGGCGCAATAAATGAAATTTGCCTGAGAAGGCCATGGCTTGAGAAACCTGACGTTCTCCAGTTCGGTGAGAAGCCGCTCTCTTTCCGCAACTATCGCCTTCACTGTATCCTTGAGGTAATCGATGTCGGCAAAAGATTCCTTGACTGCAATTTGAGCTGCCACATTTATATTATAGGGCTGCTTGATTTTCAAGAGGTGTTCAATAAGTGAGGTTGGAAATACTCCATAGCCGATGCGTAGACCGGCAAGCCCTGCCCACTTGCTGAAGCTCCGCAATACTATCAGGTTCTGGTACTGAGTAACCAGGGGGGCTACAGTGACTCCGCTGAACTCGTAATATGCCTCATCGACCACGACCGCGATACCCGTTTTCACCAGTTCAAGGATATCGCTCTCTGCAGCGATGTTTCCTGTGGGGTTGTTTGGCGAGGCGATGAAGACGACCTTTGTCTTCTCGTCGATAGCCTGTTTCACTCCAGCGACGTCGACGGCATAGGACTTGTCCCGCGGCACATCGACTATTTCTCCACCACAGACCTCGGTGCAAAAAGAGTACATGCCGAAGGTGGGGACGCAGTTGATCACCTTATCTCCGGGATTAAGGAACAGACGCAGTATCAGGTCGATAAGCTCATCACTGCCGGCACCGGCAAGGATATACTCTGCCCCGACCCCAACGTATCCCTCCAAAGCCTGGCGTACCTCTCTCTGCTCCGGGTCAGGATAGATATGATAGAAGGGATAAGCAGCGAGGGCGTCCCTCACCCTTTGCGAGCAGCCATATGGATTCTCGTTGCCATCCAGCTTTATAACGCCCTCTACAGGGACGCCAGCCTCTAGGCTGAGTACATCGAGGGGGACAATAGGCTGGTAGGCATTGAGGCGCAACAGGTCGCCTCTGATTATCTTCTCGATGCCTCTATTCGGGGTGTTCACTGCGTATCCCCTTTCTTGAGCCGTAACTCAACTGAGCGTGCATGGGCGGTGAGCCCCTCAGCATTGGCGATAGTGGCGGCTGCGGGCCCCAGTTTCTCCAAGTCCTCACCGCTCAAAGATACAACAGTAGTGAGCTTGAGGAAATCGCCGACGCCGAGGGGGGAGCGGAAGCGAGCGGTGCCTTCCGTGGGCATAACATGACTTGGCCCAGCAACATAGTCGCCCAAGGTCTCAGGGGTGCTTTCGCCGATGAAGATTCCCCCTGCATGGCGGATCTTCTCTATATAAGACGAGGCTTTTTGCACCATAAGGGAAAGGTGCTCCGGGGCGTAAAGGTTCACCAACGCGATAGCCTGGTCCATATCAGTGACCAGGATTATCCTGCCCGTTTCATCCAGCGATTGTCGGGCGATTTGGGCCCTCTCCAGCTCCTTGAGCTGGCGCTCGACTTCCTGGCTCGTCTCTTCAGCCAACTTGGATGACGTGGTTATCAGGATGGCGGAGGAAATCACGTCATGCTCCGCTTGTGCCAGGAGATCGGCGGCGCAAAGAGTGGGACTCGCCAATTCATCAGCTATAATCACTGTCTCGGTGGGTCCCGCCAGGCCATCGATATCGACAGTGCCAAAAACCATCCTTTTCGCCAGAATGATGAAAAGACCGCCGGGTCCACAGATTTTGTCAACCTTGGGAATGGACTGGGTGCCGAAGGCAAGGGCGGCGATCGCTTGAGCGCCTCCCACCTTGAACAGCCTGTCTACCTTGGCTATGTTCGCTGCCGCCAGCGTAGGTGCTGGAATCTCGCCATCCTGCGTTGGTGGTGTGGCGACGATTACCTCATTGACCCCTGCTACTTTAGCGGGGATAGCGGTCATCAGCACCGTTGAAGGATAACAGGCTGTGCCGCCGGGCACGTAGACGCCCACCCTCTCCAGGGGACGCACAATTTGCCCCAGCCCACCCTCGGTGAATTCCTTGACGGCATGGCGTATCTGGAGCTGGTGAAAGGAGCGCACCTGCTCAGCAGCGGTATTGAGGGCGGAAATAAGCTCGCTGTCAACCTTTTCATGGGCTTCTTCGAACTCTTTTGTGCTCACCTCCAGGGAGGTAAGCAATGCACCATCGATCCTTTTGGTGTAATCAAAAAGGGCGGCATCCCCTTTATTTCGCACATCAGCGATAATCCGTCTCACTGCCTCCTCAGGAGTAAGCTCCTTGCTAAAGACGTTCTTTATCCTTTGTTTCATGTTAATAGGGATTTCGTCGGGCTCGAAGGGAGAACGCTGCAATATGGCTTTCGCTTCCTCGAAGTCCCTAATAATCCTCACCTAGATACTCCCTCGCCAGCACTACAGACTGGCTTACTGCTTTTTCTCTGAAGGCGGTGAGTCGCTCAGGGGTGACATATTGGATGATCCACTCCAAATTGGCATGTAATGAGGAAAAGAATTGTTCCAACTGCGTAGGATCCACCTCTAGCCTGGGTAACAGAAACCTTTTAGCAAAGAAAGGGAAAAGGGCCAGGTTTGGTTCGCGAATTGCTGCAGAGCACACGAAATCTCGCCACTCTATCAAAGCAGGCTTATCGATAAAATCGATGTCATCCCCTGGCTCCCAGCCAATGACATAAGTTCGGATTTTTTCCATCGCTGCCCTATCTTCTCGCTCCCGACGGTCGAGCTCATACTGGATCAGCTTATCGAACATATTAGCCATTGCGTTTTCCCTAAGAGGTGATGAATCGCTAAAGAGAGGCCGATAGATATCCAGTATCCAGATTTCGTCTGTAATGAGATGAGAAAGATAGCCTGCAACGACGGACTTGGTTGCGCCATCCAGTTTCTCAACTTGGGCAAGATTAGGGTGAGCCTTAAAAATGGTCTTGGTGCCGCTCTCACAGTCTTCCTTACTAAGGTCAAAGAAGTGGGTCTCTTCTCGATCGAGACCTGTAATGATATGAACATCAGGCAAGGTGGCTCCAAAAGCGTAACCCCCCATGTTTTGGTTCAATATGGGATTTTGAAGCAGCTCTGCTGCTTCTTTTATTATACTCAAATGTAGGCAAAGCGGTGGCATTTCTTCAACCTTGATGCTCCATTCTTAAAATATATTTATTCAGTTCGCCCTGAGCCTGTCGAAGGGCCATTCATGGTTCGACAAGCTCACCACGAACGGTATCTGTCACAGCCTATTTGCAACCTGCTTCGCAGCCATGTTTCGGTATGGTCATCTGCCGGTGAGGATTTGTCAACTTAGCCTCTTTTGGCTGTTTCTTCCATAATCTTAATAATATGCTCGATCCTGCCTCTTTTTATTGGATCTGACAGAGCGCTGTTACTGCCGATGAGGCATGCTGAAGATTTGAAAAGGGTTTCGATAACTCTAAGTTTATGTTTACTCAAGGTCTTCCCCGTCTCAGTGTTTTCGATTAGCAGGTCGGCATCTTCGGGGAGAAAAGCCTCACTTGCTCCCCAGGTGGGGATTATCTTATAGCGCTCCAGATGATTATCCCTGGCATACTTATCGGCGATGTTGACGTACTCCGAAGCTACCCTAACCGTTACAAGCAATCTTCCCACTTGATTCCTGAGTTGATTGACATCGTTAATGGGCAAATCTTCGCTGACAACGGCAACAATGGTTACCCTGCCAAAGCCCAAGCCTAAAATCTTTTTCGCGGGGCTTGAAGGGAAGCGATAAAGATGGTCTTTGAGCCAGTCTTCCCCGGTGACCGCCAGATCAAAGTTCTCATTCGCCACTTGGCTTGGCATATCTTGAGGTCTGATCACCTTTACACTCGTACCATTCATGTCTATAGCGGGTCGGCGAGTTTTCAATGGCTCAGAATAGCCACGGATGCCAATTCCTGCTTCTTTTAAGAACTCCATAGTAGGGCGCTGTTGGTGTCCGTCGGGCAGAGCAAGGCGAATCACGCTATCGTCCTTAGGCAGCTTCTTTAACCTTCCTCCCATAACAATGGGCATAGGCGACTCTTCCTCAGTCACTGCCTCGGTGGTGCGAATGTAAGTAAGAAGCTTGCTCATAGCGGCTTTTGCCAGGCTATTCCGATTGGCGATTAGAACTGCTTTGGACATGAGAATTCTGGCTAAGGGGACAAGATCATACTTTGCAAAGCTGCCCACCGAGGCTTCGGCAATTATGGCGAGCTCTGCGCTCTCTGGTGGATAGACCTCAGCAGCCCCCCATATGGGGAGAATGCTGAACCTCCTTAACCTCTGCCTGAGAGCAAATAATTCAGCCAGGTTCTGATATTCGCTTACGATTCGCACCTTTTCAAATCCGTTGTTGATTTCTCCAACAGAGGATACACCGGCATACCTGCTGGCAACTACATACAAATCGTTCTTGCCATAGCCCAACTCTCCCACCTTCACCAGGTCGCCGCTAGGGTATTTGGCCAGGAGTTCCTCCACCCAGTCGAGACCGCATATCCCCAAATCATAATTTCCAATCGCCACTTGGATGGGGATATCCTTCTCTTGAAATACCTTGGGGAATAGGTCACTAAATTTGGTGGATGTGGGGCGATAGGAGCGAGCGCTTTCATTATATCCCGTAAGACCAAGCCCCGCTTTCTCAAGCAAAGCTGCCGTGTCTTGGAGAAGTCGCCCCTTTGGTAACGCCAGCTTCAATTGGATTCCTCCATTATCTTCAAGACCTCTGCTTGAGAAGATGCCTTACTCTTTTTCCCGGTAACCTGATCTACCAACTGGAATAGGCCATGTTTGGGCATAGAAAGAAGCCATCGATAACCAGATGGTTTTTCTTGACCTAAATCCAGCTCGGTAATGTAGCCTGCCTCTCTCAAAAGGCGGGCGGTCTCCAAGCTTGTCTTCAATACGCTCATATCACTGGCCAGGGGCTTGACTAAAACTCTTTGATATGAGATTGCCTCCATCTTCAACATATCCATTAGTCGATCCACATATAGGGCAAATCCAGAGGCGGGGATAGGTGGGCCGCCCACCAGAGGGATCAAATCGTCGTACCTTCCCCCTCCCCCTACCCGCTCTGTGGAGGAATAGAATTGAAACATAATGCCGGTGTAGTACTCGAAGCCTCTCCCAGAGGTGATGTCGATTTCATAAGGGCAATCCATAGCACTGAGCATTTCAGTAATACTGGCAAGGTCATTGAGGCTAGGCTCAAAATTGGGTAAGGCTTTCCCCAATAGAGCCCGGACATTCCCCACAAATTCAGGCGAGATGCCCTTGACATCCAGCAAAAGGGCTAGAGCTCTCTCTAGCTCAGCATTATCGGTCTTTATTGCACCCAATGCCTTTATGTCTCCCTCCAAGACCCGATCGAATATCTCTGTCTGCTCGGCTGCCCCCAGCCCGAGCTCCGCCAGGAGCGTCTTGATTAAGCCAGCGTGGGACAGCCTCACCATCAGCGGACCAATGCCAAGCTCTCTCAGAACCTCTGTGGCCAAAAGCATTAGCTCCACGTCAGCTAGTGGCTCGCTACTGCCGATCAGTTCAGCGCCACATTGCCAGCGTTCCCTCCGTTCGCTTCCAGTTTCCTCAAAGGTGAAGGTGTTTTCTACATAGAAAAGCTTCGTTATCTTATCGCTCTCTAGTTTTTCCAGGTAAAGCCTGACAGCAGGTATAGTACCATCAGGTCTTAGAACTACCCTCTCCCCGCTCCAGCCATCCCAGTCGAGGAAGGAATACACTCTACCAAGCATATCTGGGGTCAGCGTCCCACTTGCAGTGAAAAGGTGGAGATATTCGAGAGTCGGTGTTCTTATCTCATCATAGCCCCGTTTTAGGCAGGAGTCTCGAAACACCTGCTCTATATGCCGAAACTTGGTCATGTCAAGAGGAAGCAGATCGACCATCCCTTTACACTTGGATACCTTCATTCTTGCCGCCTTTTTACAAAGTTGAGGCCATTCTACACCAATTGCCTTAAGCCTTCAACGCTACACAGCCATCTTTGATCCGTGGCGTCTTTCTGGGGGCTGAGGGAGTCCTCTCTCTCATCTTTCGTGAAGGAATCCTTCACAGAAGGACTTTCACGCCTCAGGAAGAGCTACCTGATAGGTGAGTCTTTTGAATCTGGAATCACGTATTAAGCGGCGTTCATATGATTGGTGACGCCTTGCTCTTTCCAAGGGTGCTCAATTGTAAAAAGACCTTGACGCCACTATAATAAACCTATAAACTTCGGCAGCGTTGATTATGAGAAAGTTTTGGCTTTTCGTTATATTTCTTGGGCTGTTTCTTACCCTGGTATCTGGAGGGGTGAGCGCCGAGAGCTCCCAAGTCGCTGTCCTGAGGGTTAATGGGGCGATCACTCCAGTGCTGGCTGGCTATATTGACCGGGGGATTGAGCTGGCTGAGGAGCACGGGGCTACCGCTTGTATCATCGAGATGGATACACCGGGGGGGCTTGATAGCTCGATGCGCGATATCGTGAAACATATTATGGGAGCCGATGTTCCTGTAGTGGTCTACATGCCTTCGGGGGCGAGGGCTGCTTCGGCTGGGGCCTTTATCACTTTGGCGGCTCATGTGGCGGCGATGGCGCCGGCAACAGAAATTGGCGCGGCTCACCCCGTTGCCCTTGGCGAGGACGGGATGGATGAAACCATGGAGAAGAAGGTGGTAAACGACGCCGTCGCTTACATTAGAAGCATTGCTGAAACGAGAGGGCGCAACGCTGACTGGGCTGAAGCCGCGGTGAGGGAGAGCAAGTCAAGCCCCGCTTCAGAGGCCCTGGAGCTAGGGGTCATCGATATTATGGCCGATAATATGGACGACCTGCTGGCTCAGCTTGATGGATGGCAGGTAACACTATTAAGTGGGGAGGTTGTCACCCTCGAGACCAAGGGTATCAGTGTCGATTACATCGGCATGGGCTCTATAGAGCGCTTACTATTCGCCATCACTGACCCCAATATTGCCTATATCCTTTTGAGCCTGGGCATGCTTGGAATAATGTTAGAGTTATTCAATCCAGGGACGATCTTTCCCGGAGTTGTCGGTGCAATCTGTCTCTTGCTCGCCTTCTATGGCCTGGGGATGCTGCCGGTTAATTATATTGGTATTATACTGGTGTTGCTTGCCTTTGGTCTGTTTATTGCGGAGATGTTCACTGCAACCAATGGTTTGCTTGCTTTGGGGGGTATCGCTTCTTTGACCATAGGCTCGATGGTCTTGATGACCGATCCACTGTTTCGTATAAATCCTGGCCTTATAGCCGGGGTGGTGATCGCTGTTACCGCCTTTTTCATCTTCGTCATTGCATCGATCCTGCGCACTCATCGAACACGGCAGCAGACAGGGCGAGACGCGATGGTGGACAAGGTGGCGGTGGCTAGAACACCCCTTGACCCAAAAGGTGAGGTCTTTGTGCACGGGGAACTCTGGGAGGCAACAGTAGATGAAGGAAAAGTTGAATCAGGAGAGGAGGTGGTCATAACAAAGGTCGATGGACTAAGACTAGTGGTAACCAGGGAAAATAAAACAGGAGGTGAATGAAGATGGACTGGATAGTATATGTCATAATTGCGATAGTAGTGCTCTTTCTGCTGACGTCTGCCATAAAGGTCATCTATCAGTATGAGGCTGGCGTGGTGTTTCGACTGGGACGACTGGAGAGCACAAGAAAGCCAGGATTGCGTTTCATCATACCCTTCTTTGACAAGATGCGTAAGGTGGACACTCGCGTCATTACCATGGATGTCCCCTCTCAGGAGGCCATCACCAGGGACAATGTCACCCTCAAGGTCAATGCAGTGGTCTACTTCAGGGTGATGCATCCAGAGGCTGCAGTGATTGAGGTCTATGACTACAGATTGGCGACCTATCAGATCGCCCAGACCACCTTAAGGAGCGTGCTCGGTCAATCGGAGCTTGATGAGCTGCTGGCGCACCGTGATAAGATAAATCAGCAACTACAGCAGATTATCGATGACCAGACGGAGCCGTGGGGGATTAAGGTGAGTGTGGTGGAGGTCAAGGACGTGGAACTACCCAGCACGATGCAGCGGGCTATGGCAGCCCAGGCTGAAGCGGAAAGGGAGAGGAGAGCCAAGATCATCCACGCCGAGGGTGAGCTACAGGCTTCCGAGAAGCTGGCTCAGGCAGGCGAAGTCATCGGCAGGGAGCCGACAACGCTGCAGCTACGTTATCTACAGACTCTCACTGAGATCGCTACGGAGAAAACCCAAACCCTGGTGTTCCCCTTGCCGCTGGACCTGCTCAGCGCCTTCCTGCCAGATAAAAAGAAGTAAGCCAGTAATTCAGCCAAGGGGCAGACTGGATATAAACTGTCCCTTGGCTAATTGGACATGGGCGAGCAGCCCAAGCGAATTAGGGGGGCAATGACCCATTTTGTAGGATATGCCGGAAATATCTTATACGTGAATCTTTCGACCGGGGATGTCAACAAAGTACCCACCGCTGGTTATGAAGAGCTATTTCTCGGGGGAAGGGGGGTAGCGGCAAAGATCTATTGGGATGAGGTTCCCCCAGGTATTACAGCATTCGATCCAGAGAATAGACTCATTTTCATAACGGGTCCCCTTGGTGGCGTTCCCGGTTTCGCTGGTTCTCGATGGCAAGTTTATGGAAAATCCCCCATTAACAACCAATTCTCCTATTGCAACCTGGGCGGTTCTTGGGGTGCTGAGCTTAAATTCGCTGGTTATGATGGCATGGTTGTTTATGGGAAGGCGGATAAGCCAGTCTACCTGTGGGTCAATGATGATCGTGTAGAAATAAGGGAGGCAACTCATCTTGTTGGCCAAGGCGCTATTTCGTGCCGTGAGAGACTCAAGGACGAGTTGGGCAAATCAGTGCGGGTGGTGGCTGTGGGCCCAGCCGGTGAAAATATGGTGACCTTTGCCACTGTTTTAGCCGATAATGATGCCACTGGCTCGGGTGGATTGGGAGCTGTGATGGGCTCCAAGAATTTAAAGGCCATCGCGGTTAGAGGAAGCAAAAGAAGGGTTGAGGTGGCTGATGCGGAGAGAGTTACAAATCTGAGGAAACGGCTGCGTCGAGAAGCAAAGGACAGACCTGAATTATACTCAGCTATAATACCCACAGTGGTGGATCCAGATAAACTCAAGAAAGATATATGTTACGGCTGCATCAGCGGCTGTATGCGAGCAAACTATACCGCGATGAGTGGGATCACGGGGAAATTCATGTGTCAGGCTGGCTTGGTCTATCAAGCCCGGGCGCAACGCTATTACGGCGAAATAAACGAGGTTCCCTTTGAAGCCAACAAACTCTGCGATGAATATGGAGTCGATACCCGTGCCGTTGAGACCATGATCATGTGGCTCTCCAGGTGCTACCAGGCAAAGCTCTTAACTGATGAGCAAACCGGTATTCCTCTCTCTAAGCTGGGGAGCAAGGAATTTATCGAAACATTTCTGTGGAAAGTAGCTCACCGTGATGGATTTGGGGATGTGCTAGCTGAAGGCACCCATAAAGCTGCCGAAACCCTCGGCAGCAAGGGCCAGGCGTTGCTTACAGATTATATTACTAGAAATGACTCCAATGCCATCTATGGGCCCAGGTTATATATTACCACTGGCCTTTTCTACGCGATGGAGCCAAGATTGCCCATTCAGCAGCTTCACGAGATAAGTGCGCTGGTTATGTTTTGGGCTGTGGGGACCTTGGGGATGGAGAATATCTACGTTACATCTGAGGTTATGCGGGCAATAGGTAAACAATTCTGGGGGAGTGAAATAGCAGCAGACTTCTCCACATATGAAGGAAAGGCCCTGGCCGCAGCCAAGATTCAGGACCGCCAGTACGCTAAGGAATGCCTCATTCTGTGTGATTTCTACTGGCCTATTATTCATAGCACGCTATCTGCGGACCACGTCGGTGACCCTTCTCTAGAGAGCCAGGTTTTGGCGGCAGTAACGGGAAAGGATGTGGGTGAGGAGGGTCTATATGAAATTGGGGAGAGGGTCTTGAATCTGCAGCGGGCCATCCTCGCCAGGGAAGGACACGAAGGAAGGGAGCATGATTCTCTAGAGGAGTTCAATTTCACCGTCCCGTTGAAAGGCGATTATGGCAACCCGAATTGCATAGTTCCTGGCAAGGATGGCGAGGTTCTATCCAGAAAGGGGATGGTTGTTGAACGGGACCAGTTTGAAAAGATGAAAGATGAGTATTACCAAATCCGGGGTTGGGATATAGCCACTGGTTTTCAAACAAAGGCTAAACTGGAAAAATTAAATCTTGGCGAGATTGCTAAGAAATTGGAGGGCGCAGGTCTTCTAGCCTAATAGCTCTTCGCTTTGAGCGTGACATCCCCGGCTATAATCGTTGCTAGGGTGCCGTCAGGGCACCGCAGAAGCAGGTTCCCATCCTTATCGACCGATTCAGCATAGCCCTCCAAAACCTCATTACCCTGTTTTACCGAAACCTCTCTGCCTATGGTATCCAGTCGCCGTTGCCATTCCTTGTGGATAGGCTCACCGTGGCGCAATGCCTGACATAGCTCTTCGAATTCGCAAAGCAAGGACTCGAGTATATTCAGGCGGGAAACATCCCGCCCAAGCATCTCCTTAAGGCTGGTAGCGGTTTCTGAAATCTCGGGCATCGATGATGGATCGAGATTGACATTTAACCCGATGCCCACGATGGCGGAATTGGCTTGTTCTCCCTGGACATCGCTCTCAATCAGGGCACCACTTACCTTTTTCCCCTCGATAAGGACGTCGTTGGGCCATTTAAGAATCGGCTTGAGGTCGGTAAGCTTCTCAATGCTCTGGGCAACAGCAAGAGCAGCGACCATGTTGAGCAGGCGGAGATCTTCCATCTCTGGGTAGAGGATAATGGAGAGCAAAATACTGTCATCTGGAGAGGTAATCCACTTGCGGCCTAGACGCCCTCGGCCGGAGGTTTGGTAGTCTGCAATGATGATGGTACCCTCTCTTGCACCATCTCTTATCGCCTGTTTTGCTACATCCATAGTGGAGGAGGTAACCGGATAGTAGAGGGTCTTCTGGCCGATGAATCTCGTCCTGAGGTCGTCGATTGGGTAAGTTGAATACATCTGATGCGCCATTGTATATATAAGAGCCGGCCAAGCAAACCTATAAGCCGAGTTCTGTACCCCAACAGTGTTGGGGCGGTGACCATCTATCTAGCCCTGATGTTACCATCAGGGTCAAGCGACCCACCCGGGGGTTGTAACGAGGCCGGGCGTCCTCTTCCCCGCTATTTGGTCTTGCTCCGGAGGGGGTTTGCCCTGCCCCCGGTGTCACCACCGGGGCGGTGAGCTCTTACCTCGCCATTTCACCCTTAGTCGCCTAAGGCGACCGGTGTGTTTCTGTGGCACTTTCCGTCCCCGATAACTCACGTTATCGGGGCCTGGGAGTTACCCAGCCTCCTGCCCGGTGGAGCTCGGACTTTCCTCCCCCCGATAATCGGGGAGCGGTCACCCGGTTTACCTGGCCACCTTCAGTTTACAATAAAACCGACGCCAAATCAATTAACTGCGTCTCAATGCCTTGCGGCTTAATGCGTCCGCTGCTCTGTTCTGCTCCCTGGGGATGTGGACGATAGAAAAAGACGGAAATGCTATAATTAGCTGGTGGATTTGCTGAAATAGGGGCTTCAGCCCCGGATTCTTTACTCGGTATTCGCCTTTGATCTGCTTCACCAGAAGCTCTGAGTCAGACCTGACCTCAATATGCTCTGCGCGTAGCCTTGCTGCTTCCTCGAGACCTTTGATGACAGCTTTATATTCTGCCTGGTTGTTTGTGGCGTAGCCAATACTATGCGAGGCCTCGAATATAACCGCTCCTGATTCATTCAGGATGACGATGCCTACGCCGGCAGGCCCTGGGTTGGGCTGAGCAGCGCCGTCGGTATAGATGGTTATGCGTTTTGCCATAGGCTAATCACAGCCTGAGGATAGTTTCCACATGGTAGTCGTAGACAACAATGCGTTCGATTATATGCTGAAGCAACGCTTTTCTTGCCGGTGAGGTCATGGTGTCCCATCGCTCTTGAAGCTCTTCTAGCTTCTCCAACATATAATCCTTCCGGTGCTCGGAGGTTATCTCCTGCTTTGCTTCAGCTTTAAGAAGGGCGATCCTTTCCTCCAAAAGCCGCCTCTCCCAAATCAAATCCCCACTCACAACACGGAATTCTTCCAAGGGGATGGCACCATCGGTCGCCTGGTTGAGATGATCTCGGAATTTTCGATCCAGAGTCTTCAGCTTTCTCTCTAGCCGCGTGTGCTCTGACGGTTCGTCACTGAAATCACGCACCTTCGTCAATTGTACCAGAGCCTCAAGGTTGTTATAACTCCGTAGTGTACCGAGCACAAAGCCCTCTAAATCTTCAGCTCTCCTTGTATGGTATTGGCAAACGCTTTGATTAGTTCTCGACTGGCACTGGTAGTAGCGATACTCCCCCTTCCTCTTCCCTCCCTTCTTGAGCGTTGTCCAGGTTTGACTGCGGTTCACGCCGGTCATCCTGTTGCCACAGTATCCACAGTAAGCCAGACCTGATAGAGGGAAGGGCGACCTTTGGACGCGACCCCTTGGCTTTGTCTTGGCGGTAAGTCGTTCCTGCACTTTGTTGAAGGTTTCATGATTGATTATCGGTCGGTGGCTGTCAGGAACCCTGAAGCCGAAACGGGAGGATGTCCCCAGATATGCCCGATTGCGCAGGATATCTCGGATGCCAACGATGCTCCACAGGCCACCTCTTCTGGTGGTGATGCCCTGCTCATTCAGGTATCGAGCGATGAGGCGCACGCCCATGTTTTTTTGAACATAAAGCTGATAGATGAGTTCTACATTGGCTGCCTCCTCAGGGACGATCTCCAGCCTCTTGTCGGCACCCAGCTTATAGCCATAGGGTGGCTTGCCCAATCCTTTTCCTCTGACTGCCCTGAGCTTCATCGCCTCCCTCACAGCATCCCCTCTTATTCCACTCTGGCGCCGGGTAGACCAAATCTGGATAACCGTTTCCAAGGGGCTGGCAAGCTCTTCATCGATTGAGAGAACCTTTGCCCCGAGGGCATCAATTTCAATAAGGCGATACATCAATTCCTGCACGTCGGGGTGAAGGTGGCTAAGACTTTTCACCACAACTACAGTGTCCGTTCCATCCCTCCGGATGTAGCTGAGCATGCGCTGATACTGAGTTCGGCCAACTTTCCCTGTTGAGCCCGTATCAACAAATGTCATTACCGGCTGGTAACCCCGTTCCTGGCAAAAGCGGGCAAAACCCTCCTGCTGCTCCACCAGTGAGGGGGACCTTCCAGTCTCTTCGGTTACTCGAAAATAGCCAATCGTTCTCATCGCCTAGCTCACGAAAAGAATCCTCTCACAACTACCACACTGCACCAATTCTTGACTTGCTCTTGCTCGCTGTAACTCTCTCACCGGGAGGACAATTCTGCATCCCTGACACATGCCCTGTTCAACCTTGGCCACTGCCCTGCCCTGTTTCTTTGTCCTTAGTTCTTCATAAAGCCTCAGGCTCGCTGCATCGATCCTTGAGCCGAGGTCTTTTCGCTTCTGCTCAAGGTTAGCTAAATTAGTGCTCAACCTATCCTGCTCCCTGGAAAGCTCGGTCTGCTCCTCCTTCCAGCTTTTCTCAAAACTTTCTACCTCCTGGCTTATCATCGCTAATTTCGCCTGTGCCGCCTCTAATTCAGTCATTATGTCAAGTACTTTATCTTCCTCTTCCCTACGTCTTTTTTTAAGATGTTCCGCCTGCTCCTGAAGACTTGCCAGCTCTTTGGGGTTTTTCAGCGCGCCACCATAAAGCTTCTGCTCTATATCGGCTACCTTCGTTCGCAGGTCCTCCACCTCCCACTCCCCAGCTCGCTGGCTTGCATTTAGCTCATAAACGCAGTTCTTCTGTGTAGCAAGATTAGCGCGAGCCTCATCAAGAGCCTGGCTCTGGCCTAATCGGCTCTGCACGTTAGACAGAGCTTCCTGCTTCGCCTCTATCTCCAGGTCAACCTCTTGAAGCTCGTATAGCTGTCTTCCTTTGCTCACCTTTCACCGTCTTACCTCATTCTAATTTAGGGTAGGGGGACTGTCAATAACAACAACAAAAATCCGGTAGTGGATCAATTTGAAATGTTGACAATATTATTTGAGTGACATAAAAGATTATGAGTACACTCTAGTCTACAAGACTGTGCTCCCATTGCTTGACGGAAAAATCAAGGGGAATTGTGATGCCGAGATAGTTCTACACGCAATGATAATTATTAACAATAACCATAAGGCTGTAGTCATAACAGGCGATGGAGATATAGCATGTTTAGTGGATTATTTGCGCAGTGTGGATATATTCAAATTGGTTATAGCGTGCCGACAGGATAGTTGTTCTCATTTGTTAAGGAAGGCTGCTAGATGTAATATCATGTTCATATACTATGATCGATGGAAGTTTGAAAAGCAGAAGGGGCAACTATAGGATTCAATACCCATAGTCCCCCCTTCCATCGTGATACACCAGTATTATAGCATACACAACGCTCTTATCGATACTTGATTGGCTCCTTAATCCGTGGATTCTTCTTGAGGACTGAGGGAGTCCTCTCCCTCAGCTTTGGTGAAGGAATCCTTCACAGAAGGACCTTCACGCCTCAGAAAAAACCAACTAACATACGACTCTTTTGAATCCGGACTCACGGATCAAGGGGCTGTTATCTCCTTGTGTGCAGAGTCAGACAGGCTTTATATCTATATTGCTACCACGAACGAGCGAAACCTCGACACTACGTTTGTTTCAATCCAGTGCCAGGCTCTTGTTGATCGCATCATTCACTTCGGCCATCTTTTGGGCACTGAGCTCACTACACTTATCTTTCAGTCTATCTCTCGAGACAGTCAATATGGTAGAGAGATTCACACTGCTGTCCTGCGGCAATCCGCTTTCAGAGGCTGTAATGGGCACGATAAATGGATATGCCTTGACTGGGGCTGTAGTAATAGCAGCAACGATGGTCGTCGGACTGTATTGATTGCCTGTATCGTTCTGAATAACGAGAGCAGGTCGTATGCCGACCTGCTCTCTACCCCTTCCCGGATTCCAGTTTACCCAGTATATCTCACCACGGCTAATGGCCATTTCGCTTCCAATCCGATAATACTTCATCAACCAATGGCACAACAGTCTCGGCAAATTCCTGGTTTTCGTTTGCCATAGCCAGATAGCCTTCTGCCATTAGACGTTCCTCTTCATTGTCAGCCAGCTTCTGTAGAACACCAGCTATGAATTTGCTGCGACTAACCTTTTCCCTGGCAGCCAATCCATCAGCAAAGCGAAGTAATCCATGTGGTAAGCTCAGAGTTACTTTAACAGTTCTGGTCATCGCTCCCCCTTATTGCATTGTATGAATCGATAGTCATATAATATGTTCATACCAAACTATACCATAAACTACCATATTGTTCAATCTATTGCTACTGCAAAAATAAAGCGCAATCAAGCACAATCGTAGATAAGAACAGGCCAGACCCCGAGGCGCACTTTCACGCCAAAATAATGGGGTCTGGCCGAAATGACCTGACCACGAGTAAAGAAGCTCTTCACGGAAAACTACAAGAGAGCTTATCAGTCGTTCAGGAATATATCATGAAGCAACTATGGTTGTCAACAAAAACAAAAAATCCCCCTTGTAAGTCAGGGGGGACCATTTCGTGGTGGGCTCGGCAGGATTCGAACCTACGACCAATCGGTTATGAGCCGATCGCTCTGCCGCTGAGCTACGAGCCCCTGACGACAACAATGTGGCGAAATCTAAGCTATATGCACCATTTTGCGGTACCAAAATGCTACCACTTTCGACCAACATTGGCAAGTGGCTGTACTCGTTTATGAAACCTTACCCCATCCCTATGATATCTGCTTCGCAGCGTACTTGTTATTTTTTTTCACCCACTCTGGGATGTGCTTATAGGGACACACCTTGATCTGTGCTAGAAGGGAAACCCTTCGACAGGCTCAGGACGAACGGGGTATCGGAATCCGCAAGGCGGACAGGGACCAAGTGGCATCGAAGCAAGCTCATCTATTAGTAATACGTCGCTCAGATTGCTTCGTCGCTGCCGCTCCTCGCAATGACACGTGGCGCGTGTGGGACCCTCTTGACTCTCTCTGAAACCTGTGGCGTTTGTAGGGGCGTTCAATTGAACGCCCCTAATTCTCTAGGGACAAGCCTGGCACAGCGTGAAGATGTCATTCATATATCTTAACAAGATTAGAGGTTTATTTGCTTGGTGGTTTGTGCTGCCGGGCTGATAGTGAGGTTACAACAAGTCTCAGCTTGATTGCGAGGTGGAGCGTTTTGCAGCGAAACGGTGGGTGAACGTCTGGCCAAACCCCATGGTTGTCTTATAGCCCACGCCGCTGTAAAAGGCGAACTCCGCCAGCAGGTTCATAACCCTACGCCAGTATGCGTCATGCCTCAGCGCGACATACGAGCACGAACCGATAAAACCTACCTGTTTGCCTCCAGCAATTTCCACCGTACGTGTTTTGAGCTGGCATTGGGAAATTGCCACAAATTCCTCAGCGTAACGTCTTACCTCTCTGGAGATGGTGATTGGCGACACGGCATTCCATCGGTCGGCGAGGCTGCCAAACACCAATCCTGGAAGCGGCAACGGTATATTCTTCCCCCCCGACCTGAATGTAGTAGGCGACATGAAAAAGAGTTTGACTCTTGTGGGGGCGCTTCTGGCATCGAGCAGATGCCCTTGAGCTAACTCCTGATATGACGTTTGTCTGCTCAAGGGATGAGCGCCGCTTTGCATGAAGACATCCTCGACTGAAAAGAGGGCGTTCTCAAGTTCAAACTCCTGAGGCAACGATGGCAACACCTTTTCCGCCAGCAGGTTTGAGAGGTCGTCCTCATAGCTAGTGAAGCGCAATAAGCAAACCTGGCCAGCATTGATATGCATTGTTGCGCTCCTCCTGGGCAGGCCCACAAGGCCCGACACAGTGAAGGGCTTGGCCTCACTATCATCGTGTAGCTTTGCTCCCATGTTGGGGTCAGTAGTGGCCACAAGTCGAAGGAATAGCGCATGTGCTGCCTTGCCCAGGTAGGGGGGCAATAATGCTTCCTTGCGGGCTTGTAGCGCTATGATGGCGCTCAGCAGCATTTGTTTTGTTACCTCCAGAAAGTGTCGAGGATTAGTGAACCAGGCGCTCCTTGTGACTATTAGCGTTCTTTATGGCAGCCAGCTTTCGTTTATGGCTATTTCCAGGCAGGCTCAACGGCCGGTGGGGCCCTGCAGGCTAATTCTCACCCAGCCGAGAGGTTCTCTAGCTTGCCCATCGCCAACGAGCCGCCTGGTCTTGGGGAAGACTTTGGGGAATAGCGAGCCGTGCCACTTCTCCAGGTGATAGGTCTCGGCAACCGTGCTCACCTCACCTGGGGTCAACTTGGTCCCCAGGGTCTTGCCCAACCAACCGGTGCCCCAACCGATGGGCAGGAGGAATTCGCTATCTTTCAGTGCTGCCTGTCTCCTCGCCAACGTTTCGTAGAACCCCTGCAGCTTCCAGATGCCGCAATCGCTATAGAAGTCAAGCTCGAGCTTAACTATCTCTGCGGAGAATGCACGGCAGCGTTCCACCAACTGGTCGAAAAAGTGTCGCCTGCGAAAGTGATACATTCGCCGTACCCTGCGTTCAGGCCGAAGAACATATCTATCCAGAGTCAGGGTAGACTCAATGGTGGTGCCTTTGGGGATCACCTCTAAAAAAGTTGGCTCTCCCCTTGGTTTGAGAGAGGGTGGCTGACCGTAAAGCGAAAAGACGGTAACCGGCAATGCTCTGGGCATGACACCGTCCTGCGGGTATGCGTCGGTTAACCGCATAGCGCGTAGCAGTTCGCGATGGGTGTCTCTCGGATCGTAGTCGAATATTCCCGCCTCAACCGAGTCATCGGCCTTTGTGGGGTCATTGCGCTCACCCAGCCCGCCCAGCGTTAGTGCGCCGTGGTGGGCGGACCAGGCCAGGGCGGTGCGCAGCGCCCCCTTTATCGAGCTTCCGGGAATGTAAAGCTTGTCGAAGGCATCCTTCACATGCTCCCGAATCCGGTCGGGGTGCCCTGCGGCGATATCTATCTCATAGGCTTTGACTCGCTCTATCTCTTCTGGGGCCAGCAGAAGACTCAGCTTTGGATCCGCTCCTGCCGCTTTGAGCCTCTTGTCGTCTATCTCTCCCAGCAGCCGTTCCAGGTTCACCACCAGTGCACGGTTCCCCTCCACAATGAAATCGTAGTCCAGGAGCAACTCACCTTTCCCTGAGCCGATGTGAATAGGTGAGAGGGTCTCCAGGGTCAGCCGATAGGTGCTGTGCAGTTCACGGCTCATCGACTTCCACCCTTCTATGAACTCCAATGGGGAAGGCAAACCCGTAGCGATATACAGGGTGCTTCTCGGGCTCTAGTTCCGGTGTAACATCTACCAGTTCCCCATAGCTTGGCTTGCCCAGGGAGCATAGCACAGACCCTTCACCGATGAAGGAGGCGGACTTGCGCCTCTGCCCCGCTCGCTCTGGAGAGTTCACCCACCCGCCCCTCTGAGTAAGTTCGTAGGCGGCCTGTCCGTCTAGGACACCGGCCTCCAGCTCAGGCAGTGTGGGGTGATAAAGCGAGAGGGTGATGAACGAGTCCCCATCCGTAGGCCAGAATGGTGCAAATGGGCTGGCGGACTCGAACGAAAACTGGCCATGACCAGCGCTCCTTTCGCCACCAAGTCCAGCCTCAGATAAATAATATAGTGCGCTTTCCACAAGCCTTTTTGAAGCAGGGTCTTCTACTTCGAGGAGGAAATAGAGACCACAGCCAGGGGAGAAACCAACCTGTGCGGCGTAATAGCTATGTGAAGCCATACCCAGCCGATCCACGGCAACCTTGGTCACGATGTGGCGTCGCCACAGGATAGGTTCATTTCCTGCTAGCGGCAAGGCGGTGCGCTCCTGCTGCGTAAGCCACACCCTTCCACCCTGACAAAGGTTATCCCTGATTAGATGCCCATCCAGAGGCTCGCTACGAAGCACTGGTTCTAAGATACCCTGGGAGATGAAGCGTACGTATTTAAGCCGAATACCTTGCTTTTCCTCGGCTTCTCCCTCAAGGGGGAGATTGACCATGGGATTGGGGAAAAGAAGCACCTCACCAGCATAGGGGAACAGGGAAGTGATTCTGAAAGGTGGCTGCTCCTGAAACTGGGAGAGGAGCTCAACCAGCGCATTCTCGCCCTCCCACATTCTCACACCTATGGCCAGAGCACCAAAAAAGGAATCGGAATGGAAGACTTCGTCCGTAGCCTCAATGCCCAGGCCCCCCTCACCGAAGTGAAAGGAAGAGCGGGGCTTAAGCTTGTACAGCCATGTCTCTGCCATGATCAACATCTACCGGGAGAACGTCTGGTGTAGCCAGTTCATCGTCTCCTCTTCCTTGGCCATGAGATCTCTCAGGGATAACCCTGTCTCGAAAGTCTTCTCCTCCATATACCGCTCGCGGGTGCGGGCGGTCAGTGAAAGCTCCTGGAAAGCGATCTTGCCACTGCCGCGGGTTCCCAGGCCACCGAGATAGTCATCCTCCAGAAACCGCATGGCGTCCAGCAGGTGCATGAAACGGTCCACATCGGCATCCTCGTACACATTGTAGACCAGTTCCAAAGGGGCGAAGATGGCACCGGCAGGCACCCGCTCGACCTGGCGGGGAGTAGCCGCCGCGGTAACCCGGTCAAGGGATGTTTCCCATTTGACCTCGGTGAAGGGGAGTTCCGTCCTGGTCCTGGCTAGCCTTTGTGCGCTGTTCTCGTCAAGAGGCACATCCCGCACTATGAGGCGGGTTGGTAGCACGGCGAACCCTGCAGGTATGCCAAAGATGGGACAGATTTGACAATTCGAGTAGGCTTCTTCGTCGGGTATTCTGTTTCCCTTTTCGTCAAACTTGTAACAGGCATGGATACGAACTCCACCCATTGCCCATTGTTGAGACTTGTTGTAGTGCTTTTCCAGCAGGGAGCGCAGTTTTCCCTTTAACGAGGAGCCGGGGATATAAGGGCGGCCGGTAATGGGGTTTCGCACTACAGGATTGTCCAAACCGCCAATGGCTAAAGCTCTCCTTGCCGCTCTGATGTGCAGGCCAGTCACGATTTCTATGCTGCCGGTGATGAATATCCTTCCATGCAAC
>Ga0315532_1000575_pt1 | contig 29145 bp, 29 predicted proteins | sample SalMarWE160370MG_FD_203082 | JGI IMG/M metagenome (GOLD analysis project Ga0315532, IMG submission 203082) | Salt marsh sediment microbial communities from the Plum Island Ecosystem LTER, Massachusetts, United States - Salt Marsh Sediment WE1603-70 ...
TTCCTTCCATGCGTTAGGGCAGGCTCTGCTTTCCCTGGTTTTAGTTTGAAGTCAATCCGCCCGTACCACATCAAGGCCTTAAAATATCTCTTGAATTTCTCATTTCTGGTATAGTGACCCCTGGGAACGTATTGGCTATAGTCTTCATATGCATAAGGAGTCATCATAAGATTTGGGTTCTCTACATAGGTCAGAAGCTCCCTAAATTCTAGCCCTGTGTGATTTTCTATACTACTAATTTCTTTTTCTACTATGTTCGCTAAACCAAAACCAACTTCATACTCAGGATTGAATTCTTTCTTAGCTACAGCAAAGAAGCCAACATTTAATCTAGCTGCTTCTTTGACTTCAGCATCTCTGGCTTCATTGTGCTGCTTGATGGATAAATCAAGCATTCTGTCGGTAAGTTTAATCGCAATATCGTAGAGTTTCTCTATCTCAAGAATTCGCAATATATAATCAAAGAATATATGAGAGGTATGAAGAACAGCGTCCGTAGTAACGAATATTGGCTGATTATACTCTTTACATTCCGTATAGACATCATATATTTCATCCTTGTCCCCGGGCGTAACCACAAAACCGTTTTGCCCTAGAAGCTCTTTTGCCTCCTGGGAGAGGTAAATATTTCCCAATCCTTCCAGAGAAAACACTTCCTTTTTATCCATTGTCGTATATCCCGCCCCAACAACTGAAAAAAAGATAAATAGAAAAACGGCTATCGACAAAATAGTCTTCTTCATTTTTTCCCCCATCTATTATTTAGTCCTCCTTTTATTCTCCAGAATTTGAAGAAATTCGCTTGCAGAAACAATTTTTATACCCTTATGCATTGCTAAGTTCTCAAGAAAGGGGTCAGGTCTTGAATCGTGAATTTTTGCAGTTTACAGCGCATATGACCCCTGCGCGGTTTTCAGGCCGGGCATGACGGGTGCTAGAATCATTTATGTCACAGACTCCAGGTGTCCGTTTCAAGGATAAAATTCACAATTCAAGACCTGACCCCCGGCTGTAAGATATGTAAAATCATTCTTTCAATGGCTAAATCTGGCTCTTCTCTTCCGGTTTTAATGGAGGCTTCTGTTTCTACTAGATATTGATAGCTAGTGATTAAATCAGGAAAATCGAGTTTCCTCACTGCTCTAATGTAATCGCTAGCTATTTTTGTATAAAAGGGCGGATAATAGCTCCTTGGACCGAAAATAATAGTGCATACCTCCTGAGAAGAGATCTTTCCCTCTTTTTCTTTGATTCTTAGTAATATCCGCATCTCCCGTGTTATAAGAGAATGGATTCTTAAAGGTGCCTCTCCTCTCTCCAGAAGCTTTGCCAGAATAGAGATAGCTCCCGCAAGATTTCTTTCCCTTATGGCTTTAGTTAAATCAAATACTCCTCCCCCTGCGCCTTCTCCTAATACCTCTTCTATGTCCTCCTTTTCTATTATTTTTCTAGGGTGTATATAGAGAAGGAGTTTTTCTATAGTATTGTTCAAGTCTCGCCTGGCGCTCCCCACTCTTTCTTTAATACAAAATAGAGCCGCAGGGCTGATTCTCTTGTTCTCTTCTTCTACTCTTTTCTTAATCCAATCGACAACCTCCCCATCATACAAGGAGTAAAAGGAGACAATTTTGCCCTTTTTCAAAAAGTCTTTGTAAAGCTTCCTTCGTTTGTCTATTTTTTCTCCTAGGCAGACAAGACAGGTAGTCTTCACTGGATTATCTAGATATTCAGCGACAATCTTTTGATTTTTTTCTGATAGTTTATCCACTTCTTCCACTACTACCAGTCGCCATTTTCCCTTAAGAGGAAGTGTACTCAATGATTCTATAATCTGGCCCACCGCACTATTTTCGCCGGAAAATCTCTCATAGTTAAAATCTTCATAGTCAGGTGAGATAATCTTCTTCTTAAGCCTTTTTAGGGCCTCTTTTTTTAGATAGCCTTCTTCTCCCTCAAAAAGATAAGCTAGAGCAACATTCCCTCGTTCAAGCTCTGTTATAAACTCTCTATATTTCATCTTTAACTTACCTTCCTAAAATAAAGGATTTTCTCCTTTGCCTTTTCATCAAATCCCTGGTAACCAAATAAGATAGGCCTCACTACGCTCGGCATAACTTATTGGTTAATGGTTAATTAACCCCTCACCAATTAACTACTCACCACTCGAACAAGAGGGAACTTTTCTCCTTCTGCTTCACCACTTATAAATTATTTAAATTCCTATGCGGAAATATAGTCAACTCAATGACAGAAATATCCTCTTCTAATCATAACTATAATAGCGTACCTGCTTGATGTCAATTAACCAGGGTAGAGAGACTCTGAAAAAGTACAATTTCGTCATTGTGTAGATTCTGGAGCAAAGCGAAGCAATCTCCTCTTGAAACTGCAAAGCTTGTCTTAAACTTATCTTGAGATTGCTTCAGGACTTCGTCCTTGGTAATGACATTTTAGGACGATTTTGTTTTAAAAAAAGATCCAGAGCTCTCAGGGTAGATATAAGCTATTTTATTGACATTCATATTTTTATTGCTATAAAATAATTTAGCCACCAACGTGGTCGAATGAAAGGAGGAGGTGAGACGTATGGAGTTAGACTTCGTTCTTTCTAAAGAGGAGAAAGTTCCAGCCGGGAAGACTAAACTGATTTATGACTTAGTCATAATCGGTGGCGGACCGGCAGGAATGACTGCTGTAGTATACGCTGCTCGCAAGAAAATAAATACTCTACTTATCAGCAAGGACCTGGGAGGTCAGGTTCTCTGGACCACAGAGGTAGGAAACTATATGGGCTATCAATACATTGAAGGCAGTCAGCTAATGAATAAATTCAAAGAACAGGTAAGACAATTCCCCATAGACCAGGAAATTGGAGAAGAAATAGAGAAATTAGATAAAGAAGAAAAGACCTTTTCCCTCCTCACTCGAACCGGAAAGAAATTCAGGGCTAAGACAGTAGTTATCGCCTCTAGAAAGAGATCTCGCCCCCTTAATGTCCCAGGAGAAAAGAGACTGATAGGACGGGGAGTAAGTTACTGTAGTATCTGCGATGCTCCTTTTTTTGAGGGAAAAGAAGTAGCCGTAATTGGAGGAGGAAACTCTGGCTTTGAAGGAGCTCTCCCCGAGTCTGCCTTCCTAGATGAGATTATCAAAGCTTCTAGGTGAGTCACCAGCGCCGAGGCTAGTACTGGGAAAAAGACCCTGAAAATAATCTTCTTGTAACAAAGGAGGCTAAAGTGAAGCCGAAATACCAGGCTCTTTCGTATGATCAGCTAAAGAGGAACTTCGATCTAAAAGATTTTACCTACGAGAGCACTGAAGCAGTACCAGAAATAAGGGGTATGTTCGGACAGAATCGAGCTATCAGGGCCATCGAATTTGGCCTCAATATCGATAGTCCTGGCTATAACGTCTATGTAGCTGGCGTGAGCGATACTGGAAGGACGAGTACTGTAGAGAGAATCCTCAGGGAACTTGCCGCTAAGAAAGAGGCCCCCGGCGACTGGTGTTATGTCAATAACTTCCAGGATCCCGACCAACCCATGTCTATAGCCCTTCCGTCTGGTAAAGGAAAAATATGGCAGAAAGAGATGAAAGATTTGCTCATCAGCCTTAGGACAGAAATACCCAAAGCTTTTGAAACCAAAGACTATAAGGAAAGAACCTCCAAGATCTCGGAAAGTTACGAAGAGCAAAAACGACAGCTCTTTTCCGACATAGAGAAAAAGGCTCAAAAAAAAGGCTTTCAAATCAAGAGAATACCCGTGGGATTTGCTCCCATTCCCCTAAAGAACAATGGCGAACTTTTGAGTGAAGAAGAATTTCATAAGCTCAGCCTTAAGGAACGCAAGCGAATTGAAGAGAATATGAAAACTGTTCAAAAAAACATAAAAGAGACCTTTGAGCAATTCAATCTTCTAGACAGAAAATCAAAAGAGGAACTCACCAAATTCAATAAAGATATGGCTCTATCACTAGTTGGCTATCGCATTGATATCCTGAAGGCGAATTATAAGGATTACCCGGATGTCTTGCATTATCTCGATGAGGTCAAGACTGACCTGGTAGATAATGTTGGTGATTTCTTGAGAACCAAAGAGGAACATTCTTTCCTGGGTGTCAAAATTCCGGTGCAAGATTCTTTCATCAGATACGAGATTAATGTAGTAGTAGATAATTCTCACACTAAAGGAGCTCCGGTAATAATGGAGACAAATCCCACCTATAGTAATATGTTTGGAAGAGTGGAAAAGAAAGCTCAGCTAGGAGCTCTGATCACTGATTTTACCAAAATCAAAGCTGGCTCTGTCCTCAAGGCTAATGGCGGATATCTGGTGGTCGATGCTGAAGGAATATTGAGAAACCCTTTCGTATGGGATACCCTGAAGAGAAACCTCAGGAATAAGGAAACCAAGATTGAAGAGGTAGCTGAACAGTACGCTTTTCTCTCCTCTAGCGCCCTCAGGCCAATGCCCATACCACTAGATATTAAGGTGATAATGATAGGGAGAGGAGAAATATTTGACCTTCTGCATACTTATGATGACAATTTCAAAAAGATATTCAAAATAAGAGCGGACTTTGACTACGAAACAGGAATGGATGACAATGCAGTGATTCAATGTGCTCGCTTTATTTGCAAAATCTGTAATGATGAAAAACTAAAGCATTGCGACAGGACTGCAATAGCAGCTATTATGGAATATGGCAGCAGGTTGGCCGCAGATCAGGATAAACTTTCTCTTCAGTTCGGAAAAATAGCCAATCTCTTAAGAGAGGCAAATTTCTGGGCCAAAGCTGATAAAAGTACTCATGTCAGCAGAAAGTACGTGGAAAAGGCCCTGGAAGAAAAAGAATACCGCTCCAGTCTTTTGGAGAATAAGATACAGGAGATGATTGAGCGAGGTAGTATCTACATTGACACTGAAGGAGAAAAGGTGGGCCAGGTAAATGCTCTTTCCGTCTATACTTATGGAGAGTTCTCCTTCGGCAAACCCTCTAGAATAACTGCTCAGACCTTCATGGGGAATAAGGGAATCATCAATATTGAACGTGAGGCTAAACTGAGTGGGAAGACCCATGATAAAGGGGTCCTCATTCTTTCAGGCTATCTGGGAGGAAAATACGGTGGCAGGATTCCCCTTTCTTTGTCGGCAACTCTGACTTTTGAACAGAGTTATTCCTTCGTGGAGGGAGACAGTGCCTCCTCAACCGAGCTCTTTGCTCTACTTTCCAGCTTATCCGAGTTACCCATTAAGCAGAGTATAGCCGTTACCGGCTCGGTAAATCAACACGGTGAAATACAGCCAATTGGAGGAGCAAACCAGAAGATAGAAGGCTTTTTCGATGTCTGTCAGGCTAAGGGAATCACCGGAAAGCAAGGAGTAATCATTCCCAAGAGCAACATCAGAAATCTTACCCTGAAAAACAAAGTGATTGATGCAGTAAGAGAGGGTAAGTTCCACATTTACCCCATATCAACCATAGACGAGGGAATAGAAATACTGACCGGGGTTGAAGCAGGAAAGAGAGATAAGGATGGCTCTTTTGCTGAAAATACAGTCAATGGCAAAGTTCAAAACAAACTTGTCTATTTGATGAAGGAGCAGGCAAAACTAAAAAAGGAAGCGGAAACAGAAATCAAGGACGAAAAATATTCATAATTCTTTCTTTGAGTCCCTCACGCGACAAAATAATCTGGGTTGCCTTTGCCAGTATGCCAATCTCTTCAAGTGCTTCCGGCAAACTGCAAGTATGCTCCAGCCTCTTTTCGCTGCGCAGCCTTGCTTGGTCGCACAAATAAACATACATGTCCCCTATGGTAGCTTTGGGAAAATACTGCCTGAGCTTGAGCTTCTTTATCTTATCCGTTACAGGGCGGTAGAATGAGCTAAGCCAATCTCGGGCTGCTTGTTTAATAGATATCTTCTCCTTAGTTCTCTCCTCAATTCGATTCTTATGGTTTCTTATTTGAAATAGTAATTTATCATAATCTCCTTGGCGTAGAAGATTGATTCCTCCCAGTCCTGTCTCATCCTCGAATTCGATTCTTTTTTGGATAGTAAGCCTTCTTGAGTCATCACCTAGAGGAAGATATTCGATGATATGAGCATCAATGAACTTCTGCCCCTGCCCTTTTGCAGCAATTATGCGATGATGACCGTCCAACACATAGTATTCATCATCCATCTTATGAAGCTCCACTGCAGGAAGAGGTTTACCTTCTTGCATGGCTTCTTCTATACTCTTCACTCTAGTTCGAATGTGAGGCTTTTTATCTACACCCTTGAGGGAGAAATTCCTGCTGAAATCTAAAGGTCTACCCACGCTCCCCACAATATCATCCACCTCAACAGTCTGTATGCCTCTATCGATTGAATCAAGATACTTTCGGCCTCGAGATTCCGCATAAAAGGATTTAAGTGAATCCTGCCTTAACTTAAAGACAATATTCCACCATCCTTCTTTTTTAGTTATTTTCTTTCTCATCCTAGGCCGTATCTCCAGAATATGTTTTCCCTGAACATTCACCACCTTGGTCTCTTGAACCTGAGTTACCTTTTCTTCACTGTAGCCATAACTTTTGTGAACATGACCATGAATCAGGTAGCGGGGTTTATATTTCTCAATTAGTTTGACAAAAGAGCGAAATCCTGTGTGACAGAGGTCTTTTCCATCATGAATACCCTTGGGAGGAGCGTGCGTGAGAACAATATCCACTCCCCGCCTTCTCCAAATCTGGAATCTGGCCTTCCATACCTTCCAGCGCATCTGCCAATCAGTGTGTTCAACTCCCCTTCCCCCATACCACATAGAACCTTCCAGTCCCAGTATTCTAATACCTTCATGATTGACCACTTTCCCGTCTATATCCATACAGCCTAAAGGTGGTTCCACATCATAGACTATATCGTGGTTACCTCTCACATAATAACAGCGTTTATTTAGCATATCCACTAAAAAGGAGAGATACTCAGGTCTTAAGTCCCCGGCTGAAAGAATCAAATCAATATCAGAGTATCTTTTTCTGTCGAAGTACTCGTACAAGGTGGGTTCAATCTCATCAGAAATAGCCAGTATCTTTATTTTTTTGACTCCTTTTTAGAAATAACTCGGATTGATTGGAAATATCGGGGTGACTTCGCTAAAGCAAAGCAGCTCAGACTCACAATTACGGGGAGGAATCGTCTATTAACTCAGGGTAACCTTATCCAGGTATTGGGGAACTGAAACATTCCAATTATAGTTCTTTTGAACTACTCCGGCAAATAGTTCGGTTACTTTTTGCTCGCCGTGCACAACGAACAGCTGTTTCGGTTGAGCTCGAAAACCAGAAAACCACCTCAGTAATTCACTCTGGTCAGCATGAGCTGAGAAACCATTAATTCGTCTAATACTAGCTTTGACCGGACGAATCTGGCCGTGGATCCTTACCTTTTCTGCACCCTCGACTATCTCACGTCCCAGTGTTCCTCGTGCCTGATAGCCTATGAAAAGGACAGTGCTTTCCGGACGAGAAATGTTATTCACAAGATGGTACTTTATTCTTCCTCCGGTACACATCCCCGAGCCAGCAACGATAATGCAGGAACCTTTGATGCGGTTTATGGCTTTGGACTCGGAAACTCTTCGCGTTGGAATAAGTGATGGAAAATGCAGGGGAGACTTGTTGTTGTCTATGAGCCTGAGCATCTCCTTATCAAAATATTTCCGGTGATGCTTGAATACCTCGGTAACATTGATTGCCATAGGACTGTCGACGAATGCTAGCAGATGGGGAATACGATCCTCATGTAGAAGTTCACTCAGGTGATACATAAGTTCCTGGGTTCTCTCTATAGCAAAACTGGGGATAATCACATTGCCCCCTTTTTCTACCGTACAGTTAATAATCTCACAGAGTTTACCCTTAATATCAGAAGGATCCTCATGAAGTCTATCTCCATAAGTTGATTCTCCTAAAATATAATCTGCCTCTTCAATCAGACTGGGGTCACGGATTATTGGTTTATTCCAGCGTCCCACATCACCAGAGAACAAAATAGTTCTTTGCCTCTTATCGGACACAACTTTCACTTTAATCATTGAAGAGCCGAGAATGTGTCCAGCGTCGTGAAAAGTCACGTTAATTGTGCTGCTTAAAGCAACTGGCTCTTCATAATCCACCGACTCGAAGAGAGAAAAAACTTTTTCTGCATCTCTTCTATCGTAGAGCGCCTGCTCCGGATAAGGACCCTTTCTTCCCTCTCGTTTATGTCTTCTCTGTTTGAAGTGAGCATCCTCTTCCTGAATGCGTGCAGAATCTGAAAGAACTATTTTGGCTATCTCTTCAGTGGGCTGAGTGCATATTATTTTTCCAGTAAACCCTTCTCTAGTCAGCTTGGGCAAAAGTCCGCAATGGTCAAGATGAGCGTGAGTCAACAAAACAGCATCTATCCCTTTGGGACTAGTGGGAAAGGGGTTCCAATTACGGGACCTGAACTCTCTTTCTTGATAAAGACCACAGTCTATCAGTATCTTACTGCTATCAACCTCAAGTAAATAGCTTGAACCAGTTACATTTTGAGCTGCTCCCAAAAACTGCAGTTGAATACTCATTATTTATAGACTCCGTTTTTAGTCAAATGCTATCTTGTCCACGCACGACTCTATAAGTGTAATCTAAATCAGGGTATGTTGTCAATAGAGAAGGAACAGATAAATGTTTCAGATACGTTTCTCACCCTCGTATGCACAAGCATCAGGACAGAGTTTCCAGTAAAGGAATGACCTGAGAAGGATCCAGTCTTTGCCTAAATAAGGGACCTTTTCTGAGGCCAGCCAGTTGATCTTCAAAAGTTGCTCTTTGCTTTCGGTAAAAAATACCAATGGGTATTTTATCTCCCCATTCCTCAGCTTTTTCAAAAGCAGCCAGTCTATTGGTGAGATTATGTTCTTCAGCTAGTTTATAGATTCTCTCTTTGTACCACCCGTAAGTATTCTTTTTATTAAAGGTTACACAGGGCTGCAAAATGTCGATGAGAGAAAATCCTTTGTGTTGAACGGCCTCCTTTATGAGCCAGGAGAGATGATCTATATCACCGGACCAGCTCCTGCTTACGAAACTAGCATACAGGGAAATAGCCAGAGAAAGAGCGTTAAAAGAAGATGAAATCACTCCTTGCGGTTGAACCTTGGTAATAAACCCGGGATCGCTAGTGGGAGAGGCTTGCCCTTTGGTTAGCCCATAAACCCTGTTATTATGAACCAACAGAGTTATGTCTATGTTCCGACGAATGGTATGAAGAAAATGATTGCCTCCTTCTCCGTAATTGTCTCCATCTCCTCCTACGCCGATGACCACTAACTCATGGTTAGCTATCTTAGCCCCGGTGGCCACCGGAAGGATTCTTCCATGAAGACCGTTGAAAGTATTGCATCTCATATAGTGAGGTAGTTTAGAAGCCTGACCAATTCCGGAGACGATTAATACTTGATGAGGCTCTAACTTAAGGTCTACCAGGGCTTTCTTTAGCGCTTGAAGAATACCGAAATTGCCACAGCCTGGACACCAGGCAGTAGCCTGACCCTGGTAATCATCGATAGCAAGCATAATCTACTCCTTCCTTTTCTTTAATTCCCTAATGACATATTGAGGGCTAAAAGGACGTCCGTCGAACTTAAGGATTTTTCCCGTTACCTGCTTGCCGGTCTCGGCTTGAATGATATGAGCCAGTTGTCCGGTAGCATTATTCTCTACACAGAAGCTCTGCTTCACCTTACTGAGGATAGAAGTTACGAACTGAGTAGGAAAAGGCCATATCTCCTGGAAATGCATCAAACTAATGTCCATCCCCTGTTTGATTAAGATATCCAACGCTTCTCTCAAAGCTCCATAGGTTGATCCCCATCCAATGAGGATTATTTGAGCATCCTGATGGGGATAAATTTTAGGAGGCTCAATCTCTCTGGCCAGGCCTTCCCTTTTTTTAAGACGCTTTTGAGCCATCTTCTTGCCCATCTCCAGATCCTCGGTCAGATGTCCTTCCTCATCGTGCTCGTCACTATCGGTAATTACGATTCTGCCTTTTTGGGAAGGAAGAGCCCGGGGGGAAATCCCGGATTGAGTAAATCGGTGACGTTTATAGTCTTTGATTTTAGCCAATTCCGTATCAGAAATGATTCCTCTCTCAATCTTCACTTTGCTGAGATCAAATTTCTTGCAGGTGAGGTAGGAGTCAGCCAAATGCTGATCACTCATGATGATTACCGGCACCTGATACTTCTCCGCCACATTGAAAGCTTTAACCACTGACCAAAAGGCATCTTCTGCAGTAGCCGGAGCGAAAATAGCCCGGGGAAACTCGCCTTGAGAAGCATGCAGTACAAACTCCAGGTCCGCCTGAGCGGTTCGGGTGGGAAGCCCGGTACTGGGGCCAGAGCGTTGAGCTTCTACGATAACCAGGGGGGTCTCAGTCATACCGACTAGACCCAGGGCCTCCACCATCAGGGAGAATCCTCCTCCCGAGGTAGCCACCATAGCCCTCACCCCGGCAAAGGATGCTCCAACAGCCATATTGATGGCGGCAATCTCGTCCTCAGCCTGTTCAGCAACCAAGCCACACTGCTTAGCCTTTCCCGCCAGATAGGTGATGATTCCGGTGGAAGGGGTCATAGGATAGGCAGACATAAATTTGCAACCAGCGGCTATGGCTCCCAGGCTCAGGGCTTCATTACCGCTGATGAGCATCTTTTTATCGCTTCTACCCGATTTAAGCGGGAAAAGCTGAAAATCCTTATAGTTCTTCTGCATAAAATCGTATCCTGCTCTAGCTGCTTTAATGTTATTCTGGGTAATCTCCTCTCCTTGCTTACTAAATACCTCCTTCAATACCTGAGCTAAAATATCTAATTGATAAGCAAGAATTCCTAAGGCGCTCCCCACCGCCACCGAATTGCTGAATAGCTTATTCCCCCCTTCTTCTCGGGCCAGACGCTCCAGAGGAACGCTCAGCAGATGAGGTGGCTGATCGGAAATATCGATATACTCACCATCAAAAATGATGACCCCTTTTTCTTTTAGTTCAGGGCGGTGCAACTCAACCGTAGCTTTATCTAAAGCAATTAAGATATCTACCTTTTCCGACAACGCATATACGGGATCATCCTTGACTCTTATCTGAAAAAAGTTATGTCCTCCCCTGATGCGTGACATATAGTCTTGATTAGCAAATAGGTGAAATCCACCTCTAGCGAAAGTTTTAGACAGGACATAGCCGATAGTCTGCATGCCCTGTCCTGCCTCTCCCCCGATTTTTAGAGTAAGGTCAACTGACATCTTCTCCTGTTAATCACTAGCCCTCTACTTTTTTCCATAGCCCATGCAGACTGCAGTATTCACGGGCTGTAATCTTCTCAGCTTTGATTTCGAAGGTTACTTCTGGACTGTCCCCGGGTTTTAGAAACTCACGGTAGGCTTTCCCGTCAGATGCCACCTCTACCCATTCGATGTAATGGTTATCCTCCATGGGATGAGGGATGCTTCCCACCTTAACCGTCACCTTGCCTGGAGTCTTCTCTATTACCGGAAGATGTTTTTCCTGACCGACATCTTCTCTTTTTTCTTCCATGAGCTGCATAGCCTCACCGCAACAGACCAGTTCTCCTGCGCCTGTATGGAGAACCTCAACAATATTCCCGCAGACATTACACTTGTAAATTTGTTTTAGTTCGGTCATATTTGCCTCCTAATAGTTATTCAACAACCTAGCTGATTTTGTTTTCACTCGAATGCCGCTCTTTCTGCAATACAATCACTGAATCAACAAACAACTCATATTCTTCGTCTTCATCAAGATTATGAATGAGAACCCTCTCAACCTCGTTATTACCCCTGACCTCTAAGATTTCGGATTGATATAGAATTTTAACATCTGATTGTCTTATTCTGGTTCTGAGGGCGGGATTGGCAGCAATATCTTTTGAAGACGTCACAAATATTACCCTGCCTGTCTGTTTGGTTAACTTAACAGCCGTGTCTAACGATTTTTCTCCCCTATCCAATACCAACACTCTTTTGTTCTTGAAAACCGATAGGTCATCGATTCTGTGATAAACTCCCTTGTTCAGAAACTCCTTTTCACCGATGATTGCTCTTTTTTGGTATCTAACTTTCTTAACAGATTGAGGTTTTCTCTTCTCCTTGTTCAGGTAGTTGTTGATTGCATCATGCAGTGCATCAGCGGCAAGATTCGAACAATGCATCTTTACGGGGGGTAATCCGTCCAGTTCGTCAGCGACATCTTGGCGGGTAATCCTGGAGGCTTCGGTGAGGGACTTTCCCTTGGCCAGCTCGGTAACCATGCTGGCAGTGGCAACGGCTGACCCACAGCCGAATGTCTTAAATTTTATGTCTTGTATTCTTTTATCTCTCACTTTGATATAGATTTCCATCAAGTCGCCACAAACAGGATTTCCAACTCGACCTCTGGCAACATCTTCCCCTTCCAAGATTCCAGTATTTCGGGGATGTCTGAAGTGATCCAAAACTCTCTCAGAATATTGGGTAGATTTCATGCTAGCTGCTCCTATTCGTATAGAGGTGATAATGCTCTCAACCTTTCAACAACTCCCGGCAATACATCGAGGAGCCTATCAACATCCTCTTCTTTATTGAATCTTCCCAAGGTGAATTCCAAAGATCCGTGGGCTTCTTCGTGCAAAAGGCCCAGACTAATTAGAGTATGGGATGGTTCCAGGGTTTTCGAAGAACATGCCGATCCAGTTGAGACGGAGATTCCATTATCCTTGAGCGACAACAGTAATGACTCCCCCTCAATACCCTCGAATCTGAAATGAGCATTATTGGCGAGCCTTTGTGTTGGATGTCCATTTAAATGACACCTGGGGATAACCTTAGGCACAGTTTTGATCAATCTGTCACGATACTTGCGCAGCCGCTCTACTTCTTCTTCCATGTCTTTCTCCATTATTTCGACTGCTCTCTTCATCCCTACGATTCCCGGAATATTCTCGCCTCCCGAACGTAAACCTCGCTCCTGCCCACCGCCAATTATCAAAGGATTTAACCGGACCCCTTTTCTTACATACATTACCCCCAGTCCTTTGGGACCGTAGATGTCGTTGGATGAAAGAGTCAAGAGGTCGATTCTGTCCCGCCCCACATCCAATGGCAGTAGCCCCTCGGCGGCGACTGCATCCGAATGAAAAGCAATCTTCCTCTCCCTGCACAACTCGCCAATTTCTGAAGCTGGCTGGACTGTCCCGATTTCATTATTGGCATAGCCAACTGAAATCAGGATAGTTCTTTCAGTGATTCGACCGAGGAGTTTCCGCATGTCTATTCTTCCAAACTGATCGACCGGTACCCTTGAGACCTCAAAACCGCTTTTCATCAGGTACTTGGCGATGTTGTGGATCGATATGTGCTCAATCTCCGATATGATAATGTTATTTCCCCTGGCTCTATTCCGCAAGGCAAATCCGATAAGAGCAAGATTGTTAGATTCGGTAGCACCGGAGGTAAAGACAATTTCGTCCGGTTCGGCTTTGATGAAACCGGCAATACTCTCACGACACTCTTCAAGGATCCGGGTTGCCTCATCTCCTTCCATATGCAGGGATGAGGGATTCCCAAATTCCTCTCGGTAATAGGGAGTCATTGCCTCTATGACCCGTGGGTCAACTGGCTTTGATGATTGATAATCAAAGTAAATGGACATCGCTTATCCCAATTCCTCAGCTAGAACCACATTGTTGCCCCGGACTCCAGGACCAGATCGTTGAGGGTCCCGGCACCCACCACTTTTGTTCCAGGTAATAGCTCGACTGTTTCCCAACCGAACATCTGTTTTGATGCCTCGCACACATAAATCTCAATTCCCATTTCCAGGGTCTTGTTGATCATCTCCAAAACGCTGGGAAAGTTTCCCAGTTTTATCTTCTCCGCCTGTCCACGACGTAGCGTTCTCAATCCCTGGCCAAGGTAGTAGACTTTTGCACTAATATCCATTGCCTTGGCGGTTTGCGCTAGAACCAAGGGGGAATACTGCCTTTCCGGGACATCGCTCGTTTGCACATAGAGAATTGAGTTTTTGTCCTTCATCCTGCTCCTCCTACTTTCCTTTCTTGATCAGAAAACGTAAACGATCATCTTTTCTTTCCAATCTGATTATCTCATGGCCGGTCCTCCTGGCGAACCGCTTTAGGTCCTCCTCTGCTGCCGAATCGTCGCTCAGCACCTCTAACACTTCACCTACCTCTAGCTTGTCGATATCGGCGCGAGTCTGCAATAAAGGCAGCGGGCAGTATAGACCCATACAATCTAATGTTCGTTTTGGTTTGGAAGTCTGCGGCATACTTCATATCCTTTGTTCTTCTGCACCTGGCGTACCTTGCCCTCTTTCACCAGCATTCTCTTCTATAGCAAGAACTTATCTAAATTATTGGCACGCTACTGACGTTTATATCATACCGAAGACTCTTTTTTCTCACAGGTACAATCATCGTAGGCCTTACCGCATCCCTCACAAACACCCTTCACTATGTCTCTCCCACAACTACAGGGAGTACAACCACAGGTCTTACACATATTTGCCTCACCTCCTCTTCACATATACTCTCTCCTCTGGCTAGTTTTCTTTGAACTCTCGCAATAAGCTATATGGCATATCTCAGTAATATTTGTTTCATTGCTTGCCTCTCGTCTAGTTATGTTGCTGGAAAGATTCCAAATAAGATTACACCAAGAACTCGAATTTTTGACAGATTCTATCCGTTCTTCCAGGTTTCATCTATGATGAATCGGAGACAATGACCTTAATAACAAGGAAGTAAACTCTACTTTTTGAGAAGTGGACTGTAGTATCTATTGTCTGGTGGGATCCAAAACTCTAGTTCTGGCCATATATGGAGATGCTATGTTCCAGTCTGACAACGGGAGAGTCTTATATTGATTTTACATGAAACAATACCTTATTGCCAAAGATGATTTTTTGGCAATTCAAGTAATCATCTAAGAGCGAGTAACTTAATATATATTCAGTATAGTATAAGCAGGGAATAAGTCAACTCCCATAAAGCTTTATATTGCCATTAAAGGATTCTTTCTGTTTTGGAAAACGACTCAGCCAGACATAAAAGAATAGTGGAACGGCTGACTAAGGACTCAGAAAGTGGGAGAAAAGGCGGATACAAGAAAGATGCTCTTTGAAAAATTTAAGGACGTCCTTACCATAGAGCATAAAATGGCGGAAATCTATGAAGAATGTCTTCATTTGACCGAGGATATGAAGATAATGAATGCACTGGGCAAGATAAGAGATGATGAATTGAGGCACGGGTCAATGGCAAGGAGGTTACTAGAAATTACTCAGGGTTAAGTTTGCTACTGGTAAAATCTAGAAATTACTTTCATATAGCGTTCATTCCTTTTTTTCTCATTATGTCCTTACGGAGTTCAAAGAATTACTAGCTGGTAACTAATCGCTTCCCAGCTTCGAATGCCTGTCTGAGAGCTGTGGGATGTTTCTTGATAGCTCCTTTGGCATCTATTTTTCTGAAAGTCAACTCACCGACATACTCAACATCTAAGGCATCGAAAAAGTATCTAACTGTAAGGGCTGCTCCCTCGAACACCTTTGCTCCTCGCGAGCCAGCTACGGAAATAAACCATCCTTTTCTTCTGGCGCTTTCTTCTTGCACTGGTGTTTTTTTCAAAATATACTTTCTAGCCCAGAGTGCCTGGCACCGGTCTATCATTCTCTTTGCCTGGGAAGTAACCCCGTAAAAGAAAATAGGCGAAGCCAAAATGATATAATCTGCCTGTAGAAGCTTGGGATAGAGCCTTTGCATTTGATCCTGGGTAACGCAGTTTCCAGTTACGTCACAGCTCCGACATTCTCGACAACCAGAAATATTCCACTGGGAGAGGAAAACTCTCTCAATTTCAGCGCCCTGTGCCTGAGCCCCCCTCAACATTTCTTCTAGCAAAAGGTCGGTGTTGCCTCCCCGCCGCGGACTGCCAAACAAACCTAGTACCTTCATTGTTAGCATGGTAAAATAATGCCCTTTACCTCCTATGACTGTCCTTATTGCTTACCTATTATACTAGTCGATATCCTAAATCAAGCAAGTTATTTAATTCCTCAAGCAATAAGGAAGCTACCCCTTCATTAGAAAATCGCATAACGCCTAATCATCTCCAAGAAAAACATAATCCGATAAAAGCAATAAGACATCTCTCAAAATCAACTTTTGACATATTCAAATTTACAAATAGGATAAGGAAAACAAATATATCTAATATGGCCAGAAAAGCTATTCTGGTAAAAGTATACAAATTTATTCCTTAAGAGATGGATAACGTAAATGACCTCTTTTTTCAAAAAAAAGAAATTGTCGCTGGTGCATAAAGAACCGGCATGTGCGAGCAGTAATCTTGAAGAAAACTCTCAGTCGCCAGATGAAGTGAGGTTATTCAAAGTAAGCAGACTGAAGATGGTCATTATCATCACCGCCATAGTGATGGGAATAGAAGTGGTGGGAGGTTTTTTAACCAATAGTCTTGCTCTTCTCAGTGATGCCGGACATATGCTTACCCATCTTTTTGCCCTGGGAATAAGCTTTTTTGCCATCGTTTTAGCTACCAGACCGGTCACCAAAGAAAAAACCTACGGTTTTTATCGGGCAGAGGTACTGGTGGCCTTTGTCAATGGGATAGTTCTCTTATTTCTCACCGCCTTTATTTTTTATAAAGCCATCTTCAGAATTATCTCTCCTCAGCCGGTAGCCGAGTTAGAGATGCTCCTTGTAGCCATTCTCGGCTTAGCAGCCAATGGAGCAGGAATCTTCCTCCTGCACGGAGTGGGGAGGGGAGATATCAATGTGAAGAGTGCTTTTCTCCACCTTATCGGTGATACAGCTTCTTCTGGTGCGGTAGTCCTAGGGGGCTTGATTATTTACTATACTGACAATTTCCTCATTGACCCTCTTATTAGCATTCTCATCTGCATCTTGATTTTGATATGGGCAGGAAAACTCCTGGCAGAATCCACCAATATTCTCTTAGAGGCAACACCCAAGCATGTAGATATTGATGAAATGGTAAGTTTTATTAAAAGAAGAATCCCCGCTATAAAGGCAATACACCACGTTCACGTCTGGGTAATTACTTCTCACATGTACGCTATGACAGCCCATGTCATTATTGAGGACATTACGGTCAGCCAAAGTCACAAGATACTAGAAAAGATAAATCAGTTAGTGACCAATGAGTTCAATATCAGCCATACCAATATCCAGTTTGAGGTTCGTTGATCACCCCTGGGCAATCAATTGTTTTACCACTTCAGTTACTTTATTATAATTAGGATGATGGGTTATTTCAGGTACAATCTTTACTGAGTAATTCAAAGTTTGTCAATACCTTGTTGCTTGAGCCACTTTTCGAAATCTTCGTCAGTACCGAAAGTTTCACTATCATAATTATCCTCTAGTTTTTTTATTTGCTCCGTCAGTATTGGCTGCTTTGCCAGAGCTTTATCTATATTCCTTTCGAATTCCAGGCTAGCTCTATGAAGGTCGCTTAAATCAATATCTAGACCTAATATCCTCACTAACCGTTTGATTACCGCTTCTAAAGCTCGGGGGTTTCTTGCCTGTATATAAGCTGGTATTTCCGCAACCAAGTTGGTCATCTCTATTCCTTTTTCCCTTGAAAATTTGTTTAGTAAAGTGGCAATGCTGGCTGGACCTTCATAATTGGTAAACCTGACATCGTGTTCTTTGAGGTTGGCTTTTTGCTCTTCATTAAGAAAAGAACAGATTATTCTTGGCTCCCTGCTATGAGGAATTGCCCCGGCAAAACTACCAACAAAGTATATTTTTCTCACACCAAATTCTTCGCCTAATTGAAATATGCAATTTGCGTACTCATCCCATCTAAGATTCGGCTCTTTACCCAAGAAGAGTATAATCTTTTCTTTCTCACTTACGAAAAACTCATTTCTAGGATATTCAAAGTCAATCAACAAACCTTCTTTTATCTTAGTATAGGGCCTGAATTGCGCTACTTGCTCCATACCTCCAGGTAAATTGAAAATATAAAACTCTCCCGGGTCTATCTCAGCAAACTTATTTGCTTTTAGCTTGTTCTGTAGATATTCTATGGTCCCGGTAGAGACATCCCCCCCATCCATCCATCCTGAGAATCCTATAATCATGCGAGGAGCTTCCAAACTTGGTCTTTTATGGATTATTAGACTATCCATTATAATAACCTCTTTTCTCCCTTAATCTTTTTTATATCGGTGATGTCCTGAGTTACCTCCAGACATCCGAGATATTTCTCAGCCTTATCCCGAACGGCAAAGTAGCGGATGTAAATAAGCCGTCCTTCTAAACTGATCCAGAACTCTGCTCTATCTCTCTTATTTTCTCTAAAATCATTTAAAATCTCTTCTACTACATGCAGACTCTTTTGGGGATGGCATTGCTGAACCTTGCGACCAATAACAGCCTTGGTTCTGGGAAAAATCCTCTCTTTGGACTGGCTGAAGTAGCGGACTCTATCCTCTTTATCGACAAAGGTGATATCAACAGGCAGGGTATTGAGAACTGCTTCAAGCTCCTTTATTGAGAATTCTCCTGTTTCAAATACCACCTGTTTTCTATTTTCCTTTCCAACTATTTCACTCATGACATTACCTCTCTTTCAACTTTCTGTGGAACCCCCACAAATTTACTGTTGTACCCCTTTTCGCTATCTCCAGGGTACTTTTTTGTTATGACTGACTTGCGCTAACGTTACTACTTTTAATAATTCTCACCTAAAAGTTCAAAATACGCCTTGGGATGTGCACAGGCTGGACACTCTTCTGGTGCTTCGGTTCCCTCATGAATGTATCCGCAGTTTCTGCATTTCCACCTTACTACGCTTTCCCGTTTGAAGACTCTGCCTTTTTCGATGTTTTCCAGCAGATTCAAATATCGTTTTTCGTGCTGCTTTTCTGCCACCGCTATTGCTCTAAAGACAGAGGCTATTTTCTGGAAACCCTCCTCCTCTGCAACGTCAGCAAACTCAGGATACATCTTCGTGTGCTCATAATTTTCCCCGGCAGCAGACGCCTTGAGATTTTCTTTACTATCTCCAATAACCCCTGCAGGAAATGAAGCTTTAATCTCCACCTCGCCTCCTTCTAAGAATTTAAAGAGCCTCTCAGCATGTTCCTTTTCATTGCCTGCGGTTTCCAGAAACACACCCATTATCTGTTGGTAGCCCTCCTTGCGTGCCTGAGAGCTAAAATAGGTGTAGCGATTTCTGGCTTGTGATTCTCCAGCAAAAGCGGTCAGGAGATTCTTCTCCGTTCTTGTTCCTTTTAGAGTTTTCATGGTAGTCTTCTCCTTTATTTATTTTTTGTGTTCTTTAAGCAATAAGAGCAGGTTCCGTAGAGATATGCCTGCACATGTCTTACTTTATGTCCCTCCATCCATCGCTTTCCTGCCAACGGACAATCAATATTAATATCCAAAATCTTTTTACATTCCTCGCAGTAAAAGTGATGGTGAGGTTTAGGGTTTGGGTCAAAACAGACTTTTCCCTTTCTAATGCTCAATTCCTGTATCTCTCCCGCGCGTTTGAAAACCTGCAAACTGGTATAGACAGTAGCTTGAGATAGAGTGAGATATTTCTTCTTTAAACCTGTGTAAATCTCCTTTACAGTAGAGTGATTAGCACTATTTTCCAAAAACTCCAGAATAGCCATCCTTTGGATAGTCATAACCACTCCTTTTTTCTTCAATCTCTCAATTTTTTCATTCATAGCACTTGACAATATTGATTATTAGTTTATAATTATTATAATATAATAAAAAATTAAGTCAAGAAATACCTCAGGACAATTTCTTTCGTCGCTGTTGTTGGTTAAATGGTTAAATGGTTAATTCCCCTCACCCTATCCCTCTCCCCAAGGGAAGAGGGGCACTACTCACCACTCACTAATTAACCACTCACCATTACATAAGGCTTCTTCAGAAAATGTCCTTCGGTAGACCATATAATTTCCTAGTTCATCAAGAGAGGGAAAGCTCATTGAGGAGAGCAAAATGGACAACATATCTAAAGTAATTAGAACAGCTATCAAAATGGAAGAAGATGGTATAGATTTCTATCAAAAAGCAAGGGAGAAAACATCCTATCCTCTTGCTGGAAAGATGTTTTTATCCTTTGCTGAAGACGAAAAAAGACACTTGACTGTCCTCAAGGAAATACTGACTGACCTCAAATTCTCAGATTTTGACCGATTTTTCGGAGAAAAACCTCGCCAGAAAATAGAAAACATTTTTGAGAAAGCTAGAAACGAAATTAAGGAAAGAATTGCTGCAAATCCTGATGAGCTAGAGGCATTAAAAATTGGCATTGATATGGAACTAGAAAGTGTTGAATTTTATCAAACAGCTCTAGAAAGAAGTAAGGATAACCATCAAAAGGCTTTCTTAAGAAGACTAGTTGAGGAAGAGAAAGAACATTTTCAACTGCTGCAAAATACCCACTCTTATCTCAAAAACTCGGGAGATTGGTTTCTCTGGGAAGAAAAGGGTCTACTGGATGGCGGATAAGAAGCAATAAAGAAAAATATAGCTAAAAGAGATTGAGAAAGAGAAAGGAGCAAGACAATGAGTATATTTTTTTCTATGCGGGAAGTCATAGAAATGGCTATAGCTACAGAAAGAAGCGGCCAAGCCTTCTATCAAAATGCTTCGAGACTGGCCAGAGAGAATAGTCTCAAGGAACTATTTCAATACCTGGCAGAAGAGGAAGAAAAACATCTCAAGACTTTCCAGGATTTCTATAATACCTTAAAGGAAAAACCAGAAATAACTCCTTACAACTGGGAGGAAGCAAAACTCTACCTTGAAGCTCTGATAGACTCTAAGTTTTTTGCCAGTCCAGAGGAGGCCATCAATCTGGCCAAAGAGGCAAAGAGTGAATTGGAGGCTATCAATTCAGCTATGAACTTCGAGAAGGATACACTTCTCTTTTTCTACCAGATGCTGGAAATGATTAAATCGCAGGAGCAGGAGCTGGTTAAGAGAATAATCGAACAAGAAAAGAAACATATTCAGAGGCTTTCCACTATGAAGAGCAAACTATCCTGAAACCGACTATTTTTTCTATGAAAAATCTATCTGACGAAGAGTTAGTGGAAAAAGTTCGTAAAGAAGATAGTGAACTCTATGCAGAGATAGTTAAGCGCTATCAGCAAAAACTCTATCGTTATCTTAGATATCTTACTAATCGCCCCAGCGAAGCAGAAGACTTACTACAGGATGTATTTATTAAAACCTACCGAAATCTATTCGACTTTGATGGCAAGAGAAAATTTTCTTCCTGGATTTATCGAATTGCTCACAATGAAGGAGTGAATTTTATAAAGAAAACAAGCAGAAGGAAAGAGATTTTTCTCAATAATTTAGAAAACATCGATTCTGCACTGCACAATCAAAACAATGCAATAGAAAATAGTCTGGCAAAAGAGGAAATACGAGAAAAAGTGAAACAATGTCTGAATGAACTGGAAACCAGATATCGTGAACCCTTAATCTTATACTATTTTGAAGATAAATCCTACCGAGAAATTAGTGATATTCTGCGTATCCCTGCCAAAACGGTAGGAACCTTCATCTTTAGGGGAAAACGTATCCTAAGAGCTATCTGCCAGAAAAAAGGAGGTGATTTGATAGTATGAACCAGGAAAGAAAAGTGCATCTGGAAGCAAAAGTAATGAAAAAAATCAAGGATGGGAAAATTAGTTTTCGCTCTAGATACATTTTTTTAGCCAAGAAATTAGGCCTGGGAGGAGGACTGACACTTTCTCTAATACTGGCTGCTCTTTTTCTCAATCTTGCCTTCTTTAGTATGAGGACCTCAGGAAGTTTGGAATTCCTTTCTTTCGGTAGAATAGGTATTCTGGCTTTTCTGGAATCCTTCCCTTATCATTGGATTTTGATCGGGCTCGCATTTTTTATCATAGCCAGTGCCATTCTTTCCCGATACGACCTTTCATACAAGAAACCGTTCAAAGTAATCCTTTCGGTTCTTATTGTACTCATCTTTATCGCTGGTATCGCCTTAGCCATTAGCGGACTCAACGAAGCTATGGAAGACAAAGTAGCTCAGAGTAAGGTCCCTCTCCTACAATTTTTCTACAGAAGAAGAGAAATATGGAAGAATGGTTTAGTAGGTAGGGCAATGGAAATAAAAAGAGATGGGATAGTGATAGAAACCAGTGAAAAAAAGAGAGTGTTTATCGAACTCACTGAAGACACTCTTTTGCCCGATGGGCCCGATTTCAAAATCGGAGACCGTATCCGAGCTGTAGGTGAATGGAGCAAGGAAAATTTCCAAGCCCATGCACTGCGTCTTACCAATAAAGGTAAAAGAACTATGAGAGGAACAGGAAGTGGAAAAGCTAAGAACTCTTTCAAATGAGTTTCCTCATGAATCCCTTCATGTAATCCGAAATTTCCCTCCCTTAAAAACCCTTCATCACTCAAATAAGCTCTCCTGAAGTAACTAAACAAATTCGTATATAATTTGAAATAAATCATTGCTGTTAGATGTATTAATTAGTGATAGAGAACATAGACTAAATTTTTACTTTAAGGAGGTAAGAAAATGAAGACAAAAAAGAAAAGAGTCAAGCTAATTGCTTTTTCTCTAGTTCTCGGTTTGCTGACAATGGTTATGGTTTCTTTACCATCTCTAGCCTGTGAATTTACTCTTAATTATGAGCGAATAGAAGCCCCTATAGGAACAGTAGGTGAAATAGGAGTACGAGTAGAAAAAACTCACCGAAATTGCACTATGGATGATTCTTTTGACTATCAGTTTGACTGGAAGGGCATTCAAATCATGGGTGAGACCGACTGGGAAGAAATTGGCCCACAACTATACGAAAAGTGGTTCCAGGTATCTCTAAGCTCTGTTGGGGAAGGATTTTTTAAGATTTCCAAGGATTGTTCGAAAGAAGGGTATGAGGAAGCAGTTCTACCTATTACAGTAAAAAAGGAAGGGGGAGTTTGGCAATTAGCCTTAAAGGGCGAATACCCCTATGAGCTTCAGCCAAAGATTGAAATAGAAAAGACCTTTGCCCAGCCTTTTCTTAATAACGATGTCTTGAAAGTAGGAAAGGTAGAAGTAAAACTCCCCTTCCTTCCCCAGGAATTAGTGGAATACGAAGAAGAAATAGAGCTTTATTACTACACTTTCCAGGAAAAAGCTCTTCCTCTCCTTGTTATCAGCAGCGATTTTTTCTATCGTTTTGACCAGTATGAAAAATAAAAGATTATTTCCTAATAAATTCCTATAGTTACAGAAAGGACTGCGAGCAAAAGATGAGAAGAAAAAGAGAAAGTCTCCTGGCTGGAATAACGATCCTAACCCTGTTGGCCGGCTTTTTACTTACAAACCTGCCCGTTTATGGCGGGGATTTTGGCTCGGGAGATAAATTTGGCTCTTCTGAAATCGAAAAGAACTTCAATTTACCGACTACTCAACAAAACATAGAAAACTCCTACTTTAATCATGACCAACTAATTAAGCTCATCCTCCTTCTGGTATTTATGGCAACTGCTACTGTCATAATAAAAAATTCCCTTAGTAAATATCGAAGAATCATTTTAATAGCTTCCGTAGTGGCATTGGGATTCTACTTAGGGGGATTCCTATGCCCCCTTACTGCTGTACAGAATCTATTTATAAAATGGCAAACAGGTTACCTGCTTCTGTTTCTAACAGTCTTTATCTCGGCTCTTATTGCCGGTAGAGTTTTCTGTGGTTATATCTGCCCTTTTGGAGCCCTACAAGAACTACTGCACTTAAAAAGAATCTCTCTGACAATTCCCCCTGCCTGGAATCGTTATCTTAACAAAGTCAAATATGTTTTATTGGGGTATCTGTTAATAAGAATCATAGTCACCGGTCAGGTTACCCTCCAGGGCTATACACCCTTTAAGGTACTATTTGCCTGGGGCGGGACTCCCCTATCCATTGGCCTTAGCATAGCTCTTGCTATCCTATCCCTGATAATATATCGTCCTTTCTGCCGTTATCTCTGCCCACTGGGAGCTTTCCTGGCCTTGATTTCCCGCTTGAGCTTCTTTAAAATCAGATTTAATTCCAATTGCGTTAACTGCCTGCTTTGTCAGAAAGTATGCAAGTCTGGAGCCATAACAGACAGCCCTCCCAGAATAGATTCCTCAGAATGCATTCTCTGCGGCGAGTGTCTGGAAAAATGTCCTAAAAAGGCAATTATTACAGAAAAAATTAGAACCTCGGATTTATCCTGGCCGTTCTGCCCAACACCACCAGAGAAGAACCCGAGAAAGATATTTAAATAGTCTCGGGTCGTTTTGAAATAAATCAACTGCAGAAAGTGTATTAGTTATTGAAGAGCAAAAAGAGAACTTACCCCCTCTCCCTTCCCTCTCCCCCGTGGGGAGAGGATTGAGGTGAGGGGAAAAATAACAAAAGGAGGAAAGAAAGATGATTAAGAAGAAGATAATCGCGGTCCTGGTTGTCGGTTCCCTTATAAGCGGAATCGTCGCCTGGTATGGAATGAGCGTTTATGCTCGGGGAGAAGAAAAGCAAGAACAAAAACCGGAATTGGGCAAAGGATACGGATATACTCAGATGCTCCAGATAAAAGCTGATATCCTGGAAATGACTGCGGAAGAACTACAAGAAGAACTTAATGCTGGTAAAAACATCCATAACATTATCGAAGGAAAAGGCCTCCCCTCGGAAGAGTTTGATCAGAAGATGCTAGCAGCTGTAAGGAAACGTCTAGAGAGTATGGTAGAGGCTGACCTTCTAACCCAGAAAAAGCTAGAAATACGAATGCAACTAATGCAGCAGCACTACGCGGATAGAGAATGCGACGGAGATTGTGATTGTGATGGAAACTCGCATGAGAATAAATTCCAGAATAGAGACAAAACGAATGGAGCAACAATGGGCAAACGTCTGGGTATGCTCAGGCAGACTAGATAACCCCATCTTCTCCTCCGCTTGAGTATCTAATACTCAGGCGGAGGATTCTTCTTTAATTTCTTTCCTTATTAGACTCCTCTTGCCCTGAGCTCCACAAACTCTTCCCTACTGCCACACTGATAGTAGGGATTAGTAGATTTTTCGTATCCTACTGTAGATATAGGTCTCTTTCCATAATTATGACCAGGATAGATGCGCGTCTCATCAGGGAACTCACCGATTTTGTGAAATAAACTCTCATAAAGCGCCTCTGAGCTTCCTCCTGGACTATCCGTCCTTCCGCAATATCCAATAAAAAGGGTATCTCCAGTGAAAAGCACTTCATTTACCCACAGGCAAATACTTCCTGGTGTGTGTCCGGGCGTATGGATAATCTTTACTGCCAACTCCCCCAGTTTGTATATATCACCATCTTTTAGCATAATGTCTGGACGCACCGAAGACGCATCGAGCTTATGGCATAAAATCAGAGCTCCGGTAGCCCGCACAATCGCCTCATTGCCCTCTATATGGTCTGAGTGTCCGTGTGTATTTACAATATACTTCACAGTGATATTACCCTCTTCGATGCTTTTCAGAATAATCCTGGTATCACCGCAGGGGTCTAAGACCATACCCTCCAGGCTAATTTCATCAGCCAGAACATAGGAAAAATTGTCGTCTGCTCCACCCACCGCAAGCTGCTTCACAATCACCCGATACCTCCTTTCTCTCCAAAGACAGGGACTATATACTGATATTTCATAAGTATTCTATGTTGTCATTGACCGACGTAATTGAGATTACGCAATTTATCCCGAGCGATAAAACCGAGATTGCTTCGGCTTCGCAATGACAAGCGAGGGACCTTGTTCGCAATGACGGGGTTCACTGAGTATTTACCATATTTCTTTCGCAGTCACCAAAAAATAACCGCTGTTTCTATTTTACCTTATAACTTTTCTAATTTGAGTCAACTTTCTCAACCTGGTAAAGCATCTAAACCTCATTCTATGAACTCTCCTGATAACAATCTTCCAGGTCTGCTTATTTCTGTCACTTGACAGCCAGCACACTTTCCCTTAATCTATTGTCTAGGTGATGCTGCGAGGAGAACTTTGGGTAGAAAGAGATAAGGGAAGCTATGAGAATTAGTAGATTTGAACAAGACAACAAGGAGAAAAATGAGAAGAAAGATACCAATATGAAGAGCATTAATTCTACTCGTCCGTCCGACTTTATCCGAAACATTATCAGGCAAGACTTAAAGGCAAATAAGAATAACGGCCATGTGGTGACCCGCTTTCCACCTGAGCCGAACGGCTACCTGCATATTGGACACGCCAAGTCCATTTGCATTAATTTTGGTATTGCTCTGCAAAACGAAGGTGGTGTCTGCCACTTGCGCTTCGATGATACCAATCCGAGCAAAGAAAACATTGAATACATTGAATCAATCAAATCAGACATTCAATGGCTTGGATTTGATTGGGGTAAACATCTGTACTATGCATCTGACTACTTTGAGAAGTTATACCATTACGCTGTGCAGTTAATCAAAGACGGCAAGGCCTACGTTTGCAGCTTGAGCGCAGAGAAAATCAGAAAATACCGCGGCACCTTAACTAAGCCGGGAAAAGAGAGCCCTTATCGAAATCGTTCTGTTAAAGAGAGTCTGGAGCTATTCGAGCAGATGCGGAAAGGAGAATTTGAGGATGGCTCCCATGTGCTACGGGCAAAGATTGATATGGCCTCTCCCAACCTGAACATGCGGGATCCTGTCCTCTATCGCATTCGACATGAATCCCATCACAGAACTGGCGATAAATGGAGTATTTATCCTATGTATGACTTTGCTCATTGTCTGTCCGACTCTATCGAAGGCATCACACACTCCATTTGCACGCTAGAATTTGAAGATAATCGCCTGTTGTATGACTGGATACTTAACGCACTCAATGTTGATTGTCATCCGCAGCAAATCGAGTTTGCTCGTCTCAACCTCAGTTATACCATTATGAGTAAGCGAGAGCTTCGCCAGTTAGTAGAAGAAGGATATGTAAGTGGATGGGACGATCCACGCATGCCTACAATATCGGGCTTGCGTAGACGAGGCTATACAGCAGAAGCAATCCGCAGCTTTTGTGAGCGCATTGGAGTAGCCAAAAGCAATAGTGTTGTTGATATCGCACTACTAGAGTACTGCATCCGACAAGACCTGAATCGGCGGGCACCGCGTGTTATGGCTGTACTGCGTCCACTTAGGGTAGTCATAGATAACTATCCAGAAAAGCAGGTAGAAGAGCTAGATGCTCAGAATAATCCAGAAGACCCAGGTATGGGAACGCGCAAAATTCCTTTCTCGCGGGTACTCTACATAGAACAAGATGACTTTCGTGAAGACCCACCCAAAAAGTTTTTCCGTCTAGCTCCGGGTCGTGAGGTAAGATTAAAACACGCATATTATATCAAATGTATAGACGTAGTTAAGGACAAAAAGACAGGAGAAGTTATTGAGCTGCACTGCACTTATGATCCAGAGACACGAGGTGGTTGGTCCTCGGATGGGCGCAAGGTAAGAGGAACGCTGCACTGGGTTTCTGCAGCGCATGCCCTAAAGGCTAAAGTGCGCCTTTATCAGCACCTCTTTACAAAAGCAGACCCCCATGATGTAAAGGATAATTCTGATTTCAAGGCTAATTTAAATCCTCATTCCTTAGATAAGTTGACTTCCTGCTGGGTAGAACCAAGTCTAGCCTGTGCCAAACCGGAAAGTAAATATCAGTTTCTAAGACAGGGCTACTTCTGCGTTGATTCCACTGACTCGCGTCAGGAAGCACTGGTATTCAATCGGATAGTATCGTTACGTGACTCATGGGCCAGGATAGAGAAAGCAGAGAAGGGATAACCTTTACCCGGTCATTTCCTCGAAAAACATCGGATTTATGTTATACTGCAAGTTTTAAGATGTTGAAACATATTATTAAAGGCATCTTTACGCCTTGGGTCATTTTTGACTCCAATTTAAGGAGAACATTGCAAAAGTGAAGTATCGCCAATATGATCACAAAAGGGATAAAAAGGCCGTCCAGCGTATCCGGCGTGAGATAGGTTGGCTTGAAAAAGGCAAAGAGGAGATAGCAAATTTTCATATCAAAAGCGGACGCAGCATCATCGCCGAAATAGACAATGAAGCCGAGTGCTTCGCTACTGCTGTACCCGGCAGTATCCGCTATCTCAATGAGGAGCTGCCATTTTCCGGCATCACAGGCGTCGCTACCAGTCGAATTGCACGCAGGCAGGGATTAGCTAAGCAATTGACAGCAATGATGGTGGCCATGGAAGCATTTGAAGGAGCATTGGTTTCCGGTTTGGGAGTATTCGAGCAGGGCTACTATGATCAAATTGGTTTTGGAACTGGCAGCTACGAACATTTTATTGCTTTTGACCCTTCTCAGCTCAACATCAGCACTAAACCCCGCCTACCGCGCCGAATAACTACCGATGATTGGGCTATGGTGCATTCTGCCCGCCTCAGCCGTTTCCGTAACCACGGCTCCTGCAATTTAAATCCGCCTGAGATTACTAAGGCAGCAATGCTATCAATCAAGAATGGGTTTGGCCTCGGCTATGGCGATAACTTAACTAACGAACTCACTCATCATTTCTGGTGCAGAGCTGACAATGTGGAGCAAGGACCCTACAATATAGAATGGATTACCTTTCAAACCGGGGAGCAGTTCCTAGAACTGATGGCACTCATTAGGAATCTGGGTGATCAGGTACACCTGGTAAAAATGCACGAGCCACCAGGGATTCAACTTCAGGATCTTCTTAAGAAACCCCTAAGACAGTATAGAGTAACCGAAAAATCCAAGTTCCAGAGTATCATGCAAGCGGCAGCTTATTGGCAGATAAGGATATGTAACCTGTCAGAGTGCATGGCACAAACCTATCTTCAAGGAGATAAAGTCCGGTTCAACCTCAAGTTAAGTGACCCTATTGATTCTCTCCTGGACAAAAAAGCACCCTGGCACGGCTTAACGGGTAATTATGTGGTAAGGCTTGGCCCATCGTCGGGTATTGAGACAGGCATAGATAAGACTTTGCCTACA
>Ga0315532_1000587_pt1 | contig 28871 bp, 18 predicted proteins | sample SalMarWE160370MG_FD_203082 | JGI IMG/M metagenome (GOLD analysis project Ga0315532, IMG submission 203082) | Salt marsh sediment microbial communities from the Plum Island Ecosystem LTER, Massachusetts, United States - Salt Marsh Sediment WE1603-70 ...
GATCGCTTGCTGGTAGTCGCACAGAGCTTGGTAGCAGAGACCGAGGTTGTTCAGGCTGTTTGCTTCGCCTTCCCGGTCTTTGATGTCGCAATTGATATCCAACGCCTGCTCGTGGTAGTCGATCGCTCGCTGGTAGTCGGAGAGGAAATAGTAGCAGAGGCCAAGGTTGCACAGGCTCCCCGCCTTGCCTTCCCGGTCTTTGATGTCGCAATTGATATCCAACGACTGCTCGTGATAGTCAATCGCTTGCTGGTAGTCGCACAGAGCTTGGTAGCAGAGACCGAGGTTGTTCAGGCTACCTGCTTCGCCTTCCCGGTCGCCGATGTCACGCTCGATCACCAGCGACTGTTCATAGTAGTCGATCGCTCGCTGGTAGTCGGAGAGGGAATGGTAGCAGCGGCCAAGGTTGTTCAGGCTCCCTGCCTCACCGGCCCGGTCGTCAACCTCACGCCTGATCGCTAACGCCTGTTCATGGTAGTCGATCGCTCGCTGGTAGTCGCTCAGGGAATGGTAGCAGACGCCGAGGTTGCCCAGGATTCTCGCTTCGCCGGCCCGCTCGCCAATGTGGCGAGCGATCACGAGCGACTGTTCATAGTAGTCGATCGCTCGCTGGTAGTCGCACAGGGAATGGTAGCAGAGGCCAAGGTTGTTCAGGCTAGCTGCCTCACCGGCCCGGTTGCCGCTGGCACGGAAGGTTGCCAATGCTTCCTCGTGGTAGTCGATCGCTCGCTGGTAGTCGCACAGGGAATGGTAGCAGAGACCGAGGTTGTTCAGGATCGCACCTTCGGCGTTACGCTCAACAAGTTCTCGCATAATGACCAGTGCTTTCTCATTCAAACCAATTGCGTCTTGAAAGCGGGCTTGATCATACGCCGTATCAGCTTGATCACAGAGTCTCTTCGCGTCATCCCACGTCTTCCCTCCATTACCTTGAGCGAATGCGCCAATGGCGACCAACTCTAACAAACAGACAACGATCGCCGCGATCCTCTGTACAGTTTGCACTTTCATCATCTCCATCTCCCGATGAGTTGATATGGAGCCCAGAGCCAGGGGCTCTTGAATGCGTCGTCCTTGATCAGCTCGCGCTGAGCCTTGGTAAGGGCTTGTACCCAGGTGTCGCCTTTGTTTTTGTAGTACTCAGCCATTGACGTGAGTAGCTCCCCAATCGCATCTGGATTGGCTAACCACAGCGTCCCCAGTACTGCCTCTGCTCCTGAACTTAGAAACGTCCTTGCTAGGCCTACCACTTCGTCTCCTACGACAATCTGCTCCAACTGTTGCTCAGTCAGTACTACCTCACTGGAGGTCTGAGATGACAACGTCCCTAGCGTGTTCTGCATGTAGTGGAATGCGGGAAGGAGTGACTCACATGCCGCTAATATTGCCAGCTCTGCTCCTCTGTGGTCAGTAAGCAACGCCTCCCATGCGTGGTAGTTTCCATCAGGGTTGCGTTCATCATCAGCATTCCATGAACCACTCTCACCCGGGCCCAGGAACAACTTGGACTGTAATGGCACTTTGGGGTTGAACGCACCATGACAGCCATAGAACTCTACCCTGTGTACAGGTGTCTCTTGGTAGGCCTTAGGCTCCCGTGCCTGTCCTTGTACATACACATCCTCCTGTTTTCCTGCTAAACGTTGCCTCATCGCTTCTGCTGCACCCTCTAGTTGTGCATACTGATACTTGGTCGTCCCTAGTTCCTTAATCTGCTCTGCAGAGAGAGTGGGATTGGCTAATGCCATGAATGGTGTACTGGGAGACTGTGTCCCTTCCTTTGTTAATGACGAAAGGCTCGCTAGGCTGGGTAGGTAGGCTAAGGTGAACTTCTCCACCAGGTACGGATGCCGCGTTGTCCCTAGTTCTGCTCTCACTTCCTCATCACTCATCTTGAGAGCAGAGAAGGGCAGGTACCACAACGGTCCACTGGGGATGAGAATCAAGGTATCTACTCCATCTGGCAGTTTGCTGAGGCCCTTCTTGACCAGCTTGTCGTAGAAAGAGGTAAGAAACTCAGTCATCGTTATCTGATCGGGGGGATCACTCTCCAATGACTTCCTGAGGGTGATTACATCGTTCATCAGCTGCGCTCTTTCGTACTCGATGAAGATCGGAACACTGACTCCATCCTTGGTGATCACCCATAGGTAGACACCGCGGTCAGTGACCATATACTCCAGCACCGCTTCGTTTGGTTGGAGATCCTTACGAGCATCCTTCACAGCTTGGTCGATTGCTTTCGGATCAACCGCACCACTAGAGATCCCTGCCTCTGGACTGATCAGTTGGTCAGGTGTGATGCTCCCTTGATACAGGGCGTCGAGGAACGTGCGGGCACGACAGCGCTCGGCATACAGGAAGGCAGAGACACCTTGTCCCTGATCGATGAGGAGTTTGATTAAGCGTTCATAGACTATCCTGACCTTCTTCCAATAGGAACGCTTCAGGGATTCTCGACTAAGTTGCTCCCGAATCTGTTCGACTTTCTTGATAGCTTGTTGGTAGCGGTCAATGGCATTCTGTACTTGCCCACTAAGCTCATGAGTTACTCCCAGGTTGAAATCCAGGAGCCATTCAATCTCTCGGGCACTTGGCGCATTTGTATCTTCATAAGAGATATCTCTAAGAAGAGTTTCAGCCTGCTCAAAGCAATGTATCCCGTAATCAAATGCTGCTTCCTTCCCGTAGATAACTCCCGTATTCATCAGGGCGATCACCTTGCCAATTCTTCGCCCTTGTTCCGTATTAACTCTTGCTGCAAATGCCAACTGCTTTTTTGCTTGATCGAAATCACTACGACTTATATAGAGGACACCAATATTATTCGCATCAACTGCTTGCATTGAGGGCCAGTTGAGACGAGTTGACCATTTGTAGCATATTTGCCAATAGTAGAGGGCCGTTTCATAATCCTGCAGTAGAAAGCTAGCTGTCCCCAGGTTTCGGAGTGCTAATTGACGTCCAGTGAAGTCTCCTATGTTGCCAAAGATCGTATATGCTGTATCCCAAGCGCTGAAGGCGTCCTCCCAGAGTCCCAATATGTGGTAAATCTCTCCCTTTGCGATCAACAAGTAGGCTGTCCAGTAGTCAAAACCAGCTGTTTGACTCATAGCCACAGCCTGGCTCAATTGAGAAAGCGCTGACTCATACCGCCCGTCGGCGAGTAGCCGCAATCCCAGTTTTCTCTTCGCTAGTACTATGCTTAAGGAATCCACGGTGCTCGTCAATACAGAACTCCAGTATAGATCGGTCCCTTCTTCATTTCCCTGAAGGGACGCCACTAGCTTAGCGTGTGCTAGAACGGAAATCCCGTCATCGTAGTTCGCGATAGATACTACTTCGAGTAGTCCATCTCCGTTCATATCGTAGGCCGAGAGACCTTGTGGCCCCGGCCACTGCGCAGTTGAGGTGTTATAGGAGACAGGACGGGAGAAGTATCCCTCTTCGGCCTGGAAGAAAACACAAACTCGATCCGAGCCGGATAAGCCAACTAGGTCGTTCAGGCCGTCTCCATCAATGTCTGCCACAATAGGAGCTTTCAAGGAACGCAACCAATTTTGCTCAACCTCCTCTAGAGCACCGTCCTTTTGCACAAATAGCAACGCCATATCATGGACGTCCTCTATGGTCAGCACAAGATCTACTTTTCCATTGTTCGTCAGATCTCCTGTAGCAATATGAGCTGTCGCGCTAAGAAACCCTTCATGTTCATAGCCTCCTGCTTTCCGGAAGCGCCCGCTCTTGATCTGAAGCATAACTTCGAAACCCGTTGTTGTCCTGCCATCCGTGCTGGCTATGAAGGTCCTAGCAACGTCCAGCAGGCCATCACCGTTTAAGTCAGCTACCTCTACATCCGCAATTTCGGTATCGGGGAAAGAATAGTTGCCCGGGAAAGGTGACAGTGAGCGGAATTCATGTGAAGGGGATTGATAATAAATCCCTACTGCAGTGATGAGGTCGTTACGTCCGTCCTGATTAATGTCGGCAATTTGCAGTCCCCCTAGGTGATCGGTAGAGGTAATCACCTGCATCTGGGTAAGTTGATGATCTTCGCTTTCTGTCAAAAGCACAACTCTCCCACCTTTAGCAAGCTGGCCTGCGTACACAGCAATATCATCTTTGTCATCACCGTTCAAATCTCCTGCAGCCACTGATACAACGTTACTCCATAAAGGGGCACATCCAGTATCGTAGTGCACTACCTTCGACCCATAATAGATGTAGATCATAGGGTTATGGCCGCCATCGGCTACGATAACCTCGCTTTCCCCATCTCCATTAAGGTCAGCACCCGTGAGAGCATGAGGCGATGCCTGCGTTACTAGCTGCCTAGTGTTTCGAGAATCAGTCGCCCCAAGTGGGACTAACAAGAAATCTGGAAAGCTGGATGGCGTAACAGTGTCCAAGAGCGGAAGATATGGCGCCATTGAAGGGGTCTCTGATTCCGCTAGCCCCCGCCCCCGAAGCTGAGGGAGTTCAGTCACTACGGAAACTAAATTACCATTACCCGCAGGGCATATCAATTCTGTGATGTTGTCCCCATCTAGGTCTTCCACTATGAGCGACCGTGGACCCAAATAGGAAGCGATGGGAAACTCATACAAGACGAATGGATCTAACCCTTGCTCTGTGTTCTGACAGAACACCGCTGCACGCCCCCAACTAAGTACCACCACGTCGTTTAGGCCATCGCCGTTGAGATCGCTGATGGCAGGAGAGCTAGGGGCTTCATAAGCAGGAAACACCTCCACACTGTCAAATCGCCCTTTTGTGTTCTGATAAAGGACTACCAGATGTCCTGGATTCGCTCCCACGGGGATGGCAATATCTTCCTTACCATCGTCATTTAAATCTCCAACTGCAAATCCTTCTGTAGCGTCGGAGAGCCAATATACAACAGGATCGGTGAAAACCATAGAGGCTGTCTGCAGGAGAACAGCAAGTCCGTATTCGGTTCCAGTCGGAGTACGCTGGTAGAATGTGTAAGAAACGTCAGGAAAACCGTTCCCATCCATATCGGCTACTTGAAGGTCGAAACCGGAAGCGTGTACGGGAACACAAGTTTTGTCCCCCTCAATCATCATGCAGTGCTTGGATGTCACGACACTTTCTTGCTCGCCAACTGGCCTCCTAGGAAATGGAGCGAACTCTGCAAAACAACCGGCATTTCTTTGGTAGAAGATCCCGCTGGATGTCACGATATCTCTGAGGCCATCTCTATTCAGGTCTTTGACTGCTACCGCCACCGTTCTGCGGTCAGCGTCTAGTGGTATATCCATCCGGGCAGTCACTTTGAATGTATGTTCTTGATAACTTACAACAAGAATAGTTGGCCCGTTTGTCGTAGATGGTAAGACTACTATTTCGTCAACCCCATCGTCATTCAAATCACCTGTAGCCAGTGAAGCAATACCTGTCTGCAAAGGGGATTGTGGATCGGTGATAAGCTCGTTGATCACAAAATATTCAACGCTACCTTCAAGTACGAGATAGATGAGGGGAAGTTCAGAATCCGAAACTACTATTGCTAGCTCGTCCTCCTTTCCAAGCTTGATAGGTGAAACCTGGTAAGGATGGAGTCTGCGAAGCCCTTTCAGTCCATATTCCTGCCGAACGTCCGCGACTTCTAAACCTGGTATCGTCCAGTACATGGCTTCCAGTGCTGGCTCGTACTGCCAGTCGCCCTGCTCCTGGGCAGTTGAAGGAAATACACCACAAAGCGCAACTGCTAGAATCGTAACTGTGAGTACGTTAAATTTGAACCTACACATTTTCGCCTCCTAAGTTGTTCTATATCCTCCAATCCCCCATCAGATTGAACGCCGCCCAAAACCAAGGATTGCTGAAAGTAGAATCCTTGATTAGCTCGCGCTGAGCCTTGGTAAGGGCTTGCACCCATGTATCGCCTTTGTTGTGGTACTCAGCCATTGACGTGAGTAGCTCCCCAATCGCATCTGGATTGGCTAACCACAGCGTCCCCAATACCGCCTCTGCACCTGAACTGAGGAACGCCCTTGCTAGACCTACCACTTCGTCTCCTACAACGATCTGCTCCAACTGTTGCGGGGTTAGCTCTACCTGGTCACACTCTTGCTCTGCCAGCACGGCTAGTGTTCCTTGCATATCCTTCAAATGTGGCAGCAACGTCTCACAGGCTGCCAACACCACCAGCTCTGTTCCCCGGTAATCCGTGAGCAACGCTTCCCAGGCATGGTAGTTACCATCGAATATCCTGGAGTCGGTCTGTCGGTTTGCAGCTTCTCCACCGGGAGCAAGGAGCAACTTCGATTGCAGCGGTACATAAGGATTAAATTGACCGTGTGCGGCATAGATTACTACCTGCCTCCCTGTCTCCTCGTGTGCCCGCACTTCTTGTGCCTCTCTCCCGGCGTACACACATCGCTCTTCTTGCTCTAGGCGCTTAGCAAACGCTTGGCATGCAGTCACAAGTTCCTCATACCTGCCTAATGGTTCCTCCTCTCCACACTTTGACCCTTCACCTTCGCGCAATTGATCCGGAGAGAGTTCAGGGTCAGCTAGAGCTAATAGCCGCGCACCTTCTGCTGCTTGAGTTTCTCCCTTCGTTAACGAGGAGAGACTCGCCAGGCTGGGAAGGTAGGCCAGAGTGTAGTGTTCGAGGAGATATGGAGAACGAGTTCCTAGACCCCCACTTGGGCCCCCGTCTTGATCGGTCATAATCAGGGCAGAGAACGGTAGGTACCATAACGGCCCACTGGGGATGAGGATCAAGGTGTCTACTCCATCTGGCAGCTCATCCAGTCCTGGCTTGGCCAGCTTGTCGTAGAAAGAGGTGAGAAACTCAGTCATCGTAATCTGATCGGGGGGATCACTCTCCAATGACTTCCTGAGGGTGATCACATCGTTCATCAACTGCCCTCTTTCGTACTTGACGAAGATCGGATCACTGACTCCATCCTTGGTGATCACCCACAGGTACACACCACTGTCAATGACCATATACTCCAGCACCGCTTCGTTTGGTTGGAGATCTTTACGGGCATCCTCGACAGCTTTGTCGATTGCTGTCGGATCGACCGCACCGCTAGAGATCCCTGCCTCCGGGCTAATCAGTTGATCCGGCTTAATGCTCCCCTGATACAGAGCATCGAGGAACGTGCGCGCACGACACCGCTCGGCATACGTAAACGCCGAAGCTCCTTGGTGTTGATCGATGAGAAGCTTGATCAATCGCTCGTAAACAACTTTTGCCTTTTGTTGATAGGCTACCTTGAAGCCCTCGTGTGATAGATTCTGGCGGATCGATTCGATGAGGGTAATGGCTTCCTTGTAGTGAGCGATGGACATACTCAGTTGGCCACTTTCTTCATAGCTCAAACCTATGTTGAATTCAACCATCCACTTAATCTCTGTGACAGATAGCAATCCAGATTCCTGCGGTGATGCCTCTTTGACAACAGCTAAGGCCCTGTGGAAAGCTTCCATTGCATGGCCGTATTGCTCCATCATGCTATATACCATACCAAAGTTCCCGAGTACGATTGCTTCACAAGCCTTGTTTAGTAAATCTCCGTTTAACAGATCTCTATTAGAAATTTGCGCTTTACCAAGCGCGTTGAGTGCCTGTTCATACTTATCGGAAAGTGCATATACTACTGCCATATTGTTGAGCTCGATGGCCAACGCAAGTGTTTCATTCATTCGTACGTCAATTTTGTAGCACACTGCCCAATACTCCAGAGCAGATGCAAAATCACGCTGCAGGAAGTAAAGCAACCCTAAGTTGCGATAGATTGCTCTTTCCCCGAAGGCGTAATCTAGGTCGTTGAATAGTGTTAGTGCTTGGTTCCAACAAGCAAGCGCATGCTCATAAAGCCCCAACAGAAAGTAGATTATCCCCTCGTCATTGAGAGAAAGCCCGGTCCAGAACCAAAGCCCAGCTTCTGCGGAAACCTCGGTGCTTCTCTCGATATATTCGAATGCTTCTTCGTACTTTCCTCGGTTGAGATAGAGCCCTCCAAGCTTTCGCAAGGCCAAGGCCTGTGGAATTGGTCTTGTAGACTCGGCAAGCACTCCGTGCCAATATACTTCTTTATCGTCTTCAGTGTGAAACTCTGGTTCCACTAGCTTGCAGTGAGGAAATAAGCACACCCCGTAGTGGTAGTTCGCTACACTCACAAGATCCGCCCTTCCGTCGCCATCAATATCGCCTGCGCCCAGCGCTTCTGGGCCAGGATGTTGCACAACAGAACCAGTGTATGTAGCTGGTGCTCCAAGGCCACCCTGCTCATCTTGATAGAAAACCGAGACCCGATCCGAACCGTCGCAGACTACAACGTCGTTTAACCCATCTCTGTTGACGTCGGCGATAATGGGTGCTTTTGGATATTCCAATACTCCATACTTAATTGGTTCTTTAAGCGAAACCTCATCTTGTGGAAAAACATACATTTTTCCCCTCACGCAAAGAACAACATCCGCCATATCATCATGGTTGACATCGCCCACCGCGATCTGGGGATCTGCTCCAAGAAAGACACTAGTCGGCGCTTCATAGAGAACTGGTGGTTCGAAGTCCCCATCAGCACTTCGCAAGAGAATCTCAAAACCTGCCGTTGTTCTCTTGACAAGACGTGAGTCTTCATATGCCAGAACTTCCCAAACCGCACTCCTTACTACATCGAGGCGATCGTCCGAGTTCAGGTCGCTCACTTCTACATCAACGATCTCTGTACGAGGAGGGGCGTAATCACCAGGGAAAAGTGATAGCTCACTGAAAGCATGGGAAGGAAGTTGATAATATACACCTACGGCAGTGACGATATCATCTAGGCCGTCTTGATTCAGGTCACCAACAGCTAGCCCGCCCAATGATTTGTCAGCGGATATCACTATCTCTCTAACCAAATCCCCATTGGAAGACTGTGCCAAGACAACGATTGTCCCTCCGCGTAGAGTATCTCCGACATAAACTGCGACGTCATCCCTTGCATCGTCGTTGAAGTCTCCAACGGCAAGGGAGACTAGACCGCGCCAACCGGGAGACACACCGATGTCGTGAAGGGAAACCTCTGATCCATCGCACACATAGACGACGGGCCACTGTCCATCGCCCACTATGATCTCCTTGGCCCCATCGCCATCGACATCTCCCAATGCTATTGCGCATGGATCGGGATCAATGACAAGCCTACGACTTTCTTCCGAAAGCAACCGCCGTAAACTGAGGAGAAAATAGTCATGAGACGTTTGGTAGGTAGCTAAAAGGGGTAGGTATCTCTCGGATGGCGAAGTGCTGACACGGGCGATTTGCGATGGGCGAGGAAGGCCCGTTACTATGCACAATAACTCGTCATCGGCGCCAATACATACAAGATCAAGGTTGCCGTCTCCATCTAGGTCGTCAACTTGTAGAGCTTGGTTCTTAACGCGACCGACAGAAGCCTTATACAGAGTGAATCGGTTCAGTCTGTGATTCTCATTTTGGTAAAAGCAGGCAATACGGTGCCAGGAGCTGTTGAGAAGCACTACGTCCATGAGTCCATCCCGGTTGATATCCATAACAAGAGGAGAAGCTGGATTCTCATAAGCTCCATAAACTAGGGGCGCCTCGAACCCACCAGAGTCCTGCAAAAACACTACCAAGTGACCATTCATTTTAGATTCCGGAACGATAATATCCTTAAGACCATCGTTGTTTACATCACCCACCGCGATGCCGCCACTTGCATAAGGGACCCAATATCTTATGGGGTCTGCAAAAACACCTGGCTCTTCTTGGAATAGGATTTCAAAACCTGCTTCCCCGGAGTCTCCCCATTCAGCAAACGATCTGACAACATCTACTAGACCATCGCCATTCAGATCATCAACCTTCATCTCAATGCCTTCCCCCGAGGCTCTGTAGACACCAGGGAAAGGAGTGAACCCGCCAAATTCAAGGACAGTATCCTGGTAGAACACACCTCCACAAGTGACAAGGTCGGTGAGACCGTCACCATCTAGATCAGCAACGGCTATTGCCCCTATTTGAGCTCCAGCATGCGAATCCAAGTGCCGCTCCCACGTCACTTGGATTTGGCCCTCCAAGTACGAGAGCACTAGAATGGAGCACGAAGGGCCAACTGATCCAACTAATACCACGATTTCATCCTGTCCATCGGCGTTGACGTCGCCAAGAGCAAGGGACTCAATCCCAGGTTGAGTGGGGGAAGTCCTCTGCCGAGAGAGGCTGTCCTCAAGAAGGTGATACTCTACCTGGCCATTCCGGAATATGTAGATCAAGGGGAGGCTTGATTCGGCAACAATAATCTCCTTCCCTTCTTCTTTGTCTAAGTTTCCGATTGCGAGTTCAGAGGGCGCCAAAGAGCGAATTTTCAGCCCGTATTCTTGATTCAGGGCTTCTACATCGATATTGGGGACGGTTACAAATGCACTTTCCTGTGCCGGTTCATATTGCCAGTCGCTCTGCCCTTGGGCAGCTGAAAAAAACACGGTGCAAAGCGCAACCGCTAGAACTATCACTACAAATGGATTTAGTCTAGATCTACGCATTCTTCCCTCCTACGCACTTGATTGGCGACGATTAGATTTTCCGTTTGACCTCTGATATCATCGCCACCTCCCAATAAATTGATACTGGGGCTACGGGGTTGGAGAACGCAGCATTGTCAATGACCCCGAGATTTACAGCAACAAGAAACGGTGCTACTCGGTTAAACGATATCCATAGATGCTGGGTTCGATGCAGTTGCGGAAGCAGTCAATTACTGGCTCGAACATATCAATCCAGTCCTCTGTGCCTCCAATCTGTGGCAAATTTAGGCTGTTCTCAATCTCCATTGACGCAAGAGAGACAAATTCCCATGCATCAAGTCCCTGCTCCTGGTCGATATAGAGGGTTATAGGAGCAGAAACCAAGATGGTTCGACCGACGACTGCCTCCAGGGTATAACCTGCGCTTATCATCTGCTCCAGCTGCTGCCGAGTGGGGGCAGTAGTACAAAAGAGTATTAGCTCCTCCCTTGGTACCTCGACTCCTGGCGCCATTACCTGAAAACGCAGGGCACGTTGGTAGAGGCTCCAAGGGATTAATGTATCTCCCTCTTTCCCAGGAGCGGCAAGACCAGCCAGTAGCGTCAAGATACAGATAAGGGCAATAAGACTTATGATGGCAAATGATCGCATAGTATCACTTCCTCCCTATCCACTAAAATTCCTGTCCTAGCGGAGACATCACAAGTAGATGCCTCCGCTAGGAGCTGAAAGGTTATTACTGTCTTAAGAGCTGATAGGCTTTAAATACATTTACTAATCCATTTCCAACGGTATAGTTCCACGGGGTGTCGCCGTGAGATAGGCAAAGACCGTTGCAGCCGCCGCAGAGTGAGGTAGCACTATTCACAAGCACTTCCTTCAGCCGTGCAGGCATCAGGCTAGGGTCTGTCTGAAGGAGAAGCGCCGCTAGTCCGGTCATGATTGGTGCTGATGCGGAAGTTCCGCTGAAATAGGGTGGTGTGCCATCAAAAACGGGTGTCTCATAGGCAGTTGGTGCTACAAATTCCGGTTTTAACCTGCTGTCCGAAGTGGGCCCACGGCTGCTGTACGGTGCGACACACCAGCCGTCGTCCGTCCAGCCAACTGCACCTACGCCGATCACGTCATGAGCACCACCCATGTTGATTATGGAGCCACCTACAGTATGGTGTTCCAATGTAAATGATGCCCCAGAGGTGTACACGTACATGTGCATATCAACAGCTCGCTCAACTAGGAGGTCCGTATTGATACCTCTGTCACGAAAGTACGGGGTGTGTGCCATGGTATTGTTCTTGACCGTCACCAGATATGTACCTGGGCGATCTAGTTGTAGTCCCATTACCTCTTGAGGCGTAACATATACATTGCGTGAACCGTCAAGTGCTTCGAATTGGTTGCGCTCACCTTTGACGTCCGGCAGTTCTATTACCTGCCCTTGTGGAGTCATGTAGGAAAGATAGATATCAATATCCTGTACCGCTATTAAGTCACGCTGAGACCAAGCACCTGAGCTCTGCTGCACATAATGAGGCCAGCCGTTCCATTCCAAGAATACCCTCAAGTAGACGGGATCATCCCCTTCCCAGGGCTGCACAGTGATTGTCATAGCATTACGGTCCAAAGTGCTGCTCGACCCAGGCGTAAAATCGTGGGTGTTGTTACCATCGCTGTCAGTGAACTCTCCCTCATAGAATGAGCGATCAGTTCTTTCTCCCCTGGCGAAATTTCCTAGGGCATAGAAGTATGGAACCCCGCTTTCTACTACCTTATTTCCCAGTAATGCCAGCTCCCCACGGCCATCGTTGTGGTCTTCAGGGACTGCGTAGTAGGTGGAGTCCGACAGAACATCGATATCGACCGCCCCTTCAGCAACAAACTCAAGTAGCGCTTTGCGATCGACGTATGTGGTGGCAGACATCAGATAGAAGGTAGCCTCCGGTGCGATGCTCGCGATTCCCTGTGAACACGCCTCACCGTGTTGGTCTTCGCTAAATCCCTCAACAATGTATGGTCCAGCTAATTGCTGTGGATCATGGTACTTAACCTGGAGGTAATGGACACGTTCTGAGCCCAGTTCCTTGGCTAGATCACTTGTAAAGCCAGCGTCAATTACACCTATCCTAACACCTTCCCCGTTAATGCCCAACGCATGCAGCCGATCTACTCCAGTTTCTTCTAGGAGTTGGTTGGTGTCTATCCAATAATAGTTTGTATTACCAGATACACTAAGCTCAAGCTGGCTAGTTACGCTTTCTACCCATGGAAGCGTTGTGTCGTCCGGGCCCAATCCCGCAAAACTAGTAATTGGCCCGCGAACGATGACTGTGTTCCCCACAGCTGCAACCAGAGTAATCCCAAGTTGTTCCAGTTCTTGCTGTTGTTCTTTGGTTATCGGGTCAGTGGTGCGGAACATGTACTCCTGTTCTGGCATTGTCACTCCTGGAGCCATCACTTGAAAGCGCAGAAGCTTCTGATAGTCACTCCATGGCAATCGTCCTGTTCCTGGAGCTGCCAATCCTATAATCCCCGGTAGGCCCAACAAAATCACGATTAACGTCAAACATGTTACTTTCCTTATCATCGATGTTGCTCCTTTTGCAAACCAGTATATCGCGCACCTTTTCGATTTAGACACTTAGCATGAGCTTTTAGCTTTCTTGTTTACTGTTGCATCACCTCCAATTTCCAATGAGAAGAAACGGTGCCCAAAGCCAAGGATCGGTCTGCCCATCGTTTATGAGGCTCAGCTGTGCTGTTTGAAGGGCCTTTGCCTTGGGCAAACCCACCGCTAGCCCTTCACCCAAAACGCTAGTTAAGTGGCTTGCTGCCCCTACCTGTACCTCCCAATGGGTAGCCAACACTGCCTCTGCCCCGGCAAGTAGAAATGCTCGCGACAATCCCACCAGTTCATCACCTCGCACTAGATCCCGCAATATGTCCAACTTCCTTTCAGAGGGCAAATCAGCCCCCATCCCGGCTGTTACAACTCCCACCCGCGACTCAATCGCTGTTAGGAAGGTTTCACAAGCCATAAGCAACACTAACTTAGTCCCGTTCAGGTCAAAAAACAAAACTTCCCTCGCGTAGAAGTCTCCGTCTTCCTCCTGTCCTGGCACCAAAGCAAGGTAGGAGTACAGGGGATGAGTGTGGTTGAATTTCCCATGGCAAGCAAGGAGAACGTATCGATAGCGTTTCTCAGATTCTTCAATCTCTTCCGCATCTGTACCTAGTAGAGGTGAAATCTCCTGGTTTAACAGTGCCTCGGTGGCCTGTTTTTCAAAGTATGGCGTGTCCCCACCCACGGCCTCGGAGAACGCTCGTGCTGCATCTACCAAGTGAGGCAATGGAGGCATATCCTCCCGCTTTGGGTTAGCCAGGGCCAACAGCGAGGCAGTGGGCTCTACCTCCTTAGGGACAAGCAGCGTGGGCAGCAAGGCCAGCGAAGGGGCATAAGCAATGGCGAAACTCTCGATAAGGTATGAGGTGCCCTCATCTGCAGTTCGCAGCGCTGCAAACGGCACATACCACAGGGGCCCACTTGGAATGATAATCAACGTCTCCTTGCCAGCAATCTTCTGCTCCACTGGAGTGATCAAAACGTTGTATAACTCCCTCAGCCGCGTCTGCACCTCGTCCTGCTGCAGAGCACGCTCGACAGCACTCGCATTAGGGCCGACAGCCTCCAGTTGCGAGCGAAACTCGCACACCTCTTCGAGAAATTGGTCGTATCCCAAATCCTGCACAAACGGGCCCTCAATCTTCTGTTCCTTGGTGACCACCCAGATGAGCAGGTGCTACATCCCCCAGGAGTACACCAGCACTGTCCCTCCCTCATCAAGCAACTCGGGTGCCTCCATGGATAAGCCTGCTGATCTCCTCCGCGTCTACGGTGCCCTGGGCGGTCATCCCTTCAACTTCAGCGACCGTCTCTTTGGCAGATGCATCGCTTACTAGGATGTCTAGTAGTGATCGGGAACGCGCCCGCTCGGCATACGGAAGTGCCTCCTGCAACTCACCCATTTCCGCAATGAGATCAAGGTATTCCTGATAGAGTTCCTGAACCATCCCGGCGAAGCTCTTTGAGAGCGATTCCATGACTAGTTCTGAGCGTACTTCTTCTACTATGCTAATGGTTATCTCATACGCCTTCTTAGCATCGATGAGGTTTGCATCGCTAGTCTGAGGAACAACAACAACACTGACCAACGTTAACGCACAGACAACTATCACCGCAAACTTCAGCACTCTCTTCATCTCCACCTCCCAATGAGTTGGTACGGGGCCCAGAGAACCAGGGGTAAGGATAAACCTCTTTCACATCCATCTGTGCTCGTCTCAGCACCTGTGCCTTGTCCATCCCTTCCTCTCTATACTTGTAGAAAGAGACCATTAAGTCAGCCGTGGAACCAGAGGGGACGCTCCACAGGCCGGAGAGGACGGATGCTGCCCCTCCTGAGATGAACGCCCGCGTCAACCTGCTCCGCAGTGTCGTTCTGGGCGAGAGCAAGAGCCACAACAGAGATAATAAAGAGCACCGCACATAAGGTCATGATAGGAATTCCAATACCCGTTGGTGGCCTCACATTCCTCACCTCGCGTTATCGAATTATACCTTCAACGCTAGGCCATTGGTAAATTGACTGGTCCTTGCTCGGATAGAGCGGGAGACAAACAGAAGAAGGCCCTTTCTTGCAGTAATTGATGACGTTGTTTGACGCGGTCGCCATGGGGCACTAAAATTCATTAACGAGTCCTACAAAGGAGTGATGATTATCGCTAAGGTACTGCTTACGAAAACGATCGAGTCTTTAGGTTCTGTTGGTGAGGTGGTCGATGTGGCGGATGGCTATGCCCGGAACTGCCTCTTCCCGAAACGGCTTGCTGCGGCACCGACCGAACATAATATCGCACGCTACGCCAAGGAAAGAGCCGCTCACGCGGCGGCGATCGAAGAACGTGAGGAGAAGGCAAGAAGGCTGCGCGACGTGCTCGCCAACCGTACTCTCGTCTTCGTTCGCAAGGCGCACGATGATGACCGGCTGTACGGTTCGGTGCGCGCGGAGGATATTGTCTCCAAAATCGAGGAGGAGATCGGCGAGCACATCGAGGTCTCACGTTTGCAGATGGAGCACTCGATCGAAACCTTGGGCCCGCACGCGGTGACGATCGGCCTGTACAAGGAAATCGCGGTGGAAGTCCGGGTCCGTGTAGATGGAGAGGCTAGCCTCAAGGAGACAAGTCTCAAGGAGGAATAACCCGCATGAGAAGCGGGTGGCTGTTAGCGATTGCTGTAATCTGTATCCTCGTCGTCGCGCTCGGGATGAGCGGCGGCGAGGTTCCTTTGAGGGTCAATGGCGATCTGGTCGCCCTTATTCATCCCCTGCTGCAAGAGGCAGGTCAATGGCTGGTTCCATTACGCGAATTTGGCCTGCGATTGGGAGTTGAAGCGGCCTACATTGAGGAGGAGAACTCGATTTGCGTCCGCTGGGACGATGGAAAGGTCTTCTTTCCCACCGATTATTTTCCCCTCTACGGGGGGATCTACTACATCCCACTCGATGAACTGATCGATATCGTCGGAGCTGAGTTACACACGATCGGCGACGAAATCTACATCGAGACCGATCTACAGCATCTGATCTCGCTCGAAGCGACCGCGGACCGGGTAATCGCCCGATTCGATGGTTTTGTCCCGTACGAGACGATTGAGACAAGATCGGGGACGATTTACCTGCGGTTCTACCACTGTGCTCTTGCCACCGTGCTACGCCAGGTCGCTCTCACCGGGGGTGCGATCACCTCTGCCACGTTGGGGATCTCTACCGATCAGAGCATCGATCTCATCATCGAGATATCGGGCACTTCCCTCCCGCAGACCAAGCGCTTCGAAACACCTGGCTTCTACTCCGTATCGCTCACCTTCGATCATCAACCGCTCGTCGAGGCAGAGGTGGAGATCCTTCCGCATGCGACCTACCATGAAATCGAGACGGATCTCGGAGAGGGTCCGGTGAAGATCAACTACCTATACGTGGAGGACTGGCGCGAACACTACCGCTTGGTCCCCACAATCTCCCAGGGAGGGCTCGGGACCCTCTCTTCCTTGAAGGAGATGGCACTCTCTCATGGCGCGCGTGCGGCGATCAACGCCAATTTCTTCGACCCGGCAACGGGGATTCCAATCGGGCTCCTCATCATAAACGGGCAGGCTCTGGGCTCAAACTACGCGCGGCGCGCAGCGGTAGGGATCGACCTATTCGGGCGGTTGACGTTCTTCAACCCGGCTGTCTACCTTTACCTCCGCACCGGCGAGGAGAAGATTCCTCTCGACGACGTAAATCGGTCGATCAAGACGGACGAGCTTGTCGCCTACACGGCCGGGTACCCCGGCCCAATCACCCGTGGTTCGTCACAGACGTTTCGCACGCTAAAGGTGCGTGATGACCGGGTCACCGCGATCCAAAACGGACCGTACGTGGTCGAGGATCGCTCCGCCGACCTGTTGGTGGCGTGTGGGGCGGCGCGCGATCGTCTCACCACGCTGAGAATTGGCGACGAGGTGAACATCGAGTATACCCTCGACGAAGGGAATCTTCTGATCACTGACGTCGTCAGCGCTGGACCGCTCCTCGTCGCATCCGGTCGGGACGTCCTCGATCCCGAGACGGAGAGTTTCCAGATCGGATCCTACCTGGTAAGCGGCCTCGCGGCACGGAGCGTGCTTGCCACGGACTGGCATGGAGGGTTGATCCTCCTCACGGTGACGAAGAACAGCGGGAGTGTGGGGGCCAACTTTGAGGATCTCCTCTCGATCCTCCACCGCCTTCCGATAAAGGTTAAAAACGCGATTGCGTTCGACGGGGGGCATTCGAGTTCTCTGGTCTTCAAGGATGGGGCAACCTATCGGGAGATCGGGAGTGGGGGGAAGGTCGCGGTCGGCCTCCTCCTCGTGCCGACCGATCGATGAGACGCCTGGCTCGCGATACCCTGTTGATGGCCTTAGCGACAGGGATTTCGCGCGTCTTCGGTCTGCTCCGTGACGTGACGATTGCCGATCGCTTCGGAGCAGGCGGGATGTACGATGCTTTCTTGATCGCGTTCTTCCTTCCCGTCTTCCTGCGCCAACTCCTCGCCGAGGGAGCGCTCTCTACCGCGTTCATCCCGGTCTATACCGAGGCCCTCGTCGTCGATGAGGAGGCCGAGCGGTTCGCGAACAACGTCCTCTCTCTCCTTCTGATCCTCTTCCCGATCGTTGTCGCGCTCGGGATCCTCCTCGCACCGTACTACCTCCCGTTCTTGGCGAGCGGTTTCTCCCCGGAGAAGATCGACCTCGCCATTCACCTTGCACGCATCCTCTTTCCATTCATCGCTCTCGTCGGGTTCGCCGCTATCTTCATGGGAATCCTGAATGCCCACCATCGTTTCTTCTCCGCGGCGCTCGCTCCCGTCTGCTTCAACCTGGGGATGATCGCCGGAGCCCTCCTCATCGCGCCCTTCTTTTCGGTTCGCCCGATCTATGGGTTGGCCCTGGGAGCGCTCCTCGGAGGGGCGGGGCAGCTCCTCTTTCAGGTCCCCGCCCTGCTGCGAACCGGGTTTAGCTTTCGTTTCACGCTGCGGCCGCTCCACCCGGGCATCCGTGTAATGGGGCAACTGATGATCCCTGCCCTGTTCGGGTTGGCGGTCACCCAGATCAACCTCCTCGTCGACAACAAGATCGCCTCCTATTTAGGGGACGGAGGGATCTCTTCGTTGCAGTATGCGATGCGTCTGTTTCAACTTCCTCTGGGTGTCTTCGGCGTAAGCATCGCGACGGCGCTCCTGCCCCGTTTCTCCGCGGAGTGGGCAAAGGGTGAACACGACCGCTTCTCCGCTCACCTGGTCGATGGGATCAGCACGAGTGCCTTTATCCTTCTCCCAGCGATGGTCGGCCTGTACGCGATCGGTCCCGACTTGATCAGATTGCTCTTCGAACACGGGAGCTTCACCATGGCCGATAGCCTGCGCACGGCGAACGCACTCACCTTTTACCTCGCGGGGATCCTCCCCTATGGGCTGGTCTACATCCTCACCCGCGCGTTCTATGCCATGGGGCGGACCCGCGTTCCACTTGTCGCATCCTCCTGTGCGGTCGCCGCGAACGTCGCTTTCGACCTCCTGTTAGTCGGCCCGATGCGCGAGGGAGGCTTGGCTCTCTCGACCTCGATCGCCGGCGGGGTAAACGCGATGATCCTCGCCTTCTTTTTGTGGCGTCAGATCCCTTTGACGGTATCGCTGCTCGTACAGTGGGGGAAGATCATCATCGGGACCGGAATCGTCTTCGTCGTGGCATGGGCAACGCGGCAAGCAATCGGGGGAATATGGATGTCTGTCTTTCTTCCAATCCTGACTGGGGGAGCGTCTTACCTTTTTTATAGTTGGAAGAGCGGGCTGCTCACCCTTGTTACGGCCGGAGAAGATCGTCCGGCGTGATGATCAGTCCACTTTGCGCTTCTTCTCCCCTTGCAGGGGCAAATCCTTCCATGTGTGAGGATAGCCCCTGCAGGAAGGCGCGCGGTGCTTTTGGGTCGCGGAGCATCTCGGCCACCCTTCCCAGGCGTGCGATGCTCTCGCGCACCCGCTCGTGCGATACGATATCACCCGTAAGCTCTTGGTTCATCGTCTCAAGGAGGAAGCGCCCCAGGAGTGATGGCGGGTGAGCTATCAGCTCGAGGGGGCTGAAGTGATCATGAAGATCAGCAAGAGCTACAGAGACGTCCGCATCTGTCAGGCTATCGATCCGTTCTGTCGCCTGAAAGATCGCCTCCTCAACGATAAGGAGCAGCCGCAGGTCTTCTTTCCGCTCGCGTAGGTCCGCATTCACTTCCACAAACGCCTCGCGATAGCGGGGGTGCTGTTTCTTGCGTTGAAAGGATTCGTTCTGCTCCAGGTGCTGACAAGTGGGAGGACAGGCGATCTTGATGAGGCGGTTCTCCCCACAGCAGCGGCTGCAGATCGGCCCATCCAACGCCGGGCAGTGCCGGTTTCCCCGTCGTCTACCACAGTGACAGCAAAGATCTCTCATCGTATTTTGTTCTTAACGGGTGTATCCCAGCTGTTCCTTGGCTTCACTCGAGAGGAGATCCGGAGTCCACGGGGGATCCCAGACGAGGCTCACCTCTACATCGACTCCTTCGAACGTTTGGCGGACCTCCTGTTCGACGCTCCCGGCGATCATCCCGGCTAGTGGGCACCCGGGCGTGGTAAGGGTCATATCGACACTGATCTTGTTCTCTTTAATAACAATGTTATAAATCAATCCCAAATCGACTACGTTGATCCCCAATTCGGGATCGATTACATTCTCCAGACACGAACGCACGGCATCACTAGTTATGTCCATCTTATCCTCCTCGAACGTTTTCGTGATTATACGCGAAGCGCGGAGTGATCAGAAAGGGAGATCTGCTGCTTCCGCACGTGCCCATGAATCGACCGCGAGGAGCGAGCGAAGCGTCACCTCTCCTGCTTCGCGCTGGGCCTCGACTGGGCGCCAGCGCACAAGGACCTCACGAAGGCCTGAAGCAATCCCAGTAAACGGGATCTCCCCCGCCAAGAAACGTTTCACCAGGATTTCGTCGGCCGCGTTGATCGCAGCAAGGGCCGTCCCTCCCTCTCTCGCCGCGGCGAGGACTGTGCCGAAGGCAGGATAGCGGTCGGGGTCGAGCGGTTCAAACCTCATCGTTGCGACGGCGCTGAGGTCAAGACGGGGGAGCCCGGTCTCGATACGTTGGGGGTAAGTAAGCACGTACTGAATCGGGATACGCATATCCGAAGCAGCGAGCTCCGCGAGGATCGACCCATCCTGGTACTCGACCAGCGAGTGGATCATCGACTCCGGGTGAATGATCGCCTCGATTCGTTCATAGGGCAGGGAGAAGAGGTAGTGCGCTTCGATTATCTCGAATCCCTTGTTCACCATTGTCGCCGAATCGATGGTGATGCGGGAGCCCATCGCCCAATTGGGGTGGGAGAGGGCCTCCTCGGGACGCACACGCGGAAGCTTGGCAAGGGGAGTGTGAAGGAACGGCCCACCGGAGGCAGTGATGAGGACGCGTTTCACCTCGGAGAGCTTCCCACCGCGCAGGCACTGAAAGAGGGCGTTGTGCTCGCTGTCGATCGGGAGGAGCGTCCCTCCGTTACTCTGCAAGAGGGCATTCACAAGCTCGCCCCCGATGACCAGGCTCTCCTTGTTCGCCAGCGCGACAGTCCGTCCAAGGGAGAGCGCGGCGAGCGTCGGTGGAAGGCCGATCGATCCAACAAGGGCGTTCACGACCAAGTCGACCTCAGCAAGCATGGCCAGGTTCTCCAATCCTTCCTCGCCAACAAGGACATCGAGATTGGGAAAGCTTGTCCGTAGTTGCTCGGCTCCTTCCTCATCTCCAATGCACACGATGCGAGGATTGAACCGCTCTATCTGCTTGGCGAGGAGGGAGACGTTCTTCCCTGCGGAGAGGCCGACCACGGAGAATGGATGCCCTTCTCGATTGAGTCGACCAATCACATCCAGGGTCTGCGTGCCGATCGACCCAGTCGCCCCTAGGATAACCAGGCGGCGTTCCTCGCGGGGCATCAGGCAGCAGGTACGGGGATCAGCGAATCGAAGAGTTTCTCCAGGTCATCTCCGCCGATTATCTCCCGTTCGAGCACCGCGCTCGCCAGTCGATCGAGGATGGAGCGGTTCTGTGCAAGGAGGCTCTTCGCCTTCTCGTAGGATTTGGAGATCAGGGATCGGATCTCGCTGTCGACAAGCGAGGAGAGCTCTTCAGAGTGCTCGTTGCTCTTCACGATCTCCTCCCCGAGGAAGACATCGACGTGCTCGCGCGCCAGGCTGATCGGGCCAAGCTTCTCACTCATCCCATACTCGACCACCATCCTTTTCGCGAGTTTGGTTGCTTGTTTCAGGTCATCGTAGGCACCGGTGGTAAGGTCGTTAAAGACGAGCTCCTCGGCGGCCCGCCCCCCGAACAGGGTGATGAGTTTATCCTTGAGCTCTTCCTCGGAGACGATGTACTTATCCTCGAGCGGAAGCTGGAGGGTAAACCCGAGCGAGCCATCCCCGCGGGGGATGATCGAAATCTTATGCACCGGATCGGCCTTGGGAAGAATTCTTCCGAGGAGGGCGTGCCCGGACTCATGGTAGGCGATCCGCTCGCGTACCTCTTCGGAGATGATGATTCCCTTTCGCCGCACCCCGGCGATGATGCGATCGGTTGCCTCCTCAAAGTTGACCATCTCCACCGTGGCCTTGTTCTCTCGTGCGGCAAGGAGGGCGGCCTCGTTGCACAGGTTCCGCAGGTCGGCACCGACAAACCCCGGTGTTCGTCGGGCCAGTATTACAGGATCGACATCATCGGCAAGGTTCTTGTTCTGCAAGTGAACTCTCAGGATCTCCTCACGCCCTTTGATGTCCGGGCGAGGGACGGTGATCCGGCGGTCGAACCGTCCGGGTCGTAAGAGCGCCGGATCAAGGACATCGGGGCGGTTGGTCGCGGCAAGCATGATGATCCCTTTATTCGATTGGAACCCATCCATCTCGGCCAGTAGTTGATTCAGGGTCTGCTCGCGCTCGTCGTGTCCTCCGCCGAGGCCAGCTCCGCGCTTACGTCCTACGGCATCGATCTCATCGATGAAGATTATGCAGGGCGCACTCGCCTTCGCCTTCTCGAACATGTCACGCACCCGTGCTGCCCCCACACCGACGAACATCTCCACGAAGTCCGAGCCGCTGATGAAGAAGAAGGGCACCTTTGCCTCACCGGCGATCGCCTTGGCGAGGAGGGTCTTCCCCGTCCCCGGCGCACCGACGAGGAGGATCCCCTTGGGAATCTCCGCTCCCAGGAGGGAGAAACGCTTCTGATCCTTCAGGTAGTCGATGATCTCCTCGACTTCTTCCTTCACCTCGTCGATCCCCGCAACGTCGGCGAACGTCACGTTGGTCGACTCCGGGTGAACCAACTTTGCTTTCGACTGGCCAAAGGATAGCGCCCCTCCCCCGGCCTGGGTCTTGCGCATGATGTAAATCCAAACAGCGAGCAACAGGGCGATGGGGAGAATCGAGAGGAGAATGGATACCAGCCAGCCACCGCTAGATGGGGGATCATAGGTCAACTGCACATTGTGTTCCAAGAGCAAGGGCTCATAGAGGGTCTTATCATCGGGAAGCTGGGTGATTACGGTTTCCCCATCGAGTGTGGTTCCGGTCGCACGGTTATCCTTGATCGATACGGCAGTTATCTGGTCGCTCGCCACCATGGTCCGGAAGAGCGAATATGTAACTTCGTTCTTTGCATTCCCTCCGCCGAGCCAGGACTGAACAAGAACAAGTCCTAAGATGACGATCACGGTGATGAAGGCAATATTCCTCAAGTTTCGATTACGCAAGTCTTTCAATGGGTCCTTCTCCACGGTCCACTCCTTAAACTCGCCATAAATTGTAACATCACCGATTCTACACGTCAAACATCCTTTGCTAGCGGGATGTCTCCGATTTTGACTCCTGCCAGCATGGGTTCCACCATTGCAACAGGACCCACGCGGCTAGAGACGGGTGATCTTCTTCCAGAGTTGGAAGCGAGGAAGGGAACGCTCGGTCCCACGAAGGAGGCGGGTGATGTTGCCCCGGTGGGTAATAAAAATGAACAGAACCAACGCGGAGGTCAATGCGAGCAGCAATGAGTGGTAATGAAGGGCAGTGTAGCGATTGAGAAGGGCGATCGTCAGTGGCACCGACAGGGCACCGACAAGCGATCCCAGGGAGACACGCCCAAAGAGGAGGAGGGTGAGCCCGAAGATCCCCACGCCGATCCCAACCGGAATTGGAGCGACAGCGAGGAGCATTCCCGCAGCGGTTGCTACTCCCTTGCCTCCACGAAAGCCCGTGTAGATAGGGAAGACATGTCCGATCACCGCGGCAAGGCCGCACAGGATAGGAATCAGCAGCGGGTCAATCGAAATGGAGCCAAACGGGATGAGAGGAATCACGGAGGCGGCAAGAATGCCTTTCCCTAGGTCGATCGTGAGGACTGTTACCCCAGCTTTCCACCCGAGGACCCGCCACACGTTGGTCGCGCCAGCGTTCCCACTCCCCTCCTTGCGGATGTCGATCCCCCGCAGGAGCTTCCCCGCGATCACCGAGGTGGGGATGGCGCCGATGAGGTAAGCGATCAAAAGGAGCCCTGCAAGTGCCATTAGTCCGCCCTCCCGTTCTTAGCCTCTTCGATCATCCGGTCGATCGGGGCGGTGTTGAGGACAGCAATTGCTCCCCCGCCTGGTCCCGCGTGTGAGCCAAGTGCAGGCGCGGCGTCTGTTCTCATCACTGTCGAGGAGGGGAATAATCGCGCGAGTGCTCCGGCATAGTATTCCGCAAGTGCAGGTGCTGCAGAGTGAGCGATGACAAACATCGGTCTTTCCGATGCTTGCGCGTGTTCCCTGACAAAGAAAAGGGTCTTTTGCATCGCGCGGCAACGGCCGATCGTCCTTCCAGCAGGAGCCACCTTTCCCTCTTTGACAGTGAGGATCGGTGTCAAGTGAAGCCACTCGGCGAGTCTCCCTTGAACTGGGGAGAGTCGTCCCCCGCGCACGAAGTATTCGACGCTGGGGACGTACACAAAGACGCTTGTCCTGGCAGCGGTCTCCTCGGCCACGGCACGACAAGTAGAAAGCGGAAGTTCCGCCTCAATCGCGCGTGCGGCCGCCCACACCGAAAGGCCTTCTCCTGCCGAGGCGGTATGGGTATCCACCACCTCTATCGGAACACCGGTTTCCTCGTTCACCGTGCGCGCGGCATTGAGGGCCAGCTGGTAAGTTCCGGAAACCTCGGCTGAGAGGTGGATTGACAGGATCCCAGCATAATGCCGTGCCAGATAGCGGTAGAGGAGAAGAAACTCCGCTGGGGCCGGCTGCGAGGTCTTGGGAAGGTCTTTCGATCTCGCAAGTCGTCTGTAGAACTGATTTGGGGTGATTTCGACCCGATCGAGGAACTCTTCCTCCCCGAACGCCATCCGCAGTGGGATTACCCAGATTCGTTTCTCAGTGAGAAACGCTTGTGGTAAGTCACAAACTGAATCAGTGACGAGGGCAATCCCGGATCGCTCCACCTCCGCGAGGGTGCTATCGAGTTGTATCAGCATGTCCTCGACCTTCTGGAAACGGATCTCCCCGGCCTCGGTGAGGATCTCCAGAACTTCTGCCGGGGCATTGGTATGGATATGAACGTGCATCTCTTGATCAGTTCCTGCGACAACGATCGAGTCACCGTATTGAACGAGCCGTTCCTTCAGTGCTCCCTGGTCGATAGCCCCCCCTGTGAGGGTCGCCTCCGTACAGTAACGAAAGTGGATCCCTTCCGGCACGTAGTCCGGCGCAACATTCTGCTCGCTTCCTTGCCCCTCGATCTTTGTGATCTCTTCATCCTCCCCTCTGGTGAAGGAATCGACGAACCCCTCGAGGAAGCGGACGAACCCGAGCGCTCCGGCATCGACCACGCCCGCCTTGCGTAGAACGGCGAGCCGGTTCGTTGTCTCATCGAGTGACCGCCGTGCGGCCTGCAATCCGCCCTCCATCAAGGAACAAAAATCACCGATTCGCTCAGCTTGCTGCATGATATGATCGGCAAAGTCGGCCATCACGGTGAGGATCGTCCCCTCCTGTGGATTTGCCAATGCTTCGCGTGCTCGCAGGGCAGCGTGCTTTGCGGCTCTTACGAAGTGCATAACGGAAACCTGTACGGCTCCCGCGATCCCTTCTCGTAGGCCTTGAAAGAATTGAGCCATGATTACACCGGAGTTCCCACGCGCGCCGCTGAGAGCACAAGTAGCGACCGTTGTGCTGACGGCTGCGAGTGAGGTGTGAGGGGGCGCAAGCCCGCGGATCACCGCCTTCATCGTTGCTGCCAGGTTAGATCCGGTATCGGCGTCAGGAACAGGAAAGACATTGATCCGATTGAGGAGATCCTTGTCGGCAATTACCCGGCGTGCACCAGCGAGAACTGCACGACGAAGGTACTCCGCGTTCAGATATGGAATCCTATCGTAGATTTCCGTTTTCATCACACGCGTATCATACCACTGCAACTGGACCTCGCCAACCGATCGGGCCTTCTTGAGTGCTCTCTGTCCGTTGACAGAGGTGTCGAGTTGTGGTACGGTAGGCTATCTCGAATAGAGGGGTAGTATGATGCAGAAGAGCTATGAAGTCCAACCGTTCACTTTCGCCGTTCCCGCGGTGAATCACCCTCGTTATTCAGCAAGCCTGAACGCCCGCTGCAATTCTCTGTTCGTTCGCAATACCAACGCCCTTTAGCGGGCGCACATCCGGGAATTCCTGTTTTTACATTGATTTAACTATTAAACCCAATCTGCCTTCTAAGAGGAGGACCTGATGCGTATTCATACAGACAGTGAACTAATTTGCGTGTTGAAGGTGAAGAGCGAGATTATGCGTGCAGCAGGAGCATACCTGCGGGAACAAGGATTCATCGAGATCCTTCCGGTGATCCTCTCTCCGGTCACCGACCCCCTTCACCACGAGACTTACGACGGAGCGATCGACTACTACGGTTCCCCGTACAAATTAACCAAGAGCATGATCCTACACAAACAGATTGCCCTTAGAACCGTTCCCAGGATCTTCTGTTTCTCACCGAACGTGCGTATGGAACCGGCGGAACGAGCGAGATACGGACGTTATCTTGCCGAATTTGTCCAGCTCGACCTCGAAGCGAGGGATGCAACGCGAGATGGCATAATGAGGATCGGAGAAGGATTGTTCCTCGCCATCCTCGATGGTGTAAAGGATCATTGTGCAGAGGAGTTCGACCGCCTCGAACGTCAGCTCCCGATTCCTGCAGCTCCGTTTGCGCAGATCACCTACCAAGAAGCGGTGGAACAATTCGGCGAGAAGTTCGACGATTCCCTCTCTCTATCGTTAAAGGAACCGATTTGGGTGATCGACTTTCCACGCGAGGTGCGGGAGTTCTACGATCGACAGGACCCCGCTCGACCAGGAGTGCTCCTCGACATGGACCTCATCTACCCGAAAGGCTACGCCGAGGCACTCTCTGGCGGGGAGCGGGAGCACGAATTAGAGTCGATCCTGAGGCGGTTGAAGCAGGATAAGATCGACCTGCAACGGTTCACGGAGTACCTGTCCGTAGTGGAGGAGGGGATCCCACCGTCAGCCGGATTCGGAATTGGGATCGAGCGATTGACCCGCTACATCTGCGGACTCGATTCTATCGCAGAAGCACGCCTCTTCCCTAAGGTCCCCGGGCTAGTTGGGTCAATTTAAGCTTCGAGTATAGGAACGCGCGACTCCGGCTCAGAGGGCGGGCTGGAGTCGCGCTCCAATTCGTGTCGATCCTCGATTTGGAGGATGAGCCTTGGGACGAGACTATCCACACCAAAGAGCAACCTACCAGCGGATGTCCCACCCACCGGTCCATTCCCAAGTGGGATCTGAGGAGCGGAACGATAGTCTAGTGTAAAACCGGATCCCGTCGCTTATCGTTACGTCCAAGGATAGCGTGGTCATCCCCCAGTCGAAGAGCGTGGTGTGGGTCGATTGGAAGTAGGTGCGAATCTCCCACCGACCCGGTGTACCGCAGCAGGACTCCGCCGGGCCCCAAAGCCTCACGCGTTCGAAGTACTCGGAATACCCGGTGAGTGAGGAGTTCTTCTCCTCCGAAAGCGAGGTATCAGAGCGAAAACCTATCCCCTCGGGGAAACTTGCCTCGAATTGCACACCGTAGAGTGAAATGCCATCTATGCTCATCTCTTCACCGACTACTTCACAGAGAATCCGGAAGCAGTCGAGCCAATCCGATTTACAGGTGAGGGTTGTCGCCAGCTCCTTGCTTGTGGTTGTGAAGGTGATCTCTAGTCGCAGGTAGATACCGAATCCTATGAGTTCCGGAGAAAGTATGGAAATCTCACGTGCGGTAAATGAGATCTCGTCGAATCCCTCACACGTGATACTCAACCTTGCGTCGAGATCGAGATCACACGTCGCCCAGTTCCAACGAGCCGAGATGGTTTCGCTAGCGAAAGAAAAGTCAAGGCTCGTGAACTTGGTGGTACTGGTAAGCGAGACATCTTCGATCTGACCAGTGGCGACGAACTGGTTATACGAGGTTGTTTGAGTATCAGTAAGGTAGAATGTGTGTGTGAATCCAATATCGAAGAGGTCAAACCGCGTGGTCGTCTTCCAGTACTGGAAGTAGTCAGGCCCCATAGGATCAAACGCCAGACTCGATCTGATCGAGAGCTCTCCCAGCGGGAAGTTGGCGCTGAACCTCAGCGAGGAGAAGGAGTTGTCCGCCCAGGTGGCATCTCCCTGAATGCGGAACGATCCGATCACATAGACAGTTGTCAATGTAGAGCTAAGCGCGGTGAATGAGAAGGTCTGTCCCTCCATCGTTAGGAAACCGATCCATCTTCCGGATAAGTATCCAATCTCACGGTCCCCCCCTACTTCGATCTGAATCAACGCCGTAGTGGACGCACCGAACAGATCGGTGACGGAAAAAGTGATTGAATCACTGCCGACGTATCCAGCGGCTGGCGTGTAGGTCAAACTCACAAAAGCGGTGTGCGGGGTTTCGTAGATGACATCGGTTAGATCCCCCGTGACTGTCCCATGAGTCGGACCGGTGACAATCGCGAATTGGAGCGGATGGGTCTCAGGGTAGTAGGGATCCACATCCGGATCGGAGGCTTTGAGGGTAAGAGACACGGGCGTATCCTCCGGGAAGATGACAAAATCGTCTTCTGCTACCGGCGCGTCGTTGACCGGCTCGACTGTCACTGTGACTTGTGCCTCCGAGGTCTCCCCGTCGTTATCCCGGACTGAGTAGGAGAAAGAATCCGTCCCGTTGACATCGGCGTTCGGAGTGTAGGTAATCGTGTTATCCGTGTTTACCGAAACCGTGCCCTCGGCCGGGGCCGAGGAGAGGCTCACCGTGATCGGTGTGTCGCCCAGGCCGGTGTCGTTTGCCAACACGTCGATGATTACCGCTATGTCTTCAGCAGTGATTGCAGTGTCATCAACTGCTATGGGCGTAGCTCCAGTCCCCGACAGAGCAACTCCAAACAGGATAAATCCAAACACGACCCACCAGCGATTCCAGTTCTTGTTCATCATAGACCCAGGATAGAACGGAGGATAATCTTCCTGGTGTTCCTGTGGCGGGGAATCCTGTCGCGTTCTTCAGAGAAGGAGAGGAAGCTTGTCTGTAACGTATATTACGCACAGGTTGTTCGCATCGAACGAGACTTGGGCGAGGACTACTCCATTGTGGCCGAGAGAAACCGAGG
>Ga0315532_1000604_pt1 | contig 28448 bp, 18 predicted proteins | sample SalMarWE160370MG_FD_203082 | JGI IMG/M metagenome (GOLD analysis project Ga0315532, IMG submission 203082) | Salt marsh sediment microbial communities from the Plum Island Ecosystem LTER, Massachusetts, United States - Salt Marsh Sediment WE1603-70 ...
CGTTCTTTCTTCGTGAGCCGAAGCTTTAGCGTAGGCTCATCCACCGAGAGTAAAAGTTGATGCGTGGTTGAATGCTCGAATACCCACTTAATCCCAAATGTTTTATGACCGCATGTTAGCACACGTTTTTATTTTATCGGTGCATATTTAAAATTCTTAAATCTTACTTTTCCATCTCCCATAGACACCAATCCTATGCGTAAACTTAAAAAGTCACTAAGTACATTGTGATGATAGGAAGATACCTCAAGAGAATTTTCTATTTTAATCCAGTTTTCTCCATCAATACTGTAATACATATCTACTGTATTATTAATATTTTTAAGTCGCAGGTAAACATGATTGTTGATTACATTTTTTTCCGTTGGGAATTGCCAGCCTCTTAAATTTGCTAAAATGTTTTTGTTGTCTGCCAGTATTCCTGAATATATCTTATGACTATAAAAAAGCACTAACCCACCAATGGCATCTCCCTCAATATCAAGTTCTACCTGTGCTGAATATGAATGGTTTGACGGCATGCAAAGTAGTGGTGAACACTCAGCTACAGAATTTCCTGTGGCATTAATAACTATGCTATTATCGACAAAATGGAATCTACTTGTATCATACTCACCAAAAAATTTCCAATTTGGTTTTAAGGTTTTACATTTAAAGTTGTCATCTAAGGAGAACACTTCATGTGTATCAATTCCTGCAAGTTTAATAATTGGTTCATCAATTTTAATGTTTTCTGGAATCTTATACCATCCATTATTTGTCCATTCAATAGGCGTAAGTAAAGTTTGACGTCCCATGTTATAATGTCCGTTTTCATATCCGTGAAATATCATCCACCATTCACCAATCGCATCTTTGAATACTGTTCCATGTCCTACAGACAACCATTTATCAGAATTATCCTTTGCCCGAATAATAGGATTGTATGGAGAATTCACCCATGGTCCTAAAGGTGACTTGGAACGTGCCGAAATTACCATATGACCAGTTGCAGGACCAGCAGTACCACCTTCTGCTACTGTCAGATAATAATAATCACCTCGCTTGAAAAGTTTTGGGCCTTCCAAACAAAAACATTCAATCGTCCAATCTCTCGGGATTGGCCACCCATCATAAGTATGATTGAGCTCTCCAACTACTGAAAGGCCGTCTTCAGATAAAGGCACATAACCTCCACTGCTAAAATATAAATACCGATTACCTTCTTTGTCTACTAAATGTCCCGGGTCGATATTTCCCACTTTTAAATCAATCGGGTCGCTCCAAGGCCCACCAATTGAATCTGAAACTACAACATAATTTGTGTTATTGGCTGGAAAATAAATATAGTATTTATTATTGTATTTTACTAAATCAGGAGCCCAAACCGAACCTACATATTTTGTCAATGCACTCGTAACAGGAGTCCAATTAATCAAGTCTTTTGAATGCCAAATAGTCAATCCGGGATAATATTCAAAAGATGAATGTACTACATAATAATCGTTGCCATCAACCAAAAGACTTGGGTCTGGATAATCTCCAGAAAAAACAGGATTTATAAAAAATTCAGCATTTGTAAAGCTTGTATCAGTTTGATATTGTGCATTTAATATCAAACATGCAATTGATAGAAATAGTGTTATAAATGTTTTCTTCATATCTTATAATTATTTCTCATAAATGTAATGGTTTTTGTGTCAAGTCTCTATGTTGAATTTCTGCTGTTAAATGTGTGCTAACTAGTTTATATATGTAACAAACTTACATCTATTCTGCTCTTAGCTGCCATATTGTGTACCTTTTGTACAGATCTGATTTTATTACATCCATTGTTATTATATATTCCACCACAAGTTAAAAAATAACCCTAATCCGGCCATAAGTTATTGATAATTAATTGCCTTGGGTACAGAGTAGTCAAAGACTACCTTATAGAAACGGCGTAGTCCGGAGACAACCGTTGGGGAACAAGTCGCAGACCTGCCTGCTGCAGGCAGGCTTGCGCCATGTGTGGAAGTAATATTTGTTAGTTGCTAAGTATAATTTACCACACGATGCAACCGAATCCCGATTTATCGGGATGAGCTCGACGAAGTCAATCGTGCGGTAGCGGGGGAAATACCGGGTACTACCAGACACCATTGATATCAGGCTTTGCAAGAATTACATGAACTAAAATAGGTTGAAAGATCATTAACGCTCCATCAATGAGTCCTAATATTAGTCCAAGTTTAATATTGAAAAAAAGTAATACTATTCCAAGAACAAGCAAACCTGCAAACACAGGAACTACAATAGCTCCTATACCTCCCATATCAAGCATATGGGGAATCTCACGGACGATTTTGTGCATAAGCTGAATTAACATAATGGCAATTACAGCTTGAATATAAATTGAAAACCTAACTCCTTTATTTCTTTCATTTTATCTTATTTCTTTTTATTTTTTCGAAAATATAATATTTCCCATTTTTATCTTTTAATTTCAACGGACCATTATCTGTCATTAGTTTTTCCATATCTTCTGTCTTAATTTTTTTTCTTGAATATATATTTATACCTAAACCACTTTTAACGGAAATAATTCCTCCTATTCTTAATACTCTATATAATTCTTTAATTAAAACAGGACGATTTTTAATCATCGGGAGTATATTATATAATAAAACAATATCTACCGATTTATCTGGAAGTGTAGTATCTAAATTTGAAATAATTGTATCTATATTTACCAATTCTTTTTTCCTTATTTTCTTCTCTACAGTTTCAATAGCTAAGGGATGGATATCTAAAGCATATACCTTGCCTTTCTCTCCAACTATCTCTGAAGCAGGTATTGTATTAAATCCTATACCACAACCATAATCCAAAATTATATTTCCGTTTTTAATTCCGGTTAATAAAACTTCATACTTTTTATTGCGGAAGATTCCTCGTATTCTCATAACTATTGTCATCATCCTAAAAATGAAATTTGTCATTGGTTTGTCTTTTATCACTTTTGCATCCTCCATTTCAGGATCATAAACCGATTTTCTTGTTGCTTTTATTCTAAATTCCATCCCAAGTTAAAAAATAACCCTAATCCGGCCATAAGTTGTTGATAATTAATTGTCTTGGGTACAGAGTAGTCAACGACTGCCTTTTGCCTGTGACATAGTCCGGAGACAACGCCCAGCTGGGGGGATTTGGCGTTATTTTTGAGTTACTAATAAATATTCTTAGCATTTGTACAAAACATCTTTAATATTTATTAATGTTAAATGTATAACAAATCAATAAATTAAAAAGGAGGTGCTATCATGAGTTGTAAAAAAAATAGGTCTGATGATACTCTGTACAAAGTGTATAAAAAGGACGGTTCTACTGAACAGATTCGTCACCCTCGTTCATGTGGATGTGATCCAAGTAAACTAGCTGGAGAATCGAAATGGTGGGGAAGAAAAATCAAGGTAGATTGGGATGACGTTGTCAGTATTAATGAGCAAGATTAAATCCTTCTCTCATTTTGTTCAGTGAAAATTAATGCAATCGTGCGGTAGCGGGAAAAACTGTTTTGAACATTGAACAGAGTTATTGTATTGACAACCAACAACAAAATCTCCTCCTTCAATAGCTGCCAATACAATTTCTTCAATAACTTTACCATGAAATAGCTACGATTTAATCACCTAATGTTTGTTTAAATCGTAGCTATTTCTTTCGTATACCATAAACCAATTAATCTATGATTATCAGTTTTAGAATATTACTTTGAGTATTTGTTTTAACCTGTACGAGGTAGATATTATTCTCATTAAGATCTTCACGATATATGATCTCACGGTATATTCCGGGTGATACATTTTTATTTTCAACGGAGTATATCATTTTACCTGTAATGTCAATAATATTTATTGTGATATCCGTGTAGTTATCTACAGTATATTCAATAATGCCTGAAGTAGCTATAGGATTAGGATAAATAGTAACTTTCAGACTGTTATCAGTAAGTGGTTCATCAATTCCGGTAACAGATTTCGTATTAATGAAAGTTACTTTAAATATACCACCTTCATTTGCAGCAATATTTAACGTTCTGGTATCCCTGTTAAAATTATCAAAAGCAATACCATCCAGTTCTACTTCATCAATCTTAAGGTAATTATCTTCAATAGCCAGTGGATACAGACTTACCTCTTGTGCTTGATCACTTGCGTCAATAAAGTAATATAATTCAACGGGTTCTTGTTTATAAAATAAGTTTCCATACAAATATACATAGTATACCAATTCAGTTGAATGATATCCTGCTTTATCGTAAGATCCCTTATCCATTAAACCTGGATTACCCTGTCTATCAGTCATCATATATACTTCACCGTATTCAGTATCTACAAAATTATTCATAAAGAAATCGATAGAACCATCGGCAACTTCAATAAACCTGTTTTTATCATCCTCATCATTGCTGACGTAATAATTCATGATACCGCTTGTGTATGCCTGCTCAGTTTCCCAGAACAATTTATAAGTAGTATTAATAGAACCATCAGACCAGTCATAAGCTGAATAAGGCGCTCCATAATAATAATCATAAGCCCCGTTATCCAACATATCGTACATTAACTCTTTAGCTGCTTCACGATATCGTTCTTGTGGATTTACAAGGAATGCTCTTGCCAGGCACCATGCCGTTTTAAACATATGACCAATATACCCATCACTACCTGGTTGTACCTCCCAGTCGCTGTTGTATAAATCAGGAAAACCAATTGCTGCCGATTCCATCCCAGGTATCATGTGTTCTTCAATATTATTAGCCAATTGTTCCAGCCTTGTATAGAAGAAAGGATCTTTTGTTAACAGGTACATATATAATCCGTGAGTTGTAATTCCGTCTACTGTTGCCGTAAAACCTTTTCCGCTGGGATTACTCCAATCGAGATCTGCTATATCATAATATCCATAATAATTCTCTCTGTCATCCCACATGTTTTCGTTGATAATATTTAATGAATTATTTAGCATTTCCCAGTGTACATGTTCATTGAAAGCATTTCCTGATATTTCCTGATTACTAAAACGTGCTCCTGCAGTTGCATCAGCCATGGCAACCATACCCAAATTGGCATAGTGTTGAAAAAATATATCTATGTATGTATTTGTTTCCGATATTTCTCCATTGGCATCAACACTTCTATACCAGACACCATTTGTTTCATTCCATAAATAATTGTACATAAATTGTAAAGCACTATTAGCATAACTTAAATAAGCCGTGTCGCCGGTTACCATAAAGGCACGGGCAAATGCATAAGCATTTTGTGTTTGACTAATCATTGTTTTAATATCATCTGTTGGATTTCCTTCCTGATCAACATTAGTAAAAAACCCCCCATACTCTGAATCATAAGCAGTTTTCCAGAAATCGGCCCAGTTGCTGACAAATGGTTTGGCCAAATCAGGATTTTTTAAATACATGCTTTTAACAGTATATGGCCCGGAAGGAGCCTCTTCTTTAGTAACTGTTACAACCCAGTCTTGAGCAATGGTATAGTTATTTTCCTGATCAATATATCTAACGTTATATGTTACCGGATTAGTAAAATCTTGTTGGCCTCCAGAATACTGAATTTCATTATCAACAATATAATCGATATTACTTGCTTTAATAAAATTTGTAGTGAGGTTTGTTACCGAAGTATTTGGATGCACTTTTATTTCTATAGTATGATTATCATTATTAATTACCGTGGGTTCAATTTGACCTTCAACAGTAAAGTATACAATATCAGTAGGATCATAAATACTCCAGGTAATATCGGTATATTCAAAATTCTTCCATTCGATATAATACGTTTTACCTGCCTCCAGTTGAAGGGCAATACCATTTTTATCAACATTAATACAACCAGAAGTTTCAAAATAATTGCATTCACAGTCGCAATCTTCTTTAATGAATAAATCGGCATATTGTTCTTCGTCTTGAATACTTCCAATTACTTTGTATTCATTTTCAGCAGGTGTGTACTTGTACCAGTAGTCATTTTTTTCAGATGGGACAACATATTTTACTCCTTTATCTACCTGTATACTTGAATCGCATATTTCTCCAGCCGTAAAATCTCTTTCACTTATTGTCCATTTTGCAGATGTAACATCATTCTTATGATAAAGATTTATATAATAATGACTTCCCGAATCAGCGGGGAACTCTAAAAATTTACAGTCAGAACAATTATTATCCCAAATCATCCAGTCCGGAGTATACATTTGCACGGTGTCTTTATGAACAATTATCGCGCGAATATCCCAGGTTCCATTTCCAAACCCACAAGTTGAGATTGTAATCATTTTATTCATATCAGCTTCAAATTTATACCAGGTTTCCGTTGAATTATTAATTGATGATAATTCAATAGTGTCATTTATTTCAACAGGAATTGCTAATTGATGAAACTCGCCGGGTTCCGGATTATATTCAATTAAATACCAGTTGTACGTTGGTTGTTCTGTATTCTCATAAAGAGTCCAACGTATATAGTACCGCATTGAAGAATCTACGGGTATAACCAATTGTATCTGATTATCACAGAAATAGTAATTTGCACTAATCCCATCTTCCAAACTATCATAAACCATGACTTCGGTATCAAGCCCTGTAAGACCACAATTCCCAATGGCTACATAACCATTAAAATCAGGTGTAAAATGATAATACTGATCAGTTACACTGGCATCTGCAATATTATTCGTATCAAAGGATGCCTGAACTGCTGTTTCGAATGATGTGCCTCCTTGAGCTGAAATATAACTACATATCGAAAATGTAATTAATATACTTATCAATAACTGTTTAATTTGTTTCATAATTATTTGTATTTAAGATTATTAAATACATGATTTTCATACTTTTTTATTTTATTTTGCCCAAAAGTTATCGAATTTTGCACATATGCAACCATAATTTACTCATTATTATATGACGCTTTGATTCAATAAATCCCTTTTATGATTTAATTTTTAATATTCCTGTTATTTATAAATATTTTCCTAACGGTTCTCCTGTATAGTGTCATTTGACGCTTTAAATGTATTAAATTTTCCGACAGCAGTATGTTTATAAATTGTAACTATGTTAAATGTTTGCAGCGCCTGCCAAATGCACTATACACGATGTTGGCAACCGTTAATTATATTCATTATGTATACTAAATTCCCCCCATGGATATTGTTTTCTTATCAAACAAAAAGAGCCATCTATATCTTTGGTCAGGTCAATCTCAAAAATTAATTGTTCTTGTTCTCCTATATACGGCTCAATAAATCTAACTTGATACTTTTTTGAAGTAACTCCATTTAGCTCTATATTCAAATCATATAGACAATTGCATTTACATAAAGCTGCTGCTTCGAATTCTTTTATTATGATTGTATCACTATTTAATTTGACATCACAATATAGACTGTCGGGACAACAATTAAATCCTGAATTTATGTGTTTAATTGTCAGCTTATTGCTAGAATTATCGTATGAATATTCAATACATGATAAAGTATCAGGAGTATTTATTGTACTAGTCCCTGATTTAAAATCACTTTTGCAGGTCGAGTTTTTTATTAATTTTCCACTTAAATCGAGTTGGTTAGTATTGTCGTTCCCTTTTTCACAGCCAATAAAACCAATAAAAAAGAAAATCAAGATTAAACTAATTGTTGTCTTCATATCAATGTCTTTTAGTTTTATCATAAGATGCTTTAAAATCATAATACGTTGCGTTGGAATCTTTTTGTATCGTACTGATTTAGGTTTACACTTTTTTGAAGGGTAATATTCAAATATAACTTTTGGTTTTTATCCAGAGGTACACCTCTGGATAAAATTCACTTGTTCCATTTTTTTAGTTCGTATTTTCCGATTCGATGGGCTTCCTAGGGAGTCATCATCTGACAGCTCAAATGAGGTCTTTCATAGTTGTAAATCTTAGAATACGGGGGGTAGTCAAAGACTGTCTTTTGGGAACAGAGTCGTCCGGAGACAACCTTGTAGGAGAGTAATGTTTGTTAGTTGCTGAGTATACTTTGCCACACGATGCAACCGAATCCCGATTTATCGGGATGAGCTCGACGAAGTCAATCGTGCGGTAGCGGGACTCTTTCATAGTGTATAAAGAGATAATGTAATCTCATCGTAAATATCCATAAATCATACTGTTTGTATAGATAAAATCTCCAGTGAATTTTATTTATTAATTGTTATCTCTGCATAATTTTCCAGGCGATCCCTGAGTATTTTAGACGTTATACCCCTGGAGACAAGCCATTTTTCAAAGTTGGGATCGCGATTCATCAATTCGACAAATTGTTCCGCGCTATTTGCCGACAGCGTATAATCTTTAAATTTTTCTGCAACATTTCCGGAAAGATCTGCGTTAATATCGAGAATCTTAACCGGTGATTCGTTTGAAAAGTCAAATGAATCAAATGAAACATAACGAATATCTTTGCCAGCTGACGTCCGGAAAAAAACTTTTAACCGCTTTATATCACATACAATCGACCATTGTGTCCATTTCGTTTGATCTATTACTGCTTCTACCTGCCTGAGAATATCAAATCCGTAGTCTATTATATTAGGTGAAACTGAATTCTTGTAGTTCTTTAGCATATATGCTGCCTTAACAAACCTGCTATTGATATCGGTTTTATCGGAAATAGGAATTTTTTTATCTCCACCAAAACCTTCATACGTTTTAAGTGTGTCAAGTTCCTGAGAATACTCAGTATTCATCAGTGCGTTAACTGGCAGGCTTTCTCCGGAATGGACAGCCGGTTCTCCGTCAATATATTCAATAACCGCGCACCTGCCAGTGCTGTCACAGGTAAAAAAATGCCATCCCCATCCGTCCAGCGCTATTTCAGAAGTGCTCTTTATTACCTGATCGACAGATTCGAAATTATCTAACACGTACTGCATCCACTGTGCCATAAAAAGCTTTGGAAGTGAATCGTTTTCAATAAATTTTGTTTTTCCAAGACTCATTTCCCAGATACATAATCCGGATTCATTCATACCGCCATCCGGAAAATCTCTTGCTATAGGATTGACCGTTATAGAACCGTACTTCGAAGTCCAGGTTATTTCGGGCGTCTTTCTTTTTTCTGATGAAGTGAGCTCATCCCATGAACGACCTGTTTTATACACATTCCTTTTATTGACCACAACGATACCTTTAATAACCATTTGCATATCAAGATTATGGCCAAAGATCTGTTCGGAATCATGTTTCAGCATAAATGTTGAACATGAAAAACCGCTCTGAGAAAGAATACCCGCTGGGGAAAAAAAACAAACTAACAAACTTACTATAAACCAATTAATTGAATTCTTCATTGCATTTTCTCCTTTATAAAAGATGATAGATTTTATTAAATTAACAATTGTTGCATCAACAACTACATGATAATTCAGTGCATACCCTGTTCATACAAGCTGCGTGATCTTAAAATACAGGTGGAGAATGATTGGTCTCATTTTATCTTTTTAGCAGAAAAAATCATCTTTTCCCCTTCATAATATGCAACCATCTTTGCTATCCTATCTGTATCATTTTTAAGAAATTCAATGTTAATATCCAAATATTCAAAAAAGAATTTATTTTGCGCTTGAGGATATAAAATATGCGGAGCTTCATTATTTTTCATTAGTTTTAAAATGCCGGGTTCTCTGGTCAAAGTGAAAAGATCTCCGTCTGTGCTTTCATACGTTCCGACATACTGCTCTAGAATTTCATCGGACAGAGTTACTATTTCAGGATTATCAGAATTCTTGAATATATGATTTAATAGAATTTCCCCTATATCAAGTGATTCCTTAATAACATTCAAATAAACATTCTGGCCATTATCTCCATTGGTTAAAACGACTATGCCTCGCTTTGATTTCGGCAGGAATACAGCCTGAGTTCTTACACCGCGATCCGAACCGTAATGCTCCAAAGCATACTCTTCTTCAGGCAGGTCTCTTACTACACCCCAACATAATCCCTGATCATAATGTGTTTTTCTCCTGACCTGGGTGCCTATCATATCATTAAAAAGGTCCGCGGAAAGCCCCGCTCCATTCATCACATCAATTCCGAATTTACAATAATCTTCGACTGTCGTAAGTAAACTAGCACCGGCATTTACACCTCTCTCCTTCGATGTTGCCTGTTCATGCAGGTTCCCTTCAGCATCGTGCCAGAAAGCAAATCTTGATTCATCCATATTTTTATCCCAGTAAAAACGGGTGTCCTTCATGCCGAGTGGTTTAAACAACACTGAATCGGACAATTGTACCAATGATCTTTTAAACTTGTTTTCCAGAGCATGTGCTAAATACACTAAGCCTTCTCCCGAATAATTATAATCTGTTCCCGGCTCAAAATCAAAGGCCAGTTTTTTCGTTGGATGCATCCAGCGCCAGTTAGGAAAGCCTGTCTGGTGACTTAGTACGTGGCGTGTGGTCAGTTTTTTATGCAGAGGATCATTTGCAACTTCCGGATCAACCCAATAATGAAAAAGGGGTTCGTCCAAATTCCACAGTCCAGCCTCAACTAATTTTAAAGTCAGCATTGCTACAACAGGTTTGGTCATGGAAGCTACATTAAAAATGGTGTTATCAGGTGCGGGAACACCTTTTTTGAGTTCTCCAAATATCTCTATATACTTGATTTTCCCATCTTCTATTATGCCAACTCCTACCGTCGGCACATGGTTTTCAGCCATCCATGCTGGTATTTTTTCCACAAAACTGAAATTCACTTTGGTGTTTATTTGTGCACTCAGTGAGATTTCAATTAAAAGAATCTGAAAAACAAATAGTAATAGATTCTTCATGATATTGTATTTATTAAATGCAATAAATGTAACCGAATGAATAAAACTATGTGTCACTATAATGTAATATGTTGTAAATAAATGTCATGAACAGTTTTATTTTTGAATATATCATATTGAAATCAAGTGACTAGTGCTTTTAAAATGTTTGCCAACTAGTTTATATATATACCAAACTTACAGATAATATATATAGCTGCTATATTCCGTACCTTTTGGTACAGATCTGATTTTATTATATCCATTGTTATTTTATATTCTGTTACAAGTTAAAAAACAATCCTCACACGACCATAAGTTGTCGGCAATTCGTTACCTTGGGTACAGAGTAGTCAAAGGCTGCCTTTTACCTGTGACGTAGTCCGGGGACAACCTTAGGGGCACAAGTCGCAGACCTGTCTGCTGCAGGCAGGCTTGCGCCATGTAGGGGAGTAGTATTTGTTAGTTGCCAAGTATACTTTACCACACGATGCAACCGAATCCCGATTTATCGGGATGAGCTCGACGAAGTCAATCGTGCGGTAGCGGGGAGCATAACAAAGTCAATACAAGAACTCGATATCTATATTCAGCCAAGGTATTAATGGTGACTATAACAATAAAAAAGCCCGAAATCATTACTATTGATTTCAGGCTTTTAACAAGGTCTCTCCAAAGAAAATTAGTGCATAATTATCGTTTTACGAATCTAACAGTAAGATTATCGTCTGTTCTCAACAAGTATATTCCCATTGGTAGAGTGGTAATATCAATACTTTCAATTGTATTACCACTTAATATTACAGAACCGGTAATATTGATTATCTGATAGTTAACAGGTGCGTTTAATCCGGTAATGGTTAACAAATCTGATGCAGGATTTGGAAATACCGACAACCTATTATTCTGAACAGATTGAACTGCACTCGGGCTGGTTTCTATCATATAGGCCACAGCATTTAAAAATATGGTTTTGGCATCATCATTACCGTTAAATGCCGACATAACATTGCCCTCTTCAGGGCAGTTGTCGCCTTCTACAACAAAGCCCAACCACATGCGAGCAGAACTTGCTACCGGAGCCAAAATATCGCCTCCATTATAAAATGATTCATCTTTACTCCATTCTGCAGCAATAATCCCGTTATCCGTTGGATCTTGTGCCAGGATAGTTCCATTTCCTGCATCTACAGGGGTTCCACCATCATCTATTAAAAATTTTTCATTTCGCGTGGTGCCGGGTTGAACTACTTCAAGAAATCCGGTGGAAACGTCAACACCATTGAAAATCTCATGACTCTGAACATCGGCAGGAATAGTAATACTGTCTGAAGCATGACATGATAATGCAGTAGAATTGATCCACCTCCACCGGCTATTACGCATGATCCATGGACTCAGTGATAGAAGAGGAGCTTCCACATCAGCCCATTGCTGCATAACAGCTTCAGCTTCTCCATGACCCGCCGTAGCACCGTTCCGACTGAAAATAACCAGGTCTGCTCCATTAACGGAATCCAGCTTTTCGGCCGTAAGTTCACCTGAATAATCCAATCCCCTCTTAACAGTGTAACTTGCTTCTGTTAAAATATCAAGTACACTCTGGTCGTCAGTGCCTGATCCTACCACCAAAATATAACCATTCTGGGCAGAAACACTCATCTGTATGCACAGATATGCTAATGTAAATAATTTGTAGAGTTTCTTTTTCATAGCAAAGAAATTAAGGGTTATTAGTATATCAAATCGAGTTTAACCATACAAGATCGGATATTACAATTAAAAACACAGGTACAAATGATACATCGATTGCAAAATTTGATACAAAGGCTGATTTTTTGATAATTACAGCTTTATGAAAAAGAAGTGAGTGGCGATTTTATAATTTGTTAGTAGTGATCAAGTATTCAGATGGCGACTTGCCATACTGCTCTTTAAAACATTTGGAAAAATATCCTGGTGTTGAGAAGCCCACGTTAAAAGCAATTTCAGTTATGTTGTATTGTCCAGTTTCGAGAAGTTTAATGGCCTTTTTTAACAGGGTTGATCGAATAAATTCAGTAGCTGTCTGGCCTGTGATAGCTTTAATTTTACGATAGACATTTGTCCGGCTCATTAAAAGGTGGGTCGCCAGATTTTCAACAGTAATACCACTGTTTGATGAATTTTTGTCGATGTACTCAATAATTTTTTCAAGGAATTTCTTATCTAAATCATTACTAAAACTTTCATTTGGAACCAGATAAATGTCCTGGCTGAAACGTTGGTATAGTTTGCGTCGAGTTTCAATGGTTTTATCAATAGTAACTATTAGATGCTGAACATCGAATGGTTTGGTTATATAAGCGTCTGCCCCGGTTTCAACACCCTCAATCACATCGGAGGTCGAAGCCATTGAAGTCAGCAATATTACCGGAATATGGCTGGTCGGCATTTCATTTTTAATGGTGTGACACAATTTAGTACCTGAAAGATTGGGCATGGCAATATCACTTAAAATTAAATCGGGAATTGAATCCCTGGCTATTTGCAGCGCCTCCATTCCATCAGCCGCTTGACGTATCTGGTACTTTGGAGAAAGAATTGATGCCAGATATTCCCTTAGTTCAACATTATCCTCAACAATCAACAATAAAGGAGAATGAGTTTTGGATATTATGGCATCGCCATTATTTTCTTCCGTATTTTTATTACTATATGATACAAAATATTCACCCGATTCATCCAAAAGTTCATTTTTATCAAAAAGCTCGTTTCCTAACGGAATTTTGAAGGTAAAACAAGTTTCTTTCCATTTCTGGCTTGTTACGCTAATATTACCATGATGCAGCTCGACTAAACTTTTTACCAACGCTAACCCAATACCTGTTCCTGTAATATTATTGTTTTCCTCTTCGGGACTTTGATAGAAGCGATCAAATATTTTATCGATGTATTGCTGAGAAATCCCTCTTCCGTTATCTGTTATAGAAATTGTCGCATATACTCGCCCGTTTTCAGTTTCCTGGTCAATTCTTAAAACAATATTGCCATTGTCCTGCGTAAATTTAAACGCATTCGAGAGCAAGTTACTTATGATTTTTTCCATTTTGCCTTTATCGACCCAGGCATCGAGTTTATTTAACATCGATTCGCAGCTGTAATTAATATTCCTACGTCTGGCCTCAGCGATAAACATCTTGTGAACTTCATCGATAAATTGGATCAAATCAACTTTTTGAACTTTCATTTTCAATTGTCCTTCACCTGATTTTGTAAAGTCCATGAGTTCATTTACCAAACCAAACAATTTATTGGCATTACGAAAGATTGTTTCGACACGCGTTTTAATAGTATTTTTCAATGATTCCTGGTTTAAAATTTCTTGTAAGGGAGCCAGTATTAAACTTAAGGGTGTACGAAACTCATGTGATACGTTGGCAAAAAAGCGGATTTTCATCCTGTTAAGCTCTTCGCTTTTTTCATGGTGTATTTTCTCCAATCGTAGTTTTTCGGCCTGATGCGATCTAATGATTAATAGTTTGATAAATCCCCATAGAATAAGAATAAAGCAAGTTATGTATAACAGGTATGCCAACTTTGTTTTCCAGAAAGGAGGAAGGACCGTAATTTCAAGTTCAATAGGATCCGGATTCCATATTCCTTCATTGTTCGAACCCATAACCTTAAAAGTATATTTTCCGGCATCAATATTTGTATAGGTTGCATATTTTTCCTTGTCGGTTTTTATCCATTCTTTATCGAAACCCTCGAGCATATAAGCATATTGATTTTTTATGGGATGTGTATAATTTAGTGCAACAAACTCGATCATAAATGATGTTTGTTTATGATTCAACGTTATTCGTTTGGTTTCGCTAATATTTTTGTTAAGCGGGGAACCTTCTGCACCAATTACAGCAGGGGTGTTAAATGTTTTAAAACCCGTAAAATAAACCGGAGGAATATATGTGTTTGGTTTAATGCTATCAGGAAAAAAGGAAATAAAACCGCTATTGTTCCCAAAGAAAAATTCACCCGTTTGGGTTTTTAAACATGCCCGTGGGTTAAAGCTATTTGAAAGAAGCCCATCATCAACTGAATAATTTTTGAATGTTTTTTTTTCAATATCAAATTTTGATATACCGCCATATGTACTTAACCACAAACAGTATTTTTCGTCTTCGACTATCCCGTTGATAGTATTATTTGGGAGCCCATTTTCTTTCCTGTAAATCGTAAATGTACCATTTTCTTTGTCTAGCAGGTTCAAACCATCATCGGTTCCTATCCAAATATTATTTTGGCTGTCTTCAAATATTGTTGCAATGTTGAAGCTACTTAAACTTTGAGGATCTGTAGTGTGTTGATACGCTTTAAATACCCTTTCTCCATTAATGGTCCGGATACTGATTAAACTGAATGAAACCCCAACCCATATAGTGTTTTCTGAATCCTGAAACAACGCCATTACAAATGCATCATCCGCTAATTGCGTTTTGGCAGAACTATCTACTATTTTTTTGAAATTATTATGTACTGAATCATACATGAGTAATCCATTTCGGGCAGTACCAGCCCAAATATAGCCTTCATTATCCTCCATAAGACAAAAAATACTACCTGGCCGGTTAAATGCCTCAAGCTCAAAGTTTTTAATTTTCTTTCCGGAATTATAATACACTTCAATGCCCCCTCCCCAGGTGGCTACCCATATCCTTTGCTTTGAATCGCATAAAACATCAATTACTGCCTTACTTGACAGTAGCGAATTGTCTATTTTATTTGTGAATTTTCGGGTAGTTAAATCAAAACTACTAATACCTCCACCGTCAGTTGCAATCCAAAGGTTTCCTTTATTATCTTCAGCAAATCCAACAACATTATTATTAACAAGGGTTTTTGAATTAAAAGGATTTCTTTGAAAAACCTCGAATTTTTCAATATTTTCGTTGATGAAATTTAACCCATGGTTATATGTGCCTATCCAAAGAATGCCAATGCTGTCCTGATAGAGTGCCCAAATAGAATTACTACTAATCCCTTGTAAGTTTCCATCTTCTGTTTTATACAACTTAAATTTGTTCGAATTTACAGGTAAAACATTAAGCCCTCCATTCTCGGTTCCAATCCACAAATTACCTTCGTTGTCACAAATAAGAGATAAGATATCGTTGGAACTTAAATTTCCGGGCAAATCGGATCCCTGAAAGTGTTGAATTTGCCAATCCTTACCTTTATCGACTATTTTATATAAACCATTTCCGTATGTGCCCGCCCATAGGTTATTCTCATGGTCGAAACAGATCCTTTTTACATGGCTGCTTTGTAATTCTGTGGCAAGTTTATTGTCGCTCTTAAAATGGATAAATCTTCCGGTTTCAATAGTAAACAGATCTAATCCATAGTTTGTGGCTAACCATATTTCATTGTTCTTACCCGAAATGATATTGCTGATATAATTTGTTGAAACAGATGCTGGATCTTTATCATTATGTGTATAAGTAAATAAACTATCATTTTTCGGATTATATACATAAATTCCCTGACCGGAAGATCCAATCCAGATATTGCCGTTTTTGTCCTCATATAAACAAGAAATGTATGAAAACCTGTTTCTTCCAATACCTTTAATGACTCTAAAATTATCCTTTTCCCTGTTGTAAATACAAACGCCTATGGTTGTCCCGATCCACAAATTATGGTTACTATCTTCAAGAAGTGCATTGATATTATTATTTACTAAACTGCTGGAATCATTTGGATTGTAAGCGTACAAAGTAAATTTGGTGCCATCATATTTGTTTAACCCTTCGCTGGTACCAAACCACATGAAGCCTTTATAATCCTTATGAATACACTTAACATGAGGATTAGAAAGACCATAATTTATGGATTGAAAATTAATCCTGTCATTTTGGCCAAGACATATATTATTACTTAAAATGATTATTAATAATATATGTAAAATGATCCGTGTAAATGTTGTGTAAGAATCCATGTTGACTAAAAATCTCCTACAAAATTATATTCTCATATCTGATTTTATTACATCCATCGTTATTATATATTCCACCACAAGTTAAAAAATAACCCTAACCCGGCCATAAGTTATTGATAATTAATTGTCTTGGGTACAGAGTAGTCAATGGTTGCCTTTTGGAAACGGCGTCGTCCGGAGACAATCTTAGGGGCACAAGTCGCAGACCTGCCTGCAGCAGGCAGGCTTGCGCCATGTGGGGGAGAGTAATATTTGTTAGTTGCTGAGTATACTTTACCACACGATGCAACCGAATCCCGATTTATCGGGATGAGCTCGACGAAGTCAATCGTGCGGTAGCGGGGGACTCACGAGATCGCTTCGCTAAGTTGTGATCGGTGACATAACACGCACCTACCTGACCAATCTCCCTGGTTGGCGCCGACCTGTAGTTCCTGATACAGGGCATATTTTTTGGTTTTCCATATAATAAATTGTAAATTGCCAATCATATCGGTAGTGGAAATCGAAGGCAGGCTAGGATTAATCCAATCAATCACCGGGGATTTCATTGAAAAATTGGCGTAATGAGATAGGGATTGAGGAACACTTAAAAACGGAAAACTATATTCTAAGTTTCGATAATATACTTCAATAAAACGTAAAATTTCAAGAGGTACAATTATGGAAAATATGAAAAGAAGGGAATTTCTAAAAAAAGGGGGGAAAGTACTATTAGTAACCTCTTCTTTCAGTGTTGTAGCTATACTGCCTGCCTGCGAAAAAAAAGATGATGATACTTTCAATGACGGATACTATTCTGACGGATACTATTCTGATGGGTATTATTCCTAAGGTTGCCACGTGCCGAAGATTGCTTTTTTAATTGATACAACCCTGGATTTCATTGGCGGAGCCGAACTCAGTAATCTGGCAATTATTCAAAAAGGGAATGATCTAGGCTTCGAGATAACACAGGATAATTTAGAGGATTATAAGGTTACCAAACACCTTATTAAAAGCTCTGATCTTGTTATCCTGAACGGACTTGTAAATTGTAACTATGAGTTCCGCCTGATTGATTGGTTAATTAAAAGCCGAAAGCCATATGTGCGCTGGGAACATGATTATGGTTTTTGTACAAGACGCTCTGTATATTGCTTTACGGATCCCAAACTGGGGAATTGTTGTAACGCCACCCGGTACCACGCCTACCAAAAGCTCTATGCGAATTCCTCCCTGAACATATTCAATTCTCCATTTCATCTGAAAATTCATCATGAATTTTATGGCAACGCTCTGGAACCTGCTTTGGTGCTTCCTCCACCTATCCGGGTTGACAAGATCAGGGTGAAAGATAAAAAGGAGGGAACTGTTGCTTTTGTTGGAAGGCTTAATAAAATGAAAGGAGCAGATGAATTTTATCAATATGTAGTATCTCAACCTGATGCTGCTTTTTTTATTTGTGGCGAAAATCAGATTCGAAAGAACCTCCCCGATAATGTTCATGTATTGGGCGAAATTCCTCATGAGGAAGTGCTGGAACTATTGGGATGGTGCCAGAAATTTTTTTTCAAACCTTTTTGGACAGAGCCAAGTGGTCGGGCAGCCATGGAAGCGTTCCTTTCCGGATGTCAAATGATAGTTAATAACCGGGTAGGAATCACCTCCTTCGATTTTTATCCCCACGATTTACCTAAGGCTAAGAATGCCGTGGCAGAATCTCCTGCATTATTCTGAGATCATATACGTAAAGTTCTTCAGAATCAACTATCATATAGTCCAAAAGTGTATCGAAAAGTACTGATCAAAAAAAGTTATGGGGGCATTGGTGATTATCTGTTAGCCCTTCCGGCACTAAAAAGAACGGCCGAAGTATATCCCAATGCTGAGGTTGCAGCTCCTGAAGCCATGGTTGAATTATTAAAAAATGCGAATGTTCTCCCCAATTTGATCTCTGATAAAGAAGCAGAAGGAAAGTGTATAAACGAAAAAAAATATGACAGGATTATTGATTTTTACAACTATCCCAGTAAAATCGGAAATGACGAGGGTCCAACCATCAGGCTGAAATACCCAACGTATCAACGAATTCCTCAACATGCCAGCAAACATTATATGGATGCGGCACTACGGTTGAGTAGCAAAATAGATACGCAGTGTGACGCCTATCCCTATCTTAACTTAGATACTTCTGAGTACCCTTTGATAAAAAACTATTTTACCATACATCAGGGTGCCGGCTTAAAAAAGAAATGCTGGTCAACGGAAAGTTTTTCAGAATTACTGGTCAGACTTCACAAAGTATTTCCTCATCTTACAGGGAAAATCATCATGGGGAAAAATGACCAAAAGCTTCTTATAGATGGATCAAATGGTTTGGAAACAGTGGTAGGGAAACCCTTACTTCAGGTGGCTAAGATCTTAAAAAATGCTGTTTTTCATGTAGGGAATGATTCCGGAATATCACACTTAGCGGGTGCTCTTAATACGCCTTTAGTGGTTATTCATGGACCCACCGGACCCGGGACATGGTCACCGTTAGCCTCCCAAAAAGAAGTGGTGTATGGTAAACGCGATTGTCATAAACCCTGTAATTATCATGAAGTTACTTCATGTACCAACCAGGTATGTCTTACCTCCATTACTGTGGATGAAGTGCTCGCTTCGATTATGAAACTGGTTAATCGAATGTATCATCATGACTTTGTTTTCCATGATGATACCAAAACCAATACTCCCATAGTATATTTAAATCCTTGTGTGGAAATTCGTAAAGAATCAGAGAATGAATTTGTTTTAAAAAATACAGTTAATGAAAAGACTCTGCTGGTTCATGGCAGTATCACTGAACTCTGTGACTTCCTGCAAGGGTTAAAGTCAGGGATAAATAGCAGCGAACTTCCCATCTCCAATAGGGATATTTTAAAAGTGCTAAAATTATTATATTCTGAAGAATTTGTATTTGTTATTCCATTAATGTTTGGATAGTTATAGTAAGGGAAAAGTAAATACATAGTATGAAAATAATGTTCCAGCCGGTGCGGACTGGCTGTCCCGTCGATTAGCAGGGATCCTTCTTCCGGGCTGGCGCGGAATTGTGAGGCTGTGTAAAAACAAAAGTTAATTGTCTAAGATTTCAATATTTGACTTTTACCTCGTATACCTGACCGAATATTTTTCTAGTTTACAATCATTTTTACACAGCCTCTGCAGTCCGTGACAGTGGCAATAATCTCACCTGCCAAATCCTGCACATATGTTATAGAAAATAAACTCTCTCCTTTATTTGGGATTAATATTTTATTCATTGAATTAGTTGTCTTGTATCGTCCTTGTTTCAATAATAACAGCTAACTTGTTTAAATACGCACCTTTTTTCCACTTTCATTTTTTAATAATCCCGAGTCGTTTTCTTCAATTTACTGCTGCTGAATACTATATCCGTTTGTAAAAGTTTATATACGTTTATTCTCTTAACCTCTATCGGGACTTAGTTCTGCGTTATGCTCGTAATAAAAAATGCTCATTTACTACAGTAAACTGCGTTTTTTCATTAGTTATTCACATTAATAACTAATGTTTTAAATAATTTATTCCAACATTACATATACTTCAAATTGCTGATTTTTATTTTGAGCTAATTCATCTGCCAGTTTTTTACTTAAATCAGCAGCTGCAACATCGATAGCTTCTGCAATTGTTTTATTCATTAATGCATTATAGGAGTTATTAAAAATTATTACTCCGATAGTTGTTCCGATTGGAAATGTGGCAACACCCAAAGGTATCATCCATACTAAATGCCCATTGCCCAGTTTGTTTGTAGCATTCCCAATTCCTTCAATTATTTTTCCATCATTCGATTTTGCAATTAACTTTACAAGCATAAATTTATCTGCTGTTTTTGAAGATTTGGTATAATAACTCATAGTAGAAAATGTCTCCGAAGATTCGCTGTCCCCGGTTGATTTAAGATTAATATCAACATGATTAAAATAAGCTCCTAACTGTCGTTCTAAACATATCTTAGTAACTTTACCAAATGAATTAAAAACATAATTTTGAAATGCCTTTGCATTATCATCATTTATTTTTTGCTTTATTTCTTCACCTGGCTTATCAGTGTATAAAGGAAAACCTATACACTGATATGGAACATCTTCAACAATTTCTTTTCTATGATCCGCTTTTTCAAGGTAACATCCGCATTTTTCAGGCGCAATTAATGTTAATTCAACTGAACCATTGGGAGATTTTTCATCAACAGAGATAGCCTTTGGTGTTTCAAGGTATTGATTATAACCCCAATCCACATCAAAAGAAAGATAAGTAGAACAACCTGTTGTTAAAAGAAAAATACAGGTTATTGCTAATAACAAATATTTTTTACTCATTATTATAAGTTAAATTAGTATTGTTTATCCTGATTATTTAATAACACCGTAAATTACAAAATTTCAGACAATAATAAAAAACCATAATTCCAGTCAAGATTTAATAGAAAGGATTGATCAATGATAACGTCATAATAATCTAAATTCATTTGAAGAGCTGTCATTGCACAATATCCATCAAGCATTGCATAATGTTTAACGCTATCAATAAAATAATTATCCTTATTTTGGCAATAAATAGTCTTGCTTAATCCAAATATTAAGATTATCAGCAATATCTTTAATTTAAAATTTTCTTTTATATGCGCCTCTACCGGCACCAAACCTTAACAACTTAAGTGTGGTCTGTCGGTATTATTGTTTATTTTTTGCTGTTTCTTCAGGCTCTTCTCCGAAATCAACGATTAGCAACAATTTCTCTGATCAATGAAATTTGAATTCATTAATTCCGTAAAAAACGGAGTACAATTTAATTTTTTGCGGAAATAGGGGTTGTGCAACAGTTACGTGTGTTGGCAATAGTTAATTATCAACTAGTTCTTTTATATCTTTACTGAATCCTGGTATGGGTTCATAATATATTTCTCCATCAACTTTATAGCAAGATAAACGTTCAAAGTATCCATAATTTATTCGTTGAACTAATCCTAATGTACAACCTATTCCATCTATTATGCAATTGGGGAAAATTAAACCATTTGAATTTATGTCATATACTTTTCTAAAGATACCATTAGTTTCAATACTATCAACTCTTGCAACAGTAGTAAAGGATGCTCCTTCAGTTATCCAAATTTCTATGGAATCATTCAAATCAAGATCAAATTGATATAATAGTACCTCTTTGCTAAAAGAAGAATAATATACATTATAACTTTGCTCATCTTGTCGGATACCTCCTTTACATTCAATATTATATAAGTAGGCAGTATCTTGTTCTTCAGTATAAATATATTTTTCTTCCTTTACACGCCAGAGCTTTTTATAAATTATACCATTTGAGATTGTATCACCATCGATGTAGTACTGATACAAGGTATGGATTTCACCGTAAGGAAAATCTTGTACTGTACCAACATAATTCCAGCGAACATCATTATTTAAAGGAATTAAAAACTTATTGAGGCTAATATCTTGTTCTGATTCATAATCTTTTTCACAAGCTATTAATAGTAGTAAAAGAAAACTTAATAATGGTTTTAGTGCCTTCATAATAACTGTATTAATTATTGCTAACGGTCCCGGTATAGGGCCAGTAGCGGATTTCAGCGCTGCGTTCTTATCCCCGGTAACCGTTTTTTGCACAAGATACAAAAGTTTTGCAACCCACAAAGACAGCTATTGGCTCTATACCGTGTTATATGCTGGCAAAGATTAGTTTAAGAATGGTTCTAATTTCTTAATAATTATTTTTGATTGTTTATAGTAGAGCTTAGCTCTATTTTCGTCAATAGAATTTTGCGTTGCATCTAAGAAGATAATTATCACTTTACCTTTTAGGAAAAAGAATATCTCATGAATAAATAAACCTGCAATATATGAGTCATCAAATTCCGTTACATAACAAGTATACATAGTATCATCTATTTTATACTTTTTAGTACTCACCTTATCTAATGATTTTTCATCAATTTCCGCAATATACAATGGTCCGCTAAAACCTAGAGAATCTAAGATATCAAGATAATTTAAATTGAGAATACTAATATAACCATCAGGGGTTCCTATTGCTCGATTATTAGCAAATGGAATATATTTTCTACTTTTCGAATAGTTTATGAGGGTAAAATATTCTGTACTATCATTAAGAGATTTAATATAATCTATAATTCTAAAATATTTTTCTTCTTTGGAATTAATGTTCTTATCAGAAAGAAGCAATTCATCAATTAAGCCATATAAATCTTCATTTATTATCCTGATATCAGAAATATAATCCGTATTAATAGAATAGGATTTATCATTAACTCTATTTAGGGTAAGGCGATGTTCAAAATTGTTTAAATATAAGGTTAGGGAATCAAAACCATAATAATTGTAGGTGTACTCGTGTAAAATACTTAGTTCCTTTAAAGTATCAATAAGATGAGAGGATCTGTTTAAAAAGGTTAAATAATCTACCTTCGTCTCTTCTTGACAAAAAAGTGAAGTTATTGAAAAGTATAATATTGAAATTATAATTATTATTTTCATATAATGTTGCTTTTGTATTAATAAATACCCGAATGCCTTGCTTGCATATAACGGTCCGCAAATATGGGTAGGCTGGGTTTTCCGGGCCACCAACTTATCAGACCGTTAATATATTTGTATTAGGTATTCACTTTATAATTAGCACTTCCCGCTCAGCTTACCTATATTTGCTGTTATGGTGCGTTTTAATATTTATACTTAATATCTGATTAAAGAATTTATTTATAATAAAATAAATCAACTTAATTTGATTACTTAAATTTTTGATTAATTACAATTTTACCATCAGGATGGATTTCAATTGAACATAGACCAGATTGACAATTGAGAAATACTTTACCTCCTCTGGATAATAAATCAATAACTAAGTCAATTTCTTCTGATGATAATTTACTATTTTCTAGAATTTCTTTTCTTGCAAATTCTTTATCAAATTCAAAATATTTACCTTGAGGGTAAAGGAAACTCATCTGATTAAGTGATAACTGTTTGAAATGAAATAATGATATTAAAATTTTATCCTTATAATCTTTTAAATTATATATTTTGTAAGATAGGAATTTACCTTTACCATCTTTTACTACTATTTGATTAACAACTTTTTCTGCAGATATGCTATAGATATCACCCGATAGTATACCTCTAAAATTAGTTGGTTCAATGATTTGTTTATCAGCATCATCTAAACAAATAGCTAAGTATATATTGTCAGGATTAAGATCCATTATATAAGGTGTTCGACCCTTTAATTTGTCTTCATTTGAATATATATCTTCTTCATTATTACTAATATAAACTTTTAATCCTACTGGTATTGATGTAATCCATATTTGATTTTCCTTTAATTCTGGAACACTGTATTTAAGTATTAATAACTGAGTTTTAGCATCTTTAATAAAAGTACCTTTTGGATATTTCTTGATATATAGTTTAAGTTCATTAACTGAATTATTTTTAATTGCATTGATATATATCATTTCCTCAATTTTTTTTTCAGCTTGAGCAAGAAAATGACTTTTATTATATCTTTTAATAAAATTTTCAATACTATCAGCACTATTATATTTTAAGGCAATATCAAATAGCAAAGAATCAAGATAGTATATAGCTTTCTCTTCATATTTTGTCACTGGATAATTGTTTAAAAAAGCTCTAATGCTATCAGCATTATTTGATTTAATTGCTGTTTGAAAGGATAAGTATTCAATCTTTGCAAGAGCTGTATCTGCAAGTGAATGGTCCTTATGTTTATCTATGAATTCATTATATGAATCTATAGAATTGTCTTTTACTGCTTTTTTGTAGTCTTTCTCAATAGAATTGCAATTACTTAAAAGCAATATTGATAAAATATAGAATATTTTTTTCATTTGTAATTATTTAAAAAATGATTAATAAAATAATAAATATTAAACTAAAATACATATGAATTATAGACAATTAGAATATTATATAATATAATAACATTTTTTGAAGAATGCTTAATGCACCATAACTAGTTTATATATGTACCAAACTTACAGATAATATACGTATAGCTGCTATATTCCGTACCTTTTGGTACAGATCTGATTTTATTACATCCATTGTTATTATATATTTCACCACAAGTTAAAAAATAACCCTAAGTCGGCCATAAGTTGTTGGCAATTGGTTACCTCGGGTACAGAGTAGTCAAAGATTGCCTTTTGGAAACGGCGTCGTCCGGAGACAACCTTAGGGGCACAAGTCGCAGACTTGCCTGCAGCAGGCAGGCTTACGCCATGTGGGGGAGTAGTATTTGTTAGTTGCTAAGTATACTTTACCACACTATGCAACCGAATCCCGATTTATCGGGATGAGCTCGACGAAGTCAATCGTGCGGTAGCGGGGAATTTGGTTGACTTCGTATGGCTTTGTTTGACCTACCTTCACGCCAATTTTTATATTGCATATTATGATCAGATTTTACCTTATACTTTTAAATTAATTCTTTATGATAATTTGATTACCAACACGATTTCTATTTTGAATTAACCTTACATAATAAATCCCCGCCGGCTGGTCGGTTATATCAAATGAAGTAACCTCCTGTAAAATTGGTTTTTTGTAAACCAGGCTTCCCAGGTTATTAAATATTTCCATGTATATACCTCTGCCTGATATTGAAACAACCAGGTTAAATAATCCGTTGCCTGGATTAGGATATATTACAATAGTGTTTGCCGTGGGTTGAGAGGTTTGCAGGGACGTTATAAAATCGCAATCAAGGATCGAGCCTGTGCCGGAAGATACTTCAGCAGCATAATCCAGCATCTTATCTATAATTGAGACTGGATCACCAGATCCATTCATCAAAATAACAACTCCTGTTTTATTAACCTTGTCAAATCCCATTTGCGAACAGATGCCTTTATCATATCCGTTATGCCCCCAAATCGTGTCGTTTCCGTGTTTGTAAGACTTAAATATGAGTCCCTGACTGCTATTAATTGATGGGATCTGAGCCGAATTCATATTTTCTATTGTAACAGAATCCAGCATTCTGTTATTGTTAAATATTCCATAATTGATATACATCTGCATAAATTTTGCAAGTGATGCTGCAGTTGTACGAAGCTGGCCCGACGGATAATCTGAATAACCATAAAGTCCTTCGTCCTTATATTCTCCGTTACTATAGGAATAGGGTCGTGCAATCAATGTTGTGTCAAGTGCCGGTAGGAACCAGGAAGTAGTATTCATGCATAATGAAGTAAAGATGCTGTCATTACAGTATTCATCGAAAGGGATCCCGCTAATATACTCAGTAAGATACCCGATCAGAGCAATAGCAACATTACTATAAGCATAATTTATACCTGGCGCATAGCTTTTATAATTACCCTCAGCGTAATAAGTTCCACCGGGAACCAGATATCCGATGAGGTACGTATACAGATCAATTGGCGAATCACCCTGGTAATATGGCATTAAAGGCCAATTATCATCAATACTTGAGGTATGAGTTAACAGTTGCCCGAAGGTTATGGGTATGTCCGGTTGATTCGGATTACGTACAACAAACGGAAGATGAGTATCTATTGAATCTGTTATATCAAAACAGCCATTTTCATACTCCTTCATAATCGCGGTTGCTGTGACAGTTTTGCTGGTACTGGCAAGCATAAAAATGGTGTTGTACGCAACTGGCTCACCTGTTTCCAGGTTAGCAAATCCAAAGTAATTTTCATAGACAACCCGTCCATTCTTAACTAATAATGCAGCACATCCGGGTATATGATTATTTTGCATAAACTCCTCAATGTATGAATCGACAGCAGTGGATTGAGTATATACCAGGCTAAACAGGGAAAAAAAGGTTCCCAGAAGAAAGCCTTTAATCCATTTGAATAAGTCTGGTTCTGTTGTTTTCATGTCAACATAATTTTAATATTTGTCCATAACTTGTTGCAAGGACAATTGATTTATGTTATAAATGGCAGACACCACTTCATTAAATTTATCTTTCATTTTGCTATTCCTCCTTCTGCTTGACGTCAAATGTTGCAACTGGTCTTCTTTCCTCTAATCCGGAATAAGCAAATTACAAATTTTTTCTTACTTACGAGTTTTGTGTAACTGTTTAATTGTTTAATTAGCTTCGCTGAGCTCATCACGCCAAAGCGTGATTCGGTTGTGTAACTGTTTAATTGTTTAATCGTGTAATTAGCTTCGCTGAGCTCATCACGCCAAAGCGTGATTCGGTTGTGTAATTGTTGAAATGAAGTTGAGGAAGTGGTTTACCAAAATGACATTGGATCAAGCCAAAGAAAGTAATTGGGGTTTGGGGCAAAGCCCCATGAAGTTGGGGAATAGTTACTATTGAAACAATGTTTTAATCCTGAGTTCATTCATTGGTATCAGTTAACCGGTTAATCAGTTCATCATTTTTTCACTTCATCAATTTTAACTGCAAAGAATTGACTTTCAAATATGCCTGATGTAATTTTGCAGGGATAAGATAATGGTTAGAGGCAAACTATTGAACGGCTGAAATGTTATAGGCCAACAAAATACAATTGCTTACGGAATAAAGAGCCGCTGCACCGGTGCAGACCATTTTTTTAATAAAACGTAAACCGACTAAAAACATACATGGGCCATGAACAAACAGATCTCCCAGGATGATGTCATCTACTTTGTAGTGACCGACCGCTTCTTTGGCAGGCACAAACATTCTGCCAGTCCGTCAGATAATCTGATCCACGGCGGCACGCTGGACGGCATTGTCGAAAAGCTTGATTACCTCACTGAACTTGGAGTCACTGCAATATGGGTAACTCCCGTTTATGAGAATATCCGGAGTCACGGAGGCTCGGAACCCTACCACTATTACTGGGCAAAGAATTTCGGGAAGATCGACAGCCGCCTGCTTGACGGCAGCCACCTGCCGAACTCAACAGCCATGAGTACCTTCGGGAAATTTGTCGATCTGTGCAATAACCGGGGACTTAAAGTGGTGCTCGACATGGTGATAAACCATGCCGGCTATGGGGCGGAGGATCAGTTTGATCCTTCCTGGTTCAATCGCGGAGGGTCAGGCGACATCAAAGGAGAACTGGCAGGATTGCCGGATTTCAATCATGACAATCCCGAAGTGCTCGACTATTTCATTAACAACATTAAAAACTGGCTGACCAAAGGAAAGGTCACCAACATACGTATGGATACCGTAAAGCACGTGGAGCGAAAATTCTGGCATTTTTTCAAATACCAGGTACGTGGCGAATATCCCGATGTGAAACTCATAGGGGAAGTGCTGTTTGAGGGGAAGGAGGATATTAACAAGCTGCTGGAGTACCAGAATTACCATGACTTTGATTCGATCTTTGATTTTCCGCTTTGTACTGCCCTGCGTTCCACACTTATTTATGATCAGAGTCTCAGGTATTGGCTGGCCCGGCCCCGACTGGATGAAAATGAGCCGTTGGGTGTCCTTGATGACGACAATCCTTTGAAAGGAGGATACCGGAATGCCAACCAGCTCGTAACACTGCTTGACAACCACGACCTGCAAAAACGTATTATGAGTCATGCCAGATCAAAACATACCG
>Ga0315532_1000606_pt1 | contig 28433 bp, 32 predicted proteins | sample SalMarWE160370MG_FD_203082 | JGI IMG/M metagenome (GOLD analysis project Ga0315532, IMG submission 203082) | Salt marsh sediment microbial communities from the Plum Island Ecosystem LTER, Massachusetts, United States - Salt Marsh Sediment WE1603-70 ...
TCAAAAGTTTATTTTCTTCGACGAGTTTTTCGATAATGGTGTCTTTGTCCATGAAATCTTTATCGGACAAAAACACAGTTTTACTTCAATTATCCAAAATACTGTGAACGGTTACAAATAATAGTTACTTTTTTTCGAGAATATAGACAAAAGAAAGATGGATTCCTGCTTTCGCCGGAGTGAGGATATGAAGGGGAAGCAAACAATGACTAAAGAACTCGTGAAACGTTATGAAGGCAATCCCATTCTGACGAAGGATGATATCCCTTATACGATTGAAACGGTGCACAACGCTGGCGTCGTGAAATTCGATGGCCGATACATAATGCTCTTCCGCTCACATCTGGCTACCGGCAGATCAATAATAGGCCTTGCTGACAGCGACGACGGATTCCACTTCAAGGCCCGGCCTGAGCCTTTTATGCTGCCGAGCAAAGAGCAGCCATTTGCAGAATACGAGGAGTTCGGCGTCGAGGATCCACGCATCACATTTCTTGATGGTGCGTACTATATAACCTACAGCGCATATTCCAGACATGGCGTCCGCATCGGCCTGGCAAAAACGCGCGACTTCAAATCTATCGAAAGAGTCGCACTTATCACACAAGCCGACCACCGAAACGTCGTACTCTTTCCCGAAAAGATTAACGATAGATATGTCAGACTCGACCGCCCTCATTCAGAAATCTGCCCATGGTCCATCTGGATAAGCTATTCACCCGACCTGCGTCACTGGGGCAATTCGCGTGTCGTGATAAAACCGGTGCAATACCATTGGGACCAATCCAAGATCGGTCCCGGCGCCCCGCCTATTCGCACCGACAAAGGCTGGCTCAATATCTACCACGGCGTCTTCCCGACGATGGATGGCCATATATATCGGCTCGGCGTTGCATTGCATAAGCTCGATGACCCCTCCAATGTAATCGGCGTTTGTGACCGCTGGATTTTACAGCCGGAAGACCTTTGGGAGCGTGTCGGCTATGTGCACAATGTTGTCTTCACCTGCGGTGCTATTCCCGAAGATGACGGGACATTGAAGTTATACTGGGGCGGAGCCGACACTGTAATGTGCGTCGGCACAGCAATCATTGACGAGCTTATCGACCTTTGCCTGACGGACTCTCGCCCTGCGACGTGATTATTTTATATCAAGATTTTGAATAAAGTCTTCCCTGATATATTTATGGATTTAATTCTAACGCTGAACTGGTCTGTGGCCTTGAGCTTTCCACTCGCCGGTAAATGGAAATATGTATGGTGTCCTCAGATTTCAATTATTAGTCCGATTTGATTTGTTTGTTAGGTAATGCTTATTTTATTTCTATCTTATGCTCATATTTCAATGTTTGATCATAAAAATTTCTTCCCCAGCCAATTAGTTTTCCATCCTCGAAAGCTAAAGGAGTAAAGTTTGAGTCCCTCAATGTTCTGTCATATATGTCTCTTCCTTCTGTCATATACAACCAGAACTCTATATTTCTGCCATCTGTTGAATACGCCTCTGTTTTTCTTGGCTCACCCATAATGTTTTGAACTTCAGCCTTAGTCATACCAGTGTTTAAATGAAGCAGAGCTTTTCTGTTTTTTTCTGCTTCCCATCTAGTTTGAAGAGGGCTGCCGGCACATCCGGCAAGAAATGCAGAAAGAATTAATAAAACCATTACTTTTGACATCAGCAACACCTTTTTTGCATAACAAAGTTAATAATTAGTGTCAGTCGCTATTTTATGAACTGTCCCCAGCCATTTATGGTCGGCTGTGGATTTTTGTTCAGAATTCACCGGAACGTCTTGCTTCATCGGCGCGGCTCACCAGCAGACAGATTTTTCGGCGGTTAGAGAGACCGCTTGTTATGCCTGCTTCAATATTTCGGAATGTTTGCCACCCTGCCAACCAGTATTTGATAGTTTCACAAAATCGGAATGGCCACATTTCTCGCAATACAATTTGAAGACTAATGTAAATCCATACTTTGCCTTTCTCTTGCAGTGAGCATTATACTCATTGACGGGCTCCTTCGCATGTTCTCCATATTCTAGAATTCGCATGATTTCACGATCAGAGCATTTAGGGCAGAAAAAATAAAAATAATCAGTCTCTCCCGTTGCACCCTCTAACCGTCCGCCACTAATTTGATCAGATCCATGGTACGGTTTGCCATTGTTAAATTTTGACATCTTATCACTCCTTTACTATTCTCGCCAACAATGTTTATACAGTTTTATGCGACCTACTTTTCTTCGCTGCAAATTGACAAAAGTTATCTCGCCACCACTGAATAATAAACGGCCCCAGCAAAAAAGTCAACTGATTGAAGCAAAATTGGGAGCTATATCACAAAACGAAATTTTTCAAGACTAACTCTTCTTATTGAATTAATTATAATAACAAGCTCAAGGGCAAGAGATTTAGCTAGTTTCCTCAGGTGGTTTAGTAGCCTTGGGGCGAAGAAATATTGTAAATCGGCACCTCTCGCCTCCTGTTAAGATAGATTCCTCAAGCTTAACTTCAACAGGAACATTAAAGAGCTTCTCATATTTCGCCTTTTGTGTTCCTACTGAGCAAATGCACATAAAGCTGGGAACTTTAAACATTTTCGCCATTGGACAAGCACATGTTTTCCGCTTCTTTTCAATTATGTGGGTCACGCCCTTTTCTTTATCGTAGTCAACCGTCTCAAGTGACACAGTTTTCTCCCATTTCCAGAATCCTTCAGGATTGCCTGCGAAGTTTCTAACCAATTCCTCGCCACAATGCCGGCCGAGCTCTTTCAATACTTTATCTCTGTACCACTAAAGGATAAACAATCCTGATGAAAAAGTCGATTTGAAGCGAAATTTAGAGTTATATCGAGAAACGAAATTATTCGATTTTCTAACCGAATTGCCTTGTTGAAAAACCTCACTGTCATTTCGACCGAAGCGACGCGGAGCTTCGCGAAGTGGAGAAATCTATTCAAAAACAGATTTCTCGACTCGCCTTCGGCTCGCTCGAAATGACATTCTAAAGTCTTTTCAACAGAGCATAACCAACTCTTTTTATTGAACTTATAATGGGACGATTATCAATGAATCTACCTATACCTTCATAAGCAGGATGGTTTTATCGTACTTTTTGTTGGCAAAGCTTCTTTCAATATCCTGCGAACCTTCCGCAACTGACGCTTCCACATTGGCCCCGATTGACCTGCAGAATCATTGCGAGGCCTGGTTAGAAGCCCGTTGCCATCTCCACTTGCGTTACCACTTCTGCTAAAGCCAGGAGAGCAAAACATCCTGGAAATTATAGTCCGAAAAACAAGCCCGGTCCCAGCGCGATGCATTAGATGAGTCTTGATAGCAGTATCCGATAAAAGGCTACCTTTGGGGACTGGCGCTCAGGTGAGCAAGTTCAAACGATTTCGAAACGGCGACCCAAAAATGAGGAATTGATCCTGACACCACCACGTTTAAGTCATTGGGTGTTTTTCCCGATATAAAAAAATCGCGATAAATTTCGGCAAAACGACCAAAACACTCAATATAAATTGTTTTTTGTATTTTAGCTATTTTTGAATGGAATAACCATGAGAACCACTGCCAAAGCGGCTATAGATATTGTAAAGAGGGCCTATAAGGTAGAGACAAAGGTTTGCCTCCTACTTATTTTGGTCCTATGCCTTGTAGTCGTTACGGACCTGCAAGCCTATAACGTTGAGCAAACCGAAAGGCCCCAGCAATGGAGTATATACGAGAATCTGGATTATGGCACACACGGCCATGCTGAACCAGATTCTTTTGCGAGATGCCATGTCGGTTTCGAGGTTGGTAATGATCTTGATAGCGCCTACGTCGATTATCTGCACCTATGTGGACGCGAATCGAACATTTTATCATTCCTGAATTTCAGGGTATCTACCGACATTAAGTTTGAAGATCTAACGGGAGATATTGGTCTCGTATATCGCTCTTTCAACGATGACGGATCAGTAGAGGGAATCAACGTTTTCTACGATATTACCGATACAGAGCAGGGTAGTATCTTTCAGCAACTTGGTTTCGGCTTAGAAGGATTAGAACTGAACATTGGTATTCCGTTAGACGCGCGTTTCAATTATTACCTTCCTTTGAACAACAAAGAATCAGTCGAAGAAACGGCCACTCTTAAAAAATATGAAGTCTCGCTGAGTGGATATGATCTTGAGATTGGAACGCTCTTGCCTCTGCTCCTGGATAGCCTGCAGCAAAGACTGTACGTTGGAGCTTATTCCTTCTCGGGCGGTGGCAAAGATACAGATGGCCATAAGGTGCGTTTAGAAATACTCAGTGGTAATGGACTCATATTCGATTTGGGTTTTCGACATGATAGCCTGGGCGGAGACCAATGGCTTGTGGGGATAGTGATTCCGTTAGGTGTGATTAGCCCATCGCATTTAGAAGACTCGCCTAAAAGATCGGCCGACAGAGTTATCAGGAATTGGCCTGTGTATACAGCGAAGGTTGTGAAACGGAAAGAACCAGAAGAAGGGGAGCCATAGAGAAGATTAGATTAACTGGTAACAAGCAACAAACAATCTTAAAACAGATTTCTCAACTGCGTTCGCTGCGCTCACTTCGGTCGAGATGACATCCTTTCTATAAAGCAAGCCTAATTCTGAATAAAGTCATCCGTGATACATTTCAGGATATAATTATAAATACAGCATCATCTGCGCTACCCAGTTTTACAAAACCAGGCTACCAGTACCAATTACTTTAGCTAACGAACCTGACGGTCTTATCAAAACCGACAGCATTAGCGTCAGGTGAATGCAATGTTAGCCGATGTGAAGGATACTCTTACTTCACATCAGTGCTTTTCAACTCCTATTCAATCAGGAGGTTATCTTTTATTTCTCTGCTTCCTTCATCTGCTCAACCATTTTACGGAGGCTGGCAAGATGGAGCACGACAGAAGATTTTTAGCTTATTAGCCTATTTGGGCGCTTGATGACGATAGTTCTCGAGTATGTGCCATCGAAAAGGCAGGCCTAAAGTAATCCGCCAAGACAGTGGATGTACCATTTCTGTGCGCTGACCGAAGACACCCATGTAACCTGCCCATCCGGCAGGCGGGTCGGCCTTAGTATTTTTGCACTTGTTAGCAAGTCATGCGTATCACGCGCTGGGGGCTTATTGAGATCGATTTCTATATTTGACTTTCTCTTTCCTTCCCGGCTACAGATCGGCCCTTGCCGCCGAGTCGAGTTGGAAGATAACGCCGCGTTAATCTGCTTGTCAAGGGGTCCGCTTTCTTCAATGATTGTTTTCTCGATTCAAAACCTGCGATTCCCACGGTCAGCTTGAATGAGCAATTATAGCACTATCTTTGAGTACAAATTCTTTCATTAGGAAATCAGTGGTTTGTTGGTTTCTAAGCTTACAAACGATATTTTGATTTGCAAAAATACCTTTATATGTTTTTGCATTTTCATTTGAAAATGTTTTAATCCATTTTATTCCAACGGCATATTCAGATAAATTGGGATCATTCATATTGTCTTTAGGATTTTTTGCTTTCATAGGTAAATCAATCATATATTTACCGGAATTATCATCAATAAATTCTTTTATCTGAACAGCTTCTTTAATAACCTCTCCATACCCGACATAGCCTAGACCTCTCTGATAAGCAAAAATATGATCTCCTATTTTCAAGTGGAAAAGAGGGCGTGAATATTTTGTACCTTGTCCAGCACCAATGTAACTGTATTTTATATTGTCTTCCCAAGTTCTATGTTCACCTTCTCCTTCTCCAGCATTAACGAACCAGTATCCTGACCAAGTCCTAAATTTCCTTAAATCAGATTTATCTTGAATATCATCTTGATCAAGAAACCAAGCTCTTCCTAAATATTCGCTATTATCATCCTTGAAAAAATTAAAAAATACTGTATTTATATTTACTTTATATTCTTCAGTAAGATATTTAATAATTCTTTCAGAAGAATCATCCAATTCTGATGCGACGATAAGCATACTATGGTTATTGTTCAATGTTTCAGGAAGAGATGATTCAAAATAGCTATTAAACATTTCTGAAATAGATTTGCCTTTATATTCTAAGCATATTCTGTCTATGTCAGCAAATGTTATCGATTTAATCCATGATGCATAATCCAAAACTTGGGCTACAACCTCACGAGGAGTTTTATCCTTTTTTAATTCTATTATTGTTAGGTCGCCCTCACTGTTAATTCCCAACAAATCAATTCTACCCCTATATAAAGTTGAAACTTGTCTTCCAATAATTAGCAAATCAATACCAAGAATAGAGGAATCATTTTCGATCCAATTTTCAAGACGTTCTTCCGATTCAAGCTTAGACTTATTAAGAAGTGAAATATCATTTGACTTAATTTTCCATAAATCCATATTCATTGGCATAATTTTTCCTTTCTAAGGTACTGTTACAAAGTTTTTAGACAATGAAAACGCTGATTTGGGCATAAACCAGCCTCTGAGCCCGATTTTGAGCCTATGATTGTCTAAAAACTTACTCAAGGTAGCTTAGCACTATAACATTGTATATATGGTTTCTACTTATTTTCTTTAGGACTCAAAATTGCAGTATAACATTTTATCCTATAGCATTATGTAAACATCTTTCTGTCACCCGTGGATACTATATGTTTTACATATTTCTGGATTCCAATCAGGTATTCAAAAAGCCTTATGTCCGTTTGCTTTCGTCAATCATAGTAGGCCGTTTCCATTGAGCCGTCAACTTGATTTTCGCCCTCAAAAATTTGGTTTTTTTGAAGTTTATTTCTGATCGCATAAAAAACGCTGCCTGTAAATTGCAAAGCAGCGTTAGTCAATAAGTAAGAGCATCTAACAAGATGCTTAGAATTGTTTTTTGTTTGTCACCCCCGCGCAGGCGGGGGTCTATAAAACCATGAAACACTGGATTCCCGCCTTCGCAGGAACGACAATTGGAGAGTATTCCTCATCTTATTAGAAGCTTTAAATCTTATGGCCTGATCCATACATAAAAATCCCAATTAAAAAGGCCGAGCAGGAAAGCGTAATCTTTCGACAAAAAAAATGGATGGATGTGGCAAATAACGTTGGCTTTAAGAGCGCATAAAAACGCTGTTGAGCAGTTTACTCAACAGCGTTTCAAGCCTCACATTAATATTGTGGAACTAATGTTATGGATCGACGAACTCTGGGCCAAGCGAGTCCACAATAACACCTCGTTTGTCATCACCGGCCTGTTCTATCGAGACGTGCAAGACTCCTACCTTAGTCATGCCATTTTGCATCCTAATAAGACAAGGTACTATCGGGAACGATGCTTTATTGTCTATATTAATACATTCTCTGATTCCGAGCAATTTCGCAGGCTTAACACTAATATACATATTCTGCAATTCTTCCCACGTCTGTTCTTCCATCATGGGTCTCATTCTGCATACTTTTTCCCAATCCTGATCAATTACAGCTTCCCAGTATTCGCTTACGACTCTTTTACATGCCTCTTCTGTATCCAGTTCATTTACAGAAATCCCGCATGTTGGGTCTGCGCTGACTATCTCGGACAATTCTCTATGATCGAGGACTTTTGTTTCTTCAGGGACATGGAATTTGAAGACGCCATCCGGGAGTTTGGGGTTGTATATGATTTTATTAACACAGACTGCAGGCTCGCCGGTGTAATCCTTATTCAACCAGAGCTTATAGTGGACAGGCAGTTTTGTTTCCACATCAAACTGAATCCACCAGAAATATGCCCCCATTCTGGTTGGATGAGCACAAGTGACAAACACACTTTGTTTGCCGGTTTCTTCATCTTTACCGTATTCTTCATGCCAGTCTTGAGCTTGTTTTTTCATTTTCTCAAAGAAATCACTTCCAAGGCATGGAGGGTCTTTTGGATTTCTGTCCAAACCTTCTGAGATATAGGCGATCTTTTGGTTTGGGTAAAATGTCCATGTGTTTGCTGGAAAGTACAAATACGTACTATTATCACTCTCCGAAACAACTACTACGTGTCTGTTTTGGTCATAAGGGTTGAAATCCTCCGGTTCAAACCTGCCGGCTTCAAAACGGTAGTAAGCCGATTTAGAGCTATCCTTACTACTGGGAACGATCCAGGCTTGAAAGTCAGCCTTTTTCGCATCTGCTGTAAGGAAGTATCCGGCAATATAAATAGATTCGATTTCTCTCAGTGTCTCTATTGTTTGTTCGATCGCCCATGCAGGTTTTGCTGATTTATCTAAAATTGTTACTGATATTACAACAGCTAAGATAATAGCTGCTGCAGTCGCTAATTTTACTATTTTGCTTTTCATAATTTTTCTCCAAATATTCGGCTGAGATAAAGCCGGTCCCGCCTTTGCCGATTCTTCCATCGTGGCCAAAGTATCACCGAGGATTCTCTCATCCATTTCTTTGCTGAAAGGGACATTCAAATTATTGAGATAAGACTTTTTAACTAAATTTTTTATGTTTTTTGTATGTCTCATTTATTAACTTCACCATCCAAAATCAAACGTAGCTTATCTAAACCATAGCGATATCGGCTAAGGACTGTATTAACGGAAACGCCTTTTAATTTGGCAATTTGTTTGAATTTCATTCTGCTTTGCAGATGAAGGATTACTATTTCCCGTTGCTCGTATGGAAGCTGAGCCATTGCATAATCCAGTTGCTGAAACAACTCACTGCGTATAACAGATTGATCTGGCCCACTTGTTTCCGAGCGATTCAGCCTTGCACTATCCAGACCAATTGTACTTTGTCGCTGTGTTGCTCGATTTCTGTCACGTGCCCGATTTGCAATGCAGATTGAAAGATAGCCCTTTAAACTTCCGCTTAACTTAAAAGTTCCCACAGTACGAGCAAAAGACACAAAAACGTCATGGATAACATCTTCGACATTACTTTTATCATTCAGAAGCGCTGCAGCCACCTTGAGTAAATCATCTCTATATATTTCGTAGATACTTCTAAGGGCATCTTTATCCCCACGATTAAATCCACGTATAAGCAGACTATCTTTCAACATCTACAAATTACTCGCCAATTATCAAAACAATCGATTGTCACAATTGAAACGATTAAACCTGCTTTTTAGTTTAAAGAAAAATATGTTTTTCTGTCAGATAGAACTTGCTCCTTGAAAAACGCATAAAAAAAGCCGAGCAGAAAAGCTCGGCCTATTGTTGATGGTTCTGTAAAGAAACTATTTTTTTACCTTAAATTCATACTCGTGCGTTTTCTTGTCCTTGTCCGAAAGTTCTTCACCCCGGTAGCGGAGTATAAAACCATCGGCGGTTTTCCTGTATTCAAAGGGCTTGCCGCTGAACAAATCCCCCGGCAGACCAGCAGGCAACGTATCAGGCAGTTTTCCTTTCTTAGATTTTATCAAATAAATCTCAATGGCTGCTTTAACAGCATTGAAGTGAGTTTTACTCCTCACTGTTAAGCTGTAGATTCTGTTAAATGCAGTTGCAGAAGCAATAGCTAACGGCGCGTCTTTTGCTTTAGCTTCTTTTATCAGTTTTTCTTCTAATTCCTGAAGTTTCGCATAGACCTGCGAGTAGGACATAGGAGCATTTAGAACAGCTTGAATACCGGCGATATGTCGAGTATAGCAATCCCTATTTCTCTCGAAAAATTCCTCGTCGGCTTCACGAACACGCTTAGCCATATTCGGATCAAAATATTCCCCGTCAAGAGCCATGCCCACAATCGTCTTAGCTTTGTCCTTTTGCATACTCGACAGATACATTTGGGCTTCGTATCCTATATAGTCCCTTAATAAGGGAAAATTGTTTTCAATGTTAATCAACTGTTCCCTAAACCAGTTTAGTACACGCGGTTCTTCTGGCGTATCCTTTAGGATATCTTGGGCTGTCTTATTTGCACCGCCGCTAATTGCGATCGCTACTAAATAGCCTATTATCGTTCTATCCGCTGCGTGTAAGGCCATTTTGTGCATACTTAAGCAGCGATCTAAAGCAGTTCGATAATCGCCCTTTTCGGCTAACAGTTTTGCCTCAGTTCGAATCAAATAAGTTACTCGCCTAAGCTGTGCAAGATTTGGCATTAACAGCTCAAGTCCCTGTGAGTAGTCATAGCCCCAATCACAATTTGGCATATTAGCTGCTGTCACTATAAAATCGACTACTTTGTGGTTTTTCTCTATATACTGCTCGATTACTTCATTCACCTCGATCTTACCGTCACGAAAGTCAGAGAGCATTTTTTCCATCGTGTCATCTGGTTCCTCATACAGTAAGAACGCCTGATAGTAAAGCAAAGCGGCATTATCTGGAGGCTGGGCAAAAACCGAGGGGGCTGATACGAAAAATATCAGAGCAACGCAAATAGTCATAATTAAATTGTTATTGCGGTTAGATTTCATAATAGTGTTCCTTTCTGTTTTAGGTGCCATTGAATTCTGCGAACAATTCTTTAGCCGTTATTTTAGCCGGCTGCGGCCCCAGCTTTTCAACAGCCTCTTCGCATTGTTTTTCTATCGCTTTTATCCCGCCGCGACGATATGCCATATTGAGTGACGCCACTGTTAACAGCTCAGCCGGAGATTCTGTAACTTTGGTCGCATTAACGGTATCAACTTTTTCAACCGGACTCGAATTATAGACAAAAAAACTGACTGCCAGAATTATCAACGATGCAAGGGCAATTTTTATAATGGGACTTTTTAAAATTATCCCCCAAGTAATTGACCCAACCGAATCTGATTTTATTTCCTTCGATTTTGCCTGTGCTTGTAGAGCATCGCTGATGCTCCTCTCGTGCAAATCGGCACCGGCCTTAAAATGTAGTCTTTTAATTAACTCCTCTAAATTTTGTGTCGGTCTCATTTTTCCACCTCGCTGTCTAAAAGCGACCGAAGTTTATCCAATCCATAGCGGTACCGGCTTTGGATCGTATTAATCGAGATATTTTGTGACTTGGCTATTGCCTTAAATGTTATCTCGCCTTGCAGATGCAAAGTTATCACTTCCCGCTGCTCATAAGGAAGCTGTGCCATTGCATCACTCAATCGTTTTAGCTGCTCATCGCCAATAAGCGAATGAAGCGGATTGTTTAAGTCTAAGATAGTAGGTTCTGCTTTATCCAATCCTATAGCCTGTCGGCGTTTTGCTCGAATTCTGTCACGTGCAAGATTAGCCACACAAGTGGTCAAGTAGCCTTTGAGATTGCCATTCAGCCTAAGCTTTTCCGCAGATTGTGCGAAGGAGACAAAAACGTCATGTACAACATCCTCAGCAGTACCAATATCATTTAGAAGACTCACCGCTAATGTCAGCATATAATCCTCGTACTTTTCGTAAATACGGCACAGAGCATCACTGCTGCCGCACTTAAACCTCCAAATAAGTAACCTGTCTTTCATCTAAACCCGTTTAGCTGATTGTTAGAACGATCGTTCGTCACTAATACTACGAATTAATCGCGTATTTTAGTCTAACGAGAATTGTATTTTTCTGCCAAAATAAAAAGGCCGAGCAGAAAAGCTCGGCCTTACAGTTGCAATAAGCTTGATGCGGTTGGCGTCAAGGTTGCGTTGGGCTTGTCACATACTCGTCCGCAGGAATCAGGCTGTCGACTAAGCTTTGCAGTTCCTGCTCGCTGATTGGGCCATTGATAGCAAGGACCATAAAGGTATTAGCAGGTGACATGAGGATATATCCGACACGGTTGGCGCTTGGCTCAAAACCTGAACTCTTGAGCGCAAACTCGGTCCACCACATTTCGGTTTTCTTATCATTCTGGTGCATTACTTTAAATCCATTCTCTAATTCGTACTTCCATGGCACTTGCTTTCCACGCTCCTGAACTTTCCCAAAGACAGCCGTAAAGTATCTGTTGAAAGACTCACCCTGGCTCAGCACTATGTCACGGCCGTCTTTTGCACGATACGTAGCTGCGAAAAATCGGGCCGGTGCGCTGGTCTCATCAGGCAAATCGAAAATCGTTCTCTCAATAGTCCATGAAGGATCTTTCGAAAAGATATAGACATCAGAAATGGCTCGCTCGGCCATTTGTTGGATAGTTACGGCATGTGCTGCTTTGCCGGCGTCAACTTTAATACTTGCTTTATCCATTAAGTCCGCGGAAAGTTCCGACAGATTCCACGAGAGCTCGGTGCTGTCCACCGTCTCGGCGACCAGACGCCGATGGATGCGCGTTGTTTTGCCCTCAACGATACATTCGATCTCATCGATGATGTCGGCATCGGTGCTGACCTTAAACAAGAAATAGGTCTCGACCTTTCCCCACGGATCGGTAAAGCCCAGCTTGTAAGTACGCACCGGCGTTCCATCCTCAAGCGTCTCGGTCGTGACATCCTGTATCGGCGGATAGTGTTTCCCGGGAACAGTTCCCTTGATTCCGGCGGCAATTCCCAGAAAATCAGCAGGATTGTCGGGTACCTTAAATTCGCTGCTCACTGCTTCTTGATCTATCCGGAGCGAACCGTCTGCACCTTTAGCAGTCATGTAGACGAACTCGCCGTCGTATGCGTTTGCACAAAGGATCCGGTCACCTGTCTTAAGCACACGTGCGAACCGGCCAGTGGCGGAATCGTACCAGGCAAGATCAGATATGGTGACAGCGTCGTCTGTGGGTTCGGCAAGCTCAAGCTTGTGTTCATACGTCCGTCCTTCTGCACCGAGTAAATAGACAGGAATCCATCGATATGACAACCAGCTTTTGATAAAGGCCAGGTTCTTGTCCAGTGTGGTATCCGCTTCCAGATCGTCGAGAAGCTCGCCCGCATCGTGTGCGGAGTCCGGATACAGGATAATCTCGTTGGCGATGTGAGTAATTCCGCCGGTGCCGTAGAAGAGCTTCTGCTCGGCAGCGGAGGCCTGGGCCAGGAGGGTAAACGATGTTATCTGCCGGCTTGGTTCGGGAATAGAAAAGAGCCAACCAATGATGGCTACGATAATCAGCACGGCCGCTACTGCGGTTAGCTTTGTAATTCTGGAATTCATGATCGTTCTCCAAATCTTTAAGGGTTGTTGTTTCTGCCGAGATTGCTTGGCCAACGCGGCAAGGAGGTTCTGTTCGAGTCTGTCACGGTGTTTGTGGTTCGCAGCATCGTCGAATTCGATTCTACCAGCGAAGTTTCTGAATTGTTTTTCGTAGTCTGTCATGATTCGTCACCTCCTGCCAGGTTAGTAATCCCAGCGGCAGCTAATTTCTTCCTCAGTCTTGTAAGTGCTCGCGATAGTTGACTGCGGATAGTGCCAGGACTACAGCCGAGCACGTCGGCAATTTCAGTTAATTTTAGGTTCTCAAAAAAACGCAGTGTGATGATAGTTTGATACCTCGGTTTCAGAGTGAGCATAGCTTGTTTCAGAGCGGCAATGCTGTTGTGCTCGGTGTGTTCAAGCCTAATTACGATATTCGACCGGCTGGCGAATAAGGCCTTCAGCAATCCTTCTCGACGCGCTGATTTCCTCAAGTGACTGTTGATAGCGTTCGTTGCGATTGTGTACAGCCAGTTGCGAAATTGTTGTTCGCTTTCGCCATCGAAGCTGTGGAACTTTTCAACAACTGTAAGGAAAACCTGCGAGGTAATATCCTCAGCTAAGTGCCTGTCGAAAAGCCTGTGAACACTGTACTTGAAGATGGCGTCATAGTGTCGACGATAGAGCAAAGCAAAGGCGTTATAACTTGTCTTCGCTTGAATAACTAAGTCGTTGTATTCAAGCCTCTCATCGGCAGCATCCACAGCATCAAGTCTCCTGATTTTGCAGGTATCAGCTATCATCACAATTATAAATGCGCGAGAGAGAAAAACGCGGCGGAAAAATGTCAAAAATAAGAATGTAAAAATCAAAATCACATATTAAAATGCAAAAAGTAGATGTCATTGCGAGCCCGAACAAAGTGAGGGCGCGGCAATCTCCTACCTTCGGATGGTCGAGATTGCTTCGTCGGCCTTTGGCCTCCTCGCAATGACGTTTTGTGTTGGTGTTCGACGTGCGATTTTGATATGGCTCGATTATATGGCATAATATTCGATGTTGATGGTGTGATTGCCGACACCGAGCCGGTTAATGCAAGGATTACCATAAGGGTCTTCGAGGATATGTTCGGCTTAAAAGGTGTCAAGCCGGAGGATTTTGAGGCCGGTATCGGTAAAGGAGCTGAACGATATGTCCAGGCGGCGGCTGAAGTCCACACTATGAAACTGACTGATGAACAAATCAAAGCCGCTTCTCAGTTACGTGAACAGTATCTGATAAAGGCAATTCAAGAAGAGCCGCTGCCTGCCTTTCCGGGTGTGCTGGAATTGATAAACGGGGCTTTGCAGCGGCAGGATTTTCGTTTAGCCATTGCCACATCTGCGTCGCTTGAACTATCTCGTGCTATTCTTGAATCTGCAAAAGTCCCCTACCAAAAGATGGTTTATGTCACCGGCAGCGAAATCACAAGAAAAAAGCCCGACCCGGAGCTTTTTCTCGTTGCTGCAAGTCGTATGGGTATTAAGCCTGCAAATTGCGTGGTATTTGAAGATGCTCCAAGCGGTGTTCAGGCCGCCAAGGCTGCGGGAGCTAAGTGTATTGCTGTTACGAATTCAACAACCGCAGGGAGGCTTTCTAAAGCAGATATAGTTTGTGATTCCCTTGAACAGATCGACCTCGAGACCATTCGAAACCTCATTGATTAAAAAGCCATAGCGAGCGTGATTCCTCGCTCAGGACAGGCGAGATACGAGAAACGAGCCACGAGCGACGGACTTTTCGTCGACCTTATTGACTTGCTCGACATGACATGCTATGATCTTTACTGTAAGCGAAGGAGAATCAGATGTTTATGGACTCTTATGCGAGAAATTAAAGAATCATACGGACGGATTGGCGATGACGGAAGCCGCTTCGACGTCGAGTTCTGGCAGCGGCAAGGAGATCAAGCCATTTTCAACGCAGCACTCGGGATGATATTGGATTACTTGATGATCAGGCACGGACATGTTGACAAGCCCAGACTTCAGAGAACTGTTGAGTCTTTTGGAAAAGCATAAGGTCCGCTATCTCGTGGTCGGTGGTTATGCGATAATGAAGTACACCGAGCCACGTTTCACAAAAGACCTGGATCTATGGATCTCCACCGATAAGGAGAACTCAAAGGCGGTTTATACGGCGCTGAAGGAGTTTGGTGCACCCCTTAAGGGTCTGGCTCCGTCCGATTTCACCCAAGAGGGCTATTTCTACCAGATGGGCAGTCCTCCATTCCGCTTGGACGTAATGATGTCCATACCTGGAGTAACTTTCGAAGCCGCATGGGAAAACCGGGAAAAGGTGCAGTTGGAGGGAGTGGTCATTCCGTTCATATCGAAAACGGATTTGATAAAAGCAAAAGAAGATAGCGGCAGGCCTCAAGATTTGATAGATGCCAAAGAGCTTAGAAAATCTGACCATTCGTTCGACCGGGAGGCTCACGACGGGTGAATCTGGCCCGCCGCGGAGGGACTAATCTGCAACCACGGTTGACTTGCCCAATGTACCATGATATGATTTTTCCCGTAGTGAAAGAGAACTGGCTGCTGAGAATGCCCAAGACACACGATCACAGGGAATCTGGAGTAGCGATACTATGAGCGAGACGTTCCATCAGATGAGTACCAGGCAATACACAAAAATCGTGCATGAGGGAAACTATGTGGCACAGGTTGATGTCGAATTGATCTACGCCGACGAAGGATGGTCTCCCTATCTTTCTTTAGAAGACACTTATAGACTCGATGATGTTCGAGATGCATTAAAACGGGGTGATCTAAAAGCGGCTTCAAAACTGGGACGGGTCTATAAGCTGACCCGCGTGGCTGGTTGACATTTCTGAAGACGAGCAACGAGAAACCGGGCGACGAGCCACGAGCGACAGACTTTTGCCGACACTATTGATTTGCCCGACATGCCACACTATAATTCTTGCTGTAAGCGAACTATACGCGGATGTTTTGCGGATCAATATAAACAATTTTAGCCCTCAGAAAAAGGGGGTGTGAAATGGCAATTTATGGAATTGGCGCGTTCTACGAAGAGGATGTTAGCGACGAGTTCATTAGAGCGAACATCGTAGGTGCAGGCTGGTCAGTTCGTGATGCTCCGGAACTTCATCAGTTCGTGCGGTCGCTTAAAGTTGGGGACATCGTGTACATCAAGGCTTTTCCTCCAGGCTCGCGTGAAATTATTGTAAAGGCCATTGGGGTAATCGCTGATGACGCTATAGTCGACGACCAAAACTCTAACGGTATTGTCTCGTGTGGTCGAAACGTCCGTTGGGTATCTACTCGGCAATTTGCACTGCCTCAACCCATTGAAAAGAACAATGTTCGTGCAAACACCTTATATGAAGAATTCCATCCTCTCGTGCAGCGTCAAATTCTTGCTCGTCTTGTACGCTAACTATGCAGTCAGTCGCATGAACAGCACGCCGGTGACCGCGGACACGTTATTCTGCTTCACCGAATAAACGGTAGCTTAGATCATTGCGAGAGGGATCATGAAATGAACAAAGCTAAACGCAGAATGATAGAAGGTTGGATTGACAAAGCATCCAATCAGCTACAGGATGCAAGACAACACTTGAAGTTCTACACTCAATACTCCGAGACTATACAATCGGCTCAAGTATGTGTTGAACTGTCAGTCAAGTCAGTATTCTCTCTTCTCGACATCACTTTCTCACCCAGTCATGGATGGGAACAGGATAAGAAGCAGTTCGCGACCATTGCTGAGCAAATTCAGAAGAGGCATCTCATAGAAAAGCTTAAAGCACAGTACCTCGATTATACTGTCAACTTACCGAGGCTCCTATTCCTGATAAACTTCTGGGCTCAGTTTTGCAACACAGCAAAGTATGGCCTTGAGGCTGGGTATCTCGCACCCGCAAAAGATTTGTTCAAGAAAGAGGAAGCTGAACTTGCAGTTCAACATGCGCAAGAATGTTGTCAAGCAGCATCAAATCTTAGATACCTTGACGAAAATAAAATGTCTGTATTAGTTTCATCTGAGGATGCGGGCTAACGCGGCGATTGATTACGGGAACGCCTTACTTATTTCGGGAAAATCACAGACACACTTCGTTTTTCGGGGATCACAGCGGTGGACACGCCTTCAGGATGTGGTTTCATCCTGGTCGGGCAGTTGGAGCATGTGGACGTCCTCCAGGTCAACTTCACGCCCAGAGGCTTGCTTAGAGGCGATCAGGTCCTCTTTGGACAGGATAAAGAAGTCCTGTCCGTGGTAGGTTACGGTCTTTCGTCGACGCCAGGCATCCTGAAAAGAGACCCCAGGCGTGCGGGTCTGCACGTCAATCCTCACACGATCGTTGAAAATCGTAATTTCATGGTCTAAAATTTCCTGGGCATTAGTCATAGTGGCTGTGCCAAATCCGGCGTCAACCAAGGCCGATAGGAGTCGCTGGGCATTGTCGTCGGTGGGGTCAATCAGGATATCCAAGTCAAAGGTAGCGCGGGGAACGCCATGAAGTACTGAGGCGACGCCCCCGACAACGATGTATCTAACCTTATGTTGCTGAAAGAACTTGAACACGTCCTGTAATCGGTTGAGCATGAGTTCGATCCTTCAGGTTGGGATTAATAGACAAGGCTAGGTCTGTGAAACTGCAAAAAATGTCCATACGATCTGTCATTGAGAGAGACCGAAACCAGCGGGTCTTGGCCTCCATTGACTCTTGCTGTCTGTCATGCCGAATCGTTGGTATCATAAAATACATTTTATCATATTACGTCATGCTTCGCAAAACAAGAAAGACCCTATTACCGGGCGGCATTTTAGAAATTGAATTCCGGGGATGCCTTACTTATTTCGAGGCGTTCAGGAGCTGCTCAGAGTCAATCCCGATATATACAATCGTGATTGACTCTGCAACCCTCGAGTTACCGCTTTTGCGTGGTAAGCTCACAGGACTGCTCAGGCAGCGCGTTTCTTAGAATTCAGCCTGAAAACGATGCGGGCAGTGGTGTTAGTGTGTGACGCTGTCCATCTCCTCCATGATAAACATCCGGCCCATCACGGTGATACCCGCTGCCTTCATGCGTGCTTGAAGGTCGGGCGAGTCCATGAAGGCCTGCACCTGCTCGGCGCTCCGCTGCACCGAAAGTACAGTCACGGTATTCGGATCATCCACATTGCGGAACACTTGGAAAGAGATTTCGCCCGACGCTTTGCGCTGCTCTATGCTGGCGTCATACCCTTGTTTCCACTGCTCGTAATTCTTGACCTTGAACCCAACATGAAAATGTGTAACCATCAAATGTACCTCCTTACTTTCCTATCGATTTATGTTTATGGAAACGATACGCATAAGTTCATCAGAATCATTTATAATGCTGCTCATCGCATTCCTCCAGTGTCACTTGCTGCCGCCATGACTGCGATTCCTGCTCCTGTCCAATAAGTCAAAATCCTTGTGCGTGCTCAACCTTTGTTTGGACGTGACACATCCACAATCCAGGGATTTTGAATTTTGCGCCCGATTATTTCCGCGGCGAGGTTGGTCCATCTCTTGCAGCCGTCAAGGATAACACTGTCACTGCTTGCTACAACATAATCGGTTTTCTTCAGTTCCGCATCGGGGCTAATCGAGAGTTTTATTTCCCAGCCTGCGGTGTCCTTGTCCCGCTCCGGCTCGGCGAGCCTTCGCCGAGACGAGTCGAATCCGTCCCAGCGGTTTTTCTCAGCCAATTCTCGAATTAGTGTTTTTAGCCGACCACTATTTGAGACGGGTCTGTCCAATAGCCAGAGTGCTCCTGCGACGCCAAACTCGTTTAAGAATTGGCCTATTAGTTCTACCGCTGGTATTGTTTCGGTGACTTTGCGGTAAGTTCCATGGATACTTGCCAGGTCTCTATAACAGCCATCCCTGCCTTTGAAGATTATGCCTCCGCTCATTGCAGCTTCGATTGTTATTAATATATTGTAGCCATCGATTGCCAGGGCTTGACCGGCAAGAGCGTCTATTTCGACTCGGTGTTGGTTGCGATAGGCAAGCTGCTGGTCGGAGCAGGCACTTCGCATAATCGCTAATCTTTGTCTTTCTGTAAGTGAGAGTTTATCGCCGACTAATTTTAGGGCACTTTTTTCCGCATAACCTTTTGTCAACAGAAGCGAGAAATCCTCAAGAGCCGAACGTAAATTAGCAAGCATATTTGGTGCAAATAGTTTTGCATCTGACGGATGTGGGCCTCTATGAGTTCGTTTGTCGGGCATATTTAATTGACTATTTGCTATTGAATATTTACTATTGACGAAAATATCTGGCTCGTTTTTGAATTATTTATTTTTCTTTGTAGTAAAGAGAACAGGTTGTCATTTCGAGCGAGCCGAAGGCGAGTCGAGAAATCTTCTATTGAATAGATTTCTCCACTGCGCGTCCCTTTGGGACGCTTCGGTCGAAATGACAGTAAGCGTTTTCTACAGAGTACGTTTAATTATTAACGCCCAATTATCAATAGTAAATTGTAAATAGTCAATCACTAATGCCGAGTCACAATTTAGCACATATTGAAATAGACAACCTCGAAATAATCGGTTATTCCGTAGCCGGCGAAGAGACGGTGGTTGCTGTGCCGCAACTGGATGTCTGCTTTGATATTGGTAAGGCTCCGGATCAGATTATTTCGATAAATCATGTTCTTCTTACTCATGGGCACATGGATCATTCTGCGGGGTTTGCGTATTATCTGTCACAGCGCAATTTCTGCGGGCTGACAGCGGGTACGATATTGGCACCGGTGAATTTGTTGAGGCCGATGCAAGAGATAATCGATGCGTGGGGCAGGCTGGACGGTAATAGCGTACCGGCTAATCTGGTTGGGGTCAAACCTGGGGACGAATATCAGATAAAGCCGAATCTATTTGCGCGGGCTTTTCCAACCAAACATAGCAATGGCTCCGTTGGATATAGCATAATCGAAAGAAGAAAAAAACTAAAGGAGGAATATACCAGGCTTACAGGGCCACAAATTGTAGAGTTGAAAAAGCAGGCAAAGGTAATTGATTATACTCTTGAGATCCCGATCGTCACTTACATCGGGGATACGCAATATGTAGATTTTTCACAACTAAAATATATCGCCCAGAGTAAAATTTTAATTGTGGAGTGCACATTCTATGAGTTAGACCATGCCGGACGGGCGGAGGCAGGCAGACATATGCACATCACTGAATTTGCCACACTGCTGGAAAAAATGCAGAATGAGCACATCATTATAACACATACGACCCAGCGAACCCCGCTGCGGGAGGTTCGCAGGATATTGAAAGAAGCTTTGCCACCGGAAAAATATCAGAGGACTATCCTCCTTATGGCCAACAGACCAAACCTGCGCTAAGACCGTCCATCCTCCGCAGTAAAACTTCCACGAAGGACGGGCAGGCTAAATATCTAGCCCCACATTTGCGCTCCCGCGAAGCGGGTTCTCTGTAAATTTTATCGTTCGTCCGTGGGTTAACGCCGCCAATTACTGGGACGTGTATTTCGACTTAACCGCTAAGATCAAGGTCGCCCTAAATAAGAACGGCATTACAATACCGTTCCCGCAACAAGATATACACATGAAAAATGGAACCGTAAAGGCCGCAGTTTCTTAGATAATCTATTGCTCTGTTGAAAACCTAAAAAACTGTCATTCCGAGCGCACCGTAAGGCGTCCCTTAGGGAAGGCAAAGCCGAGTCGAGGAATCCCTTGGCTTGGCTCGGGACAGGTCTGTTATGTAAAAAATGCATGCCGGCATCATGAGTTGATGCCGGCACGCTACTGATTTGGTTAGCCCCCAGACTCGTCTGGGGGGGTAGATTAACAAGCCAACCTTTCTTGGTTGGCTTGTGTGTTATTGGCCGGACGCGTAGGATACAAGTTTGCTTAAGTCTATCTGGTCCAGAGTCTTTTTAATAGCGTCCATGGACACGTTTATGCCATCGACTTCAACTATGAAGCGATCAGCCACATGTACATGGAACGTACCCTGCTTAGCCTGCTTATCAAACTCCTCCATAGCCTTGTGACCTTTGTAGGTTGTAGTGCGTTCGTAGCTCGTATCTGTTTCGCGTTCGAATTCAGCCATCGCCCAAGCAGCCATACCCATTCTCATAGGTCCGCTGACATTACCCATGTCTATGATTCTGATGCTGAGGTATTCAGCGGCATCACCCTGTGCCTGATACTTGGCCTCTGCCCTTGCAATATCCATACCCATCACTTTCGTCCGCCCACCAGAGGAATCGCTTTGCTTTATACCCTGCACGCTGCCAGGCAGGAGCTCTTTAATCTTGCGGAAGTCAACCGGCTCGACGACCTTGCCCTCATTCATCTTGGCCAGAGCCTGTTTTGTCTGCTCGGCTTTGGCAGCCAATTGTTCCTGTGTTGGCGTCTCAGAAACATTCGATTGCGGAGCTGGGCTTGACTCAGTGGGGGCTTTTGCCTGCTGGCCGCCTTGCTGCCCTGCCTGTTCTTCTTCCCGGTTCCCGCACCCAGCGGCCGAGAATACAACGAAACACACAACTAGGGTGATCGCACTTTTAAGCTTGCTTGACATAAGTAACTCCCTTCTTAAAACACCTACCAATTCTAACGTCAGCAAAAACCACGATCGGTAATTGCTACCTGACATGGTCGGATATTCTGAGCGGCTCAGAAGGAAATGTCAATCTCAATATGTGCTAACCTTAGCTTTTTTGCACTAGTTCTCACTTAGAGTGTGTGAGATAGCAAGCTACCAAGAAACTACTTTTTGGTCACAAAAAAACGTATTTCCATTCGGCAAAACGCATCATTTCTCAGGAAATGCAGGTTATGCAGTACATGAAGGATCAGAGATGGGTCGTTTTGTAGTACTTGTCAGCAATCTGCTCGGGAAATCATCCTGGCTGAGCATAAATAAGTAAGCCGTGGGCTGGCCAAGGCCCACGGCCAACAGATTGTTACATGCGTAGCCCCCCAAATGTTACAATCTGATTTATCCAGGTTAGTGGCGGATACTTATTGCATTAGTCGCGCATCGTCGATACTCAACTATCGCCCCGAAGCTCTTTTTCTTCGAGCTTTTGCTTTAAGTACTTGCCCATACGCCATGCTGTATCCTTGCTAAAATCAACGCACTGGTGCATCCCTTTGTTAAAAGACTGCACAACTCCATCTGATCTGAGCGATGAATAAACGTGTCCCTTTCTAATTGGCTGGTAAGACCGATGCTCAGGTGCAGGAGCCAAAAAGTATATGGCAGTAGCAAAACCAGCAAAATACACGATGAGTAAGGATATGAATTTAATTCTCCAGCCTTTCACTAAGACTCTCTCCCTTCTCCAAGGTCAGTGTTTTTTTTACCGGCCATTCCCCCCAGCCGATTATTTGTGGTTATCTCTAATAAAGCATAGAATAAAAACACACGAACGCAAAATGCAAAACCCTCGCTCCAAACCATTTTTCTGCAATAAATACTGTATCATACCGCGGAAAACTCTTTATCCAGTATCTCCCTCAACGTCTTACAGACAATCGCAATCTCATCCTTACTTAGTCTGTTATGGAAAGGCAAAGCTATAGTTCTTTTTGACACTAACTCGGTGATTGGGAAATCGCCCTGGTCATAACCGAATTGCTCCACCATAAACGGCTGCAAATGCACAGGCGGAAAGTAGTTGCTAACCTGAATTCCTTCATTCTTCATCGCTTCCAAAACCCGATTTCGCTGCTCCAGCGTAAAGCCATCTGCGAGACGAACCACAAACACAAACCAGCTCATTTCACAACCATCCGGTTCAAAAGGTACTATCAGCCTGTCATCATCTGCAAGCATCTGCTGATACCACTTCGCTACCTGCCGCCGTTTAGCTTTGATTTCATCGATCCTGCCAAGCTGTACAATCCCAAGTGCGCAATTTATGTCACTAAGCCGAAAATTATATCCGAGCCGTTCATGTCCTAACCAGCCACCTTCCTTTCCTCTGCCTTGATTGCGAAGTGAAACGCACATATCAGCCAGCGCCTCATCGTCCGTAAGAATCATGCCCCCCTCACCACTTGTTATCTGCTTATTTGGATAAAAACCAAAGACGCTCATTGTACCGAACGTCCCCACCATTTTCCCATTCAACGAGGAGCCAAGCCCTTCGCAACTGTCTTCAATCACGACAAGATTATGCTTCCGAGCCATTTTACAGACCTTATCAATACCCGCAGGATTACCGAAAATCTCTACCGGCAGAATGGCCTTCGTCCTATCAGTAACCTTGCTTTCGATCTGCCTGTGATCGATGTTCAGACTCACTGGGTCTATATCAACAAAGACCGGCTTGGCACCTGCCATCATGATCGGCGTCGCAGAGGCAATGAAGGTAAACGGTGTGGTAATAACCTCATCGCTTGGCCCAATGCCCAAAGCCAGCATACATAAGAACAATCCGCTTGTCCCACTGTTAACAGCGACAGCTCGTTTTCTGCCGATGTACTTTGTGAACACCTCTTCAAATTTTCCAACCTTTGGACCAAGGGAGAGGTTGGGACCCCGAAGCACCGCACAAACTGCTTCAATTTCTCTGTCCGTAATGTCAGGACGCGATAAATATATCCGTATAGAATCTTTATTCATCTTTCTCTCGATTAACTGCAAACTTACTGCCCGATAGACTTGTAGCATTGTACTGTTCGTAGCTGATAAATAGAAGCCATTTTCCGTAACAGCCGACACAAACTAACACCGAAACATCTACGCAGATCAATTAACCATCTGTCCGGAAGAAACAAGCGATTATAGGACCCTGAAGCTCAAAAATTGCTATTTATTAAGCGCAAAAGCCCCATAGCAACTTCTCTCTAAACGCGCCCCCCACTAACGCCGAATTACAATACGGTGAAAATACGTTACAACGAGGATTAAAGATGGCAAAAGGTAAAAACGTGCTGACAACAGGCGACGTAGCACGAATTTGCAACGTCGCTCCTCGAACTGTATCGAAGTGGTTTGATAGTGGCCAGCTCAAGGGATATCGCATACCCGGAAGTAAAGATCGCCGAATTCCACTTGGTGAGCTGCTCCGTTTCATGAAGATGCATAACATACCCGCTAATGCACTTCCGGTAGGAAAGATCAGAATCCTGCTCGTCGACACAGACAAAAGATCAGCCTCAGAACTTACCGACGCCCTGAGATCAAAAAACGACTACGACGTGCAAATCGTACACAATAACTTTGAAACTGGTGCCACTATACAGAGTTTCGCTCCACACGTGATCCTGATCAATATGTTCGCCGATGGTGTTGACGCAACAGGAATCTGCAAGAGCATCCGGGATAATGAAGATATGCAGGCAATTAAAATCATAGCCTTGACGAACAATCTGAGCAATTCTGAAGCCACTACTTTATTGCAAAAAGGTTTTGATGCTTACATATCTGACTCTTCCGATACCGACGAAATAATTAAGACAATTGAGGAGGCAATTGCAATAATTTATTAGAAATCACCCATTGGTCATAGCCGCAAACCAATGCAAAAGGCCGGCCTGGAAAAGACCGGCCTTTTTTTTCTCCCTGCTATCGTCGTCTATCGCACGACGTACATCCGTTAACACAATCTGCAAATAAAAACCTCGTCACCACCCCAAACTTCATCTGTTTATCCTATTCTGCAGCATCCGCGCTTGCAGCGCGATTAACTCTTCCGCCGTGACTGTCTCCTTATGCAAGTCACCGAGGATCACCTCATACCTTCCATCAGGAAGCTTCCACTGCAACAGCACTGACTCAGCATCATTCAAATCCGCTTTATCACCGAAGTATACTGCCTCGATACCCTCTTGGACCAGACACTCATACTTGGACCTAACTGCCAACATATCACTCTTGGAAGCACTACCCCACCCGAAGACATACTTCATCAAGAGTTCGCCGTCCCTGTAGATATTGTCACCAGCCGCGTCTGCGCCGCCGTGTAGGGTCACCAGCAGAATCAATGTTACAACTATTACTATAGCTGCAGCCAACTTGCTTACCCGCAGGTCTATTATTATATTGATAGTATCCATCGTATGCGGAATAATCCTGCTGGGAATCAAGTTTTTGATATCCTCCGCTAGGCCCTGACGTACCGGTTGCCCTGCTCTCTCTGCCAACTCACTCAGAAGTTTTTCTATCTTTTCTTCCATCACAACCTCATTTGTAACTGCCCCCACTTTCTATAGTTTGCCAATAGCTGCGGCCGCTTAGCTAACCTGTTTTCGCAGAATCTGTAGTGCTCTGTTTAGTCTGCTTTTAAAAGTCCCCTCTCTCACACCTGCCGCCTCCGCAGCTTCTACAATAGTCAAGTGTTGCATATAGTGCAAAACAATCACTTTTCTCAGCTTCCATGGCAGCCGGGCAACGGCTTCTTGTAATCTGGCAAGTTCTTCATATTGGCTGACCTTTTCAGGCTCAGCTTTTTCATTCGCTGCCCTTTCAATGTGTTCTATGCTCGCAAACTTTCTATTTTTTTGTTTACGCCAATAAACCCTTGAAACATTACCTGCGATACGATATAGCCACCCTCCAAGCGCCCTTCCATTTCTTAGTTGACCTATATGAGCCCAGGCTCTCAGAAACGTCTCTTGCGTCAGATCCTCGCTGATATGCCGACCATGTCCGACTCCCCGCATAAATGAGTATATCCGCTCGTAGTACATATCGACTAATTCCTCTGCTGCTGCGCGTTCGCCCCTCCGCAAGCGAGCCGCCACCGAATACTCCCGTTCAGCCGATCGGTCCTTACTCCCACGAAGGTCCACCGCTTTTCTTTTAAGATGCGCTGATTCAACCCTCTGTTCTATGGCTTTTTCTCTTTTTTCCATCATATAGAACCTAATCTATTAACTAAAGAATATACCTTAAATATGATTCTTCCGCAATATCCCAGATTTCCTGCTCACACCACAACGCTCACGGAAAATTTCTGCAAGTTAGCACGTAAGCGTACAAACGTTTGTAACATTGGATGATAATGCTATACTCTAACCACAGTCACATTCAATAAAGGAGACTGGAAAATGAAACTGTACCTCGTTCAACATGCAAAAGCTGCTCCAAAGCAGCTCGACCCGGAAAGGCTACTGACAGAGGTAGGTTGCAGCGAAATTCGTAATGTCGCAGAGTTCATAAGGCCTCTAAGTCTGAAAGTTGATTACCTCTGGCACAGCCTAAAAAAGCGAGCCACTCAGACTGCTGACGTACTCGCTGAAGCGGTAACAATTAGCAAAGATCGTACTGCTCGCGACGGACTTGGCCCAAATGACGATGTCACAACCCTTACCGCAGAGCTTTCCTCTACCACAAAAGACATTATGATTATTGGACACCTACCTTTTTTGAGCAAACTAACATCGCTGCTTCTTACAGGCTCAAAGTTGACCGACGTTGTAGACTTCAAGAATGCCGGCATCGTCTGCCTGAGGCGCTCAGAAGAGAACTGCTGGCAAATTGAATGGATAATATCACCCGAACTATTTGCCTCTAAGAACCCATCAGGAACATAGCCCTACATGGTCGACCTTGATTCTTTTAATCAAACTACCAGGCAACTGTGGGACCTCATGAATCCCTGCACGCTGTGCCCACGCAATTGTAAGGTCTACCGCAGCAAGGGACAGACCGGCTTTTGCGGCATTGCTGATTTGCCACTTGTCAGTTCGGTCGGCCCACACTTCGGCGAGGAAAGTGTCCTCGTCGGCCTGGGCGGCTCAGGCACAATTTTTTTCGCCGGCTGCAACCTTGGCTGCATCTTCTGCCAGAACTACGACATCAGCCATCACCGCCACGGACGCAAAATGACAATCCAGCAACTGTCTCGATCTATGCTCCAGTTGCAGGAATATGGTTGCAGCAATATCAACCTCGTAACGCCCACTCACGTTATCCCTGCTATCGTCGCAGCTATTGAAATTGCAAAAGAAAGAGGCCTGACACTACCGATAGTCTACAACACCGGCGGCTACGATTCCATTGAAACCCTCAAGCTACTCGACGGAGTAATAGACATTTACATGCCGGATATGAAGTACTCAGATCCTAAATTTGCAGAGCAACTTTCCGCCGCACCGGATTACCCCCAAATAAACCGCGATGCCGTCAGCGAAATGCACCGCCAGGTAGGCGACCTCAAACTCGAAAAGGGCCTTGCCTCTCGTGGCCTGTTAGTCCGACATCTCGTCCTGCCGGAAAACCTCGCTGGCAGTTTTGAAATTATCGAATTCTTAGCTGACCGAATCAGCCAGAAAACAACTATAAATGTCATGGACCAGTACCTCCCTTGCTTCAACGCTTCTTCACATTCCAAAATCAACCGCCGTCCCACCCTCGAAGAAATCCAAGCCGCACGTCAGTACGCCATTAAAAAAGGTCTGAATGTGCTAATCTGACTGAGCACTTATGTCCAACTCTTCAATCTGCTATCAGGGCCAAATCCTTTTTCACCACCGTCTATCATCTTAAAACACTGCGCACATTAGACCGCTAAATTTTTTTAAGAACCACCGCCTTTGTCGAACCAATCCCACGCTAAAAATCCTTGCCGACAAACACCGCATTTGTTACAAATGCTACTGAGTCTTACTTACGATATGATCAACAGTCGGCACGATCGGCTTATACAAAAAGATGCCCTATGGCGAAGAGAAATCCGGTAAAAAACTGGGAAAAATTACAGGACGAAGAAATCCTTCAAATACGTGTCCGAGACTTGAGGATACAGATACCTGGCTCTTCTCTCGAACCGCTGGTAAACAACTTCTATCAAGAACTGGACACCAAAAATATCCATTTTCACCCCCCGTGCTATCTCGCCGATGAGTGGCTTTGCCCTGACAAAGTCCCGATCATCGGCATCCCCTTCTACCTAGCCCATCCTCGTCTGAAGAACATTGAGCAGAGAATGATGTTCGAGGTTGAAGGCGGAACTGAACAATCCTTTATGAAACTTCTCCACCATGAATGTGGACACGCCATGAATTACGCATATCAACTCTACAAAAGGACTAGGTGGCGTGAGTTGTTCGGCCCGTTCTCCACAAGATACTCGGACACTTATAATTTTCAACCATACTCCAAACGTTACGTTATGCACCTTCAAGATAATTATGCTCAATCACATCCGGACGAAGATTTCGCTGAGACCTTTGCTGTTTGGCTCACTCCAGAAAACAATTGGCAGCATAAATATGATGGTTGGCCCGTTTTCAAAAAATTACAGTACGTCAATAACCTTATGAAAAAAATCGGCTCACAACCTCCCTTGGCGACTGCCCGTGGGCACCCCCCCTGGTCAGCCACGAGAATGACTTCTACTCTCGCTGCTTATTACGAGCGTAAACGCAGGGCCCTCGGCACCTCCTTCCAGGGATACTACGACGACAGCCTGAAAAGACTA
>Ga0315532_1000607_pt1 | contig 28422 bp, 31 predicted proteins | sample SalMarWE160370MG_FD_203082 | JGI IMG/M metagenome (GOLD analysis project Ga0315532, IMG submission 203082) | Salt marsh sediment microbial communities from the Plum Island Ecosystem LTER, Massachusetts, United States - Salt Marsh Sediment WE1603-70 ...
CGAGATCAGACAATCCCGCTACAGTGACAGCCTTCTCGGCGTCGATCGGCTCCTAGGCTTTATGGGCGGGCTGAGCACCTTGGTGGCCAAGGAGTGGATCGAGGTGAGGCGCAGCGGAGCACTTGGCCCCGTGGTCTTCAGCTTCAGCGGCCACCTCCTCGCGGTCTACCTGATGAGCTGGGTGTTCGAGAGGGGCGTAGGCGTGGACCTCGGGTTCAACGTCGTCTTCTACAGCGGCTTCGTGGGCTTCATGGGAGTCATGACCTACAGCTTCATCACCAACCTGGAGCACAACGAGTACCTCAACGTCCAGCCCGTCTCGGTGGACCAGGTGGTCAAGGGCAAGCTCGCCGTCTACTTCGCGCTCACGGCCGGCGTCACGGCGCTCTACGTGGTGGGGCTTGGCGCGGTGAAGCACCAGATGGGCCTGGTCCCACTGGGGCTGCTCCTCGCGGCGGCTACAAGCGTGTACGTGGTCGGCGTCACCAGCTACCTCACGGGGCTCTGGACCAACACCATGTTCTTCGACGCCGGGATCATACTCAAGTTCTGTGTGGCTGTGGTCCCGCCCTTGATCGTGGCGGAGATAGCCGCGCTCATCATGCCGATCATGCCGGCAGCGACCTACGCCGTGGTAGCGGTGTCCGTCATCCTTCTGCTGGCATCCGTGCCCATACTGCGAGGCTTGGAGAGAAAGTGGGCTGACGCCTCCTTCAGCTTCGTCAACACGGGCCAGTGAGTATCTACCTCACATGCTTTTGTATGCCGATGGGTAATTGAACCATGTCGGGGCTGGGTCAACCCATGGGGACCGAGAAAGAGAGAAGCGAATCCCTGCTGAGACTCGCGGGAGATATCCTAGACGCAGTCATGGAAGGCCTGGATTCGGTGGACGAAGAGTCCAAGATAGATATAATGAAGAGATGCGGCAGGGCCTGCGCCGAGGAGGAGACGTGGGGCCCCGCCGTCGATATCGCGGGAAGCATCTCTGAGCAGGAGCAAGACCCGGAAAAGGTCATCGAGAGGATGAACAAGGAGATCGCGTGGTGCGGCGAGTGGCGGCTTGAAGGCGACAGGGTAACGTGCACCTGCGAGGAGTGTGGCTGCCCCCTCGTGAAGAACGGGGTAGTGAAGCACACGAAGGTATTCTGCTACTGCTCCCTAGGCTGGGTCGAGACCATCTTCGGGACACTCCTGAAGAGGAAGGTTCACGCAGACCTCGAGAATGCGATAGGCTTCGGGGACGACGTCTGCACGTATGTAGTGCACATCTAGAGTCATTCACTGGCTTCTAGGTCGAAGCAACTTGGTCGGTCTGATTCAACGGCCCTAGGTTGTCCTGTAGAGGGGCTCTACCTGTTTCCGCATCTCCTCCATCCTGCCGCGGATGTCCAGCGGCTCCATTACCCCCATCTCCGTGATTATCCCCGTCACGAGCCTTGCAGGCACAACCTCGAAGTACGGGTTCTTCACTTCGACGTCTTCGATCTCCGCTACCTCGGCAGGGTCCTTCTCCTCAAGCTCGACTCTGCGGCCCAGATAGTTCATGACGTTGAACTTGTAGGTGGAACATACAACGTAGAAAGGCACATCTTGGTCCCGCGCCGCTAGCGCCGCAGTCCGGGTGCCAACCTTATTGACGAAGCTACCGTCGTATAGGACGCTGTCGGCGCCGACGACGACTACGTCGGCCAGCTCCATGAAGACGGCTGCGGCCGCGTCTACGACGAGCAGAACTTTGACCCCCACCCCGGCCAGCCTCTCCGCCAGGTTCCTGCCCTCCATCTGTGGCCTAGACTCAGTTACCACGACTTTCTTCGCGCCCACCCCAAGAACCACGTCAGCCACTGTGCTGCTGTCGCTTATGGTAAACACGGTACTAGGCTTCCCCAGCACATTCCTAGCGTTCTCCACCAGCCTACCCTTGTCCTTCCTCGACTCCTTGATAATAAATGAAGCCTGCTTAGTAGCCTCGGCCCTGAACTCGTTGAGGGGCACGCCTTCAGGCAGCCTGCTATAGAACATGCCAAGCTTGTTCGTTATCGGCGTCATGCTGGGCCTAGACTCGGCTATCCTCCTCGCGTAGCGCCTCAGTGCCTCCTGGAGCTCATCGGCGGTGTCCGCGCTGGCGTTAAGCGCGACGGCTATCATGGTTCCCAGCGCGGCGTTGCTCAACCACTCGGCTCCGTGGTACCTATCTACGGCTATGCTCTGCATCAGCTTCTCTACGTCGTAGAGCCCTGACAAGTATGTTCAGGTGTAAAGGCGCTTACTTATTAAAAAAAGGGTTAGGGGCCCGTCGCCTGGCCTGGCTTGGGGTAGTATGGCGCCGACGCGGGGACCGCGAAGACCCTGGTCGCCATTTCCCTGTCCAGCATCAGGAGGGCATGGCTGTTTCCTCCAGCGATCTCTATCTGCTGCACCGCCTCGCTGGTGTTCGCCTCTTCCTCTACCTGCTCCTCCACGAACCACTGTAGCATGTTGTAGGCGGCGTTGTCGTTGAGCTCCCTCGCCACCTTCACCATGTGGTCGATGCGGCCCGTGATGTGCTGCTCATGCGCGTAGGCTCCCTCGAAGACCTCCTTGGGGCCATCCCACGTGGAAGGGGGCTTCTCTATCTTCCACAGCTCCACCTTCTCGCCCCTCTCCAAGATGAAGTTGTAGAAGATGTCCGCGTGTATCTTCTCCTCGCGCGCCTGCACGCGCATCCAAGTGGCCATACCCTTGTAGCCCTTGTGCTCAAGGTCAGCGGCCATGGCGTGGTAGATGTAGGCGCTGTACGTCTCCTCCATTATCTGCTGGTTCAGCTCCGCCAGCATAATAGGATCCATCATAATCTATCAATGAAACCCACGAAACCGCGGCTTTTTAACCGTTACATATCTTCGATTATTTCTGAAGCTCTACAGTTCCTTGAAGAGCTGCTTCATGTTCTCCCTATAACCCTCGAAGGCGTGTCTCCCCGCCTCCGTGAGGCTCAGCCTGGTGTTCGGCTTCTTATCTCTAAACTCCTTGTCCACTGTTATGTAGCCGGCTTCCTCGAGCCTGGTCATGTGGCTGCTGAGGTTCCCGAAGGTGAGCCCCGTCTGCTTCATGAGGAACAGGAAGTCGGCGCTCTCCACGACATAGAGGTGGGCCAGCATCAACAGCCTAGCGGGCTCGTGTATCGTCTTGTCGAAGGCCTTGGCGTCTGGGAAGCCAGGGGTCTCTGGGTCGCTCGTTATGTTGTCTCCCCCACTTCTTGTTGACCTGCTTCATCAGTCTCCTGCATGACGGGGTTTGTCGTGAGGAAGCTGCGGAACTTGTAGAACCCGACGAGAAGGAAGCTTACACCCATTAACATCGTGTACAGCGTCACCCCGTCTTTGGAGGAAGTAAACCCATAGATGGAGAAGACGAGGCCAACAGCTATCGCGTATGCGGCCCACGCGAGTACGCCTGTGCTTCCCGTCTTCTCTCTGAGGTAGATCATGGCCCCCAGAAACATTAGTCCTATGAATGTGGGCGTCCACCTGTACAACGCGTCTGAGCTGGGTAGCGCCCCCTCGGTGAGGTAGAGGGCCGCGTACATTAGGAGCCCCACAGCGAAGAAGAAGAGGAAGATGCCTCCCACCGTCCTCTTGGGCTCCTCCCTCTTGAGCTCGACGTACCCCGTCCTTGGGTGGATATACCTCTCCCTGATGCGCTGCATGCCCTTGTTCAGGTATATCATAGAGAACAGGTAGAGCACCGTGAACCCTGAGTTTACGAACATGAGCGACGCACACAGGAGCAGCGCCCCGGTAATCATCTCCGTGACGCCGTCTCTCATGCTGTCACGGTAGATCTTCTGTTGGATCTCCTTGACGTTGATCTTCTCGTCCATCCACATCAACTGTGCAACATAAATTACTTTGTGCTATTTAAATACTTTGCAGTACAAAGTTAGATTTGTGATCCATTAATAACCTTACTTGGAGGCCACCACCAGAGTGATGAGCTCGTCGTTCCGCACGGACTCACCGCCTGAATCCTCGCGGTACCTCCGAAACGCCTCCACGCCCCTCCTCAGAGATGGGCCTGAACATGCTCCACAGCCGCTTCTCGGCTATCTCCACGAACTCCTCCACAGGCTGGTACCGTTCAAGACTGTAGGCGTGGAACACCGTCCTCCTGAACCCGGCGTCGCCGAAGTAGCGGCTGAAGTCGTCGTTGCTCGGGTATACCCTGAGCTGGTTCGCCTTGATCTCAGGGAAGTATCTGAAGACCACCTTCTCGTGGAGCTGCTCGTGGCTTATGGTGCGTATCACAACGTGTCCGCCCGCCCTGAGCACCCTCCCGCACTCGTCAGCCGTGCCCTGCTTGTCCTCGATGTGGTGCCAAACCTGGCTGCTGAATACGCAGTCGAGCACTCCGGGGCGCAGGGGCATCCACTCCCCAATGGCGTTGAACCAGTGCACGTCTCGTGACTTGTTCCTCGCCTGCCCAACCATCCCGGGCACAGGGTCGAAGCCGCACGTCGTTGCCCCTGTCTCCCCCATGAGGCCCACCGTGTATAGGCCGGTGCCGCAGCCGAGGTCCATGATGTACGAGCCTTCGCTTAGCCCAGCGAGCCGCCTCGTCTCCGCAGCCCAGAGCTCAACGTTCTCGCTGCTCCTCCCCTTATCGTATTCGTTCGCTATCTTACCGAACTCCCTGCCCGACCTCTCAGTGTACCCCCGGCCCATGGCAACTATTTTACTTCACCCGGATAAAAAACTTGGAGGCTGAACGCTATGTCGAGACCATCCGTACACCGACACTTGAGGCCCATGCAACAAAGATTAATATTAGTCAGCCTATAATTGGAAAGTCGCAAGCCGCCATAGCTCAGCTCGGTCAGAGCGTCTGCCTGTTAAGCAGTTGGTCTTCGGTTCAAATCCGAATGGCGGCGCCAAATTCTAGAGGATCTCCACGGCGTCGACCTGCACCTGGTTGAACTCCTCGACATCCACGTTCACGGTGCCCCTCATCTGCATCCTCATCCGGGGTATGGACACAGACGCCGGGCTGAACTCGAACTCGAAGAAGGTCTCTACCTTGACGAGGTACTCTACGGAGCCCAGGCTCTGCGCGGACACCTTGTACCAGACCAAGCCCCCCGTCATCCTCACGATCTCCTGCTTCAGCAGGCTCTTCGCGGGGACCTCGCCGAACGAGGCGACCCAGTCGTTGAACTCGGTGTCGCCGAGAAGCGCCTCGAACAGCTCGTCCGTCATGTCGGTGACGACGGCGGCGTCCGGGTTCGCTAGGTGGCTCTTCAACATCTCCAGCGCCTCCTCCTTCTCCAGCTTCTCATCGAGTTCCAGCAGCATATCGTTCAGCAAGTCCAGGGTGGACGAAACTTCGGCCAGCTCATCGATGGCATCTACCAATCCTCCATGGAGATCGTCGTACCTCTGGTTCAACTCATCGACGCCGTCCCCCAGATCGTCTATGCTCTCCTCCAGGCTGATCCTCGTGCTGTCGATGGTGCCGTTAACCTCAACCACGTCCTGCTCAGCCTGCCCGAGCCGGGTGTTGAGGCTGTTGATGGCTTGGCTCAGCGTGACTATGGACTGGAGGCCGTCCTGGACCGATCCCAAGCTCTCGTTCATGTCCTCGACCTGGACCGTCACTTCGTCTATGCTGTCCTCGAGGTCCGTTATTCGGTCCTCAAGGTCTCTGTTGCTTTGCTCCACCATCTCGGGGTAGAAAACGGCGTAGCCTGACCCCAGCCCCAGGCTGGCACCCAGGATGAGGCCGATGACGACTAGGGCGAGGGGCTTCGATACGAGGCCGTCGGTCTCCATGAGGTTACTGGTATCTATTGGTTAGATAAAGTTTTGACCGCTAGCCGTGAAGTGTTCCCAGCCGCCGCGCCTTATTTGCTTCACCGCCCCGTTTACAACCAATAAAATGTCCTGCTCCTCAGTGACTTCGCCGATCACATGGAGACTGCAGCCGACGGCGTCCAACGCTTTCCTGACCTTACCCTCGTCTTCTGGCTTAAACGTGAAGACGAGTTCATACTCCTCCCCTCCGTAGAGAACCAGATCGGCTGCGTCGAGGCCGTGTAGCCTAGCGAACCTCGCCGCTGTGGGGTCTACGGGGAGGTCCGTGACCCTGTAACCTGCGCCCGTGCTCCTGGCTAGGTCGTGGAGGCTAACCGCTAATCCGTCGCTGGAGTCCATGCACCCCGTCACGGCCCCCGTCTCCGCTAGGGCCACTCCCTCCCTGACCCTGGCCCGGGGCATGTAGATGCTGTCAAGTATGGTTTTCTCCGTGCCGTCGGGTGTCTCAAGCCCCTCAAGTAGGTGCTTGAAGCCCGCCGAGGTGACGCCGAAGGCCCCCGTGGTTGCGAGCAGGTCGCCGGGACGGGCTCCACCGTCCCTCTTCATTATTCTGGACTCCTGGGCTATGCCCAGCGCGGCCCCCGAGATCACGACGTCGCACGCCTCGTTGGTGTCGCCGCCCACCACGTAGGCCCCGTACTCGCGTGCGCCGGCCTCAAACCCCCTCGCCATGTCCTCGACGCTGGCGACGGGATAGCTACGTGGAAGCCCTATGCTGGGCATGAAGGCCATGGGCTGAACGCCTTTGGCGGCGAGATCGCTGACGCCCATTACCACGGACTTACGAGCCGCCTGGAAGGGCGTCATCCCCCTCGGTATATCGGTCTCCCAGACCAGCATGTCCGTGTTAATCACCATCGCCCGGCCGTCGCCGAGGCTGAGGGCGCTGGCGTCGTCCCAGAACGGTATGGGCATCCCCGGCATCCGCGTCAGGTGGAACATCATCCGCTCTATGAGCCTCCTCTCCCCGACGTCCGAGACCTTAGACATGCCTGCCATGAACCTTGTTGCCTTTCAGGTTTTTAGTTTTTCAGTTTTTTGGTAAACATAATATACTATGACCAGCGGTCGTATAGTGATCGGAGTCGAAACAGAATGAATATGCCTCTTGAAGACATAAGGGTGCTCGACCTCTCCCACGTGTGGTTCGGGCCATGGTGTACCATGATGATGGCCGACTTGGGCGCCGAAGTGATAAGGATCGAGCCCCCCTGGGGGGCGATAGACAGGCTCGCAGAGGGGGCTCTCTTCGGCGGCGCCAGCTACACTTTCCATCACCTGAATCTCAACAAGAAGGACCTCACCCTCAACCTGAAAGACACCGAGGGTCTGGAGATATTCAAGGAGCTGGTGAAGAAGAGCGATGTGGTCGTCCAGAACTTCAGCCCGGGCACCATGGAGAGCCTAGGCCTCGGCTACGAGGTTCTCAAGGAGTTGAACCCGGGGATAATCTACGCGGCGCTCAGCGGATTCGGCCAGACCGGCCCTTACAGGGAGTGGAGGAGCTACGCTATGATCGCGGAGGCCATGAGTGGGCACACGATGCTCACCGGCGAGAACGCGGATCCGGAGGGGCCGCCCGTCGAGATGGCCCAGGCCTACGGGGACCTAGGCCCCGGCACCATGGCGACCATGGCGATACTCGCGGCGCTAAGGTACAGGGACAAGACTGGGAAGGGCCAGATGATCGACGTCGCCCAGCTTGACTGCATGGTCGCATACAACACCGCCATCACGGGGTACCTGTTATCCGGGATGAAACCCCGTGAGCTCAGGGAGAAGTATCCCAGAGGCAGGGGAGCGGGGGGTATATTCAAGACCAAGGACGGCGGCTATGTCAGGATCGCGGCGTTCGGGCCCAGGGCACTGGACAGGATAGTCCAGCACATGGGCGTTGAGCTCGACGACATCAGCCAGGAGATGATGGAGGAGAAGGTAGCGGGGATGACCCGCGACGAGGCCGTGGAGACATTCACGGGCATCGGCCTCCCCTGCGCCCCCGTCTACCACGTGGACGAGACGGTGAAGGACCCGCACGTCCTGGCCCGGGACATGTTCGTGGAGTTGGAGCACCCATTGGCGGGAAGGATAAAGCTGGTGAATTTCCCGCTCAAGTTCAGCGAGACCCAGCCCGTAGTGAGGACCCCGGCGCCCGTGCTGGGGCAGAACAACGAGGAGCTGCTGAAGGAACTCATGGGGTTCGACGACGAAAAGATAAGGGACCTCATGAAGAAGGGCGTCATATCCTACAGCGCCTAGCCCGACCATATCTCTTAAATTCTATTTCTTTCATACCTTCAAGGGCGCCTCGGTAGCTCAGTGGCCAGAGCGGCAGCCTCGTAAGCTGTAGGCCGCGGGTTCAAATCCCGCTCGAGGCTCCACCTACTCTTTTCTCCCTACGAACAGGCCGTACCCTAGATATTCTTCAAGGTTGTCGGGGGTGATCCCTTCCTTCCGCACTTCATTCACGAACCTCCTGTAGGCTGGACTCCTCAGATACAGAGAAGCGGCTCTGTAGAGGCTTCGCAGCATCCCCCAGTAGCCGTACCTGCGGACCAGCCCCTTCGCCTCTCTCCGTGGCCTGACTTCACGGACGTTCACGACTATCCCTGTCAGCCCAGCGTCCTCCAGCAAACCAACCCACTCATCAGAGGTCAGAGGCTTCACGCATGCACCCAGGTCCTGGGACACCCACGCGATTATCTCTGGTGGAGGCGGCGTCTTCAGCCACGTCGCCTCGTTGAGCCCGATGTAGCCGCCGGGCCTCGTTACCCGTGCGTACTCCCTGACGGCTCTCCGCTTGTCCTCCGGGAAGACGGTCACGGACTCCGTGATGACCTCGTCGAAGGTCTCGTCCACGAAGGGCATGTCCTGAGCGTCCGCGACCTTGAACTCCGTCTTGTCCGCCACTCCCTCCCTCTCCGCCGTCTCGCGGGACCTCTCGATCATCCCCTCGTTGATGTCCACGCCGACCACCCTGCAGCCATACCTCTTGGCGATATAGCAAGGGGTCTGCCCGACGCCGCAGCCGACGTCCAAGACGTAGCTGGCTTCCCCTATTCTGCATAGCTCGACGAGTTCATCCGTTGCCTCGAGGCCGCCGAAGTGCTTCGTCAGGCCCGCCTCGGCGGCGAAATCGAAGAAGTGTTGCTCGGTGTCCGTCTGATGGTTTCTCTGGGTCATGATGTTCACATTATTCGAGTCAGACTCGAATTTTAGGGGGTTTTATCTGATATAAACATGTCGATTTCGACTCGAACTCGAAATATCTAAATCGTGGAAACCACACAGAGCTATACAATGAGGGAGTCCAAGGCCAAGAATAGCATCCTACGCGTCGCCGACGATATGTTCACCAGGGTGGGCTACGCCAACCTCAACGTCAACGAGATAGCCCACGAGGCAGGGGTAAGCATAGGGACCCTATACTACCACTTCCCGAACGGGAAGACATCCATACTCATGGAGATACGTGAACAGATCGCCGATAAATACGTGAGGAGATTCGAGGAACGACTCCCCCAGAAGCGTCTACGGGGGACGGCTTCCCTCGACGAGGGGCTCGAACTGCTCTTGGAGACCCTGATCGAGATCCATCGTGAGGAAAGGCTGGTCCTGGCCGCAATGGATAGCGAGGTGCTGTCGAACCTGGCCGCGTACGACCGGGTCGCAGAGTCCATCGAGGTGGAGGAGATGATGAGATCCGATGCGGAGCCCGTGACCAGGGTTCTTGAAATCCTCTTGGAGAGGCACCCAGAGGAAGGTCTAAGCCTCGACGGCAAGGAGGCGAGAGTCAACAAGGTAATCGACATCCTCGTGCACCGGTTCGTCTACGCTGAGGCGACGTTCGGCTCCGAGCCGGAGTTTATCGACATGATGATCAAGATAGTGCGAGCTCTCTTAGAACATCAGTGATGATTGTGGTCGCAGAAGCCCGGACATGGGGTGTTTCTGTCGGCGTAATGATCGATATCCATATCAGTGCCCCTCTTCAACGTCATCTTGGTGTATACATTGGCCAAGTACATCCTTTTATCAACGCTGACACCCGACGGACAGAAGACCCTGAAGAGCAAGCCTGAGCGCATCAAGGAGGTCAACAAGGAGATAGAGGCCTATGGCGTTAAGGTTGTGGAGCAGTACGCCGTCCTAGGCCCCTACGACTTCGTGAACATAGTTGAGGCCCCCGACAACGACTCGGTGTTCAAGATGAGCGTCGAGCTTGGGAGCAGGGGCACCATCAATATACTGAGCATGCCCGCCGTAACCATCGACCACCTCATAGAGAAGCTGAAGTAACCATCCCCATTTTTTCAGAGGTTTATGGCGGTTATTTCCTGGCGAAATACTCCCGCTGGTAGCTGTCTTCAGCCATTATGCCGAGGCGCTCCATGGTCTGACGCATTGCGCGCTGGTTCGCCTCACCCAACTCCTGCAATGGTTTACGGGGCCTCCCCACGTTCGCCCCGATCTGGTTCAACGCCCATTTTAGGGGAACCGGGTTGGACTCGCTGTACATCATCCTCATGAGGGGCAGGTACCTGTAGAGGTACTCCCGCATGGTCTCGGCGTCCCCGTGGCTCTCCCAGGGCTTGCTGATCTTGGCCATCTCCCTCGGACACAGGCTGCCGGTGACGTTGCTGGTTCCCTTGCCGCCTGAGCCCATGACGACGGGTATCAGAGCGTAGAAGGGGCAGTCGCAGCAGAGCACGTTGAACTCGCCCCGGGTGAGCTCTACTGTGCGCATGACGCCGTACGGGTTGGGGCCGGCCTCCTTGATGGCGACGATGTTCTGGTGCTGGGCGAGCCGGGCGATGGTCTCTGGCTCGACGTTGACGCCGCACCGCTCAGGGTTGTTGTAGATGACGAAGGGCATGTCCACGGCGTCGGCGACGTCCTTGAAGTAGTGGTATAGGGCGTCCTGCGGCGGCTTGATGTACGGCGGCTGAACTATGAGGCCGGCGGCGGCCCCTGCTTTCTTCGCGTATCTCGCGTTCTCTATGGTTTGTCTGGTGGTGATCGCCGCGACGCCCACCATTACAGGGGTCTTGTCGTTCGCCTCGTCCAGCACGGTGTCGATGATCTTCTTTCGCTCATCGGCCGTCAGCATTATGGCTTCCCCCGTGGACCCCAGCAACAGCACTCCCGCGCTCTGGTTCTCGGCATGGAACCCGACGAGCTGCCGCAGCACCTCGTAGTCCACCTCGTCCTTGGGCGTCATGGGCGTGACGAGGGCCGGCCAGCTTCCCTCAACGTTAAAGCGTTTCATAGAGGTGAATCAGACTAGGATCGGATAAGGATAACCACAGAAGTTGAACCTTTATATCCCTACGTTGATCCGGTACCACCATGAAAGTCATCGGCGTAGTGGGCAGCCCCCGCCGCGACGGCAACACGGCGAGGCTCGTCGAGGAGGTTCTCGCCGGCGCGAGGGAGGCGGGCAACGAGACCCACATCTTCTACCTAAGCGACATGGAGATCAGGCCCCTGGAGTACGGTGAAGGCGGCTACGTGTACCCTGAAGACGACTTCCAGTCGCTGATGCCTCACCTGGAAACCATGGGCGGCATAGTCATCGGCACCCCCATCTACTACGACCACGTCAGCAGCCGCACCAAGCTGTTCATCGACCGCCTCTACTACTACAGCATGAGCCACGGCGCCGAGTACAGGAAGCGTTTCCCGGAAGGCGTGAAATGCGTCAACGTCATCACCTGCGGCTGGGACCACCCCAACGCCTACGACGAGGTGCAGGAGTGGATGAACGGCAGGATGAAGAACTACTGGAAGATGCAGATAATAGGCTCCCTCAAGGGCTACGGCAGCCACAATAGGCCTGCACGGGACAACGCGAGACTCCTAGCTGAAGCCAAGGAGACTGGTAAGAGGTTCTAGACCAGCCTCGCTTATTCAACGCGAAGAGATTCGACGGTAGATACAGGTCACGGGTTCACCGTAACGAGGCCTTCGAGGATCGGCGGCGTTATGTGCCTCTCGACGTTGAAGGCAGCGCCCTTGACGTATTTGACCTGGGTCTGGTGCCAGAACATGGGCGCCCGGCCCTCCTCCACACGCAACACGTAGCGGTGCCTAACGGTGAACTGTGCGCCGGCGTCGCCGCTGTTCTCGTACCTCGCCATGAAAAGCTCCCGGCTGAAGTCGCTCATATCAAGGCCCTGGACGACCGGTTCCTCTCTGAGCCACGGGAACGCCTCGTCCCACCTGAACGTCATGATTCTCCAGAGGAAGCTGAACAGCCCAACGGGCGGCTCCCCCAGGGGCGGCGCATCGTAGTCAGAGAGGTAGACGTTGGCGCCGTCCGCGGAGCCGTTCATCCTGTACTCCAGCCAGCTCCAGCCCCAGCCCGAGTCACCCGTGTGCCTTCCCGGAGAGACTGTCTGTGTGACTGTGACGTCGTACCAGTCGTATGTCTCAGAGTCGTCGCCCAGCACGCGCACCAGCTCCACGGTGGACTCGACGACGCCGTAGGGCTCGTGCCTCTCCACCTCCCTCAGCATCCCCACCCGCCTGTATCCATCAGACGGGCTGCCTTCAGTTTCTCCGCGGCGGTCCTCCACCCAGCCGACGGCGTGTTCCAGCGCGTCCTCCGTGAACATCCTGCCCATCACCCTGAGCACCGAATCCCCTGATCTGTTCCCTGAGGCGGCGATGACGCCGAGAGCGACGAGCCTGGACCCCTCGCTTGACGCGCCTTCCACGTATATCCGGGGCATGTAGACGTCCAGGAGTTGCTCAGGCTGGTCACCGTAGAATACAACCGGGGCACCCGTGTCGACAAACGTCCTTATTTCTTCGGCGGCCTCGGGGCTGTAGAGGCTGCTGTTGAAGAACACCGTCTCTACGCCCCCGATCTCGACGACGTTTACCATGGATTCCGGGGGCTGACCTCTAGCGGCCGTGGGTGGGTAGAGTGTGGCCGCGAGTAACAGGACTATGAATATTCGTCCAGTGAGCTTGTTCATCGGATGCTTTGTTGTCACTCTGCTCCTGCCCCTCACCTCTCCTATTACTGCGCTAGACAAAAATTTATTTGGTGTCTCCGGCTTTACATGGTGCGTGCCTTGGTAGCTCAGTGGCAGAGCGGCAGCCTTGTAAGCTGTTGGTCGCGGGTTCAATTCCCGCCCGAGGCTCCAAATTTTCTAAACCCCGACTAGGGTATTTCTCTATCCCTGACGCCTGCGAGGTAGATCAACGCCGCGGCGACGTGCATCCCACCGTAGACCAAGCCCATGACGCCCCAGCCGGAGAAGTCAAGTATGATGCCGCCCAGCGACGCCCCCAGCGCCAGACCCAGCTGGGTAGCCGCCGAGTTCAGCGACGTGACGGTGCCCCTGTACCGTGGGACCTGGACTAGGAGCAGAGTGTTCGCGCAGGTCAGGATCACTCCCTCCGTGACGCTCATTGCAGCGCAAAGGACCACGGTCAACGCGAGGCTGGGTGAGTTCATGTAGCCTACGATGAGCGTGCTGATGAGCAGGGAGCTGGTTACAATAACCTTCTTGCCGCCGAGCCGCCTCGCCAACAGCCCCCCGGCGTAGTTGCCCACTAGGACGCCCACGACCAGTAACGAGAATATCTTGGACGCCTCGGGGAGGGGCAGCGCCCAGTCTTCCCGAAGGTAGGTGACCGAGTACGCGACGACGCCCCCCACCCAGGCGCCTCCCGCCAGCAGGTTGCCGAGGAGGCACGCCAAAGCGGATCGTGACGCAAACACGCCCCTGTAGCCTTCAAGGATATGTGCCCCGTCCGCCACCGACTCGCTGCGTATGCTTGGCAGAACTCTCTGAGAGAGGAGGAGCCCCAGGGCGGTCAGGGGGGCTACGAGGAACAGGAACGCCTGCCTCCAGCCCCAGCCCGAGACCACGACCCCGATGAGCTGGACCATCACGAGGTAGGAGACCGTACGCACCGCCGCCACGGTCCCCACCATCTGAGGGCGCCTATCCTCGGCATAGGTCTCGCCAATATAGGAGAACACCATGGGCGTCACCAGGGAGGTGACGAGGCCCACAGCGGAGAAGCAGACGAGGAGCAGGCTGAACGTGGGGGCGAATGCGCAGCACAGAACCGCGACCAGGTTGACGAGCAGCCCGGATAGGAGCAGGGACTTGTAGCTGTAGCGTACGCTGAGGACGCCCATGGCGAGGGCGACGGCTATGGCGAGGACGGAGCCGATGGACCTGATCTGCCCCGCGAGGCCGACGCTGACGCCGAAGCCTGTGGCGATCTCTATTAGGCTCATGCTTATGATGAGCCCCGGCGGGTCGATGGAGGAGATGGAGATTATGAGCGTCGGCAGGGTCAGGCCCCTGTTCTCGGGTTCAGCTTCACTGCTCATCTCACGGCCTCACATGTCCCTTACCTCGGGGATGACCTCTTCCCCGATCGCCTCTATGGGCGTTATCTCGTGGTCGTTGGGCATGTTGAACACCACGTAGTTGAACCCCATCTCCGAGAGCTCCCGGCACATCCCTACAACCTCGCCTGTGGTCAACGCCTCCGGCGAGAACTCCACCGGGCTGAGAACCGACTTATCGATCTCTTCATAGTCCCGCCCCACACTCTCGCAGTGCCTCCTCAGCACGTCCAGCTTGTGCCCCAGCCTCTCTTTCCGCGTCCTGTAGTTCACGTATGAGCGATCGGAGTAGCCTCCTAGCTTGGGATGGGCTCCGAGGTGGAGGTTGCATGCGTCGCCGTACTTCGCGACGTAGCGGAGGGTCTTCCTCTCCCCCGAGCCGCCTATCATTATGTAGGGGTGGGGCCTGCTTACGGGCTGGGGGCTGCAGATGGGCTCCTCCAAGCGGTAATACTTCCCCTCGAACGATGTTCTGTCGTCGCTCCACATGTAGTGGGCTATCTTCAGGGTTTCCTCGAAGCGCCCCATCCTCTCCTTGACTGAGTGCGGGAAGGGGACGCCCATCCCCCTGCTCTCCAGCTCATACCACCCTGCCCCTATCCCGAGCATCCCTCTCCCACCCGACAACACGTCGAGCGTCGTCACCGTCTTGACGAGGACGCCGGGTTGCCTGTAGAACGAGCCGGTAACCATCGTGCCGAGCTTGACGTTTCTAGTCTCAGCCGCCATAAACGATAGGTTCGTGTAACTCTCATGCATGGGGGAGTCCTCCGATCCGTGGCCGATCCCAATCTGGTAGAAGTGGTCCATGCACCACAGGCTGGAGAACCCTGCCCTGTCGGCTGTCTTAGCCACCTCTGATAGAACCTGGCCCGTGTTGTCCGGCGTACCAAGCCAGTCAAACCTCACTATCTGGAGACCCAGCTTCATATACCTTTCACCGCTTCGCGGCCAGTTGCCCGCACCCTGTTCATGAGTGCCTCGTTTCGGTTTACGGAGCCGGGCCCAGATGTCCCGGGCGCCTGAATGGTACGGATATGCCTCATCCCTAGATACGGTATGATGGATTCAAGCATCTCCACGGTCTGCCTTGCATAGATGGCGCCACCGCCTGAGGGGACCACCAGCACGATCCCCTTCCCCCGGAACGTGGCTCTGTCTACGCCGTACCAGCGGTCGATGAACGCCTTCATCTGAGCGGTTGGGCCCCACCAGTATACAGGCGTCCCAAGAACCCAGACACGGCTCGCCTTCATATTTTCAAGCAACGCCGCCATGTCGTCCTCGATGACGCAGCGGCCCAGGCGGCTGCAAGCGTCGCATGCCCTGCAGGGCTGGACGTTCATCTCGCTTAGGACTGCCTTCTCTGTGTGGCCACCCTCCTCCTCGGCTCCTCTCAGCACCTCGTCTACGAGGGTCTCGGTGTTGCCTCCTCTACGGGGGCTGCCCACTACCCCGAGGACGCGGGCTTCAGTTCCAATCATCATGATATCCTCACAAATCCCCAACCTGGGGGATGACCTCCTCGCCAATCATCTTCAGAGGCTCGATCTCGTGGACGTTCGGCATGTTGAAGATGACATGTTGGAAGCCGATTTCTGCCAACTCTTGGCATATTTCGACGACTTCGTTAGTACTCATAGCATCTGGAGCAAGCTTGATGTAGGTTGCCACTGTTTTCTCGATATCATCATATGGTCGTCCCAAGTCCCTACAGTGTTTCCTCAGGACCTGAAGTTTGTGGCGGAGCTCGTTGAAACCTTCCTCACGGCTTTGCCTGAGGACGCCGGCGTCTAACGTCGTGCCCATGACGAGGTTGCAGGCGTCACCGTACCGGGCCACAAATCGCAGCGTCTTCTTCTCTCCGCCACCACCGATGAGGATCGGGGGGTGAGGCTTGCTCAGTGGTTGAGGACTGTTGATGGGTTCAGCAAGGTTATATTGTTTCCCGCTGAACGGCGTGGTATCGCCACTCCACATGTGCTTTGCTATCTGCAGTGTCTCCTCCAGACGCTCGAACCTCTCGCGCAGTGACGGGAAGGAGTAGCCTAGGCCTCTCGACTCACGTTCATTCCAGCCGGCTCCGATGCCGAAATAGGTCCTTCCCCTTGAGAGGACATCGATTGTGGAGACGGTTTTCACCAGGAGCCCTGGATTCCTGTAGAAGCAACATGTCACCAGGAGCCCGAGCCTGATTTGCTTTGTTAATCCCGCAAGGTATGATATGGTGCTATAACCTTCAAGCATCGGGTCCTCGACTGGGCCATGGATTATTCCATATCGGGTGCCAAGCTGGAAGAGGTGATCCATGACCCATATACTGTAAAGACCCGCATCGTCAGCCGTTCTAGCGATCTCTGCCAGTTTTTCACCGACGTTGCCTGGGCTTCCCGGCCAATCGAACTTCCCTATGTGTAATCCAACATGCATGACGTTACCCTCAACAATTACTCGATTTCTGGTCCTTCCACACTCCAAACGTAATAAAATGAGGATTTTGTGTTGTTCACGCGCACCTCATTGTCACCGTAAGCGATGGCGGTGTCGGTGAGATTGACGCCGAGGCCCAGCTCCCTGTTGATCATCTTTACTGCCTCGTCCAGCGGAGGGCGCTGGATTGGGATGCCTCCCATGCCAATCCGGGAGACCATGAGCCCAGTCTTGCCTAGTCTCATCTTCTTCAAACTAATTCCTCCAGAAGCTGACCAGAATATATCTGGGTATCAGGGGGCAACCATATAAATATAAATGTTTGGTTATCAAAACATTCGTTAAAATATGTAATTGTATGTTTGGTGTAGGGGCCATCTTTTATATTTCTAGACGCATGTTAAATCCTGTGAAGTCATCCATCAACGACCTCCTAGGACCATCCATAATGATGCTGGTTCTAGACATGCTCATAGACAACCCCCACCAGTGGATGAACCTCAGAGAGATCGCAAGGAGAATAGACAAGAACCCCGGCTCCGTGAGCCCCGTCATGCCCGAGCTACTCGAAAGAGGACTTGTAACGGGCTGCAAGGTAGGTAAAGTCACCGTGGTCTACCAGCTTAACACAAGCAACCCCAAGGTGAAGGCGCTCATCGATTTCAAGAATAGCCTCGATGAGAGTGGCTAGGACTTCTTTTTAGACGACTTTTTACTGGGTTTCTTCTTTTTCTTCCTGGAGGAAGCCTTCTTCTTTTTCTTCGACTTTGTCTCGTCTGCGCCGTTTTTGTGCATCATCCTGTGGTGCTGCTTCATGCCCGCCTCCGTGTTGAACGTCTTACCGCAGACAGGGCACGGGATGGCGGTGGCCTCGAACTGGATGTTCTTGCCCAGGAAATCCTTCCTCATCTGATTTATGAGGCGCTCTCCCTCCTTCAGGTTTAGCTTCTTACCCGTCTTCACCTTGATCCCCAGAGTGAGGTTGAAGCTACGGAACTCGGCCTCGTCCCGCTCCAGCCCCACCTGACTGACTACGCCCTTGAATTTCGAGTCTCCCTGCGCCATCTTTTCACCAATAAGGGTTTTTCACACAGACATAGGGCACATCATTATAAAATCGTATCTCTTTTTTAGAATCATCCGAGATTTCATGTCTATTCGCATTAGCAACTTAATTGTCCTCTATCATTAAATTGTCGTTCAGGCGGCCTCCATTTTTGCGTCAAACAGCTACGTCATCAAAGCTTTTAGGCCGTTGACTACCTAAAAGGAGGCGCGTCTGACGGTGAGAGGGGGTTCTCTGTTTAAATAACCACATCCATAATCCTTCATCCATGAAGACAGTTGTAGTCAAGAAGAAACCTGAAGAGGTGGATGCCCCTCTCCTCGTCATGGGGATAGCCCAAGGCTCGGCTCGATTGCCCCCGGTTATCCAAGGAATAGTGAAGGAAGTAATGGACCTCGGCGACTTCAAGGGCAAGAAAGGTGAGCAAGCCCTAATATACACCCGGGGAAGGCTGCCGGCCAAGAGGCTGATGCTCGTCGGCCTCGGCGACGCGGAGAGCCACGACGCGGAGAACCTGAGAAACGTACTGGGTGAGGCGTCAAGACGGGTCCGTGACCTTGGCGTGGAATCAGTCGCTGTGAGCCTTGAACACGTCGCTGGTGGCTTGGACCATGGCGACGCGGCCGAGACCCTCGTCGAGGCCTTCATGCTGGGCGGCTTCAAGGACCCTTACTACAAGACCAGGGAGCTTGACGAGTTCAAGGCCATAGAAGAACTCCAGATAGTCTCCCCCGAGGCGGGGGAGGAGCATGAGGGGAAGGCTGCGGAGGGAGCGGTGATAGCCGAGGCCGTAAACATGTGCAGGAGGCTCGCGTGGGGCCCAGGGAACCGGGTCACCCCCACGGTGCTGGCCGAGGAGGCGTCGAAGCTCCGGGAGCTCGGCGTAGAGGTCCAGGTGCTGGACAGGGACGCCGCCGAGGAGGCTGGGCTCCACAGCTTCCTCGCCGTGGCGCGGGGCACCGAGGAGCCGCCCAAGTTCATAGTCATGGAGTACAGCGGCGACAAGGAGGCGGAGACGGTCGCCGTCATAGGCAAGGGGATCACCTTCGACACGGGAGGCATCAGCCTGAAGAGCCGCGACGGCATGCCCCTCATGAAGACAGACATGACCGGCGCGGCCATAACCATCGGTGCGATGAAGGCCGTGGCACAGCTGAGGCTGCCCCTCAACGTCGTGGGCGTCGTGGCGGCCACCGACAACATGCCCTCAGGAAAGGCGTACCACCCCGGCGACGTCGTGGAAACCTACAGCGGCCTCACCGTGGAGGTCATCAGCACCGACGCGGAGGGCAGGATGGTGCTCAACGACGCCCTAGCCTACGCCGCCAAGAACTACAAGCCGGCCGCCATGTTCGACTTCGCCACCCTCACCGGCGCCATGCAGGTGGCCCTCGGGGAGCACGCCATAGGCTACTTCGCCAACGACGACGCCGTGGCGCAGCGCATCGAGAAGGCGTCACAGACCAGCGGCGAAAGAGTGTGGAGGATGCCCCTCTGGGACGTATACGACGAGCAACTCAAGAGCGACGTAGCGGACTGGAAGCACACCGGAGGCAGACCCGGCGGCGCCATAACGGCGGCCCGTTTCCTCAGCAAGTTCGTGGACGACACGCCGTGGGCCCACTTCGACATAGCCGGCCAGATGGAGCAGAAAAAAGACAAAGGCTACAACCCCAAAGGCAGCAAGGGCCCCGGGGTCCGCCTGATACTGGATGTCCTAAGAAACTGGTAGAAAAAAGGGCTATCCCCTACTTCTTGTAGTAGCCGTACTTGATGACGGCTCTACCTACCGCGTTGTAGTTCTCCCTGGGCATGTCCTGGTAGACGGTGCAGCCGGGGCCCAGCATGAAGCCGCCTCCCTCGCCGGCGTCCTCTATGGACTTCTTTACCTCGGCCTCTACCTGCTGAGGCTTCCCCGTCCGTAGAGTCGTCACTCGGTTCAGGCCGCCGCATATGGCGAAATTGTCCCCGTACACCTTCTTGGCCTTGTCGAGCCACGTGTACTCGTGGGCGTCCCAGTTGATGCAGTCCACGGGGTACTTCTTGAACCAGCCGCCCTCCATGAGGTTCTTATCCTGGGGGTTGCCCTGGGGGGTGCTGCAGATGTGCATGAGCTTTATGGGGCAGTCCACGGCGTCCAGTACCCGTTTGTCGTAGCCATAGGCGTATGTCTCAAGCTGCTCCTTGGAGAGCTCCCGCCAGACTCTGCCGCCTCCGCCGATCCCGTAGAATATGCCGGCGGCGCCGGCGTCCACGCATGCCTTCGCGAACTCGATGGTGGACTCCGTGATGGTCTCCATGCCCGCTCTCAAGGCGCCGGGGCTGCTCTTCATGTCCTCCATGACCCGCTCCGGGGTGCCGACGCCGTTCATGGCCTGTATGATGGGGCTCGGTATGGTGTATATGAAGGGTATCCTGCGCAGGTCCCGCGCCAGTACCTCGTTGCACCTCACGTACTCTCGTAGCTCCTTCATGGGGTCGAGGACCCACAGCTTCTCCCAGTCGCCTGGCTCCTTGACCGTTGTGCTGAGTGTATGTGCCTCCTCCTCGTTGCCCCTGAAGTCGAAGCTGCTGCCCCACTTCATGGCCATGAACCTGTAGTAGGGCGTCACCTTGAGCATGTCCATCTTATAATCGAGTTCGCGTAGTAGCGCCATGTGGGCCTTCGCGGACTCCTCGCCGCTGCGGGTGGCCAGCTCCCAGCTGTAGTAGTCCAGCCAGTTCACGGCTGGGAAGTGGCCCCAGACGCTCCACGGCACCCTGTCAGGCACGTCCCTGCGCATCACCGCCATGACCCTCTCGAATCTCTCGGACTCCATGATTATCAAACATTAGAGGCCGGCCGAGGATAAAAGTCAGTTCATCACCCCGCGGCGCTTGACTAGAATATGGCACTCTTTAAATAACGTGCCACAAACCACAGTAATGACACTGGTGAATATCCGTGGCACAGATGTACCGTGTGAGGATCGGAAAACAGGGCCGAATCGTACTGCCCAAAGAGATCAGAGAGGAGTACGACGTAAAGGCAGGAGACGAAGTGACGATGATAGTGAAAGGAGACGAGATCACCCTAAGAATCAAGGAGACCCCAGAAGACCCCCTAGAGGACCTGCATGGGCTCGCGGAGCGTATCTCCATCGGGCTGTCAGCCCAAGAGCTGAAACGGCTCTCAGACGAGGAGCGCCTGAAAGAGTTCATCAGAGGCAGGGCCCAGAGTGCCTGAGAAACCCGTCTACTTCATAGACTCCACGACCTTCATCAGCGCCGTCGATAAGGATTCTGAGAGCCACAGGCACTGCCTAGAACTATTGGACGCGGTGGCAAAGCAGCAGATTAAAGCAGCCACCAGCCTCGAGACGCTGGAGGAGGCCCTTTTCATTCTGTCGAGGCTGATCCCGCGCGTAGACGCTTTGAGAGTTGTTCGCAACCTAATGCTATTACCGGGGTTGTCGAAGCACGCCATGGAGTACTCGACCCTGATGCAGGCCATGGAGGTGATGGAGATCCACGCCCTCAGACCGAAGGACGCCATAAACGTGGCAACCATGCTCGAGAACGACATCGGGCTCATCGTCAGCGAGGACAAGGACTACGACGGGACGGTTCTGGTGCAGAGGGTCCATCCAAGGGACGTGATGGGCCTTGAGTAACTTCTATATGTGATGCCTCCGTTCACATCTCATCTGTTTTAGGTGCAAGGTGTGAAGTACCGTAGATTCGGAGGACTAGACTGGAGGGTGTCTGCGCTGGGTTTCGGCGCCATGAGGCTCCCCGTCATAGGGGGCGACACGAGCAACATAGATGAGCCCAACGCAATAGAGATGATCAGGTACGCCATAGACCACGGCGTCAACTACCTGGACACGGCGTATCCCTACCACCAGGGGGAGAGCGAGAGGCTGGTCGGCAAGGCCCTCAAGGACGGCTACCGCGATAAGATCAGGCTAGCCACCAAGATGCCCACGTGGCTCATAAACGAGCGAGGCGACTTCGACAGGTACCTCGACGAGCAGCTGGAAAAGCTCCATACGGACAAGATCGACTTCTACCTGCTCCACGGATTGAGGCACACCAGGTGGCCCACAATAAGGGACCTCGACGTGTTCAGCTGGGCCGACGAGAAGATAAGGGAAGGCAAGATAGGGCACCTGGGGTTCAGCTTCCACGACGACGTAGAGCTCTTCAAGGAGATAGTGGACAGCCACGACTGGACTTTCTGCCAGATACAGCTCAACTACATGGACATAGAGTACCAGGCGGGCGTCGAGGGGCTAAGATACGCCGCGGGGAAGGGGCTCGCCGTCGTCGTCATGGAGCCCATCAAGGGCGGGAAGCTCGCCGTGACGCCGCCCAAGGACGTTCAGGAGGTTTGGGCCAAGGCCGAGAAGAAGAGGACGCCGGCGGAGTGGGCCCTCCAGTGGGTTTGGAACCACCCCGAGGTGAGCGTCGTCCTCAGCGGCATGAGCGAGATGAGGCACGTCCAGGAGAACGTGGAGTACGCCGGCCGAAGCGGCGCAGGTTCACTGACGGCCGACGAGCTGAGGCTCATAGAGGAGGCGAAGGACGCCTACAACAGGCTGGGCTTCGTCGGGTGCACCGCGTGCAGGTACTGCATGCCCTGCCCCCAGGGCGTCGAGATCCCGGAGATACTGGGCATGTACAACGAGTACTACATGAGCGGCCAGAGCGACGAGATAAAGGATAGATACTGGGAGAAGATAGGCCCCGAGGCCCACGCGGACCAGTGCGTCTCCTGCGGTGTCTGCGAGGAGCAGTGCCCTCAGGAGCTGCCCATCAGAAAGTTCATGGGTGAAGCACGGCGCATATTCACCAAGCCGCAATAACTCTTTTTTATAGGCGAGCTGCATCCGAGAAAGTATAGCTCTTTATGGGGCGCACGGGGGCGGTTTTTCTCCTTCCCCTTCTAAAAGATATTACCGTCCCCGGGCGGATGATCCAAGATGCTGGTGTATAAATGGGGTTTGCGGACGCACCCTAGCTAGGCTTACACTATAGGCTTGATACCGGTCCCTGATCCGTTTCAAGAAACAGGGTTGCATCATTTATACTAGGAAAAAATGTGGGGTTACGCGATCTTCGTGGGCCGCCTACCATGGACGCTCGGGTCGTACCGTATGGGCTCGCCGACGCTCCACAGGAATATGTGGGCGGTGCCGGTGCCCACCCGTTTGAAACTGCTCTTGAGCCTCTTGACCACGTAGTCATAGTTGTTGCCCTTGTCCATGCTGTCAAGCCACTTCTGGAAGCTGCCGTGCTCCGCCGCGATGCGCTTGAACTCCTCCGCGTTGAGTATCGTGGCCTCTATCTTCTGCCTGTTCCTGATGATGCCCTTGTCTCCTCGCAGCTTGGCCACGTCGTTCGGCCCGTAGGCGGCCACCTTGTCTACGTCGAACCCGTCGAACGCCTCCGTGAAGTTGGGCCACTTGTCGGCGACCAGCTGCCAGTTCAGCCCGGCTTGGAAGATGCACCTGGTCATGTTCTCGAAGTACTCCCGGTCCTTTGTGGGCCTCCTGTCTTTGTAGACCCAGCCCGGCAGGGTCTCGCTCTCCGGCATGGTATCGACTCCGCTTCATCTCTTAATGAGGGTTTCCCGCCTCCCCTCCTTGGCTTCATATAGGTCGCGCACGTCTTCATCAACGATGACGATGCAGCCCAGGCAGGGACCGAAGGAGGTCGTGACGGGGAGACGCGGGATGGTGAGCAGCAGCCACCCGGAGGTCACCAGGATCATGGTTGACGTGCTCAAGGCGGGCGGCAACGCGGTGGACGCCGCCGTGGCCGGGAGCCTGGCCGGCCCCGTCTACGAGCCGCACATGACCACCCACTCCGGCACCGTGTCTTTCCTCTACTGGGACGCCAAGACCAGGCGCCCCTACTTCATGGACGCCTCCCCGACTCTTCCTGAGGGGCTGCCGCCCTTCTGCCCCCACCCCTACGCCCCGACCACGGCGGCGGCCATCCCCGGCTCACCTGCTGGGCTGGGGGCGATGCTTGAACGGTTCGGGTCCATGGAGTGGAGGGAGCTTGTGCAGCCAGCCGTGAAGGCGGCACGGGAAGGCCACGTCGTGACGAGCTGGGAGTACGCCCTCCTCTACGGCGGAGCCGGCGGCGGGTCAAGCACCTTACGAGGGAGAACCTTCTTCCCCTCTGGGAGAGCCCACTACGCTCCCGAAGGCTTCCAGGTGCCCGTGGGCGAACTCTGGAGGCGGCCCGACCTGGCGAAGATCCTAGAGGCGTCGGCGGAGGAGGGGGCAGCCTACTTCACGGAGGGGCGTTGGGCCGAGAAGCTCGTCGAGGAGGCCAACAGCCTCGGCTGGGGAATAACCTTTGAGCACGTCGCAGGGTACGAGCCCATCTGGGTGGAGCCCGTCAGGGTGCCCTGCGGCGAGGACACGGTGGTCGGTATACCGCCGCCCCAGAGAGGGGGCTTCTACACGGGGTTCCTCATCGGCGTCCTCGACAACTTCGACCTAGTCGAGACGGGTCACTACACGGAGTCAGCCGAGACTCTGGCCCTCATGGCATGGACGCTACGCCGCGCCCACAACGACAGGAACCTCATCCACGACCCCGACTACTACGAGAACCCCACGGAGGCCCTGCTCTCGGCGGAGTACCACAGGGTGACGGCGGAGCTCTGGAGAGGGAGCAGGCCCACCCGTGACCTCTCACGGTACCTGGAGCTAACCCACGGCCAGGCGGCTCACCGGGGAAGCCTCCCCGGCACGGGCCACGTGCCCCACGACAGCTGCGAGCTTAGCGTCGTGGACCCCATGGGCAACTGGGTTCAGATGATGGAGACGGGAGGCGCGGGCATCCCCGGCGTGGTGGTGGACGGGGTGCCGGGGAGCGGCATAGGTTGGGAGAGGTACGCCCTCGCCGAGCCCGGCGGCAGGACACAGCACGCCATCGCCAACACGCTGGTGCTCAGGGGCGGCGAGCCTTGGATGGCCCTCGGGTCCCCCGGCGACTGCATATTCACCGTCCCACAGGTCCTCGTCAGCGTCCTAGTGCATGGCTGGGAGCCTTACGCCGCGATAGACGCTCCGAGGTTCTGGCCGATAAGGGACGACTGGACCATAGAAGCTGAGAGCCGGCTACCGCTTGACGTGATCAAAGGGCTCAAGAGGATGGGAATAATGACGAGGCCCCTGGGCGAGTATCACTGGCCCATGGGGAGCATGCAGACCGTGTGGCTGGACCGCGAGACGGGGCTGCTCAGTGGAACGGCCGATCCACGCCGCCTGGGAAACGCCGACGGCTACTAGAGGGCTCTAGTAAACCTTTGATGGTGCACGCCCTGAACACCCTGCAGCCAAGCAGGAACGGGATGAGCAGCAGGAAGGCGCTCACGTAGAAGGGAAGCCCTATACCGCCGAACTCTGTCGCCACCCCTCCGATGAGCGGACCGGGGATGCGTGCCACGCTCCCCACCGACTGGGTCACCCCGAGCACCCCTCCCTGCTTGTCCGGCGGCGACATGAGGGAGATAAAGCTCGGGACGCTGGTGTTTGTCAACCCCACCCCGACCGAGACGAGCACTATGCTGAGACCGAAGAACGCCAGGCCCCTGAGCAGAGGCATCAGCAACACGCCGCAGAGCATCAGTAGCGGCCCGAAGACTATGAGCTTCTCCTCCCCAAGCGTCCTCACGAGTCGGCTCATCGCGAAGCCCTGCAGGAGCACCTGGACGAAACCTATGAATATGAAAACGTAGCTCATCTCGACCTCTGTGAATCCGTAGAAGTCTATAGCCAGCAGAGGCACTATCACCGGGATAGCGGCGAACGAGAGGGTTATGACGAAGAATATGGTCAACACCTGGCCGGTCAGGGGCGCCCTCAATGCGTCAAGTACATCGGACAGGGACTCGGCTAGCCCACGCGGCTCCTCGGCGCTCCTCAGGCCCTCAGGCTCAGGCAGGAAAAACATCACGAAGAAGAGGTTCAGCACCCCCAGCAAGACGGCGGCGTACCCCGGAGCCCTGAGCCCGTACGGGCTGAGGAGGCCCCCGATGACTGGGCCGAGGATGAACCCCACACCCGTGGCGGCCCCGACCATGCCTATTCCCTTGGAGCGCTCCTCCTCCGTTGTTATGTCCGCCACGTACGCCTGGGCTACGGCGCCCTCGGTTGCTAGGCCCGCGATAAGCCGTGACAGGAGGAGCAGGAGGAAGCTCTCCGCGAACGTGAACAGGAGGAAGCTTCCGACGGAGGTCAGTATGCTGAAGAGCAGGACCGGCCGACGGCCCCTGCTATCCGATATCCTGCCTAGGAGCGGTGAGAAAAGGAGCTGCATGACGCTGAAGCTTGCGAGGAGTACGCCGATGCCGGAGGGCCCCGAGCCCAGCCTCTGCGCGTAAAAGGGTATGAGCGGTATTATTATCCCGAACCCGGTCATGTCCACTAGGACGGTTAAAACGATGACGTTGATGGGAGACAGCAGCCCCTCAGCCTTTTGGATCATTGGATCAGCAGGAAGCCACAGGGAAAGGCGGAATAAAATGGTTCTCGATGTCCATCTTTTTTAAGGCTTGGCTAACATGTTTACCCATCAACTTGTCTCTTAAATAGTGAGCCGCCATGAAGGTGCTTCTCGTCGAGCCTCCCAAGGACTTCTGGTTCATCATGGGGCAGTACATCCCGCCGCCCTTCGGCCTGCTCTGCCTCGCCGCATACGTCGAGGAGCGCCTCCCCTGGGCGGAGGTGGAGGTCGTGGACAGCCAGAGCGAGGGCCTCGACTGGGACGGCCTTGAGGAGAGACTAGAGGAGGCTGAGCCGGACGTGGTAGCCCCCTCCGGGATGGCCACGGCCAACGCGTTCTACGCCGTCAGGACCGCCGAGGCGGCCAAGAAGATGAACCCTGAAGCCGTCACGGTTCTGGGCGGCCAGCACTTCACAGCTCAAGCCGACGAGACCCTCAGAGCCTACCCGTTCATAGACTACGTCGTGCGGGGAGAAGGGGAGGAGACGTTCACAGAGCTACTCCGCGCCGTCAAGGAAGGGAGGCCAGCAGCCGTCCTAGGGGTCTCACTGAGACACGGTGAGAGTATACATCATCAGACGGATAGGCCCCTCATAGGCGACCTCGACACGCTCCCATACCCGGCGTACCACAAGGTCGCTGAGCACATGGCGGGCTACTATTTCTCCCTCATGGCCGACCAAGGGAAACCCTTCTCAATAGTCGAGGGCTCCAGGGGGTGCCGCCACGACTGCAGCTACTGCAGCCAGTGGAGGTTCTGGCGGAGGCGGCACCGCCACAAATCCCCCGAGAGGGTGGTCGACGAGTTCGAGCACCTCTACAACGAGTACGGCAGCCGCTTCTTCTGGTTCTCAGACGACAACTTCGGAATGGGCGAGAAGACCCGGGAGATATGCAGGGGCCTCATAGAGAGGGGCCTGGGGGACGAGATAGAGTGGTTCTGCCAGGTCAGGGTAGACGACGTGGTGGAGAACCCCGAGACCGTGGCGTCTATGCGCGAGGCGGGGGCCGTCTGGGCCCTCGTGGGCTTCGACAGTCCAAGCCAAGACACCCTCAGCTCTTTCAGGCGCAGTGGCATAGACGAGTCGCGCGCCATGAAGGCCGTGGAGCTTCTACGGTCCAACGACTTGTTTATACAGGGAACCTTCATCATAGGCGATAGGAAAGACAGCCACGAGTCCATCGAGGCTCTGCGACGATACGCGGACAGGCTCGACCCCGACATAGCCTCCTTCTTCGTGTTGACCCCGTTCCCCGGAACCGAGGTATACGAGGAGACGAGACGAGGCGGCTGGATCATGGACGACAACTGGGCCCACTACGACATGGTCCACGCCATCATGCCCACCATGCACCTGACACGCGAGGAGGTCCAAGAGGAGCTCTACAAGTGCTACGAGGACTTCTTCGGAAGCTGGGACCGCAGGTTCCGCGGGATAGGCAGCAGGAACCCCGTCACCCGGCGCACCTACGCCTACCTATCCAAGCAGGCTCTGCTCATGCAACTGAAAAGCCTATTCTGAGGCGATGGACATGGTTGATGATGAAATGACCCGGACGGCGTCCGTGCAGGCTAGGCAGCTGGCGCTTTACCTGTTGATATTCGTCGCCATGCCCGTCATCACCTACGTCGGCGGTAGGCAGGTGGACCTCGTCCTTGGTCTACGGAGTTTCCCTGCGTTTCCGTGGAACCTCTACATCGGTGTAACCGTGTTCATTTTCGGCCTCGGCGTCGGTTTGAGGTCTACGCGTCTCCTGTACTGCCGCGGAGGGGGTCTGCCTTGGGGCGAGGCCGTCGAGGACGCCAAGACCAGCAGGCTGGTAACGTCCGGCGTCTACGCCTACACGAGGAACCCGATGGTGCTGGGCTACTCTCTGCTCCCGTTGGCGATGGGGGTGCTGCTCCAGTCGCCGGGGATGGCGCTATCAATAACACCCCTGGTCCTGCTGCTGAACGTTGCCATAGTGAAGCTGAGGGAGGAGCCGGACCTGGAGGAGAGGTTCGGCGACGAGTACCGCATATACAGGGAAGAGACGCCGTTCCTCGTCCCGGACCCGGGGAAGCTGTACCACGGATTCATCAGGAACGCCCTGCCCGAGAGGAGGACCCAGATGCTGTATGTCGGTCTCGGGCTGCTTCTCCTCGTGCTACTCGGGCTGCTTACGTTCAATCCAAACGCCCCAGGGAT
>Ga0315532_1000609_pt1 | contig 28379 bp, 28 predicted proteins | sample SalMarWE160370MG_FD_203082 | JGI IMG/M metagenome (GOLD analysis project Ga0315532, IMG submission 203082) | Salt marsh sediment microbial communities from the Plum Island Ecosystem LTER, Massachusetts, United States - Salt Marsh Sediment WE1603-70 ...
GTCTTTCACAGGCAATTTTATTCCGTGAATATTTCCAGGAGGTGTTAGATAAAGGAGTACATTCGGTTACAGGGAGTTTTTTAGGTGGAGTTTGATAGGCTGAGGCTGAACTTATGAAGATATACTGTCCGGTCCGACCTCCGAATAACTCGAGATCTCTTTTTATATGTTCGGGAGTAAAGGCAACCCAGTTTACAACCACGTCGAATGTCCTATCTCCAAGTGCTGCTTCGGCTGAAGCTCTATCTCTAATGTCTCCGCGTAAGATATGAGCTTTTTCTGGCACGGGTCTTTTGGTTTTACCGCGGGTTAAAAGATATAGTTGAAATCCTTTTTCGACAGCTAATTCGGCACATGCTGAGCTGATAATACCTGTCCCTCCAATGAACAAAACTTCCATTTATTTTTCTCCCTCTGAAATCTACTTTATTTTAAATAATGTTTTATAAATTCTATATAAATTTATGAAAATAAAGCAAAATATCAAGAGGATAATATGTATTAAGATTTTTCGAATCTTAATACAGTATATTAGTTATTTAGTAACAAAAAAATCTGTGAAAATCTGTGTAATCTTGTGGTTCAAAATTTTTTACTGTTGACAAAGGTAGAAGTAATGGATACGATATTTTTATAGAAGTGAATAAAGTAATAAAAGTAAACGATAATATATATTTTTATCACAGAAGAGTCCCTTCATCCAACACAACTCTAATAAAAGGAGTCTCAAACATACTTATAGATCCGGGCTATAATCCGGTTATTAAAACAAAGGCGCTTAATCCTCTTATGAGAGAAGCAGGAATAAATTTCAAAGATATAGATGAGATATGGTTTACTCATAGTCATCCCGACCATACAGGACTCACCTATTACCTTCTTCAGGAAAAACAAATGAAAGTCGTCTGCCATCCTCTGGCAAAAGATTTTATAACAATAGAACCTCCAATCCGAGGCATTATCGAAACCGAAAAATTTGATGATTTAATCTTGAAAAAACTTTATCCTACGGAAGAAAGAAAGAGAAAAAGTCTTGAAGCTCTTGTACGCTATATTGTAAAATTTTACGCGACTTTTTTTACTGTGGGAAATCACGCGTTTAAAGCCGACGATTATTTTACTCATGGTGAGAACCGACATGGCATCAGAATCGTTTTTCTTCCGGGACATACGTTCGATGAAGTCGGATTTTCTCTCGGATCTACACTAATTACAGGAGACCTTATCGCGACTTTTTCATTTAAGCGTCCGGCGGTACTAAATGTACCAACTTCGGATATCGACAATGCTATCTCTTCGCTAAAAAAGATTTTAGAAATCTCGCCAGAGCTGATTTTACCCGGTCATGGGAATTATTCGACGATCGATGTAAGGCTTATAACCGAGATTTACAATCAAACTGTAAATTTAAGAGAAAAAGGGATTTTATTGTTAAAAAACACTCACTCGTTTATCGATTATGCCTTCGGTTTACAAAAAATCCTTCCGCTTTTTACCCTTCGCATTCAGGAAAGACTAGCTCTTTTGTATATTGTTTATAAGAGTTATGTGAGGACTAAGGATTCTTCGAATCAGAGATACGATCCATGTCTTGCGTCATGAGTCACGCGTCATGTGTCAAAAAACCTCACCCCCCAACCCATAATTAGCCACGGATTAACACGGATACACTCTGATTTTTTGTCTTTTAACTCGGCACTCAGCACTCGGAACTCTGTCTTTCACATTCCAGTTCCCGCCTTGACAAATCTTAAATTCTATATATATTTCTCTTACTTACCAAAAATGGTAGGAAAAAGAAATGAATTACGAAAAACTTATAGATTTATTTGGCGATAGGCCTTTTTTTGAGAGCGGCGAAGTTCACATTGTTTTTGAAGAACCCCGGGCGCAGATCGAAGCGCGTCTCTCCCGCTGGGTAAACAACGGAAAGCTGCTGAAACTCAGGCAGAAAAAATATCTTCTTCCGGGCAAATACCGACGAAATGAACCCTCTCCCGAATACATTTCAAATTATCTATACAGACCTTCTTATATCAGCCTAAGAACGGCTTTAAGTATCTACGGTATAATTCCCGAATTGGTTCATACCTACGAAGCAGTAACCACAAAAAAAACCGCGAAATGGGATACGCCGATAGGTACTTTTAAATACCATTCTATAAAGGGAAAAAGATTTTGGGGATACACGATTTATCCGAAGGCAGGAAGCACCAACAATCAGAAATCCTTCATGTTAGGGGAACCTGAAAAAGTTCTCCTCGACCTCTTTTTCCTAATTAAAGGAGAATGGACAGAAAAAAGAATAAAAGAAATGCGATTTCAGAATCTATCGATTATAAAAAAGGGGAAACTTCAGAAGTACGCGGAAACGTTCGACAGCCCAAAGGTAAAAAGAGGTGTAAAACGTTTTACTAAAGTTTATTCGAAGGAGATTACATGAAAGAAAGAGCTTTATCTATCGTAGAACAAGAGAAAAATCCCCGACTATCTTTTAATAAACTCCGCGAATATCTTCAACATGTTATTTTAAGGGAGTTATTCGAGCAAGGGGTACTCGATTACATTGTTTTTCACGGCGGTACCGCTTTAAGAATTCTTTTCGATTTACGAAGATTTTCAGAAGACCTGGATTTTCATACGCTGAACAAAAATGAATTCGATTTAGAAAAAGCAGTAAAAAAAATAACGGACCATTTACAGCAACAGGGATACCGATTAAGTGTAACAACAAACTTCAAGGGTACCGTTCAATCGGCTTTTATAAAATTCAACGACCTTCTATCCGAAGCGGGTTTAAGTCGACAAAAAGGAGAAAAACTCAGAGTAAAAATCGAAGTGGATACAAAACCTCCCGAAGGCTATAATACAAAATCTTCTCTAATAAATAAGTATTTTCCCTTTGGGCTTATTCATCATGACAGGGCATCTTTTCTTTCCGGCAAATTACACGCGGTCCTTCAGCGTTCATATACAAAGGGCAGAGATTATTATGACCTCTGGTTTTATCTCAGCAGATGGAAAGACCTCAGCCCAAATTTCGAATATCTTAATAATGCCCTTAAGCAAACCAGATATGAAGGTCCTTCTATAAAAAAAGAAAACTGGAAAAAAGTAACTTCATCAAAAATAAAGGAAATCGACTGGAATTATGTGGTAAGCGACGTAGAACCCTTCGTCGAAAATCAAAATGATCTTAAAGTCTTCTCAAAAAAAACTATGTTAGAATTGTTAAGATAACAACCCATAATTAGCCACAAAGGCACTAAGAACACAAAGAAAATTGGACGCAGATTAACGCAGATTTAACAGGATTTTTTATTTGTTGGTAAAGGAAATTCAGAAAATAAGACCTACCCCTCTATTTATTATTTTCGATATTCTTCACGAAAGAAAGAAAAACCACTTCATTAAAGAAGATATACAACCAGCAGTCTTGATTTTTAAGAGAAATTCTTTTATAACTAAAAATTTTTTTACCTATTTCTATTGGTTTTATTTTTTTCATAGGTTCCAAAACTTCTTCGACTAGTATTGATCGGTATTTAGCAGGACTTTTTGTCCAATCTTCAAGGAAAAAAGATGTTATCTCATAATCTTCACTTAGGATTTCTTTTTCTTTCTTGAAATATAAACCCTTTGTAATTCTATCTATCACGGAACGAATTCTGTCTGATTCTATTTCATATATGGGTTTAATACCTGCAAATATTCCGCCTGTAGTCTGAACTTCTGCTAATTTCAGCCTAGAACGCCATTCTTTTACTTTCTTAAAACCTTGTGGTCTACCAAAAGATCTTATAAGTTTTTTCACTAATTTCCTTGCTTCAGGTTGCATTGCGACTCTTTCATTAGCGACTATTACATTTCTGAAATATCCATCATTTTCTTCAAAACTTTTGTTGCATAGTTCACAACATGGAACAGTAATGAGATTATCAGGTCTGGGAGAGGGAAAAAGGCTTTTGGGCGGTATATGATCCATTGTTTCGGGAAAATTTTTTCCACAGTAAACACACTTATCATTAGTAAATTCCATTGCTTTATACGTACAGTATTAGGTAAAGGAAATAGGGTGTTAAGTTTAAAGAGTTGGCTTTTTTACTCATATATCTTAAATTCATACTAGTTATTTTATAAAAAACTTTTGAAAGATATTTGTCTTCCATTTGTATTAATTATTCTATAATTTTCCTAATTTCCTCAAATATTTCTTGATACAGGCTTAAAAGATTATCAAATGTCTTTTGACAATAATTGTCCAATCTTTCTCCAGATGGCATAGTAGGATAATGCATCGTTGCTTCATTTTCTAAATACGGTTCTTCAATAAAACAATTAAAGTTCTCAAGTCCTGAGTAATGAGAAATTGTATCTCTCCATATAGTCATTTGTTGGATCCATTCTTTTCTGTGATTATCAAATATCTCGGCTAAATCTTGCTCACCAGTTTTCTGAAGTCCTTTTATTATTTTACCTCCTGCCTTGTATTCTGAATTTATATTGTCTCCTGAATGTCTAAACGTACGATAGCTCCTAAGTTGAGGTAAAACACAACCTAATGTTTTAGTTATTAGATCCAGATTACTTTTTACCTGAAATAAAAAGGCTTCAGTCTCGTACACGAGTATCGGATTTTCTGTTTCAATAGTTACGCCCAAAGGAGGAGTAGGATGAACTTTAAATCTTTCAACTTTTTCTTCGATTGTTTTCATAATAACTTTACGATGATAATCTACTGCATATAATTTATGTTTACAATTAAGGATGCTGTTATATAGGTCTTTTTCTTGTTTCTCTTTAACTAGGGAGATTATTTCCTGAAAAATACTTTCTATTTCTTTATTAACATTACTCGATTTTTTTATATCGAGTTTTATTTGTAAAATTCCAGGAAATTCCCTCCAAGTTTTTCCGCCGTTCTTACTTCTTAAGTGGGTATTTTTAGTTTTGTATTCATTACGTGGTTTCGACGAAATTGACTTCTGCTCTAACCAGCAACAGTTCTTATACTTCTTCCCACTACCACAAGGACAAAGTTCATTCCTGCCTACTTTCTCTTCTTCTTTATCCATAATCCAATTTATTTCTTTACATATGTTAAATATGTATAAACCTGATTCCATTTAGTTTCTAATTTTCTAACATCATTGTACCTCATATATTCATCAAAATTAGAAATTAAGATAATGTTTCGCATCTGTAAAAATAAAACCCATACCCAAGTATTTTTTTTCTTATCTTCATCGCACTTTTTTTTCATTATTTTATCTTTTTCTTCGTCGGTTGGCATATAATCAGACCAAATTTCCTCGAAAACAAAGTGATTCACTCTTGAAAGTAACTTGTAGTATTGGTAAATCTTATATTTATTATAGGTTTCAATACCTTCAAGCATTTGTCTTATATTAGGCATATTTTTATATTTTTCTTCATTGCCCGATTGTATTGCCCCTTTAAGAGTTTCTATATACTCCGGTGATTTTGTTATAAGACCTTCTTCAATGAGTTCTAAAGTATTTTTAAAAGAAGTTATTCGAAACCGTTGGGCATTCTTAAAAGGATCTAACATACACCATTCAAAAATAACAGTTCCTTCGAATAAAGACCGTAATAATATTTCGACTGATGAAATTCTATCTTTACTTAACAATAAATAAATTGAATCATAGATATCTGTATTTCTTAGATATAAGACTTCAATCATAAATTTTGAAGCGCCGATTTCTTCACGTTGCAACCATTTTTCATTCAATATATCTTTTGCTTGTTCTATTTCCTCTGCAAAACTTTCTATAATGGTCATTTTTTTTAGGTACTACTCACGCTAAGCTATTTATATATTTATCACATTCTTGTAAAAATAGCTTATACTTTTCTTTTAACTCTTTTTTGTTTTCAATTAAATCGTCAGAGACTTTCTTTTCACATGATGCGACAATTGCACACCAATGAATTGTATCTCTTGCATAATTTGCAATAGGAGGATATTTATTAAATCTACCTATTAATTCGTGGTCGTTAACAAAATTCTTTCTGTACTCTGCTTCCTTTTGATCATATCCCTTCCAGTTACTGGCTAATTCTACTAGTTTACCCAATTCTTCCTTTAATTCTTCTATTTCATTATAACTTTTATTACGTATGTATTTTTTAAATTCTCTCTTTTCGTTCAATAAAGATGTTAAGAGATCTAACAATTTTGTTACTATTATAGTTAATAAAACAATAATTACAGGTACCTTTAACAATTCAATCCATATCATATAACCTCCATAATTTATATCGTTTATATATAAAAAACCACGTGACCTTTTAGTACTAAAATCACATTACCTTCTTTTCGGATTTTGATTCTCTTGCCAATAATTTAAAAATCAAGGCCCGATCCCTTTACAAAAAGAGTATGATAGTAATTACTTTAAATGTTCGCCTATAAATTGGCGTATACCACGCAGCATATCTTTAACATCGTCCTTTGAATACTCAGAGAACTCACCATGATCGGCATAATTCCTTATGTCAATGTAGGATTGAACTTTCTTCCGCATTAACTTATTATAAAGTTTTGCATCGGCACATTTCTGATTTAATGAATTTAAATTCTCACTCTCTTTTAATTTTACATTATTATTTACAGCAATCTCTTTAAGACAGTTTTCGAGTACTGCACCACCCAAAGAAGCTGCGGGGTCTTTATAGTTATTTTCAAGTAAATGTTCCGCCATTTCTAAGAAATCATCGAAAACTTCTGCAGAAATAAGGTTTTTTATATCAAATAGATAACCATTTTTAATATCTTCTTCTAAAGAATCTAAAATAGAGAGTCCTATTTCAACATCTCGTATGCGTGCAAACTTAACCATTTCAAAAAACCTTTGTGTATAGTTATGATTATTTCCCAATGTTTCAATTAAAAAAGTCTGGACTTGGGCTTGCCATCCAACGAAACGGCCTGCGGAGGCCTTACCATAATTAGTTAAGACAGAACCTTTAGCCCTTAAACTGCTAATACGCTGAATGATTTGTTCTTCAAGTTTCATTTTATCGACTATTAATTCCTTTCTTAACTCCTTCTATTATTTAAGGACATGAAGATAAGTTTTTTCTACTCATACAACATACCTTTCTTATACTCATAGTATGAAATTTAAAAAATCATTCCCATAAGTCAAGGGGCGCAATGCGTAGCATTGCGAGTCATTAATCAATACAAATTATCCCATCTTTTTGATTTTCTTTTAAGGTTTTTATAAAATCGAACCCAAATTCAAACCATTTATATAGATTAATTTTCCTGCTGCCATCTTCATTCAATTCGAGTGTAATTAACTCATCTATACTATCTGAATCTATATCTCTAAAGTCAAAATCAATTAAAGGAGAATTCACTCGCGAACCTAACCACTTAGGATATATATATGGACCTCGACTATTGTAAATAAACAAACGATTAGAAACCACTGTATCGTATCTCGTCCTCTTCCATACTCCCACACATATTTCAAATTCGTTATCTCCGTCAATATCCGCTTTCATTATTTTCCAGGGATAAAATGTATGGGGATCTATAAAAGGGCCAATAAATCCGGTATCGGTTATTGTTGCAGTAATTATTCTTTCTCCAAATGTCAACTTTTCATCTCCAAGAATGCCATACAAATGTAACCCCAATGAGTCATTTATAAAACAACAATCTTTCAAGTTTTTCCCCTCAGGTAAATCTTGCGAAGAAATAATTTCTCCAGCACTATCTTTAAGCAGAATTTTCTCACTTGAAGCGGTAACACTTACTTTAGAATTTTCACAACGACAAATAGGCTTTTTAAAGGAAAAAGAGGTATCGATTTTCACAAATAACTTATTATTCTTTTCGCAAAAATGCGTTCCGAATTTATCTGAAATTCCAATAATTGTATTCATTATTTTCTTTCTTTCTTCTTTCTCTGCAATTCTCGGACAAGATTTTTCAAGAATAACCGGAACGAAACAAATTGAATCGATGTCTCCCTTTTTAAACACGCATTTAAATATTGCACTTTGACATTGCTCAACTTTATGTTGGTCAAAAACAAAATTTCCCAAACTGTAGATGATTGGTCTTTCCTTATAAATTTCAACGCTTTGAAGCACGTGGGGATGATGTCCAAGAATTAAATCCGCCCCTGCGTCTATTATTTTATGTGCTTTCTCTACATGGTCTATTCTTGGGTATCTATTAAATTCAATTCCCCAATGAAAGGAAACAATAATGAAATCAACTCTATCTCTAATATTTTCAATTTCTATTACTATCTCTTCTGTAGTGGCGTAAGCAGGCCCGGCTTCTCTCTCAATATATACTATTCCATCGGGAAGCATATCTAGAAAGGCAAAAAAGGCAAATTTAAGTCCGTTTTTAGTTATTATCCTTGCCCTTCTCGCCTCTTTCTGGTTTTCGCCTCCACCAATCGGAAAAAGACCTTTTTCTGAAAGCAATTGACTTGTTTTAATAAAACCTGTCCTGCCATAATCGAGTGTATGATTATTCGCGACAGAAATTATATTAAATCCGGAATTAACAATACCATTAACATAAGAAGTGTCCGCACAAAAGCTAAATCTCTTAGCTATTGGGTTACCTTTTTCGGTAATTGGACATTCCAGGTTACAAAAAGCTAAATCGTGTGAACCGACTATATTTCTTATATATCTAAAGGGGTAATCAAAATCATTATTGTCAATTATATTTCGAACACCTCTATCCAGGAGAACATCTCCAACAGCACAAAAACTTACTCTCCCCGAAGGTGGTTTAGTACCAGCTATCGATACAAAAAGTAAGAAAACTAACATCCGGAATCGTAATAGAGTTTATACCATCCCGGTTCCTGTTTACCGATTTTACTTCTAATATTCCACGGCACATAAGAAGGCTGTGGCATCTCCGGTTTTTTCTCTTCAGACTGGAAATATTTAATCCATTCCGGCTGAGAGGGAGCTTTACCTTCCTTTAACATCTCTTGCCACTTTTCATCTGTCAATCGGTCACCTATAGGCTGAAGAAATTCATAATAAGAAAAGACTCCACCTCTCATTAATTTTAATCTTCCGTCAATTTCCACAGCTACATATATTTCATGAGCAAAACCAACTGCTTCTTCAAGCGCACCAGCAGGTCCATCCGGCATTTTCCCAGTGTGTATATCGGCAATAACCGGAATATATTGATCGGGGCCTTCTGCGTAAGTTATAGGAGGATTGACCTCTTTTACTTCATTTGTAAGGTTTTCCAACAACGAACCAAACCGTCTTATCTGCTCATACTCTTGAAGAGTTCTTGGTTCATTATTCAGCTCTTTTATCGAAACTTCCTTTAGGAAAACCACTGCTTCGGTAAATCTGCTAAAAAGGTCTTCATAGGACGTAAGAAGTTCATGTTTAGTTAATTCTTTATTGGTAAATCCGAGAAGCTCTATAATCCTCTGGTAAAATTCTACATTCGGTTCTACGTAACCTTTCGGCGGTTCCGGAACCCATTCCCATACTTCTTCCATACCATCTCCACACTCGGCAGCATAACTAGATTTCGCGTAAAGGATTACATCGTGCCTTAGTTCCGCCCAGCTGGAAAGAGCCGTACTTAAGTCTTTTGCTACCCAGGCTTCATTTTTCATAAAGAAGGGATAATCGTGCTCCGCAGAGAGTTCAAGAAGCGATTTCAAACACCATATCCAGTTAAAATAGAGGTTTACTCTCCAGTCTTTTTCTTGCAGTTTTGAGAACTGTTTCTTGAGCAAATTCAAAGTATCCGGATATTCGGGAAAATTTTCCCACGAATCTTTATACTTATTAAGCATTAAATCCTCTGCCAGTTCACTGCCAAATACAGCCATCGCATCTAGACCCATTGGGAAAACCCGTTTCCTTGGAATCGATAAACGTTGTAATATTTCAGAATCCGGAATATATCTTTGCCCCATAAATCTGAATTGGGCACCCTGGGGTCCCCAGATAAACTGCTTTATTTTCGTTTTTTCCTCGAATCTTTCTTTCAGAATTTGCTTTACTTCCTTGAGTTTATCTGCATCGGGAAATTTTTCTAAAGAATAATCCTCTCCAAACACTTTTTCTATAGCATACTTAATATCTTCAGGTCCAAGGTCATCGGAAGCTCCAACATAAAAAGAAGTCATATCATAAATTATTTCCCATTCTGGCAGTAGATTATTTGAATACAAATGATGAGTGATTAGCAAGGCCTGAGTAAGTTCTGTATCGTAAAAGTCGGTTTTTGAATTAATATGTAGAGAATATGTCCCATACCAGAGCATTCCCATAAAATACTTTTTCAGTATATCACTTCTCGTGTAATGTCCTCGGGGTACAAACTGCGAGTAATCGACTTTATACTCATAGTTTGAATCTTCATCCGGGTTTAGTATTATAGGGGATCCAAAACCTGAATGAGCTTTACATTTGGAAATTTCCTTCTTAACTATAGAATCTACCATAGAAGGTACTTCTGAAGAATCACCTACAAGAAAGTACTGAGGAACCGAAAAAAACGCGATATTTCTCCTGGATGCTTCCTTTAATGCCGGATTTTCTGTTGAATTATAAGTTTCCAGAGAAAGCTTTTTCATCTCTTCGGTAAGATTTTTTATTATATTGTAGAATTCTTTTTCCTCCAGCTTTCTGAGAGTGAAATCAAAGAAAAGATGATAGAGTTCCAGGATTACATCTGTGGTTATAAAATTAGGTCGTCCAGCATAATCATTTTCCTCATATACATTATACATTTGTCCATAATTTGCAGGAGTTACAACAAACCCATTTTTAGAAATTCTATCTGTTTGTTCTTTAGTAAAATCGCCAAACTGAAATTTGTTAACTATATTTCCCCATTTTAAGCCAGACGGACTGTAATTTTCCTTCAACAATTCTTTTTCTCTTTCTAAAATAATACCCGCGTTTTTCAATTCAGTTGCAGAAAGACTATCATCACTATAATTTCTGCTAGGCTCATACCAAGATTTCCCCTTAAAGTAACAAAAAATTTCATAATTTTTAAAAGGTCTCCCGTGCCTCGCAAAAATTTCATTTCTCATAAGGTAGAGTTCTTCTAGAGTTTTATTCTCCAGGTCACCGGGATTAATTGCTTTAACAGTTTCAGCTATAACAGAAAAAGAAAAGAAAAAAATTGCTAAAAGTAAAAAAACTTTCGGGTTTTTCATACTTACCTCCTTAATTTAATTATGTTAATTTTCTGAGTCAGGTCTAGTTTTTTGAATTTTTATTTTTCTATCCAGAATACCTAGTCCTTATACTCATAGTATGAAATTTAAAAAATCATTCCCATAAGTCAAGGGGCAGTGGGTGCTTCGCACCGGTTAAATAGTTGAATGGTTAAGTGGTTGAGTGGTTGAGTGGTAAAAACAAAAGATAGCTAACTGCTGACAACCGACGATCAGACACCCCACCCCTTGACAAATACAAAAAAATTATTATATTACTTTATATAACAAAGTACTTTGTTTAGATAGAAGTTCATTTTAAATTAACGTTAAGCAATTAGGAGGGAGTATTATGAGATATAAAATTTTAGTTTTGTTAATGTTATTTGTTTTTTGTATATCTTACGCCTACGAAACGGAATTTCCGGAATTAAAAAATTCCACTACTGCTGTGGGGTATTCCTTTTGCGTGACGGTGCTACCCAGCGTACCCCTTATACTTTGCGCCGGTTTTGACGATGGCAATGAATCTCTCGCGGTTGGAAGTTTTATTTTAACCGTTTCCGGGATTGTTATCGGACCCAGCGCGGGCCATTTTTACGCAGGCAACACAAGAAGGGGTTTTATGTCTGCCGGGTTCAGGGCAATCAGCGGCGGAGCTTTCATTCTTAGCAGCGGTGCATTATTGGGCTCTGTTAATGGCTCGCGTTTCGGAAATGAGGGGACTTATGCTGTAATCGCTATAGTTTCAGGTTTATCTACTTTCGGTTCCATTGTGTTTGATATATGGACCTGTCCGAACTCGGTCGAAAAATACAACCGTTCAGTTCGTGATTACAGAGGTTTTTATCTGTCGCCTGAAATCGATATAAAAGATGAAAGTTATGGATTATCGCTTTCGTATAGATTTTGAGCTTGGAACCGTGGGTCTTAACTTTACAGATTTAGTTTGAATTTTAGTGCTTCCGGTTTTTAAAGTAGGAGATGTCGCGATTAATATAGTATTGGAGTCAGGTCTTCTTTGAAAATATGGCGACAGAATTGGCTCTAACTATTTTTACTCGGTAACCCATACCTTAATCGTATCTAAGACGGTTGTTCCAATTACTCCCATCGCAAAATCCTCAGCAAGCTGGTCATAATCGAAATAAACGTCTGATTTAAAGCAATTCTCATCCATAGCCGTGACTGCTAAGGTATAAAAAGTGTCAAGGTTAGGGAATAGATATTTAGCAGAGAAAACACTAAGAGAAGTATCCTGCGTCAACAAAGAAGTATAAAAGGAGTCTATCTCTCCTTCAAAGAAAACACTGGCGGTATAGATGTCATCAAAAGACCCTTCGCAGCTGTTCCAGTAAACAATTTCAGGACTGTCCAGAGAAATTGTATCTCCGTTGGAAGGAGAATAAATTAAAAGAGAACCTGGAATATTTACTTCCTCTTCTATTTGATGTCCTTCAATGTTTATTTGAACAAAATACCTGTCATTATATTTCACCCACATGGAGTCATTACTATAGTAGATGCCGCTCGTATCCGACTCGCTGAATTTAAAGGTGTCCTGCTGCTCATCTACTGCGAATATTTCTGCGTCTGATATACCTTTAAAACCTTCCGGAATCGTCGCATCCAATCTATAAGTGGAATCCACATAGGCTTTTTGAAATTTCATTTTCGGTTTAAGAACCAGATTGATTACGTACTTGTGTTCAAAAGGACCTTCTGTAACGCTTCCGCAGGAAACGAAAAAAAGAGAAATTAAAAAGAGCGTAAGTATAAAATTATATCTCAAGTTCTAATCCTCCGTTAAAACCTGTATATAAACTCAATAGACGGTACAATAGGCAGCATATTAAAAGTTTCTCTGAGGGGCGGTTCTTCGTCATAATCGTAGTAATAAAACCACACGTTTTTGCGGTTCAAAGCGTTGTATAAGCTGAGTTTTAAATCTCCTTCATTGTTGCCAAAATAAAATGTCTTGGTAGCACTGATATCTAAACGCAAATAGGACGGTAACCGGTACGCGTTTTTCTCACCTTTCAACTCCATCCACCAGCTAGTATTATCATTATCGTAAGGGGTGCCTGATTCTATATAACGATATCTCCCCAGAGAGGTAGTGAATGGATTTCCCGTAGAGAAAGAGAATTGAACGCCGACTTCCCATTCTTTGGGAAGCATAGCAAAAAGAATCAAATACAGGTTGTGGGTCCGGTCCCATACTGACGGGTAGTATTCATCGCCGGATTTCATCCTTGATTTAAGAAACGTATAAGAAAGCCAGCCCCTTAATGTTCCAATCTCTTTTTTCAACAGAAAATCCATCCCGTAGGCGTCACCCTCTTTTTCATCAAACATCGTTCTGTAGTAATCGTTCGCGTTTTCAATGTCTATTTCCGGATCCTCGTTCATTTTGTATAACCGGTTATAAATCCGGTAATAACCTTCGAGTGAAAAGTAGTAAGACTCGTTCAGCCAGCCCTCATAACCGAGATTTATATGATGAGCTTCCTCAGGATTATACTCTCCGCCAAGAGGAATCAGATAATAAAAAGGAAGGCTCATCCCTCCAATTTCCGATTCTCCGGGGATTAAAGGAACCTCAAATTGATGGTAATTCCCGAGAGAAATTGTCAATGCCTTTATTTCATTTAAAAAGTACTTCGCGGACAACCGGTAAGACCTAAAAATAGTACTTTTGTTCTGTCCAAACTCTTCACTCTCGGAATAATAATGTGTAAGAGCTACACCTCCTCTGATAAGCAAATCTTCCACAGGTGAGAATTCATCTTCCGCAAAGCCCATTGCTCTGTTGCTCCAAATATCCTTGTATTCATAATTTATACCCATATTGCTGCTAATATCATATTTAAAAGGACGATATTCATCGTTTAGTCCGAATTTTAATTTATGCATTCCGAATGTACGCGTATAATCCATCCCGAGAGTAGCTATATCGATAACCCCGTTTGTAACAAAAATAGTATCCATAAAACCGAAATGAAAACTATGTTTACTAAATCCACTTGAGAAATGCAGTAAGGACTCATTATCACCGGAATGAAATAAATTTAATCCTATCACACTATTATCCCAATCCAGTCCAACAACCTGGATTTCTTCGTTGTCTTCGTCTCTCATATCGAGGAAATCTTTACTTTTGAAACCGCTTAAGACAACGGTCCAACTGTTAGTTATATCACTCTCTATATGTAAATATCCATCGTAGAAATAATAAGGCATTTCATCCGGGATTATTTTGTCTATATAAGTTCTCCTGACAGTAAAGAGAAAATTCGTATTTAGATAAGGTACAGGGCTGCCAATGGTTACTCCGGCGGATAAAAATCCCAGAGAAAAAACACCTGTAAGTCCTTTTATGTCTCGATCTACGCCTTTTGTTTTAACGTCTAAAACGGAAGAAAGAGCCGCATCGTATTCCGCCGGGATTCCGCTTTTATGCAATTCAATGTTTTTTATTGCGTTAACGTTAAAAGCTGAAAAAATACCGGATAGATGAAAAGGTCTTAACAGGGGTATGTTATCGAGCAGAACCAAATTCTGGTCCGGGCTTCCTCCTCTTACAGCGATATCCGTTGAGTAATCGGAAGCTTTTGTAATCCCGGGAAGAGCCTCTAAAGTACGCATCACATCACCTTCCTGGAACGAAGGCAAAATTAGCATATCCTCTGTAGACAGGGAGGCAGGAGTGATAGCGGCTGATTCCCTGAATTTTTTCCTCTTCGCGGATATTAATATTCCCTGTGATTTTAAAGTGGTTATACGCATCGCTATATCTGTTTCCGCATAATCCTTACCGAAAAAAAATATTTCTCTCTCGACTTTTTTATATCCCATCATAGAACAGACAAGCTTAATTTTTTTCAGTGTATCAGGCAGTATTATGCTGTAATAGCCGTTATTATCCGTTGTGGTACCCATTTCGGTTCCCATAACCACAATGTTGACCGTGGGTAGAGGTTCCTTTGAGACTGCGTCGAATACTGTACCCGTTACAATCTTGTATCCTCCGGCACTTAAAACCAAATAAACTAGTAAATACATCATTTACTTAAAAAAACTTCTCTGCTGTATTTACAAAGTAAAGCAGGAGCGAACCAGATCGTATACTTATCAATAGAATATATACCTCATTACAATCGAACAAGAGAGGGTGTTTGCGGTTATATCAACATTATCCCGCGTGAAACTGAAACGGTTATAGGAAAGGTTACTTTCCACGCTCCATCTGTGAGTAAACTCATAACCCACTCCCAAAGTTCCTCCGATACCAGAATATGAATCCAGATCTTCTTGCAATTCAAAAAGAAAAGACCAACCTGCTAGGCCTACACCTATGTCGAAATAAAAGGAAGGATGAAATTCGTTTAAGTAGTAACTGATACCCAGACCTCTTAAGCCAATGGTTATTATTTTCTTATCAGAATCCACTTCCTTTAGGAAATTAATCGTTGGGGCAGCGTAATAAATCATCAAGCGATTATTGGGCGCGTAACCCATTTTCCAGGTTGTCGAAATTCCTCCATTGGTAAAATTCTCAGAAGATTCAGCTGAACTCCAGTATTGCATTCTTTCCGGATAACTGGCAAATCCGTATCCCAGGCTAGGACCGAAGATAAGCCCCTGGCGTTCACCGCCGTTTAACAACAGAGGTTTTGCAAAAAGTATTATTAGAAGCGTTACTGATAATTTGGTAAAAATCTTTTTTGACATAATTAGCTCCTTTTTTAAAGTTCTAATAACTGCCTATAAAGTATAATTAGAGAATACAATTCTGTCAATGCTTTCACTGGTAACAAAAAACCAAACAAAAAATCCAGTAAATCTTGTTAATCCTGTCTGAATTATTGTTAGGGGGGTTAGGAAGTAAAAAAAATCCTTTTTAATCTGCGTTCATCTGCGTCCTATTCTCTTAGTGCCTTTGTGTCTCTGTGGCAAAATTTTGGCTTGACAGATTTAATCTTCGAGGTAGATTTTATCAACTTTACTATAAACAATATAAATTGGGAGGTATAATAATGCATAATAATTTGAGTCTGGTTTTTTTTGCCGTGTTCGGATTGATGCTTTTGATGTGTGCTTCTAATGTAAAAACCGTTAAATCAAACAAGGAATTTACATTAAAAACAGGAGTCAATGTTAGTCACTGGTTATCGCAGAGTAAAAAACGCGGCGAGGAACGCAAAAATTACATTGAAAAAGCCGATTTTGACACAATCGCTTCGGTAGGTTTCGACCATGTTAGAATTCCGGTCGACGAAGAACAGCTCTGGGACGGGGAAGGAAACAAAGAAAAAGAAGCTTTTGGGTTACTGCATAACGCAATAAATTGGGCGCTCGAAGCTAATTTGAGAGTAATTGTCGATTTGCATATCATACGTTCACATCATTTTATTGCAGAAACGAATGCTTTGTGGACCGAACCCGCCGAGCAGGAAAAGCTAATCGATTTATGGCGACAGCTTTCCGGCGAGTTGAAACAATATCCAAGTAATATGGTAGCCTACGAAATACTGAATGAAGCTGTGGCAGATGACCCGGAGGATTGGAATAATCTTATTGAAGAAGTTATTGCTGAAATCAGATTAAAAGAACCGGAAAGAAAAATAGTGGTCGGTTCAAACAGATGGCAGATTCCTTCCACTTTTCCCGATTTGAAAATTCCCGAGAATGACCGGAATATTATTCTGAGTTTCCATTTCTATACGCCTATGGCGCTTACACATCATCTGGCGTCATGGTCTCCTGTTGCCGAGTATACGGGAGAAGTAAATTATCCGGGACAGATTGTTGATTCATCGCATTATAAAGAACTTTCGGAACCGACTGTTAGAGCAATGAGAGAATATTCCAACGGTTATTTTACGAAGGAAATTCTCGCAGAACAAATGTCTCCCGCGATAAAATTCGCAAAGGAGAAAAATTTACCTCTGTACTGTGGTGAGTTCGGAGTTTATCCGACGATTCCCGAAGATATTAGTTTACGCTGGTATAAAGATGTTTGCGATATCTGTAATTCCAATAATATCGCGTACTGTCACTGGTGTTATAAAGGTGATTTTCCAATAGTTGACGAAAACGGCAAACCAAACAGGAAATTAGTTTCTGTTTTGACAGCTAAATAAGAAATAGAATAAGGATTTGTTAAAGAGATAAAGTGAACGGAGAGTTGTTCGCTTGAAAAATAAAAACCTCTGTGTTTTTTTCTTTGCGTTCTCTGTGTCTTTGCGTGATAATAATTTTGGGGGATGGGTATTAGCGGTTTTGCCGCGATAGGTCTCTGAGTGATATTAATTGAGTGTGGTGGGGTATAATCTTGTGAAAATCTGTGAAATCTTGTGGTTTCTTTTGAAAAGTTTTCAGCTTAAGTACGAAATACTCCCGGAATAGAAGACTTTTTCGGTGTTTTCATTTGCTACTTTTATTCCGCCATCCGGTTGTATAGCGACAACTTTACCTGTAAAGATTTCTTTGCCGTCGGTTATTTTAACCTTCTCGTTTAAAGCGCCGCTTAGTTTTATATATTTTTTGTGAATTTCTTCAAGGTTGTTTTTTTCTTTTGCGATTCTTTCAATAATTTCTTTCGCAATTACTTCAATGTCGAGCTCTTTATGTAATGTGTCTTTTGAGGTGATTACGATATCTTTAAGAGGTATAGGGAAATCGGAATTACTTAGGTTGAGGTTTAACCCGATTCCTATTATAAATTTACCCTGCACTTTTTCGATAAGAATTCCGCCCAGCTTTTTTCCTTTTAAGATTATGTCGTTAGGCCATTTAATGTTAGTTAAAAGGCCGTGTTTTTCGAGAACTTCACATACTAGAGTTGCGCAAAGCTGAGTGAGAGCTCCCGCATTACCAGAGAAATTTTTAACCAATATTGAGAACCACAATCCCCCTTGGGGCGAAAACCAGTTTTTTGCGTTTCTTCCTCTGCCTGAAGTTTGTATTTTTGCAATAAAACTATCAAGGTCGTTAAGTTTTTCTAAACGCTTTTTAATCCACTCATTCGTAGAATCAACTTTCTCTGCTTTTATTAATCTTGGCATAAGTTATTCCTTAAGTCTCTATTATATTATATATATCGAAATTCGCAATCTTTTTCAAATAAAAAATATTCACACACAGAACGATTACGCTGTCAGCTGACCGCTATCGGCTTTCCGCTAAACCCCCACACCTACATAAAAAATATTGACAAAGAAATTTGGGGGGATGTATTGTAAAGCGATTAGCGGTAAGCGGTAAGCGGTGAGCGGCTTTTAGTAAAAGCGCTTAGGTTTCTAAGGAAAATGTCTCTTCCTGCCCAGTTAATCGGGGTATGGGCGAATAGCAACTTAAATTCTTTTTTTGATAAAGTTTGGAGATATTCTATGGATGGGTTTATTATTCTTTCGTCAGGGATGAATTCTTTTGTTTTGGTCATGGTTGCGCTCGAATTAAAAGGACATACTTCCTGGCATATATCGCAACCGAATATATAATCATTCTCATCCGTTGGGAACCATGAGGGTAAATCATTTTTCTTATTAACGGTATGAAATGCCGTGCATTTTTCTATGTTAAGAGAGTACGGTGCAGTGAGAGCTTTACTTGGGCAAGTTGCAAGGCAAATATCACAATTCTGGCATCTATTAGTCCCTTTTTTGTCTTTTTTTAGTTCAATATCAAGAAGTATTTCTCCTAAGAATATCCAGGACCCGAATTCTTCCGTTATTAGAAGTGTGTTTTTTCCAATCCACCCGAGGCCCGCTCTCTCGGCTAACTCTTTTTCAAGAAGGGTTCCGGTGTCTGTATAATATTTCGTTTTTTTTGTTTTGGTAGCTTCTTTTATAAATTTTGAGAGGAGAAATAATTTTTCCGAGAGAACAATATGGTAATCTTTTCCCATGGCATATCTTGATATGCGGACTTCTCCTTTATTTAACACAGGGAAGAAACCCTGCCAGTAGTTTACCCCCAGTACAACCACGCTTTTCGCCCAGGGGAATTTTAAGAGAGGGGAAAGTCTCTCCTTTTCGGTTTCTCTGAGATATTCAATATCACAATTCATGCCTTTTTCGATTGAACTTCTGTATTTCTTTTGATAAATAGAAGGTTTTAAATCGGTTATCCCTACAAGGTCGAATCCAATATCTTTAGCTTTTTCTTTTATTTTTCTTTCTATGTTCATAAGAGTTCGTTTAATACTTCGACAGCGGTCTTTATTTCGAAGCCACGGCGTTTAAGATATTCGAAAATTTTTTTCTTTGAAGCCTTATTGTTGCCGTATTTCTTGACCGCTTTTTTAAAAGCCTTTCGGGCGTTTTCTTTCTCGTCAACGGATTGTAACAAACTTTCTGTTTCTGCTCCTTCGATTCCTTTGTTCAATAATTCCATCTTAAGAGCGAAATTCCCCTTGGGATTGATTTTGTTTCTGTCTTTTATCCAGGAGAGAGCAAATCTATGATCATCGATTAAATTTGCTTCTTCAAGGTCATTCAAAACTTTTGTAGCGATTTCATTCTGGACGCCTTTGTTTGTGAGATAATCTTTTATTTCTTTTCGGGATCTTTCTCTATATGAGATAAAATTTATAACTTTTTCCTTTACGTCTGTAATTTCTTCGAACTCTTTTATTGAAGAAATTTCCGAGGGGGTAATTTCTTTGTTCTCATAAAGATGAAAGTTTACAACTGTATCTGTATAGAGACCTAAGGAAAACTCACCGTCAATATATATATTAACTCTATTTTTCTTCTTTTTCTGCTGTTCTATCCTGGTTATCTTGCCCATTAGTGATATTTAGCTCTTCTCTTATTTTGTTTTCTAATTCCTCTGATATTTTGGCGTTTTCTTTGAGAAAGAGCTTTACGTTTTCTCTTCCCTGTCCAAGTGAAGTTTCGCCGTAATTATACCAGGCTCCCGATTTTTCGACCAGGTTTAAAGATTGTCCGAAATCAAGAAGTTCTCCTTCTTTCGATATGCCTTTCCCGTACATTATGTCAAATTCTGCCTCTTTGAAAGGAGGGGCAAGTTTGTTTTTCACGACTTTGACTTTTACCCTTATTCCAATTGATTCGTTTCCTTGTTGTAAGGTACTTATTCTTCTAATATCCAATCTAACTGAAGCGTGAAATTTAAGAGCTAAACCTCCGGGTGTGGTGTAAGGATTCCCAAAAGAAATGCCAATTTTCTGTCTAACCTGGTTTATAAAAACAGCAGAAGTCAAAGTTTTACTTAAGACCCCTGTTAGCTTTCTTAGCGCCTGAGACATAAGGCGTGCTCTAAGTCCCATATGAGAGTCTCCCATTTCACCTTCGATTTCAGCTTTTGGTACAAGGGCTGCAACCGAATCGATTGTTATTAATTCGACTGCTCCGCTTCTAATCAACATTTCAGCTATTTCCAAAGCTTCTTCACCTGTATCTGGTTGGGATATTAATAAATCTTCCGTATTCACACCGAGGTTTTGGGCGTACTTGGGGTCAAGAGCGTGTTCTACATCTATAAAAGCAACTGTTCCACCTCTTTTTTGTGACTCGGCAGCGATGTGGAGAGCAAGAGTTGTCTTTCCCGAAGCTTCCATACCGTATATTTCTATAGCTCTGCCTCTGGGAATTCCTCCTATTCCGAGTGCGGCATCCAACGAAAGAGAGCCGGTTGGTATGTAAGGTACTTCAATTGTCTTTTTGCTGCCTAATTTCATCAATGCTCCATCTCCGTATTGTTTGTTTATTTTACTCATTACCGAATCGATAGCTTTTTCTTTTTCTTTATCCATAATTACCTCCTGAGAAATAGTATTATAAGAGATATAGGCAAAAAGATAACAAAGAATGTGAACATCAAACGCCATTTGATTTTTGTTCTTCCCTTTGCCCATATCCAGATTGCTTCATAAGATCCAAAAATTCCCGCAAGACTTCCGACGGATATTGAGTATAGGATAAAAATTTCGTTACTTTTCAAAAAGGGAAATATAAAAGAAAGAAGATTAGATGAAAGTCCTGCTGATCCTATACTACCAGCAGAATATATTATCCAGGGATTTAATTTAATGTCCGTTATAGGGAAAAAGTAGAGGAGATAGTAAATAACAAAGGAAACTCCTACCGGTATGAAGAGCCACCAGTTGACAGATTTTAAAGGCTCTGTTCCCATAAATGCAACACAGAAAACCCCTCCTAAGATAATTAAACCGAACAGGTTTAGACTATAGTGTTTATCAACGTTAAAATATCCAAAGACAAAAAATAGAAGAATTAAGGAAAATGCCAATTCCGCTTTTCTCCATTCTACAGTCCTGCTTGTCTCTTTTATTTTATTCTTCGCACATATAAAATAAGCTATTGTGAGGAAAACAAGAAGACTTGCTATCCATAGAGGCAACATTATTGAGACGAAATTATAAATACTGAGGGTGGGATTACCCTTCCCAAGAGCAATAGATATAAAAATATTTCTGAGGTTTCCGAAGGGAGTAAGTATGCTTCCCATTATAGTTGAGGCGACCAGTATGGTTAGCGTTTTCTCCTTTTCCTGAAAGCGTAGAATCCATTTTTCGAAAGAAGAAATAAGAACAAATGAAAGAAAAAAGGGCGCCAGAATATGAGATAAGCCGATGAGCATCATCGTTGCCGTTTGTTCATTTTTATCTTTTAAGATTTTTTCTCCGATAAAGTCGATGACTTTTGACCGCTTGATTGAAGCAGCTATAAATGCAAGCATGAGAGTTACAAAAAGGTATGCTATTGGTGGATGGATAGTCAAATTTTACCTCGTGAGAGGGACCTCTGATAGTATTTCATATATTGGTCCTTTTGGCGTTAGTGTGCTTTTGAAAAGTGTAACTTCATGTACAGGGAAAGAATCGAATGAAAAGTCGATGTTTTCCGGTAAACTGTATTTTCCTTTTTTTACTCGCGCGAATGTTATATGCGGAGTGAATTTTTTCATTTCTTTTTCAAACCCCAGATTGGAGACTTTATTTTCGATAGTTGAAAATAATTCAACCATATTGTTTTTTCCTTCCTCGACGCCGACCCAGAGGATCTTTGCCCTTTTCGAAGAAGGAAAGGCTCCGATCCCTTTTAAGGAAACATCAAACGATGAAAACTCTTTCTCTATTTCTTTCATTTTTTCTTCAATCGAACTGTTCTTATCGGTTTCACCAAAAAACTTTAAAGTAATGTGCAAGTTTTCTTTTTTTACCCACTTAACATTTGAGGGTGTTTTGAGATTATCATAAAGAGACGAAATTAAATCTTTCGCCTGCTCTGGTAGCTTAACTGCTGAGAATAGTCTTATTTTATTTCCTCCAGTAAGTTTTTTAACATTTCTAAAACTTTTGTTGCCGCCAATTCTATTATCTCTTTCCTGTTTCCCTTAAGATGCACTATATTAGTAATTACCTTCTCCGGAATGTCAACTCCCAGAGCGATAGTTCCAACAGGTTTTTCCTCACTCCCGCCCAGGGGACCCGCAATACCTGAGGAAGAGATGCCGACATCGGTTTTTAAGAGTTTTTTTACGCCATGCGCCATCTCCCTCACGGTCTCTTCTGAGACTGCTCCGAATTCCTCTAGAGTACGAGGAGAAACACAAAGCAGATCTGCCTTTATTTCATTGGAGTATGCTATTACTCCTCCCGAGAAATAATCTGAACTGCCGGGAATGGAAGTTAAAAGAGTTCCTATCAGTCCTCCGGTGCAGGACTCAGCAGAGGAAATAGTCCATCCTTTACCTCGCAATAAAATTCCGATATCCTCGAGTAGTTTCCGGGAGCCCTTCTGCATTATAAGGGCTTGATTAAGTGCAGAACAAACAAGAAAATACTTGCCAATATTCCTGCTATAACATCGTCCAGGACTATTCCAATCTTTGTGTGTTCGACTTTTTTTATGACAGGAAGTTTAAAAATGTCGAACAGACGAAATAGAATCAGTCCGATAATTAACGTTGATATATCTTTATTATGGAAAGCAAGCGTCACCATTGTACCGGTAACTTCGTCAAGAGTAAACCAGGAGGGGTCACCCGATATATCAAAGGATAAGAGTATGCTCAGTAATAAAACCCCGAAAGCGATAATGAAATAATAAGGAGAAGTCCAGTCTAAGAAAAGAAACAGGAGTAGTCCGGTAACTATAGACGACCATGTGCCTCCTCCTTTAATTTTTCCGAGGAAAAAAGTGCTTCCGATAAATTCATGCCAGAGTGCGACTTTGTTTTTTTTCATTTTTTTTATTCAACTTTTTTATTTTTCTTTTTTGTTTATCTGTTAGCAGTTTGTCCAATTCTACTTCAAGTACGATTTTCTCCTGAAAAGTCCCAAAACCCCTCAGATAAGGAAGGGAATATAACTTAGGGGATTCTTTATCCGTATCAAGTTCGTAAATTCCCTTAACTCCTGAGATTAGAAAGGCGCAGTAATCGAAAGTGGAAGGAAGCAGCAAAACCTTCTTTTTTGGTGTTTCTAAACCCAGTATTTCCCAGAGTCTCACAAGCGGAAATGTACTATTTCTATATTTAACAAAACCTCCAAGCCACTGTGGGCTTTCGGGCATTTTTTTTGTTTTTCTTAATTTGCTCAAACCCTTGATTTGGTTAATATTAACTCCGAAAAAAATTTTATCTAAGCAGAATACTAAAATTTTATTCAAGGTGTATGTCCGTGCTTTCCTTTATTTTATCTATTAATGATATTAAGGTATGAACCCTCGTTTCTGTATCTCCCATTGATCTGACCTGCTCTTCTGTTTCTTTTAATAGTGCCAGAGCTGTTTCTACTTGTTTTTCGTTTAACGATGAAAGTTTTTTTGCTAATTTATCTATTTCATTGCTGGAATTTAATTCCTCTTGTAATATCCCGGAAATCTGATCTGCCATATTTGTGGTCATCCCGATTGATTCTGAAATTTCTTTTAAGTCCTCAGCTGTTTTCTGAATAATCGATTTGCTTTCTTCAAATATAGATATTGACTTTTCCGTAGATTCAACTATTGACTGCACTGCTTCACGCATTCTTTTAATGTTTTCCTTTGTTTTTTCCAGGTAAGAAGCAGAATCGTTGGATAGTTTTCGGATTTCGTCTGCAATGACGCTAAAACCCTTGCTTTCTTCTCCCTCTTTTCTCGTGGCTTCAATGGAAGCATTAAGCGCTAATAGATTTGTGTCGTCAGATATCTGTTCCATTAAAGAATTAAATTCCTTGATTTTCTCGAAAGCAGATGACAATTCTTCTAAGCTTTTTGATCCTTCCTCAATTTTTTGGACAAAAGTGTTAATCTTATTAACTCCTTTTTCTGATTTCTCTTCTCCTGAATTTGCCAAATCTATTGATTTTTTAGAAGTATTAAGAAGGGTTTTGATCTGCGATTCTATTTCAGCAGAAAGAGCCTCGATGCCTTCGTTATTCTTGTTAACTGATTTAATCATAGATTCACTTTCTTCTTTGTTGGATAAGATTTCGCGTACAGAATGGTCAACTTGCTTGGAAGAGAAAGAAACTCTTTGTATTCCACTTAATATTGCTTCTCCTTGAGTTCGAACGTTATCAACTGTATCTTTAATGGTTGATATAGAAGAAATTGTTTTATCCAGAAAAAGAGAAAGAGTTTCATTTATGCTTCCTATTTCATCTCCGGAAACAACTATTTTTTTCTCAGGGGCGGGAAGAGAATCGTTTAGTAGATATTCAATCCTTTTTCGTATAGAATCAACAGGTTCTTTTATCATTTTAATGAGAATCCAAATGATTAGAGCGGGGAACAAAAGATATAGCAAACCGCTCCAGGATTTTGTCATAATATATCCGGTAAATCCGGAAAAAATTATTGCGGGAATAACTAACAACAAGACTTTTTGGGATATACCGAGTCCTGTGATTTGTGTGTCTTGAAGTGTTCTGTAATAAGGTGTAAGGAGAAAAAAACTTAGGTAGTATAGAAAGCTTAGCTGGAGTAATCCCACAGGAACAATAAAAAAGCCGATTTTAACTATGTTTATTGGAGATGTTAATTTTAATAAAGGGTTTATAGCTAAGATTAAGATAAAAATAAAGACGCTAAAATTCAAAGAGGCATGGACTGCGCATACTACAGGCGTATTGTAGAGAGTTTTGGCATCGGCGCCTGTAATTGCTTTCCGGAGACGATTTTCCTGATAGAAGTAAAAAGCAATAATCAAAACAAGAGTAAGTATTAAGAGAGAGGAAAAAGTTTTAGTGTAGTCGTCGAGAGGAACAGTCCACAGGATGAAAGAAAGCATAAGAGGAATTCCTATTGCAAAACTTACCAGAGAAGAAATTAAGGCAAATTTATTTGATAACTTCATCTATTTTCTCCTTAAATGATTGAATTTGTGTACCTTTCAATAAGCTTTCGACATTTAGAACGCCGACAACGGATGATTTATAAGTATACCCTCCGGAAAAAAGTTGGGGAGGAAAGATGTCGGGGAGTGTAAGTATTTCATCTTTATGGATTTCCACAATTTCAACGATTTCTGATACCTGAAAACCGACCAGCTGCCCGGAAATTTCTACTACGATAATAGGTATTTTTTTTGCACTTGAGATTTCTGTTTCTATTCCCAAAAGCTGGGCGAAGTTGACTACCGGTATTATTGATTCTCTTATTTCCGCGATTCCTGATAGAAACAGAGAGAGTTGAGGAGTGCGGGTTAATTTTATTTCCCTCTTAATTTCCTCAATGTTGGAAAGAGGAATTCCATAGAATTCTTCTCCTACCCTTACAATCATTATTTCTTCTCTTTTTCGCCTGGGTTTTTCCTTCTCCGGTGTTACTGCGCTTTCTTTTGGTTTTTCAATTTTTTGAGCCACTTCTTTTTTCTCTTGGACTTTTTGCGTATATACCACTTCTTTTTTCCGGTTAGGTTTCACTTGCGTAATAGGCTCTTTTTCCGGGGTTTTTATTTCCTTTGCCGTTGTTTCCTTTTTCTTCGGAGATTTCACGGATAATATTTTCTTGAAACTTATTTTTTTTCGTTTTTTCACTTATATCTCCAGATCGGCAGCGACAGATTCTATTACATCCGGAGGAATTTCTTGTAAGGACTCTGTTGCCCCTACGAAAAGGGCATTTTGGGCAATGTTATTTATTACCCTTGGAAGGCCTTTACTGATTGCATAGAGTTTGTCCAGACTTTTTTGCTCAAATATTTCATTTTTACTTCCTGCCACTTTTAAACGATGTTTAATATAAGCTTTAGTTTCTTTCTTTGTGAGGGGGTCAAGGTGGAAACGGATATTAACTCTTTGCTTTAACTGAGGCACTTTATCAATTCTGTTTTTTAGTTCGGGTTGACCAAGTAAAACAAGATGTAGCAACTTTTCCTCAGGGGTTTCTAAGTTTAAGAGAAGCCGTATTTCTCTAAGAGCGTCCAGAGATAGTATTTGAGCTTCATCAATTAATCCTATAACAGTTATGTTTCTTCTATTAAAATCTAACAAAGTCTTTTCCAATAGATTTAAGACTACAAGTTTAAACCTTGGGGTTTTCTCCACACCTATTTTCTGTAATATGATTTTTATTAATTGAGTTGAAGAAAGTTTTGGGTTTCTTATTAAGAATGGCAGCGTATTCTGTTCTTTCAGCGTTTCTTTTAAAGCATTAGCAAGGTATGTCTTGCCGCTGCCTACTTCTCCGGTTACCAGGGTTAATCCACCTTTAATTTCAGTTATATTATATAAAAGTCTTGCATAGCCTTCTTCAAACCCATCACTGTTATAAAGAAAATTCAGGTCGGGAGTGTTGGAAAACGGCTTCTTTGTTAGTTTCCAGTATTCATTAACCATTTAGTTCTTCTATAGCTTTTTTAGCCCAAATGTTATATTTGTTTGTTTTTATTAGACGCTCCCATATTTGGTGACATAGGTTTTTTAATCCTTGTTTCTGATAGGCTTTCCCCAGATAATAATAGGCTTCGTATAAATTTGGTCCTACATTTATTGCTTTATTTAAGAATTCCACAGAATCTTCATACATTTCTCTTTCGTAGTAAACAAGACCAAGATAAAATAAAGCATAAAGAACAGCTTGCTTGTTTTCCGCTTTTCTTTCAATGGAAGATAATTTTTCTATTGCTTCACCGTATAAACCCTTTTTATGGTTTATATAACCGAGATTTGCATGTGCCATCTCATTATGTGGGTCCATGCTCAGAACTTCTTGAAAAAGAAGCGAGCTTTTATCGTACTGTTCAAGGTGAATATATGCCCATCCAAGTAAGTTGTATACTTTTACATTTTTTGGGTCCATTCTTTTTGCTTTATTTAGAGCTTTTACTGCTTCTTTATATTTTCCGCTTACTACAAGATTCCAGCCTTTATCAATTAAAGTTGTTACGTTTACTCTACTTGATTGAATTTTGGTAATAAAACCTGTGGACTCCGCAGTTTCTGTTTTTTTGTCGGGTTGATTTTTTTCTTTGGGTTCATTCCCCCCCTTTTTTCTGATTTCATCTAATAGGTTTTCAGTTCTTTTTTTAAGACCCAGAATTTCTTCTTCTATCTTATTGATTGTAGACAATACTGTTTTTAGTCTATCTTCGTTTTTTTCTTTATTTTCTATGCTGGTTTTTTCGATTTCGGTTAATAAGGTTTTTATTTTGTCAAACATCATTCTTCACCAAGTCTGTCAATTTATCAGGAATTTTATCAAATGGAAGAATTAAATCCACGCAGCCACTATCAACAGCTGCTTTAGGCATTCCGTAAACAACAGAAGTGTCTTTATCCTGTGCTATGACGAATCCTCCTCTCTTGCTGATATTTCTCACACCAATGGAACCGTCTTTTCCCATTCCCGAGAGGACGACACCAATGAGATTGCCATCAAAATTTTCCGATGCAGAGTTCATTGTAATATCAGCGGAAGGGCGAACGCCATGAAGAGTAGGTTTTTTGTTCAATTTTATTCTTCGGTCATCGCTGAACTCAAGATGGAAATTTCCGGGAGCAATAAAAGCGGTGCCTTTTTTAAGGGGAACACCTTCCTTTCCTTCCGTAATCGAAAGAGGAGAATGTTCGTTTAATCTTTTAGCAAAAGCTTTAGTAAAAGTTTCCGGCATGTGTTGAACGACAACTATTGGAGCAGCAAAATTAGCGGGAAGTTTTTTGAAAATAGATGTAATTATTTT
>Ga0315532_1000610_pt1 | contig 28363 bp, 16 predicted proteins | sample SalMarWE160370MG_FD_203082 | JGI IMG/M metagenome (GOLD analysis project Ga0315532, IMG submission 203082) | Salt marsh sediment microbial communities from the Plum Island Ecosystem LTER, Massachusetts, United States - Salt Marsh Sediment WE1603-70 ...
CGACATTTACAAAGGATCAAAACACTGTTCGCATGACCAAAGAGATAAAGAATATGTTTCTTTCATACACCTGGCCCGGTAATGTTAGAGAGTTAAAAAGCACAATAGAGAGGGCTGTTATATTTTCTGAAAATGGAGACATAAATCTTAAACGACTTTTTTCCGAAAAAGATTATTTTGCAGAACAAGCAGGCATATTCACTCTCGAATGTCCCTCCCTTAAAATAGACGATGTGGAAAAATCACTCCTATTAAAGGTCCTTGAGGATTCACAGTGGAATATACAGCAGTCAGCAAGAATATTAAAAATCAGTAGGACCACCCTCTATGATAAAATCCAGAAACACGATTTATATTCTAATAGACAAAAACCAGAAAAGTTCAAAGAAGAAGGATAGAACACGAATTTGAACATTTTGTTAATTATCTGAACATCCCATCATAAAAATAAATATCTGCTACAACTCTTAAGTTCAAGAACAATGATACTTACGCTTTTCTATTCTACACGGCACACTTCTTGCACTATACACTATTGAAAATGAAAAAGGAGGAACAATGAAGAAAAACAAAATGAAGTCAACCGAGATGCTCTTGGACTTCGGAACAATACGAACATACGAAAAACCAAGAACATTTGATAAAAAAAAGACTATCGTTTTTACAGTTTACAGCAATGCAACCTGGATTCTTCTCGCAAAACCGAACCTTTCCAATTTAAAATTCAACCATCTCTTTTCCGATGACAATTGCTCACTCTCCTACAGCATTAAAACAGAGGGTCTTCACTCGAATAATCGATTCTATCCATTTATTCAGGACGATTATGTCATAATAGCCTCGGGGGAAAAAACGTCCAATAAGGGCAAAGAAGTGGAAATCGAGCTTCGTTTGAATCATCCGAACACATTGGAAATCGGCAATCACACTTCAAATATCGATTTCGTCCTCTTAACAAAAGAAAGATATGTTCAGAAAATAGAGCATTCCAGCAATAATTTTTGCACTACGTCTAAAATACTTGAAACATAAAGGTAACAACAATGAATAAAACAAAAACCTTAAATCCTAAATCCGGACAAAATACAAAGACATCCCACACTATGAACAAAAAACTTATGGTTATCCTTTTCCGATGGATAAATATACTGATCATCACAATTTTGATTTTCTATAAGAGAGGACAATTCACCTTTTTTGATCCTTCCGTAATAATTGTGCTCTTCTTACTTTTTTCAAATGCATTTTTGACGTTCCTAAAACAAGATTTTTTCAACCAGCCTAAATATATCTTCTTACTCATCCTAATCGATGTAGTTTGCATATCCCTCGCATTCAGATATATTTCAAGCGAAAATCAACTCTTCCTTATATTCTTTGCAGTGCTTTTCATAAGTTCCATTGCACAAAATGTTAAATGGAGCTTTTTCATAGCTTTAATCGCAAGTATATTTTACTGTTCCCTTATAATATTCAAGCAAAATGCTGACTACTCCACTTTTCTTAATAATCCCGAATTTACCCTGAAAATTCCTTTCATCTTTATTACAGCTATTTGGACAAGTTTTTGGAGCGAACAGTATAAAAAGAAAAAGGACCAGGAAGAACGTGCTCAAAAGTTCAATAAGCAATTGGAACAGGGCATTAAGAAATCAATGAGAAAAGAACGAAAAGTTTTGGCTGAGCTTAAAAGACTGAAAGAATATAATGAAAATATCCTCAGGAGTTTAAGTTCTGGGGTTATAGTGCTTGATGAACATGACACCATTACAATGGTAAATCCTAAAGCATTGGAAATACTCCAGTTTCATCCTCGCAAACTCAAAAATCGCAAAATTTTAGAAATTGATGAAATGTCGCCCTTCCAGAAACTACTTGAGAAACTTCATACTAATGGAAAAAAGAATGGAGTTCATGAAATACAATTGGACAGCGGGAAAATACTTAATACCACATTTTCTCCGCTGAAAGGTAGCAAAAAAGAGAATGGAGTTACTATAGTATTTCAAGATGTAACTTCAATCAAAACAATGAAGGAACAAATAAGACAATCTGAAAGTCTTGCCAATCTTGGAAAAACACTTGCCTGGGTTGCACATGAAATAAGAAATCTACTGACAAACATTACCGGCTATGCTCAACTACTCGAAATGAAGTACGCCAACAATAAGACTATGAAGGAATTAACAACTCCGTTAATCAAATCAACGGAGCGAATTACTGTACTGATGACAGATATTCTAGATTTCTCAAAGCAAAGACAATTGAAGAAAGAAATCGTCGATATTGATATCCTTTTTGAAGAACTAAAAAGAACTTATGCTAACCGCTGCAACGGGACAGAACTGGTATTCAACCAGGAAAAGAAATCAAATCTCCTAATAAGTAACTATGAAGGCTTACGTTGCGTTGTCTCGAATCTAATAAGAAATGCAAAAGACTCCATTGATGAAAACGGTGGCAACGGAAGAATAGAGATCGATTTGAAGAAGAACAAACAGACCATTAAGATTGAAATTGCAGACACAGGCAAAGGGATAAGCGAGCAAAATATCAAATCGATATTCAATCCATTCTATACTTCGAAAAAATCCGGAACAGGACTGGGTTTATCAATTGTGAAGAAGATAGTCGAAAGCCTTGAAGGCAGTATTTCTGTCGAAAGCAAAGAAGGAGTTGGCACAACATTTAAGATTCTCTTTCCCTCCCGGAATTAAAAGCTCAGCCAGGCTTACACAGCTCCATATACTGGAAACTCTCTGATGTAGAGGTTTCTGCAAATACCATCCACAGTTCTTCTATATTCGCTATCACAACTGCAAAAACATCCCTATTTTCTCACGGATTTTTTCGCAATAACACACAATTCCGTATACCCGCTTTTATGTGGGCTCTGCCTTATAGGGGGTTCAAATGAAACATTAAACAATTTCATAATGAGTCCACCTACGCTAAATGGATCAATTCCCCTAATTTCCATAACCTTAAATCCGTTTTCACCGAATAGTCGCTGTAAACCGCTATATGTATATGCTTTTTCGTAGCCATGCTGCCAGAATCCAAAGTGCAGAATCTGGTAGAGTTGCCACAGTGAGTAACGGGCGGGAACAAATGTAATAAAAACGCCTTCTTCTTTCAAAATTCTTTTCATCTCCACAAGAAACGGAATCTCATCCTGGAAATGCTCCATTAAACCTGCACTGTAAATCAAATCGAACTCTCTATCTCCAAAATAACTTCTTCTGCAGTCGGCAACTACCGCTTTGGTAATTACTTTCTTAATCGCTCTAATAGCTTCCTGGCTACTGTCGAGCGCATAGCATTCAATGTCATCCCTTGATGTCTTCAGAAGCCTTAGATTTGAACCAAATCCACATCCTATTTCAATAACCTTTTTCTCTCTGTAAGTCATAGTGTCAAGATATTGTTTGATTATTTTATCGCGCTCACAGATAAGCCATTTCTCTGCTTTGGAAACAGTATAGTCTTTCCAGTAATCATCCCATTGAATCATGTCTTTCCAAGTTTATTCCGGCATTTCAAGAAAAGCTTTTAGTCTTCTAGCCCTTGTAGGATGTCTAAGTTTCTTAAGAGCCTTTGTTTCGATCTGCCTGACCCTTTCTCTTGTGACATTGAACATCATGCCCACTTCTTCAAGGGTTTTCGGTGTACCGTCACTTAGCCCGAATCTCATTTCCAGCACCTTTTGTTCTCTTGGGCTAAGAGTACCCAGTACTTTCCCTAGTTTTTCCTGAAGCAAAACCAGCGCAGCAGAGTGAGCCGGAGATGTTACAGTTCTGTCCGGAATGAAATCACCGAGAAAACTCTCTTCTTCATTTCCGATTGGTTTGTCAAGAGATACGGTATCTTGAGCAATTTTGTAAACGCTTTTCACTTTTGAAATCGAAATCCCGATTTTTTTTGAAATCTCATCTGGCGATGGATCTCTTCCGTTTTCCTGCACAAGTTCTCTAGTAGCTTTGACTACTTTGTGTATCACTTCGATCATGTGGACAGGAACCCTTATTGTTCGTGCCTGGTCCGCTATTGCTCTTGTTATTGCCTGTCTTATCCACCACGTTGCGTATGTGCTAAATTTGTAACCTTTTTTATAATCAAACTTCTCGACTGCTTTCATTAATCCAGTATTACCTTCCTGAATTAAATCAAGAAAATCGAGTCCCCTGTTCGTATATCTCTTGGCAATACTTATAACCAGCCTTACATTTGCTTCTATCATCTTCTCCTTTAATTGTGAAATAACCTTTTCCCATACTCTTATGGTATGTAACGATTTCTTTATATCCTTCAGAAGGATTATTTCGTTTTTCTCGATGCTATCGATCTTGCTTTTTAGATATCTCATTTCTTCGACAGACTTTTTTATTTCTTCCCTGCTTTTCTTCCCTCTCGCCAAAACCTTCTTTGTAATCCTTTTTTCTCCTATCATTAAAATGTCTTCGCTCTTCATCCCGTAATAATTCTCGACCTTTTTTATTTTTTTCTCAAACGATTTGATTTGAGAAACCAATTCTTTCAATTTTTGAACAATACTAACAATTATTTTCTCCTGAATCTTAAGTTTTGAAATTTTATTTGTAATTTTCTCATGCACGTTGTCCAGTTTACGAATTTCTTCATTAATTTTCTTCTTGTATTTCAATTTCTTTAGTCTTTTTAATGACTCACAATATCGCTTTCTGTATTTATCGATTCCTTCTAATAACCTCATTACTCTCTGTTTCTCTTTCCAACCAGAGTAATTATAGGGCCAATCATTGACATCTACATGGATAAATTCCTCGATTCTTATCTCATTATTTTTCAATTTCTCGTAATACTCTGATATATTTTTCAAACACAAAGGCAGGTAAAAAAGGTTTCTTATAATACGCATTCTACCATTTTCTATTCTCTTTGCAATCGATACCTCTCCCTCTCTTGACAATAGAAAAACCTTTCCCATGTCTTTTAGATAAATCCTTATTGGGTCATCAATTCTAATGTCAGAACGATATTTAGGAGTTTTCTTTTCCTTTTGTTTTACAATGGGTGCTTCGTCTTTCTTTTTCTTTTCTTCGACCTTTTCATCGTAAAGCTTAACTCCCACAGCATCCAGATACATAAATATGTTGTCCAACTCCTCTGGTCTAACCAGTTCCTCAGGAAGTATTTCATTCAGAGTCTTGAAGGATATCTTTCCATTATCCACGAATTTAAGAATTTCCTCAATCTTAAACTCTTTTTTCTTAACCAAAATCTCCTCCCAAGTTTTTTAGTTTAATCGCTATGCTCTTTTGCTCTTCCAACAGGGAACGGATTACACTTTTATTTCCTTCGTTCCTGTTAATCTTATTCCTTATATCCTTCCATTTTCCCCTAAGTATCAATTTCTTTATTCTCTTTAGATACTGTTCAATCGTCTTTTGCAATTTCTCTTCACCAGTATTAATAATATTAGACGACAACCTTCTCCTTTGATCTTCATCCTTAACAAAACCCATAATATCGGCAATATTAATATCTTTATTATTTTCTATTCTCTTCTCGATAAAGAGAGCCATATCCTTGGTTAAATCAGTGAATAGTTTCTCCCTTTTGAGAAAATTTATCACCTCTACATTCTTCCCGGAGAAAGGAGCGCTAAATACAATCAAATCAAGGCATAAATCCTGGAGAGACAGAACTGGGGGTGTAAACTGCTTCATTGTGTTGGATTTCTTATTGTATCCTAATAGTAGCGATTCATCAACTGCGAGAATCTTAGAAACTTTGTTTAGCCACATTTGCCTTTCGGTCAATCCACTAACTTGCTCCAATGTTCTTTTCATCTCTGTTACTATTTTTGCCTTCTCCATTGGTTCACTTAAATCATATTTATCCTTAAGGTAGTTCATTTTGAAATCCACAAAATGTTCTGCTTTCTTCACAATTCCCAGGAAAACATCAATACCTACGTTTCTAATTACTTCATCAGGATCTTTTCCCATTTCGAGTGCCAATACATACGGTGCCAATCCATTCTTGATAAGAATTGAAATGCCTCTAAGACTAGCTTCCTTACCTGGTTTATCTGCATCAAAGGAAACATAGACATTCCGCGTGTATTTCCTCAAAAGCCTTGCCTGCTCCACTGTCAAGGACGTACCGGAAATGGCAACTACATTTTTAAATCCAGCCTGAAACAGAGATAGCAAGTCCATATATCCTTCAACAATAAGACAAGAATCCGATCTCCTGATGGCATCTTTTGCTTGATAAATTCCATACAGGTTAAATCTTTTTTTATACAAAGCTGTTTCTGAAATATTTATGTATTTTGGCATCTCGTCACCAAGAGCCCTCCCTGCAAAACCTATCTTCTTCCCTATTGAATTGTAAAAGCTGAAGATAATACGGTTTCTGAATCTATCATAAAGGTTACCCTTCTCGTTTTTCACAATCAACCCCGAAGCAAGTAATTTTTCAATGTCAAAACCTTGCTTCTGGGACGCTTTTAAGAAATTATCCCAACCGTTCGGTGCGTAGCCCATTCCGAATTCTTCAATCGTTTCTCTTTTAATACCCCTTTTCTCCAAATACTTAATTCCATTTGTACTTGATTGTTCGAATAGTTGTTTATGAAAATAGTTCACCGCAAAATCATTTATGTTGAGAAGATCTTCAATAATCTTATTTTCCGTTTTCGTCTTCCCTTTGGTAATTTTGATTCCACATTTTTTTGCCAGTATCTCGAGAGCTTCAACAAAAGAAACAGATTCATAGTTCATCACAAAACTAATGACATTTCCGCTTGCACCACACCCAAAACAATGATACAATTGTTTAGAAGGTGATACTGTAAAAGAAGGCTTTTTCTCCGAATGAAAAGGACACAGTCCCGTATAATTTTTTCCCCTTTTCTTAATAGGGATATACTCACTAATTATGTCAACTATGTCAGAAGCTTCTCTTACCTCTTCAATTTTACTCTGGCTTAAATAATAATTTCCCATATAGAATTCAAAAAAACTTTATTGTATTCCTGAATGTTATTCCAAGAAAACCCTAACTAATAAATATTGGATTGCACAGTACACTACTTATTTAACTCTATGGAAAACAAAAGCTTAATAACTTTATCTCTAATCTACAATCACTACAATATAGCAAGAAAAATATCCTTTTGCAACTTTTTTTTATGCTTTTAATCCAACTACAGTGACCCCACTACCACCTTCATTCCAGTATCCAAGCCTGTAGTTCTGTACCCTTGTGTCTTCTTTGAGCAGTGCATCAATCATCGTTCTCAAAACTCCTGTACCCTTTCCATGTATGATATACACTGTTGAAAGTCCCGATATAACTGCATCGTCTATGAATCTAATTACTCTACATCTGGCTTCTTCAGCACGAAAACCTCTTATGTCAACTTCAAAATCTGCATCCCTGCTCGGAATTTCTCCACCACTATCACCACCTACATCCACCTCTTTCCGTAATTCTAACGTTTCAAATGGAGCAATAAATCTTAAGCTCTTCGCATCAACCTTTGCATAATCACCCATAATATCGACAACGGTTCCACCAATCTTAAGTTTTGTCGAAAAAACATAATCGCCTGGCGAAATTGTCTTGTTGCTTGTGGATTTTTTCATGTTTTCATACTGCTCGATCTTAGTATTTATTGCCTTTTTTGCCTTCTTGATTTCCTCCTTAGATGCCTGCGATTCCCTAATTTTTTCAATGATATGCTCCATTTCTTTTCTCGTATCATACACAATATTCAATGCCCGTTCTTTTGCACCAATCAACAACTCCTTTCTTCTTTCCTCAATCTCACTGTTCTTTAGACTGTATTCTTCTAAAAGCACTTTCAGCTCTCTTCTGTACTTAGAAATATCATCTTTCTCTTTTCTTAACTTATTTTTCAATTTTGCCAATGAACAGATAAGTTCATCTGTTTTAAGTTCATTCTTATCAATGTATGATTTTGCTTTTTCCAGGAGCTCAGCGGGAAACCCCATTTTTTCGGCAATTGCAAAACCATGCGAAGATCCCGGAATACCAGGTAAAAGCGAATAAGTTGGTTTACCTTTCTCCGTATCGAAATCCATCGAAGCATTTAACATCTGTTTGAAGCCCGCAGCAAAATGCTTGAGTTTTCCATAATGGGTAGTAGCAAATGTAAGTCCTCCAATGTCTTTAAGCTTTTCCAATACAGCCATGGCAATTACCAAGCCCTCTTCAGGATCTGTCCCAACTCCAATCTCATCAAGAAGAATAAGAGAATTCTGCGTTGCTCCATTAACAGCTGAAATAATGTTTTTTATGTGGAATGAAAAAGTCGACAAGTCCATTTCTATTGATTGTTCATCTCCAATATCCAAATATATTGCGTCGATTTCTGGAATGACAGACTCATTATCCGCAGGTATGTGTAAACCGGAATAAGCCATTAAAACTATTATGCCAACGCTCTTAATAAGAACAGTTTTTCCACCCATATTCGGACCACTGACAAGCAGTATTTGCGAGTCCCTACCAAGTTCGACATCAAAAGGAACAACATTCTCCCTCTCCTTCTTTACTGCAAGCAGCGGATGTTTGCCCTGTCTGATACGAATAAAATGCTCGGTTGAGAACTGGGGTACAGAAAAACCATATTCATTTGCAAAAGAAGATATACCATAAATCTTATCGATTTCAGTAATTTCTTCTATGCTTTTCTTGTAGCAATCGATGTTATCTGAAATAACTTGGGATAGCAAGCCCAAAATTCTCTTGATTTCGTTTTCTTCTCGTAGTTTGTAAGTCGAGCATTCGTTGTTGAGGTCTATGAGTTCGACAGGCTCAATAAATACTGAGTTCTGACTTTGTGAAATACCATGTACGATACCATTTATATTGCTTTTTGCCGAAGCACGGACAGGCAAAACAATTCTCTGTTCTCTTGTAGTAAAAATTTCCTCCTGCAAATATTTTTTCTTTTCCGAAACAAGATTGCTTGCGGTTTTTGTCAATACCTTGTGCGCTTTCCTGAAATCCTTTCTTATCTTTTTAAGTTCTTGAGAAGCATTGTCTTTTATCTCACCGTTTTCATCAAAAACGGACTGCACTCTTTCATAGAGATTCGGTAGTTTCTTTAGCGAAACACAAAGTTTGGACAATCCCTGAAATTCCTTTGACAATCCAGAAAGAAAATATCCTATCTTTCTATAATCTCTGGTTACTCGACCCAGCAAAATGAGTTTCTCTCTTGACAGATGATATACTCCCTCATCTGTTCGTAGAATCTCATTTCTTATGTCGCATTTTTCAGGAGTAGGAAAAGTATGCGTAGAATTAAGAAGTTCCCTGAATTCACTTATCAGTGATATTTGTCTGTCTCTGTTTTTCTTTTCGCATATTGGTACAATAGCATTAATTGCATTCTTTCCCAATGCAGAAAAGGAATAGGAAGAGATAAACTCTCTTAGTTTATCGAATTCTAAAATTCTTAGAATTTCAGGGGTTAAAACCATCTAGAGGTTTAAGAACCTTTTTTAATATCCAAATCTTCTGAATTTTCTTTTGCTGGCAAGCAATTTTCTTTTTTTCTTCTCGCTTGGTTTCTCGAAATGCTGATGCTTCTTTATTTCACTGAGTATTCCCTCCTGCTCGCAAATGCGCTTGAATCTTCTCAAAGCACCCTCGAAACTCTCTCCATCTCTAATTTTCACTCCAGGCATCTAATTTTTTCACTCCCTTCTTTACTATCTTTGCTAAATCATCAATAGTTAACATAAATTGCCCAAAATGTCAAGAGAAAAAAATATGACAAAAACAAGCTATTCTATTATAACAATAACCTTTTCATCTCCATCATCAACATTAACAAGTTCGAATGGTGCTTCCTTTTCTAATTCTTTTAGAAAGTCATTAACATTCTCGCCATTGCCAAGATTATCAAGTTCTATTCCCTTTTCAGACAGCTTTTCTTTGACCTTGTCAGGTAGGTTGATATTCAACTTTCCACCAACTTTTGCTGCAATTTTTATCAAAGAAAAAGGTATTCTCACATTAACCTTCTGCGAACCACTCTCGATCACTTTTATCTTTAACCATTTTGTTTTACCTCTTGAGTAATCAGGCTTACCATCGATAATTTCAAGTAATTTATTAGCTTCCTCGCTTGTTATTTTCCCCTGCTCAAGCATCTTCAATATCCTTAACCTTTCCTCCATATCTTCTCCTCTGGTTTGTTTGATCTTTCTTCTATCTGGCTTGCATTACGAGTGAAGTAGTATTCAAACTTTTTTGAGTCTCTTTACTGCTTCTTGTGCGTCTATATTTCCATTTTCAAGGTCTTTAAGAATCTTTCTGCTCTTATTGGAAGTATTTCTACGTAAACGTTTTGCGAAGTAGTTTATAAGAGAGAAAACCCCAATTGCAATCAATACGACGGGCCAATCTCTGCTCCAATAAAAATCGACAATTCCGAACTTCCCTAACCAGAACAATATTCCAAGAACAATCAATATTACCGGACCCCATATTCTATAAGTCATTCTTTCTCCTTTCTTGAAGTTAGATTAACTCTCGCTTATTTGTTTTCCCCTTCTTTCTTTGGGATAACAGAAACATCACCTGATGTAACCTTCACAACAAGCTTTCCCTTACCTTTTTTTACTTTGCCTTTCACCCTTTCTTCCTTCTTAATCTCGAATTTTGCTGGAATGTCGAAATCTATAGTCCCGTCCGGTGCACTAATATCAAAGGAAAAATCACACTCGCCGAGCAGAAGCGTAATCGAACCACCTTTTGCCACAATTTGAACATCCTTTATAACATCCAAAGAAAGTTTTGCAGAGCCTCCTACTTGCTTAAGCGAAAATTCTTGAGGACAAACCCCCTTAACACTTCCCCCAACATCCTTTACGAAAACGGGGAAACCAGATGGGTAGCTGATATCTGCCTGTGCCCCTACAAGTTTTGATATGACCGAAGAATCGTCTCTTTTCGTTCTAATTATCCCGCTTTCTGAATTTACCTTCAATTCATTGTCACCATGTTTTGACAAAGTGATTGAAGAGCCAACACATTTTATCAGAACATCATCTCCTTTCTCTGCTTTTACTCCCTTTTCTCCACCACTGCTAAAAGAAAATGCGCTGCTAACACTGTCAGGGATAGCCTCAACAACAGATGAAACACCATCCATAACGCTCTCGACAATCTTCGATGAAACATCTTTCTTTTTTCCTTCAGCAACTGCAGCAAGCAACTTTGCTGCTTCTTCTGCATTTATCTTTCCTTGCTCCAGCATTTCCAGTATTTTTGTTTTTTCATTCATCTTGTTCCCTCCTTTTTTGGTTTATTTAGTATGTTTGGTTATCTTCCTAATTTCCATCTTCGAATTTCCCCTTTCATAGTCTGTGGTTTTATGTCTTAAGCCCCGGTCTCAAACTTTCCTCAACCGCTCTACTGCCTCCTCTGCGCTTATATCACCATTTGAGAGTGCCTCAAGAACATCCTCTCTCTTAGCAGACATTCTATCTGATTCAATTCCAAGTCTTTCCAGAACCACATTAAGTCTCGCCCGAACAGTAGGATAGGATATTCCAAGTTCCTTTTCAACTTCCTTAATGTTTCCTCTCGACTTAAGGAAAATTTTTACGAACTCCATCTGCTCGCTTGAAAGCTGAGAGAAAGCTGTATAAGCAAACTTTCCCTGTATTTTAACACCACACCCGTTACAAGCTAACTCTCTTATCTCCAATGTACCACCACAAAATGGACATCTCGTAATCACATTTTACCTCCTTTCTTAATAATATCAATATTCATATTAATAATATAAAGTAATATCTTCCATTTGTCAAGTATTTTTTTCACTTTTATTGATATTATAAATTTTGTCTTAAGAATTGTTTCAATGCCCATAGACGAAATTAAGTATATTTGGAGACTTGAGGATATTGTTCCATTTCTTCCTTTACATTTTTCTAAATTTATGATACTTTTCTAGGTGTGAAGAAAACAAGGCTTTACAGACTACAAATAGGAGATACCCGCAAAGAATTATATCTTTTACACAAACTATTGGAGCAGCAATTTGCCAACAATTCTCCCTTAAATAACATAAAAAAGGCAAGAAAAATCATTTATGTTGCAACTTCTCAAAGCAAGATAAGAAGACTAAAAGAACATCTGAGAACCAGCAATAATATACTGCTCAGTCCGAAGTTCGTTACAATATGGCATCTTTTCGACTTACTATACGACATAATTCCCCTGGGAATGAAAGCACCAAAACACAAGATAACCGATGCATATGCCAATATTATAATAAGACACATTCTCCTTGATAGAAAAAAAAACTTGTTTCCTTCGCGAGATTTCTCTCTATCACCAGAGACCTCTGATTTTTTCCTGGAATGGCTCAAGAAAATCAAAGAATACAATCTTCATCTTAAATATAGAGAAGGAGAGATAAAATACAGAAAAGATGCTCCTCTTTTTGACCTGACTAACAAAGAAAATAGATTCAATGAGCGATTGCTTTCAGCGCTTAAGAATGTTTTCAATGAATATCAGAGTTTTCTCAAACATAATGACCTGGTTGACGAAAGTGACAGAAGGTGGTGGGTTATTGACCACCTTAAACCAAATATCCTCAAAAAATACGATTTCTATATTGAACACCTGTCCATATTGAGAATAATAGAGCAACACCTTTTCAAAAAAATATACAGGCAAGCACATTCTGTTTCACTGCTTGATTTTGACTTCCCATTTCCCTGCACTCAATTCACAACAACAGGCATCATCGAAATGGAAAAAAAGGTTATAGAAGTCGAGAGCACGAACAAGGAATTTGCTCCTGAGATAAAATTCCATACCTACGAGAAAAAAGAACATGAGGTAGAAGGCATTGCCAAAATAGTAAACAGAGAAGGATTGGACAAGAAGATTGTTATTATCTCTCCCGCAGTTGATGAATATGAAAAAACATTCGAGAGAATCTTTCCACAGTACTATATACAACTGCCATCACTTTCTCAAAAACTGCTCTCTGAGTTTCCTATCATAAAAACCTGTCTTGCAATATTCGAAATTATAAATCGGCATTTAACGAGAAAGTCGGTTGTAAATTTTCTACTTTCGCCTTATGTAAAGCTTCTGCAAGAAAAGGAAAAGAGGCTAACCGACATAAAAACAAGGGAACATATGATTGTCTCAGGAGATGATTGGAAAAGATTGAAAGATAAAGGTACCGAGATGAGAACGGTTTCCAATTTTGTTGGGCAACTTAGACTTCTTGAGTCAAAAACTGGTCTTTCTTTCATCAATACATATCTTTCGCTTTTACAGTTAATAATAAACGTTGAAAATGAAGATGACATAAAACCTTACAATAATTTTATTAAATTCATTACATCTTTCAAAAGAGAACCCATTGTTAAAACTATATCTTCATTTAGAATAAAGGATTTTCAGAACCTTTTTCTCTTCGGTACAAACTCTGTAAAACTGAATACCGGTAAAACGTTAAATGAACAAGTAGAGGAGCTGAATATAGAAGAAACAGGAGGAATGAATTTCTCTCGGATTTTCCTGATTGGCTTAACCGAAGATAAACTCCCCAGAAAGCCTAAACACAACCCTCTATTCTCAGAAAAACTATTAGAAGAGATGAACTTTCCAACTTACGATATGCTCTATGCACTTTCGAAGTTCAATTTCGAAAGTACAAAAAAAAGCGCGAAACAGGTTTTCCTCTCCTACTTCAGAAAGGATGAAAAAGGAAATATCTTCCTTAAGAGTCCTTTCCTCCGGAATATAGCGAGAAAAGAAGAAATTGCCGTGGAGGACAACATTGATACCCTGTCAGAATGGCAGATGCGCATATCCGAAATCATTCATAGAGTAAAAGATGTCAACCACTCATCCCTTAATCAAGATATGAGAAAAAGAGCATTATTGATAAGGGAGGGTATAAAAAGAATTACAGATGTGGGCAGATTGAAAAATGTTAAGAAAATTTTAGAAACAGAAAAGCAATTTTCGGACTATGCAAAAGATAGAATCAATCAACTGTCAAAAGGTATATCACCATTTGCCCTCGAAACATATGGAACATGTCCATACAATTTCTTCTTAAATTATGTCTTAAGGATAGGTGAAGTGGAAGAACCCGAAAAGGATATGGATAATTTGCTACGGGGTAAGGTTATTCATAGGATTCTTGCGGAGTTCTACAGTAGAAAACTTGCAAAAACGATTGGGAAAAATATTGTCAATGATTGGAAAGAACTCAAGAGTATTGCTTTGAATGCTATCGATGAAATGGTTCCTAAAACAAGGGATAGAATTCTGCTAAGATTGGAATTTGTTTCAAATGAACTTGATCCATTGCTCAAGAAATTTCTCAAGAATGAAGTCAAAACCAATCTGGGACACATCGTTGAGGACGTAGAATGGGAATTTACAGGTAAGGATGTAAGCATTGAAAAAAATGGTGAACGCCTGGGATTTGTCGGAAGAATAGACAGAATTGACAGGAATAGAAGTGGACTGGTAATATTCGATTATAAAACTGGCAACAAAGACTATCTTCCGAGTGAAAAGAAAATAGAAGAAGGTGGAAGCTTTCAATTTCCTATCTATAGCTTCGCTGTCGAGAAATGCATTGGAAAGGTCTCCAAGACAGCATACTATGTATTAAACAGCAAGGATGGTGCTGTTTTGGAGGAAAGACAATCAACATCCAATGAGGTTTTCATTTCTAATGTCTTCAGTGTATGGAAGAAAATCAGAAAGTTGGAGTTCGAACCAAAATCCGGGTCTTTTTGTATCACTCGTTGTCCATTCAATGAGTTATGTCCGGAAACTGGTTAGAGGAAAATATAGTAACTAAGCAGACCAAATGAACCGGAAGAACTAAAGAAACCAGATAAACAAGATGAGCTTACAAATATTTTTCGAGGATTTTCTGAAAAAAAAGTTAGATCTCACTGAACCCCAGTTCGATGCTGTAACTGGAGATAATCAAAGGGATAGAACTGCATACAGGTTTCTTATCACTGCCCCAGCAGGTTCTGGAAAAACAAGAGTGCTTGCATCAAGGTATTTGAAACTACTGGTCGATGGTGAAAAACCAAGAAATATAGTTGCCATAACATTCACAAGAAAAGCAGCTGCAGAAATGAAAGAAAGAATCGTTGAGTTTGTCCATCTCTTGAGGAATGAGATTATTAAGAATAATATCAACTGTGACCTCCTGACAATTCTAAAAGACGATGATGCACTCAACAAATTGATACTCGGAATGCGTATTTCTACCATCGATTCATTTCTATCAAGTATTATAAGAATTTTCCCGGGGGAATCAGGCGTCAATCCTAATTTCAAAGTAATAGATGGAATTGAAGAGGAAGAACTCATAGACTCAACTATTGATGAACTAATGGAGAGAAAACTTGACCATGATAAGTGGTTTGTCAAACTTTTGAAATTCTTCAATTTCAGATATTCCTCGGATAGAAGCACACAATTTTGTTTCTTGAACAGCATAAAGAAACTCATAAAAAACTGGGAGATGTTTGGTGAAACCATTCGTATTTTATCTCTCAAGAACCATGAGGAACTGGCTTTATCTATAAAAAGATATGTTGGAGAAGAAATCGATCTACCGAACAGGTTAGATAAACTTAAAAAAAAGGTTAAAGAATTAAGAACATCGCATAACATGCCACACGGTCCATATAATGATTTTTTCGAATTCACTGCAAACGCCACAACCGAGGACTTAATAAAAAATGAGGATAAATTTTTGGACTTCTTAAATCTTTTCTACACAAAGAATAATAGACAGCCCAGAAAGAGAGCTGTTACAGCAATAAAGGACCCTATCCTTAGAGAACAGCTAAAAGAAATTACAATACTCTATGAAAGATGTGTTCTTGCATTTGCATTCAATACCGACATAGAACATACAAACCTAACCTCTAGATTCATAGATTTGATAATCACTATTATAGAAAGTTTAAAAGCAAGGAAACAAGAGATGGGCGTCATTGGAATGGGGGATCTGAAAACTTTAACATATCGACTACTAACAGAACACAGAGAAAGATTCAACATTCTTTACAACATGGATGCCAGAATCAATCATTACTTGATAGATGAATTCCAGGATACCGACCCTATACAGTGGCAGATATTCAAGGAATTAACAAGAGATTGGTTTTCAGGTGAAACAGCAAAACAAGAGCTTAATATCTATCCTACTATCTTCCTTGTGGGTGATGAAAAGCAGTCGATATACGGATTTAGAAATGCCGACGTAAGTATTATAAATAGTATAAAGGAAAAGGAGGATCAATTTACAAAAACGTTCTCCCTTGTTAAAAATTTCAGAAGTAAGAAGGAAATTGTCGAAGCCGTAAACATTTTATTCAAAGATAAGATGAAAAGGTTGATCGAAAAACCTTCCTCGGTGCAATATGAAGAGATGAAACCCGATGATGAGATAGGTGGTGGTGTCGTAAAACTTATCGAATCCTCCATTGAAGGAAATAAGAAAGAAAAAACACCTCAACTGGCGAATAGTATCGCAGGACTAATTTTTTCGTTAAAGAAACGCTACAAATCCTGGGGTGATGTAGCACTGCTTTTCAGGAACTCGTTGACCTTCCATTATTATGAAAGGGTATTCGAAAAAACATCCATACCCTATATATCTTCCGGAGGTAAATACTTCTTCGAAAATAGGGAAATCAAGGAAATTCTAAAGATACTCAATTTTCTTCAAAATCCTTATGATGATATAAACTTCTCTATGCTATTTCTCTCCCCTATTTTCAACCACAATTTAAGCGATCTTATAAAAATCGTTATTAATAACCCGGCAAACACAGGGCAAATGGAATGTTATTCCCTTTACGATAGGTTGCGCGAAAATTTTACCGATGAATACACGAATTTCCTCGGTCTTACATCAGAATGGTTAAACAACAGAGACAAGATATCGATTGTTCACCTTATCGAAAAAGCAATAATGGACAGCAATGCATATGGAATTCTTGTCGATAAAAAAGGTGGACAGAAGGATGTAAATATAAAGAAATTTCTGACACTTATCGAGAACATATCCAGTGAGAAAATAAATTTTTGTTTCTTTCTCGATAGACTAAATAGGATTATAAAAGCAAGAGAAAAGAATGCAGATATCGACATTGGCATTCAATCATTTGAAAGCGAAGAAAAAGGAGCAGTTCATATAATGACTGTGCATAGAGCAAAAGGGCTTGAATTTCCAGTTGTTATATTACCTGAGGTCGATTCGGCAGCCATAAAAAGGAAAGGGCAAGGAGTGTGGGTTGATAGAGATAGACAATTACTCCTATTCTTGAAAAAGTATAAAGGAGTTGAAACTCCTTTATTAAAAAAATACAAAGAATATGAAATGACAAAGCAGAGCGAGGAACTGAAAAGATTATTTTATGTGGCACTTACAAGAGCAAAAGAGGAGTTATACCTTTTTATCCCAAAGAAAAAAACTAATGACAATAATGTCTGGATGAATATCGTTTACGATTCGAAACTTCCAAAAAAAGATATGATTGATGCGAAAATAGAAACCGCTAAAGAGAGAATTGTATCACCACATATGGAAAATGCAGTATACGCTTTTACAAAAAGGAAAACAAATATATCTGCAAAAAAGGAGATTAACCCAAGTGAATTGGAAAACACTGATATTTTATACAATATTGTTAATGAGAAGGCGAAAATTAAAGGTACCATTTTACATAAGCTTTTTGAATTACTTGGCAACGCCGTGATAGAACAAGATTCCAGAGATAACATTTCTATATATGTGAGAAATGTTGCAGCTCAGATGGATACGCAGTTCCTGTGTGACGAAAAAATCCTCCGTGAAATAGCAAAGGAGTTTTCAACTGTTCTTGGTAATAGAAAAATTATGGAAATAATTATGGATGAAAATAGCTTGAACGAATTTTCTTATTTACTGGAGAAAAAAACCGAAAAGGGTGAAACACAAATCGTATCAGGCGTAATGGATAAAATCATCTTAAAGGAAGAAAAAGTCAGGATATATGATTTCAAAACAGATGCATTACATGGAATGCCAGAAGAAAAATTTATTACAGAAACCAAAAGAAAATATATGAAGCAAATAGGAGAATATAAATTTGCAGCGCAAAAGCTCTTTAAACAAAAAAATGTGAAAGCTTTTCTCATCTTAACTTCGATACTCGAGATTATAGAAATATAAATAACCAAAATGTGACAACAATATTTATAAGTTATCCAAAAAGATAATCTTTCTAAAATGAGAGGAAAGCACAATGGAGATTGCTTTCCTTCGAAGGAGTTTATCCTGAACCTGTCGAATGGTACTCGCAATCACAGTACACTGTCGTCATTGCGGGCATAAAGGTCATGAAATGTTGTTATTTTTTAAAAAACAATACCATTTTAGATACTGAATTTTATGTTTTTGCGACAATCCGCGATGACGTCTGTAGTCGGCTTTAAGCCTTGAATAAAAACTTTCTAACATATTAGTGGTTGCTGGGATAATTGGTTCCTTTAAATAATAAAACATATCAGGTAGCGCGTTATTTATTAACACTATGGTACGTTTAAGATCTTTAAAAGCAATTTTGTCTTTGGGCAATGAATTTACAAATTCTTTGTTTCCATATGAAAGTTCTCCTACAGTTGAGACACTTAAAACGTTGCTTATGTAAGCTTGTTTTACCATGATAAATAACATTCTTTGATAAACAATATGGACAGTGTTTTTTTTACCATTATTGACTCCTTTTAATAAACTAGCTTATTTTTGACTCTAAATCCTTTATTTATAGTATATTATGTATTTTGTCAACAACATTCTATGACCTTTATGCCCATTGCGAGTATGCCATTTTTATTGACTTTGGAAGCAATCCCATATTCGCTTTCCACAAAGTCCCCTCTATTAAGAGGGGATTTAGGGGTGTGTAGTCCGTTCTGGTTTTTGGTCTTAGGTCTGTGGTCTTCAGTCTTCGGTTTTTTGTCTGTGGTCTTAAGTCTTATGTCTTTTGTCTCTGGGCTGACTTCTACGTCCAACCCTCCGAGCTCTATCCCATACCAGTTCGAAGGCGATGGCTCAGACGCATCAGAAGTGAAAACTATCTGATTATGTACAGGTGGGCCGTCTATCACATTTTTGGACCACTTTGACCCCATAGACTCCATTGACTCTATGGACTCCCTTGACCCTACAGACGCTCTACTCGGCTTAATCTCAAGATTCCCATCTACAATTAACTCCGAAAGAGTGCTGTCCACTCCAATATTATTTATATCATAACCCGCTGTAAACCTGACTTTCGTCCCTTCTACAATGTTCAGTGTTGCATTCTCCGGAACAAGTATATCTCCGCATACACTGATAACTCCTTCCCAGGTCTCTCCATCCTGAATCCTACCTGCAATATAATATCCACTGAAATCTACTTCTCCATTTGCAGGCTCTTCCTCATCATCGTAAATTTTACTGTCTATCTGGAGGGCATCCGTTGTTCCCCAGAAGTTACCCTGTGCATATGTTTTGTATGGGCATATGTTCATTACTTGCCAGATGTTGTTGTTTAATATGTGATTACCTCCGCCATCCGTTTCATCTGCATTTGTTAGATTGCCAAGATTTACCGCTCCTGAATCTATGCCAAACCAGACAAATACGCCTGCACTGTCATTTAATTCTGCTGTGTTATTTACAAATGTGCCCTCATATCCCGATGCTCCAGACGGTGCCGATAGGGCAAAGCCATAGAAGTTATTCCTCGACTGATTTCCTTCATACCTTACATTGTATGTCCCTGTTGAAGGATTTGTATAGTATTTGCTGAACCTTGTGCCGCAGGTATTACCTTCAAAAGTGTTTCCCTTCACAATTACATTTGTCTCCCCTGTATGAATACCAGGAAATGCAAGGGATAATCCTGCGAACTCACGATAATACCTCTTTGCCATATTGTGATTTACAGGATATTTGGCATTATTTATGAATGTATTATTGATAAACTGCATATTTGAGCCTTTTGTCACTGCAATATCAAATCCATGCCATTCGTTATCCTCGACATAGTTGTTCTGGAACACTCCATTCAGATAACCCGATGCATAAACCCCAACATAGTCATTGACTATTGTGTTATTTATTACCGTCACTGCATCGCAATTACTGAAAGTAATCCCTGTTCCGGAAACAGGTATACTGTCCGGCCCACCCAATGGAGCATTCTCCACACCTTTCATCTTCAGTCCTGCATATCTATCGTTGCTTATCTGGCAGCTGTCTATTGTAACATTCGTGCAGTTGCTGCAATATATGCCACTGGAATTATCGGTTATCGTGCAATTCTTTATTATAGGTGTGGATTGCGTTGCACTTATCCCAGTATAGTTGTTTGAAATGGAGCTATTCTTGAGCATCGCAACAGAGCCTTGCTCATAGCTAATGCCCGTCTTTGCATACGCAAGACTTACATAATTCAGTAAACTTGTATCAGAAGATGCAATTCTGAGTCCATACCAATCATTTTTGTGCGGTTCTAATCCAGCACTTGTGAAATAAATAGAATCCACTTCACTTCCTTCTACTACAAGTCTCCCTGCAACTATGAGCTCGCATCGGTTGTTATCAATACCAAGTTTCGTGTCGTCGTAGAGAGGCGCAAACATAACATGTAAACCAGGGTTTATTGTTAGAGTTATGCCTGTATTTATAACTACATCACCCGTGATATAAATGTCAGCGTCCCATATTGTATTTTCTGCTATATGCCCGGAAAATTGTAAAGGCAATATCGTTTGCTTATATCTTACCTCGTATGGAGCCTCGTTACCCTCTGTCCAGACAGTGTGAAGAATTCTCCCAAAAGGTGAAACCTCCTCAACATAACATTGGGGATACTCTGACAGATGTGATGTTGATTCAATTATTTGGGAAGAAAGCCAATTCCCGTCACCCAATCTCATTCTGTAAACCACATTGGAATAATGGTCAGGTTGTAGCTGCGGAACTTCTGTGTAAATGCATACATCTCCATCCAATATCTGTGGACTCCTTGAATAATTCTGGGGATTGCTTACAGTATAGATGGGACTCCACTGACCTGTTAATGGTCTCTGCCTGTGTTTTATTGTTCCTTCGTTCTCCCATACAACCTCTATCTCTCCATTCGATATATCACAGAAGGGATGGTGAGATATCTCAGAAGGAGAAGAAACAATCTCTGGCTCTGAAGGCCATACACCCCCTGTTTTCTGCTTGCAATAGACAATATTCTTCCCCTCTCCAATCATCCTTGACCAAGCAACAACTTGATTATTATTATCATCCAAATCAAGAGAGGCTGAAACATATCCCGGTATCCATTCATTTACATATTCCCTTGCTTCATCAAGTATCTCATCCTCTATGAAAACAGGCTGTTCTAATCTCGCATTAATTTTGGAATAATGTAATTCATACTTAATATCTCCAGGATAATGCAGAGGCTCTGTGATTTTCTCCCATGCAAGATGTCCATAACCTTCATCATCTATCATTAAAGATGGTGGAGAAAAATGAATCCCGATTCCGACAATATCAACCAGATGCCATGGAACACTCCAAGCCGTTGTCTCTGTGTACCTTGAGAAATCTAATCTGTATCCGTTCACCCATACTGCTCCAAGGAATTTCTCTGTTCCAGTAGCATCAGAATATCTCGCAAGTGCAGGAAATCTGCCATCACCTATAATCCACTTCTGCCCAAGTCTATTCCCATCCTGTGAAATTGAGAAGAATACTTTATCCAGCGAGGAATAAACAACACTAATTTCCATCTCATCGGTCATTTTCCTCTGATTGTTGTATGCAGTCGCCAGTGAATCCGTTGTGCTGTATGTTTCAGGAACTACAAAATCATAATTGCCTGTATTCCAGTTGTCATGTTTGAACATCCGCCAAGCAGCGGCTGATTGGTTCATTATTGTTGAAGCATCCCATACATACATCCTCTTATCGGTTCCAGAATATATAATATCCATATCTCCGTCAAGGTCAATATCACTTACAGTTGGGGTTGAATAATTATCTCCACGTTGCCCATCGTAGAAAGGTGCACCTAACTCCTCAGTTCCTTCTTTGTCAAAGAAATGTACCTTTCCATCACTTGTTTTAACAATGATATTTTCACCGTCATAAACAGGCGAAGAACGAATAACATAGTCAAAAGAAACTCTCAACCACTCGTTACCATCCTGGTAGTCCACTACATGTAAATCGGCACGTTCTGCCCATCCGTGAGCATAAAAATCAACGAAAAAGATGTCTAATTTATGGTCATTATTAAAATCTACTATTCCAGGTGCACAACTAACGAGATCACCGCAAGTGATTTGCCACAACTCATCTCCATTATTATCTAATAGAAAAATTCTACCAGGTTGCACACTCCCTATAACAACTTCTTGTTTTCCATCATTGTCAAAATCCGCAATTGATGGAGGTGATACTATTGAGCCATTATTGCCGGCTCCAACATCAAATACGAAAGGCCAATTGCCACAATTAACAAGGTTACCAGTATGGTCAAAAGCATTGATATACACACTATGCAAATTCCAGTCAAAGCTTCCTAAAATAACCTCATAAATTCCGTCTCCGTCAAGGTCCGCAATTGATGGAACAAAACGCGCATCAATATTCCCTTCAATTGAAACGGTTCCCCAGTTTTCGGAAGCAAGTGAACCATCGGGATGATATGCGTAAACTTTATTACCTACACATACAATAATCTCAACTATCCCATCGCTTTCTAAGTCAGCAATCAATGGTGAACCTTTCACATATTGACCTTCAAACCAAAGAGGCCATTGATTAGAAAAGTTCTGCCCATTGTGTTTCCATACATATAAGCTTTCGTTTTCTCCCCCACAATAAATAATCTCAAGAGTACCATCGCCATCAAGGTCAACAAGTGCTGGCGTTGAATAACTCTCATATTGTAATTTCTTTGGCCAGCCTGTTACAAGAGTTCCCTCGTGATGATAGGCAAAAATATAATTCCTGTATCCCATCACTATCTCTAAATCATCATCACCATCAATATCACCAACTTTGGTAGAACTCCAATTTCCATCGGTAGGTTTTGTAAAGATTTTAGGCCATCCAATTTGAAAAGGAGGATTCGTTTTCAAGTGGAAAACAGGCGAATCGTCACTCTCATTACCAGATGTATCAACAGATCGAACCTTATACCAGTATTCGGTTTCATTAAAGAGAGAACAATCTCTATACTTAGAGTCATCTACTTCGAGTAATGCATTTATCCTCTCATAAGTACCGCTTTCAGAAAAACTACGAAAGATATTATAACCGCATATATCCGGGTCTTTTGCATTATTGACAAATTTCCAGTCAATGCTACAGAAATCCTGTCCAAAGAGGTCGGACCAGATTACATCAGGGGGATAAGGCGTAGAAAGGTCCATTATTTGCTTCCATTCCCTGTCGAATCTATCAGTTAATGTTAACGTGAACTTAAATTCCGCTGGAACAGGGTCGCATTTAAAGACAAAACAATGAGGTTCAAGTTCTGGTGGAATAGTTACATATGAATATCCAGGAACATCACCAATAAAACAGTAATCTTTAATCATTGTAATCCCAGAAACTTCCGGCGTTAATCTTGCTTCTACATCGTCTGCTCCACCCTGTCCATAATTTGTTATCTCAAGTGAATCAATATAAACTTCTTCATTCGGATCAAGAATTCCGTTTCCATTAACATCATTTATTGTAACAATGTGCCTTGTATGGAAAAGCGAATCTGCTAATACCTTCACTACAAAATTATCTGCCCATCGCTCTATTGGACCTTCATTTATTTTTAGTTGGAAGTTTATTTCGTAACCTGACTCACATTCTGGTAACACCCTAAATACATAAGGATAAAAGGATTGCGCTGAATTTTCCGGCGGTATGTCACCATACTTTTGTTCATTCACAATTATCTCAACGGGTTGTGGAACTGGACCAAATACAAGAGAAAGTGTCGCTTTCACTCTCTGTGCAATTTCTAATCCATTATTTATCAATATAATATGCATTTCTACGGTTTCACCTGGATTGACAACACCATCTCCATTTCCAACACTATTGCCAGTATTATCATCATCAATAATCTCTGAATCAAAACAGACATACGGCTCGTCTGTAGGGGAAACTCTTATTTCTCCTTCATAAGGAAAAAAATTATGTGCAGTCACCGTTACCAATATTTCCCCTGTTGACTCTGGTCTATAACTAAATGCTACTTCTCCATTTATGTCTGTTTCTTTAGAACCAAAAGCTTCATCGCCTTTCAATAAACAGACAAGAGCACCTTCAATTGGTTGAGGTTCTGGACTAGTTGGGTCCATAACTTTAATTTGGATTGTGTGAGTTCCAAGTCCAACAATCTCATGAGGCTTTTTAACTTGAAGAGGTTTTGGGTTATATGTCCAGACTGGCATTTCTGGATCACCAAGAAGGTTCATATTGCGAACCTCAAGATCACCTCCCGGTATTGTAATTCGCGAAAAAGACCAACCGAGTTTGTAAAGTTCAGTAAAAATACCTTTCCAGAAGTATTTCTCTTGCCATACTATACCCCAAGCAGTTCTTGTATTGCCCACAAATGCAACACAACCCCCATTAGGATTATTAACTAAAACTTCAGCCATAGATTCATAATCAAAAGGATTAGGACCACATCCTACTGACCAGAAGATTGAATATTTATTAGTATTTATCTGATCGCTTGCCTCTTTAATCCCGTACCAGCCACCATTTGCGTAAACCCCGGCATCAATAACATATGCCCCTGCATGACCCATATGGTTAATAAAATGATAACCCTCATTTATTCTGTTAAACATATTCTCAACTGTGAGTTCCTCGTTGCCTTCCCATTGTGGGGGATCTGGTGGTGTATACCAGAGGTCGTCCTTTGGACCATACATCTTCCATAAAGTAAGATGTTCAATATCTTCCCCTAAGTATAGCTGTAAGGCTTCTTTCTTCTTAGCACCCCATCCATCTCCATGCCAAGTACTATCTGGTTCATGAGTTCGACCATGTGATGCACCAAGAAGTAACATTTTTTCTATGTAATCTGTCTCAGGAGGTGTCTTTTCATAGAAAAGAACTTTATTCACAAAAAGTTCAGCACCCTCTAGGTTTGAGACAGGCGCTCTCCCTCTCCAGACATCCCAGTAAAGATCGACCTCGTCGGTAGCAATTTCTCCAAAAATATGATCACCATCAGCGTTCCATGTCCCTTCGAGACAAGAAAAATATAGGTCAGAAGGTCCACGAACATCATAGGGATCCGTAAAGCCATACCGAATTGGGATTACGTCCATATCGCCTGCAAGAAGAACGAAGACAGTTCCCCAAAGACTATAACAATCCTTTAAAAAATTTCTTAGTCGTTCAGCATCATCACATCCATAATAGTAATTAATTATCTCTTTTTCTGATCTTACGATTGTCACAATACCTTTCTTTGTTTTCCACTCTGCTAATTGTTCAAAAACAGGAACAAATTCATCCGTCGTAACTATCACATAGTCGACAGGAACCCCTTGCAAAGATGGTAAATCCGTTATATCTAACTTTCCCATTTGTTCATAGCTTTTAAGAGGGAAATCAGGACTTCCATAAAACCTATCAATATCTTCAGGATTGACTACAAGTGCTCTTACATAATCCTCCACAGCTTCTTGAGCATTCTCGCTCCTTCTGTATATTGGTAAAGATAAATCCTCAGAATGAGAATATACTATATCCAGTTGAATCTCGGTATAAAGAAAAAGTCGTCTTGAAAGAGGACGATATTGAAGGGGATAAACGAAGACACTCATAATATTGTATCCTGACATATAGCCCGATGTTTTCATCTTACAAGCAATTGTAGGATAAAGGGAATCAGAATTATAAACAGCACTATCAGGTTCTTCAAAAGGAGGGGGCAGACTACCATCAAGTATAGGTGGTGGCTGAGCAGGGTAAATATAAAACTCCCCTTCTACCTGAACACTATCTATGAAAATAATACTAATACTTTCGGGTTTGGCATCCTTCGGTAGGAGTATCTGTAATTCTTGAACCGGGAGCATGGGCTTACCCACTTCATCAGTATAGAAATTACACCCTTTTAATTCTACAACATCAAAGCTATCGATTGTTGAAAATCGTAAATTATCCACTGAGTATATTGGGTCAACAAGAACCTGAGAAAAACATAGTTGAAAAGATGGGAAAAAGATTATCACTCCTACTAATAATAGAAGGAGTCTTTTCATCATTCCTCCTGGGTTACGGAGTTAACGGATTAAAATGACTTTTTTTGCCTTTTCAAAACTGAAAACATCGTTTTTTATCTTAATAAAATATATCCCCGCCTTTGCTCTTTTTCCATCTCTGTCTTTCCCGTCCCAAATGTAATTAAGAATTGAGAATTTGGAATTAGGACTTTTCTCAGACATTAGTCTCTTCACTTTTCTTCCTGCTATGTCATAAACATTCAACTCTATACCCTGTGCGGTTTGCCCCGTGCTGGGAAGGGTTAAGGTGATGAGGGTGCTTGTGGTGTATGGATTGGGATGGGAGTAAAGTCTTATGTCTTCGGTCTTATGATTTCGGTCTTTCAGTTTCTCCACCCCAGGAGGATTATCACCCACTCTTTGAGCATAGACTCCACCTGGAGTAATTCTATTATCCATCCAAGAGATGATTGCACCACCTTCTCCATCAATACAAATCCCTGTTACCCTCTGGCTGTTCGGTGCGGTACAAACTGCAAGACCATTAGAGTCCCATTGACAAACCCCCAAAGAATCGATACGTTGTGCATAAATGTTTTTATCCTCAGGGGTATCCCAGGGAGACCAGGTTAAAATTACTCCTCCTCTTCCATCACTAACTGCTCTTATAAATATACTCTCTGCAGTTGAATCTGCTGCTGTGCACACATAAACACCATTCTCCTGCCAGAGAACTTGTCCGAGACTATCTATCCTTTGCATGTATATATCGTGATTTCCGTTTCGTTCATCTTCCCAGATTACAAGTGCTCCACCCTGATTATCACCGACAACATCAAATTGCATAATTTGAGCTGAATCTGAACAAACGGGAATTCCACTTGAATCCCATACAATCGAACCATCATTTCTTATTCTCTGTGCATAAATACCCCAATTCCCACTCCTTTTATCTCCAAATAATACAATAAAAGCTGTACCTGAAGAACATAAAAGTCCTCCACCATGTGTCCATGGTCCTGTTGAAATTGCAACACCATTGAGTCCCCATAATTCTGTTCCCAAAGAATCTAATCTTTGGCAATAAACGCCAGGATCAATTGTCCTTGTATCACGCCAAACCATAATTGCACCACCCTCATTATCTTCAATAATATCAGGCATCCTCTGGTGTTCCCCAGTTGTACATACAGGAGTACCATTGTATTCCCATTGTGGTATCCCACTCGAATCCATTCTCTGTGCATACAAATCCATATTATAAAAGTAACCATTTCTGGCATCTACCCACACTATTATTGCACCACTCTCACCATCACTAACCATACTGAGATTCTCTTGCTCACTATCTGCAACACAGACAGCAGTACCAGCACTTCCCCACAAAACATTGCCCAAGGAATCTACTCTCTGGGCATAAATATCTCCACCTGTTACCCACCATTGACGACCATCTGCCCAAGCAGTAATTGCACCACCCTTTCCATCACTAATTGAACCTCCAGGTGGATCTAATATGTCTGGTGTAATAGCAACAGGAACACCATCTACCTGCCATAGAAAATTTCCATCAATATCTAACCGCTGACCATAGATGTCAGTAAATGTATCAATATTTCTGTCATCAAGCCAGACAACGATTACACTTTTCTTTCCATCAAAAACATTTAATGGACCATTACTTCCATAAGAACAAACCTGAATACCATTGTCCTGCCAGAAAACTCCACCTCCAGCAAAAAGATTACTGAAAAAGAGAAATAGAATGACAAAAACAAACAAGGTTATCTTATGTCTCTGTTTCATAACTCCCTCCAGAAAAATTGTTGGAAATATATTTTTACTCATTTTTCAACCTCTACAAAATTATACAGCTGCACAACTCTCTTGTCAATAAAAAAACGGCCATTGCCAGACAAATCGAAAGTAGAATTAAGCAGTGTATCTTTGCACTTAAAAATCATCCGCGGGAGATAAAATATAATGTGGAAAGAGGGAGAGAAAAGAGATGTTTATATAA